>OGCG01000003.1_pt1 | contig 180406 bp, 196 predicted proteins | sample 1570061 | NCBI WGS metagenome assembly OGCG01 (sample SAMN06268698, study PRJEB24515) | hot springs metagenome | isolation source: Joseph's Coat, Yellowstone National Park, Washington, USA | place: USA:Joseph's Coat, Yellowstone National Park, Washington, USA
AGAATATACTTTCAATTAGACGAAATATTAAGTTTCGCAGAGGTCTAGTCTTTGAATGATGAAACTCCGCCTATACTACCTATACCGCCTGGACCGCTTGTATACCCATATACCCAGAAAAAAGTAAAGAGATGTGGGAGAATACTCGATACCCAGACGAAGACTATACCTAACAAGTATTATAAAGAGATGTGGGAGATCATTCGTCGGGCCCTTAAAGACCTTAACCCCGAGATAAGAGGCCTCGGGAACCTAACTTACGGTATGTGGTCTATAACCTTTTTCATCGCTGCTGTGGGCTTTTTCGCCTTCATACTCAGTTTAGCTGTGGCTTTGTCGCACTCGAAGTCTTTACCGGCGGAATTTCGCTTAATCCCGACGGCCTCGTCTATACAGACGCTCTTAGCCGCGTACATACAGGCTTCCGCTTTCTTACTGAAAAACGTCGTAGCGCTCATAATAATGAGCGCCATTTTATTAGCCGGAGTCGTTAGCCTATTCTACGGAGTCTACAGGACGTATAAGGGATTCTCCTACCTTAGCAGGTACGTGCCTTACACGGGGTTAGGTAAGGCTGGGGCCGTCCTCTACCTAATCCCACCCTTGATTCCAGTTGGGAACATACTGTTGGGGATCTCGCTCTTCTTCATCGGGTCCAAGTACAGGAGCGTCAAGCTGAAGGTCGGAGGGATTATGACTGCCATCCCGTTCCCGCTCCTGGGGTTCGTCATCGAAATGCCGATTGGACTCCTGCCCTTGATAATATTTATCGTGCTCTTGGCGACTATCATAGGGCCAAGTATAGCGTACAATGAGGGGTATTCAATCCTTAAGAAGTACTATTCTTAATGTTTCTTATGAAAAATTAGGCCATTCAGAGCCGGAGGCTCACCCAGACGTGTCGGTCGACTTTGGCTGGCACGATACTGGCTCGGGCCATGGTCATCACCATCATGACGGTGGCGGGGGGTGGGCCTAACCACAGTCATTAACTCCTCAGCGTTCACAAAGTGTACTTCTACTTGGCCTAAAAGTAAAGTGTTTTACTGTTTTACTATACTAAAACAGTCCAATGGGAAAATGTATTATTGTAGTAAAACAGACTGAGGACAACTTTTCGTTAACGACAAACACCCAGGCGATGAAGAACCTAGGCCGGTTAATGCACCAAGAATACCAGAAAGAGCACTTATAATTACTATCGTAATAAAAACTGTAATGGCTCTAACATACTTTAATACTCTAATCTATTGGTTTTAAAATTGTCACTTCTTATTTATATTAGCACTCTTTAATTAAAATCTTATAAAAATTGTAGTTTGGAATTTTAATAAAATAACGATCATAGTGACGCTTTTATGAAAATTAAGAAAAAATTTTAATTCACTAATAGGAATGTGAGTTATCGAAATGTTAGTTGAGTTATTTTTGGTTTTGTTATTCTTATCAGCGATAGTCGCAGGGTTACTAGGGAGTTTGACAGGTTTGGGTGGAGGAGTAGTATTAACGCCAATATTAGTTCTATTTTTAGGCGTTCCAGTGCCTTACGCAGTAGGAACAAGCCTAATTTCTACAATATCTACTTCAGCCTCTTCAGGATCTAGATATCTAAATTCTGGAATAGCTAATATGAGGATTGCTATATCTCTAGAAATAGCTACAACTGCTGGTGCTATTACTGGTTCATTCCTAGAATTTTTAGTTGAAAAGTATAAGTTATTTACAGTTTTGGACATAATATTCGGTATAGTATTAATATTTTCAACTATACCTAATTTTATAAGAATGTCTAGTGAGGTTCCAGCATATGTAAGTCCAGACGGATTATCAAAATTAATGAAGTTACAAGGAGAGTATTACGACGAAGCTTTAAGACAAAAGATCCGTTATCATGGAGTAAGATATCATGTTGGGCTAGCTGGAATGTATATCGCTGGACTCGTTTCAGGATTATTAGGTATAGGCTCTGGTGCATTAAAAGTATTAGCTATGGATATTGGAATGAACCTACCTTTTAAAGTAAGTACCGCTACTAGCAGTTTTATGATTGGTGTAACAGCGGCAACTAGCTCAGGAGTATATTGGGCACTAGGTCTCATAGATCCAATAATAATCGCGGCTACCGTCCCTGGTGTATTTTTGGGTTCTTCGTTAGGAGCAAGGTATTTAAACAGATTTTTGAGTAGAAGGTTAAGGCAAATATTTACTTTAGTACTAGTAGCTCTTGGAATCCAGCTAATTTTGAGGGGGCTTGGTATTTTTGGATGAAAGGAAGGTCATAAGTTCAACACTTAGATACGGGGTTATTATATCTTCTATACTAATTGTAGGCGGAATGCTAATTTTCGTAGTGTTGCACAATAACTCCTCTGTTAACATATACGCATATAATACATCAAATATTAATGATATCTTTAACCTTAACAATCCTTTGAATATTTCTCTTTACGGTCTAATTGTATTAATCTCCTTGCCTGTTCTAATAGTCGGAGAACAAATAATAATATATTCTACGGAGAGAGATAAGATCTATATACTTATTAGTTTAGTAGTTTTCTCGTTAATGATCTTTGCGATAATTATAATGCCTAGATTGTTGCATTAAGATAGGTTTTTCTTCCTTCTACTTCCCTATTTTATGTTAAATTTAATTCCTTAGTTGTTTTATTATAACGTGTGAAACTACTGGGCTTAGTAACGCTTCTCTCATTTCTGATAACTCTATCTATATTATCTACTGGAGTCTCCTCTTCAGTTGCTGAAACAATATTTTATAACGGGACTGTAATAATAAGGACTTATAATCAATCAGTAGTATATCTTCCATTGCAAAACATAACTAGATTACAGGCTAGTTCTCATTTCATATTACAGAATAATAAGGTTTTTCTAGCTAATCCCGATTCTGTTCTAACTTATCAAGCTAAAATTAACGGAGTAATAAAGATTTCACAACCTTATAACTCCTCAATTTGTATTATACTACCTTATCAGACTCAGTTACTATACTTGTATCCAGCCCCAATATCATCTACCATAACACAAAGCGGCTTTCTAAATCTTACTTTCTATGGTTCAAATATAACTATAGTGTTTTCACCTTCTGCTTCAACTTTAAAGTATAATCAAAATGCAAACGGGCTTTTTACTATGTTAGTAGTATTACTGATAATTAGCGTAACTTCCACAATAACACTTGCTTACTTATTACTCAAAAATTTTAGAAAAGAAAAAGTCCAGGAAAATCTAGATAGTGTGGAAGTAGAAATAGATAATAACAATCTAGATGAAAGAGACAAAATAGTTCTAGAAGCAATAAGACAAGGGGCAGATACTCTAGCTAAAATTAGTAAGATAACGGGCCTGCCTAGAACTACGGCCTATAGGAGGGTTAAGAAACTGATAAGTCTTGGATACGTTGAGGAAATAAGAGAGAGGAATAAAATCAGATACATTGCAAATAAAAATGTAGGTGAGAATGATAATAATATATGAAAATAATCCAACTCGTAAATCGAAGACCAGTCACAGCTAATTCCGAAATAAGCATCAAACAAGCCGCAGAGATAATGAAAAGGGAAAGCGTAGGTTCAATAGTAATTACTGACAAAGATTATAATCCAATAGGTATAGTGACAGAGAGGGACATAATTTATGCAATAGCTGACGGGATTCCTCTAGAATCTTCAATAGACCAGATAATGAGCCAAAACCCCGTTACTGTTGATGGTGATGCTGACATAAGCGAAGCTGTGGCACTAATGAGTTCAAGAGGAATTAGGCATCTCGTAGTCCTAAATAAAGAAGGTAAAGTAGTAGGTGTGATTTCTATTAAGGACGTCGTTAAAGCTGTAGGTAGCATAGCACTTGATCTAGCCTTTTGGTAATTAGAATTATTTTTAATTAAAAATAAACTTTAACTAGAAAGGTTTTTATATTCAGAATAATTAATAATTAATAGCTATGGTAAACCTAAAAGGTACTAAAACAGCTGAAAACCTTAAACACGGCTTTATGGGAGAGTCGATGGCTAACAGACGATATCTCTACTTCGCCAAGAGAGCGGATGAAGAAGGCTATCCAGAAATAGCTCAGTTATTAAGGAGTATTGCCGAGGGAGAAACAGCCCACGCTTTCGGTCACCTAGACTTCATAAGACAAGGAGGGTTAACAGATCCAGCTACTGACAAGCCCATAGGAACTTTAGAGGAGATGTTAGAATCTGCAATCGCTGGAGAAACTTACGAGTTTACCCAGATGTACCCTGGTTTTGCTAAGGTAGCGAGGGAAGAGGGATTCAATGAAGTAGCCGAGTGGTTTGAGACCCTTGCGAGAGCAGAGAAAAGCCATGCTGAAAAATTCCAGAACGTACTTAAGATATTAAAGGGAGAGCAATGAAACTGGTGTTGAACCCAGAAGACAAGTCTTTTTTTGATACTTCTTTAATCACATCAGAGTTTGTGAGACAAGCCTCTATTTGTCACGGGTGTAGGCTTTGCTTTAACTACTGTTACGCCTTTCCGAAACTTTTTAAGCTAACCGACTCTAAGGGACCCAAAAACCTGACATATGAGGATGCCGTTGATATTGCGTCGGACTGTTTCCATTGTAAAATGTGTTATACAAACTGTCCTTACACACCACCACATGAGTTTGAAATGGACTTTGCCGACTTGATGGAATGGGTTTGGTTAAGTTATAAGGGCAGAAAGCCGTTAACGCTCAGGGAATTTTTAAACGAGATGCTCGACTATACTAAGATAGGTAGAGGCTTCATTGTTAAGATGTATCCGCATAGTAGGAGGCTTATGGGAATAAGTGATGACGCACCGATGCCGGAGATGAAAAAGGAGTTATTTACTTTCATAGCAAAACCCGTGAAGGTTGAAAAACCGATAAAGAAGGTAGCCCTTTTCCACACTTGTTTAGTGGACAACTTTAACCACGAGGTCGGCGAAGCATTGCTTGAGGTTTACGGAAATCTGGGAATAGAAGTAAAGATAGTCAAGGAGTTCAAATGCTGCGGAGCACCTATGCTAGATGTAGGTGACGTGAAGAGGCTAAAGGAGAATGCCGAACATAATTATGCGTTAATGCAAAAACTTGTCAGTGAAGGCTACGATATAGTGTCCCCTATCCCAACTTGTACGTTAATGCTATCCAAGGAATACCCGTTAATACTAGGTAAGGATGAGATAAAGGTGTATGACTCGCTAGAGTATTTATTAAAGCTGGAACGTGAGGGAAAAATACGAGTAAAAGGGAAATTCCCTAAGTCTGTTTTCTACCATCCGCCGTGTCACTTGAAATATCTGAAAGTGGGTTACAGTGGGGTGAATTTAGTAAGGAGAATGGGAGCCAAGATAGAGATCTCAGACAAGGGTTGCTCTGGAATAGATGGGGGATGGGGATTGAGAAATTATGAGAAAGCTAAAAATGTAGGGAGTAAAATGATGACTGCATTTAAGGAGAGTAAGGCTGAAGTATTTATGACCGAGTGCCCACTAGCTGGACTTCAAATTACTAAAGCGAGCGGAAGAAGACCCCTTCACCCATTAGAAGTTATAAGGGAGGCGATGAAAAATGGGTAAAATAACTCTTGATGATATAATTCCTTGGAACGAATACGCAAAGATCAGAATGGAGAGGGTTAAATTGATAGTTAAGGTAAAAAGTAGAAGAAGGATAGATTTAGGAAATAGGTTGACACTTCTTTTCGAGAACAGAGATACTGTACTACAACAAATTCAAGAGATGGTGTATCTTGACAGGCTGGAGAAGAAAGAAGATATCGAGAGAGAAATAAAGATTTACAGTGATTTACTGCCTTGCGGAGGTAAAATAAAGGCTACCCTTTATATTAACGCCTTTGACCAAGGAGACTTGTTGAAGGTCTTTAAGGAGCTAAAGGGGATATATAACTCAGTGTTTCTGAAAGTAGGTGATAAATTAATTCAAGGAATGCCGGAAGCCGGTAGAGAGCAAGGTGAGGCTTTTAGTACGGTACAGTACTTAACTTTCGATTTAGAAGGGGCTAAAAGCGACGATATAGAGGTTCATGTAATTCACGAAAACTACCGTGTATCGAAGAAGTTAGATGTGGATTTGGCTAGAGAACTTATCAAAGAGGCTTACGAGGAATGTTAAAATATTTTAATAATCTCGATTATTGAAAGACATTGGTTTAAATAAAATTTAATAATACTTATGTGTAATCTAAACTATTTTTAACTTCTACTTGTCAACATTTATATACTATTCTGAGAGAAAGGTGATTTATGAAATACGTAGTAGCTTATGACGGATCTGAGTATTCAAAAAAAGCAATATCATTTTTACTTAAAATATTAAAGAAGGAAGACGAGGTCTATTTAGTGACAGTAGTTAAAGAACCTCCTAAATCTCCAGAGCAGAAAATAATTGAGGAACGAAGTAAGGCGGAAGAAGTACAGAAGGAGATTATGAAGGAATTATCCGATTTTAAAGTAAAGGCAGATATATTAGAAAGTTTAGACGTGCCAGATGCAATAATAGAATACTGCAGTAAAATAGGGTGTGATATTATAGTTACCGGTAGTAGGGGGTTGACTGGATTAAAGAAGATAGTTCTAGGTAGCGTTTCTCAAGCTATTTTAAATAAATCTCACGTACCGGTACTGGTAATAAAGTAGTCCTCAGTCGATAAATAATATATTAAACAATATAATTTTTTATATTGTTTAACGTAAAACATTCTTTATATGGATATTCAAGTTAGAACACATACGGCATTGCATATAGTGAAGGGTGCTTTGAGGAAGGTTTTGGGAACTAAGTGGACGGCAAGCACTTACGCTAACGGTAACCACGGCAGGATAACAGTCGTGTCCGAAAGAAAGCCCACAGATGAAGAAATGGAAAAGGTTTTCCAGTTGGCAAATTTCAAGGTAAATGAAAACATTCCAATAATCATAGAGGAATTATCTCGAGAAGAAGCTGAAAGGAAATACGGTGACGAGATCTACGATCTCTTCCCTGTTCCATCAGAGGTTAAAATCCTAAAAATAGTCATTATCCCACCTGACTGGAATATAAACGCATGTAACAAAGAACACACTAAGTCCACTGGAGAGATAGGTAAGATCATAGGAGATAAGTGGAGGTACAGAAACACAAAAAAGTTGTTGGAGGTATCTTTTGACATAGAGTAATGAGTAATTGTCCTAAGTTTATAGTTCTTCAAAGTTAGGGTTTCCGTAAGAGAATTTAGCGTGTAGATAATTTACTAAATTTTAAATACTATATAAAATATATAGTTGACAATAGGCTATATTTTCAAATATAAACTACTAAGGTAAATATTATATTCATGTATCGAGTGTAGAAATTCGAAATGTCAAATAATCCCTTTAAGAATATGGATTCTTTAAAGTTAACATTCAACCACATAAAGATATGGTATACAGCCGGAATGGGCTTTTTTACTGATGCCTATGATTTATTAATTATATCCTATATCTTGGCTACGTTTATAGATGCGTATAAATACTACGGAATGTCAATGCCCGGCTTCACAAATTATTTAGTAGGCCCTAATAGCGCCTATTGGACCGGTCTTCTGGCTTCATCAGCGATAATAACTGCAATACTTGGCCAACTAATCTTCGGATTTTTAGGAGATAAATTAGGTAGGAAATCCGTATACGGTATTGAGGCATCTTTGCTAACAATTGGTGCTTTGTTAAGTGCATTTGCATGGAACTTACCTTCGCTCATATTCTTCAGGTCTATAATGGGACTAGGAATAGGTGGAGATTATCCAATATCTGCTACAATAATGAGTGAATACGCAAACGTGAAAGATAGGGGAAAGTTAATCGCCTTAGTCTTTTCTAACCAGGCCTTAGGTTCAATAGCTGCACTTGCTGTAGGTGTTATATCGGCCAGTATACTTACTCCCGATATAGCCTGGAGAGTAATGGCAGGAGTAGGAGCTATTCCCGCAGCAACGGTAATATATCTGAGAAGGAAAGTCCCAGAGACTCCTAGATACTCTCTTTTAGTTAAGGGTAACACAGAAGAGGCTAAGAAGGCAGCTAGATTCTTAGGAACTGATCTCGAGGTAAACTCTAATGTGAGAAGCGGACTTAAAGGAGTTAATGAGTTCTTATCTACTTACTTACCCGTTCTGATAGGGACTGCTGGTACGTGGTTTATACTCGATATAGCCTTTTATGGAACTGGTGTATACTCTTCTTCGGCTTTAGCTCCAGTATTCGGGAGCCCGTTCCCTTCCCATGCAACAACATTGTCTCTTAGCGAGTTTCAGTCCGATTTAGCTAAAGCATTGTTCTTAGGTGGAGTACCTTTCTTAGTAGGATTTCCAGGCTACTTTACTGCTGTTGCTTTGTTAGATAAGCTCGGTAGAAAATGGATACAACTTCAAGGATTTATCGCTATGGCAATAATTTATGTTGTGGTAGCTTCAGTTATGGTGGTAAGCGGGACAAAGGTAGAAGGTTTCAGTATAGCTCCGACGTTAGCGTTTATCATTTACTCCTTATCTTACTTTTTCATAGATTTCGGTCCAAATACTACTACATTTGTAATCCCAGCTGAAGTTTATCCAACTAAATTTAGAACAACTGGTCATGGTATATCAGCTGCTTCTGGTAAGATGGGTGCTGCAATAACCACATATTTATTTCCATCATTAATAGCTGCAATAGGGATAAAGGAAATACTTATAATGCTCGCAATACTGAGCGTGATAGGAGGCATACTAACGTATGCATTTGTTCCAGAGCCTAAGATGAAATCCCTAGAGGAAGCCTCAAGGGAAAAGATAGAAGTGTCTCAGTGACTTACTTTAATTTATTTTTTCATATAAAGTCTGTTACGCCCCGATTTATTTAGGTAAACTGAAAAGTCTCATCGAAAAACTCCTTTTCTACTCGCTCCTCATGATCCTTAAAGTTAGTAGTAATACTAGATTAACCGATATTATGTTAAGACCAGCTGTTAATAACAGCGTGATCTAAAAGTTCTTGCGATCGAATAATGGATCTTTCTTCATATTATCATTTTTATTTTATCCTAAACTATTTCTTCTCCCTCAATAATAAGTACTCATAAAAACACTTAGTTAGTATTATTTCTTGAAAGTAAACTCAAAGGCTTAATACAAAGGGTCGAGATGTAGAATACATTCTCTATGTAGTTTATCCTAGAAAGAAGTCCTTAGACTATATTTGAGAAGAAGCAATGAAGATGAGTATTAGATGATCAGTCAGGATTTACTACATAAATTGTTAAGTTTAATCTAAAAGATTTTCGTCTATGACCCACTTCCTTATTTTTCTATCCTTTCTGGTTTCTAAATGGAAAATACATTAGTGAGCTTTTAGTTTAACGTTTTTATATTACTTTACTTAAACGTTTTATGATATGATAAAACTACATTCGGTAATTCTTTTAATACTTTTTATGATAAATCTGTTAACATTCTTTGGCATATCTACAAATACTTATGCATCTTATGTAGGACCAGAAATTGGGAACTCACAACTTATAGGCTATTTGAACCCTCAACAACCAATATGTATAGGCATCCTCATACCGCCTAAAAATATGAATGAACTTTACTTATTAGCTCAGGAAGTAGCTTACCATCAGATAAAGCCAATTCCTACTCCGGAATTATTTTCAATGTTTGCCCAAAAGGATAAGGAGGATCAGATAATAAAATTCTTGAATGAAAATGGTTTCCAACTTGTCTATAAGAGTCCCTTCGCTATTATAGCTGAAGGATATGTATATCAAGTAGAAGATGCGTTCCACACTAAATTAGCTCTATATAAAGACGGTAATGTTTTCTATTATATGCCTGTGACAGAACCAATAGTTCCATCCGAATTTAGTGGTGTTATGATTCAAGGTCTAACTAACTATACTAACGTAAACTATCAACTAAACCTGATCGAGTTAGGAAAAGTAAAGGGGAATACTCTCATACCTTATATTAATTCCGCAATAGCTAACGTGACTGGGTTTAAGTATCTATCATTCGCCGCTAATATGTACACTCCTCAAGATATAGTTGGTGCTTATAACATTACACAAGGAGGAAAGAATGTAACAATAGCGATAATTGATGCTTACGGGGATCCAACAATATTACAAGACCTTGCTTTATTCGATAAGGAGTTTCATTTACCTTCAGCTAATATATCCATTACTCCAATAGGTCCTTATCATCCTATTTTCGGTTTAACTACTGGTTGGTATTTGGAGACAGCTTTAGATGTTGAAACAGCTCATTCTATAGCTCCTTTTGCACACATCGATTTGGTAGTCCCGTCAAGTGTTACGTTTATCCCTGAGGCAATAGATTATATTGTCTCTAATGATGTTGCTCAAGTAGTGTCGATGAGTTTTGGTATTCCTGAGAACGTTTTAGGTGCATCTGGACTGTTTATCGTTTTTCAGGGAACAGCTTATCCAAATACACCATATTGGGATTATTACTTCGCCTTAGGAACTGTTGAAGGAATAACCTTTCTGGCATCATCTGGCGACGAGGGTGCAACTGCAGGAGGGCTTTCAACTTATAGTGGTGTATCTTATCCAGCCACAAGTCCTTTTGTAACTGCTGTAGGAGGAACGACATTATTCGTTAACGTGACATCAGGGTATTTATCGACAGAAAATTCTACAGCAACTTACGGGTATGAAACAGCTTGGTCTTTTGATAACATGTTCTTCTTCCCGTATGCAGCCTCTGACGGAGGTTATAGCGAAATATATCCTAAACCATGGTATCAAATAATGATCAACGGTTCAACTAGGTCAAGTCCAGATGTAGCAGCTGTTGCTAATCCCTATACTGGCGAAATAGTATATGTTTTAGGACAGCAGGAAGTAATAGGAGGTACTAGTTTATCCTCTCCTATATGGGCTGGTATTGTAGCGGATATAATATCTCAGACTCATAAACCAATAGGGCTCTTGAATGACATACTTTACTGGATATACTCTAACTCCACATTATATCAGAAAGCTTTCCATCAAGTTACATTTGGGTTTAACGGGCTATATACTGCTCATTCAGGTTATAACTTGGTAACTGGGTTAGGGTCTCCTGATTATTACTGGTTACTTAAGGCTGTTGAATATTATGAATCGATACCAAGGCTGGACGTATCGGTTACAGCTGTGGAACCTAACGTTCAATATCCATGGTTTATGTATAATTCTACGTTCATGATTATTTCTAAGGTATCCTATCCTAATGGAACCGAGGTTACGAATGGAAGCTTTAATGCTTACATATATACGACCAAGGGATTACTTACCTCGTTACCTCTGATCTTTAACGGCTCTTACTGGGAGGCAGTATACACAATTAAACCCAGCAATCCTCCAAACATATGGTATATAGTAGTGAACGGAACAGTTGGCAAATTAAGCGGAGTCGGAGCTTATGAGATAGACATAGGTCTCTCAGTTAACATAATTTCACCGGTGCCTTTCCCCTACGGTGTATCTATACCGCCTAACTCTCCATTTTCTATCGAAGCTTGTGTGTATTATCCAAATTTAACCCCTGCCAATGTATCCTTAGAAGCTCATTTCGTTCAAAATAATGCTGTGGTATATAACGTAACACTTTTACCTACTTCCACTCCAGGTTTATATAAAGGGGTATTTGCTGTGGTCACTCCGTCTAAAGAAGGAGTTTTTGTAATGTTTGTTAATGATACCTACGGCAGTGCATTCTCTTATGAGACCATAGGAGGGCTTAACTTGATCACTTTGATTTTTACTCCTATTGATGATGGATTTCCATCAATTTCACCGAGTCAGAACGTTACCATATTAGCTTTTACATATGATCAATCTGGATTAGGTATATTCACAAGTAACGTAACGGCATATATATACTCGCCTAAGGGGAATTTAGTTGGTAAAGTGAACCTAACACCTGCAACTGAAGCAACCCAGTTCGGCGTCTACAATTTGTTCGGTTTCCAAGAGGGTAATTTTACTGTCCCAGTAAATGCTTCACCAGGTTTCTATAGAGTAGTAGTAGTAGGGTTTTATAACGGGTCTATAGGCTTAGAAGAGATGAATTATACTACTTACTTCTATGTTTCTCCCTCAACTGCATCTGTAGATGTTAAAAGCGTAGGTCAAGTATTCGAAGGCCAATACATAAAAGTCTATGCTAATATAACTTATCCTAACGGAACCGAGATAACTACTGGTATATTTACAGCTACACTAATACCATATCAGAACGAGAATCAACAGATCTTTTTAGAGTCTGAAAACGAGGTTCCACTTCAATATAACTCTACATTGAAAGAGTGGGTGGGTTTACTTAGAGTGCCGGGAGGTATAAATGCTACTGTATATACTGGGAACTCTATATACTCTCTGGCTGGTCCTTGGAAAATAGCTATATCCGGGGCAAGCTATAATGGGTACAACTCTCTATCTTATGGAGGGTATGTTCAGGTTGAACCTTATGTTTATTTGCCATCACTAAATCTAGGCTCATCAAAAATAATGTATTTACCGTTGATAACTGAAGTAAATGGTACTTATGAGATTCAAGGAGTTTATATTCCAGCTCTAAATCTCTCAAACGGAAAATATATGATACAGAATTCAATAATAGGTTCCCTAGTATCTCAGAACTCAACTGTGATTATAGAGGGATCAACAATATCAACTCTTACTTCTTTAAATTCTAATTTAGAGTTAATAAATACGAAAATAGAGAATAATCAGGTAGGAATATACTCAATGGGTTCTAATATAACATTAAGTTCGGTAACTTTTGAGAATATAAATCTAGCTCTGAAATACGTAAATAGCAGTATAGTTACATCCGGTACGAGTTTTATAAATGTTAGTAAAATAAGCAACTTCCCAACGCCTCAACTTTCCTACCCCAATCAAATCACCTATCCTACGTCCTACATATTGGCTAATATAACCAATTATAACACCTCTGTGTTGAAAATCATAAAAGTTCTAGTGGATGGTAAACCGGTGAACTTTAGTGTAAGTCAGGGAATTAACGGAGTAGAAGTTAAGATACCGTTTAACTCAACCGAGATGCCTTCTGGAGTGAATGCTGTCTTACTCAAGGTTTATAATGGTATGTATTACGATCTTTCCTTTAGTGTAGATAATCAATATCCGTTCCAGAGTTTATCGTCATCAGTAGCTTCTTCGGTAAGTTCAACTAGAACATTAGCGTTATCGTTAGGTTTGGTAGCTATAATCTTGTCCGTTTTAGCTATAATTATAACCTTTAGGAAGGGAGGTGGTAAAAGTGGTAAATGAAATGAGAAAATTCTTTGTTTCATTTTTAGTTTTTCTTATAGTTTTTTCTCCTACATATTACTCTCTAAATAGTGTAAATATTCATGAAAATACCTTAACAATCTCTAGGCCTCAACTCTTTTATAACATCACCTCGCCTATCCTTAAAGGGTTTACAGACCCTAAGTATTACTCCTTCCAGGCCTACGAGGTAAAGCCTCCTAACGTTACACCAGTTATAATTCATGTAGCCACCAATGCAATATTTAATAACACCGGTTTGACGCCAGAGAACTTCACCATTAAGGTTCCTAATGGTAGTTATAGCATGGTTATAATGAACGTGAGTATTTCGGAAAGTAACGGTATTCAATACGATAGGCAGGTTTACATATTTATTAATGGTGTCCCTATATTTTGGGGCTCTACTCAAGAGATCAATAATTCTACCGCTTCTGTAGACTTAACCATGTTTGAGAACTTATTAGTGGGCAGAAATGTTACGTTTCAAGCCGTTATAGAGAACTTCTATGATGCTAAGCTAAACATAACGGGTGTTTACCATCTTAATATTACTCTATTATTGTATCCCGGTATCGAACCCAAGGGCTTACCTAATATGTTTATCCCTCTCTTCGTGTCTAAGTACAACTACTCTTATATCATTCTCAATCCTTTAAACCCCTCCACTAGCCAAATAGTTAATATTCCTAACGGAACATATATGATGAAACTACTGATTTATGAAGAAGGAGGAGGGCTTGACGAATTCTGGTACGCCAATGAGCCTGCTACAAGAAGTATTGAAGTATATTACAATGGTAGCCTTGTCGGTGTGGTAAACCCGTACCAAACTATCTATACTGGAGGAATAGATCTATTCTGGTGGAAACCTATGCCATCCATTAATACATTAGCATTTCATACACCGTATATAATCGACCTTACTCCTATGTTAGCTCTAGGTAATAAGGGTGTTATTACGGTTCATGTCACAAATCTAAGGGAGGCATTACAGATCACTGGGTCTACTGCTTTTGATTGGGATATTGCAGGCGTATTAATGCTATGGGTTAACACTTCTAATCCACTTATCTCAGGCAAGTTATTAACGAGCTATACAAGATACGTAGACTCTACGCCCATATTTACTGCTGGGTTCTCAGGAATATATTACCAAGAGGTAGGGAACTACCTCGTAAATTACTCGGCAATTTTGAAGTTTAAGAGCGGTACTGAATATTCTCTAGTAACACAAGAAGGTAGGTTTACTGCATATCAGACTTTTAATAATATATATGAGAAAGCATATCTAGATGAAACGTTTAGCGAATATTCACTAGAAAGCGGGTTAGTAAACTCCTCAATGGTCATAAGAGGCAACTATCCTATACTGTTACAATTCTCGGCGTTTGCAACTCCAATATCCAATCCCAATGTAATTCCTTACAACTTGACTTATATTCAGAACGGTACACTATCATTAGGATTATATTACTACTTTAGTACCTCCTATTCTTCGAGTAATAATACTATGTGGATCAAAGAAAATGAGACAAGTATAGGAGGGTTCAGTGGCATCTTAGAGATTATAAACAAATATGGTGGGGCATTACTAGTAAGCCTTACATCTAATAATGCCCTAACTGAAAAGAGCCTTACCGCCGAGTTCCTAGTTAACGGTGAAGGCTATAAAGAGTTATTTAACGCTGAAGCTTCGCAAAACAGTACCACTAATTTAGCTGGCTACTACATTAAGATCTCAGTGAACTATATTCCGATTAGCTAATTTTTCCCTACTAACGTTTTTTGTCTGTTTTGATAAACTTAAAACTGTAGAATAGAGATTTTTCTTATGTCAAAGATTTCTCAAATAGAGCCTATATTATTAGCTCATCCCGAAAAAGGGAGTGCCACATGGGCTTCAGTGATGATACTTGTAAGGGTAGTGACCTCAGATGGAATGATAGGATATGGAGAAGCTGTCCCTACACTTAGAGTTATTAACGTATATAATACTATAAAACAAGTAGCTAAGGGTTATATAGGAAAAGAAGCAGAGGAGCCTGAGAAAAATTACCATGAGTGGTACAAACAAGACTTCTACTTAGCGAGATCTTTTGAGTCAGCTACAGCTACTAGTGCAATAGATCAGGCTCTATGGGATATACTGGGGAAAGAACTAGGAGCCCCTATATACAAATTACTTGGCGGTAAGGTGAGGGACAAAATACCAGTGTACGCTAACGGTTGGTATCAAGATGCGGTATATCCTGAAGATTTTGCTGAAAAGGCTAAAAGAGTAGTGAACATGGGATATAAAGCATTGAAATTTGATCCTTTCGGTCCTTATTATGACTGGATTGACGAAAAAGGATTGAAGGAAGCCGAAGCTAGGGTAAGAGCTGTAAGAGAAACAGTTGGTGATCAAGTGGATATACTAATTGAACATCACGGACGTTTTAATGCTAATAGTGCAATAGCTATAGCAAAAAGACTCGAAAAATACAGTCCAGTTTTTATGGAAGAGCCGGTTCACCACGAGGATATAGAGGGTTTGAGAAAATATAAGTCTGTTGTGACTTCGCTCAAAGTAGCACTAGGTGAAAGATTAGTGAGTCTTAAGGAGGCAATGTTTTACATTGGTGAAAGATTGGTAGATATAATACAGCCCGACCTCTGCAATATCGGTGGGATTACTGTAGGTAAAAAGGTTGTAAGTCTTGCTGAGGCTAATGACGTTGAAGTGGCTTTTCATAATGCATTCGGTTCTGTCCAAAACGCTTATTCCTTACAGTTAAGTGCAACTGTTAAAAACTTGTATTTACTGGAAAACTTTTACGATTGGTTCCCTCAGTGGAAGAGAGATATAATATATGATGAGACTAAGGTCGATAACGGACATGTAAAAATTCCTGAGAAACCTGGAATAGGTGTCTCTATAAATGAAAAAGCGATCGAGAGTATGCAAGTAGAGCCTAGAGAATTGGATGTTGTAGATGAACCAGTTTGGGTAGTGAAAGGTACATGGAAGCATTTCAGTTAAAAATGTTTTTAAGCTAAAACTGATTTTTCATTTCTTTTACAGTCCGTTTAGTTCATAAATTGTTTTATCCTGACCTATAAGTATTCTTTTTATTTCATCTCCATTTATGTACAATATTCCCGCAGACTGACCGTGGTATACGCTAGAGAACACTGTTATTATCTTTTTATCTATATCGATCCTAAATCCGTCTACTGCCTCGTGCCCTCTTATAATCCCCTTAAGACCTGTTTGTGATAGGAACTGGTCCACTACTTTTTTCCCGAAGTAGTAAATTCCCTCACCTCTTATGTTTGGCACAAATGTGAGCTCTTCTAATCCTTCTCTTGGATCATTCCAAAGCAACTGCATTGCTATAGTATCTGAAGGTTCAGTATCTGGGTAAGGCAATTTTTTAATATCATCTACGCTATTAATACCTAAGACTAGATTTCCGTCGCTATCAACTTTAGACGGTAAACCTCCATGAACACAAAAATATCCGTTAACTACGGCTGCGTAAGGCATGTAAGAGAAGAAGTCTTTGAATTTTTCGTACACATTCTCGTCACCAAACTTTTGCTTCACTTCATCATAGAAGCCGTAATAATAGTTTGTAATCGGGCTCTCGTGATTTCCGCGTAAAACCAGAACCTTTTTACCATCCGTTTGAACCATTTTTTCTAATATAAGTTGTAAATTTTCAACACCTTGAGGCGGGTATCTATCTACATAATCGCCTAGAAATACCATTAGATCTACTTTATCGTAAAAGTTGTCAAAGGCGTATTTAGTAATATCAATTGCACCGTGTGTGTCACCTATAAATACAACTTTTTGTGCTTTAAACTCTCCTAAGAATGTTCCATATTGCTTGAATATGTCCTTAGCTTTTTCAAGCAATTCGAAAATGTTCTCTTGTTCTTCCACTTTTTGTTGTTCGTTTGACATACTATATGATTTGTATTAAGTATATTTTAAAGGTTTAAGGAGTCTTATTATAGATGGAATAAAAGTCGAAAAATTAATATTTTCCTCGGAAAAACCTTAAGCTATTCTCGCCGTTTGTTTGTATCTCTTTAAGTACTCATCGATTGTCATCAATTCGTTATTATCATCTACTACCAACGTTCCAGGCTTACCGTATCTACCTTTTAAGATATACCATAGTGTTGCTACCGATAGGATAGTTATTAGTGTTGTTGTTTGGAATGTATCAGGTACCTGAACTGATAGACCTATGCCGATCAAGTTAATCAAAGATGAGACCACCGGAATAACAGCTGTTGCTACGTTTAGTCTTCCTATGAACCAGTATAGAAGAGGGACACCAAAACCATCAATTATCCTTCCGCTTAGCCAGAATATACTTGATATAACACTTATTTCGGTGAACGCGTTTTCTGGTGAACCTGTAACAATCAACGGGATTAATGTGAATAAGGCTGATATCAGCCCAACAATCATTGTTGCGACAATAGGTTCATTTTCTTTATTGACTTTTTCGAAAACTTTAGGCATTACTTTTTCTCTAGCTAAGTTGAATAGTACTCTAGCTGCTCCTACAGTTGTTCCTATGTTAGATGCTAGCAAGCTGTTTACTGACAACGCAAGTCCAAGCATAACAATAGGTAGTCCGAATCTGAAGAGTTCGTATAAAAGTGGCTGAGGATAATTTGATAGTGAAGAAAAAGAGCCGTTCCATAATGCTACCAAACCATAAGTTCCAGCTAATATTGCTCCTCCTCCTAGTATTAAGGCTAACCATATACCGGCTGTTATGTTCTTTCTGGGTGTCTTAGTTTCTTCTCCTAGATAAGTAGCAGCCCCGGCTCCAGATATACTTACAATAGATAATATCATTGCGGTTCCTATTGCGCCGAATGAAGTACTTGGAGCGGGAATGAAGAATGCGGGATTAAATCCTTTCGTAGCTATTGCGTAAGCAAAGAGAGCGTAAAGGAAAATGACCTCTAATGTCGCACTCACACTAACAATATAACTTAGTAACCTTCTGATGTGAATAAGATATGAGGCTATTGTAGGATAAGCTAAACCCACAAGTATTGCCAAACCTAGCGCGTAAGGAGGTAAAGTTATGTTTAATAGCTGGAGTATTATGTCAAGAACGAGATATATAGTTAAAGCATTAACTGCGTTTAGACTAGAGTAAGCTATTACCTCAAATATAGCTTCATAATAAGCTACTGTTTTTCGTCTCCACGCTGCCGCTCCATATGTGTAGAAACCACCAGCTGAAACTAACTTGGTTGAATATCTAGTGAGTGTATAAACCCATAATGCGCTTCCTATTAAAGCGAGGATTGTCGCAAATACTACTGCTTGTCCAGCATACGCTATTGCAGCAGTAGTTGTGGAAACTACACTACCCAATGGTGCTGTAACTGCCATAGCTTGACCGTAAGCTTCTCTAATTGATAGACTTGCCTTAGAAAGGCCCACAAGACTCCCCTATAAGCTTTACTGTCCTAGACTATTTTTAAAATTATCTAATTTTCACCCCTTCCAGATCAGCAAAGCTTATAAGACAATACGTTGAAGAAATGTTTAGTTAGCTTATAGGGGAATTAAAAAATATTTGATATTATTTGGGAATATAAGAGACTTTTTTGTCAAAAGTTAAATAAAACTAAATTATTCCTATTGTTATTTCCCTAGTTCTTCTATTACTTTCTTTATATTTTGCTTAACTTCCTCAAATCTGACTTTAGTGTCAGGTGGAAAAGGCTTCTTAGGATTTATGGAATTTAATAGATTTAAGGATTCATTAAGTAATTTTACTGCGATATGTGTAGCAGTTAGTTTTTTGTAAGCCTCCTTGACCTTTTTTACCGCCTCATTCCATACTTTAAGGTCTTCTTCCGTGATTGTACCGTCTTTTACTAAATATGTTCTAAAATCGTCATCAGAAAGAGGTATATCGTTATCTATCAGTCTCCACAAGATGTCCTTAGCACTCATTAAACCTAAATAAATATTATGTGATTAAAGAATTAACTGGAGGTATTTTAGGCAATATGATTAGCTTTAGCATAAAGACTAACTGGGGGTCAGTTGTGAATATTATAATATTACTAATAATAAAGTGTTGAAAACATTTTATATTGTGAACTAAACAAATTGATTTCGAATGGAAAAACAAGGGAATACCGAGAAAAGTAGAGTAAGACTGGTTTATACTGGGCTGGTCAACTTAAGTCTGAGGTTATTTACGTCACCTTTATCATTCGTTTTCATGTATTTAGTAGCCCACTATTTAAGTAGTCTAAGGAACGGAGTACTGCTCTTCGCTACATGGCAATCGATATTTGTTTTAGTGACGGGCTATTTTACAATTCCGTCTGATATATTTTCCCTTCTAACGTCGAGATATACTGCTGAAAATAGACCGGTTGGTGGAGCAATAATAGTAAATTTAGTATCTGGTATTATAGCAACAGCAGTCTATATTCTTCTTATTCCTTATTTCATGTCTACATTAGGATATTATGATCCTTTTGCTTTCTTAATTTCTTCTCTAGTAATTATTACGTTCTATGTTAATAAAGTGGTCATAGCTATAGCAAGAGGTAGGAAACCTATAGCAATAGGTATAGGCTATAGTTTGTTTCAAATCTCTAGGCTTGGCTTCGTAATTCTAGCTTTTTACTTTTTGCACTTGACAATTATAGGAGTAGCACTAGCATACGTTATAGGATATGTTGCGCAAACTTTATATAACATTTCATACGTTGATGCTAACTTAAAAATAGATCTTAAAACGACATTGGTTATAATAAAGAAGTCACTAATTACTATTATTTATTACATCCAGTTGATAGTGGAGGCATCATTAGTTTGGTTGGCTTTAATAATTACTAGAGATGCCGAAATAGTATCTTATTTTGAATCAGCCTTAATTATAGCAAATATTGTAGGATGGTCACAATCAGTTTACGACGGTCTGATAGCAAAACTAGGCGAAACTAAATCTAAAGATGTTGTAGAAACCTCATTAAAGCTTTACTTTGTTACATCTGCGCTTTTTATGGTCTTTACTATTGTCGAGGCTCACGCACTTCTGTATCATATAAGACCTGAGTATGTTATGTCTATCTATACCATCGTACTTTTGTCAATATCTAATTTCGCAAGGAATCTATACACGATCTTTTACTATTCCGTGTTCATGATCGATAAAAGTATGGGAGTTGATGACGATCTTTCATTTAAGGGATATACGGCATCATTAAATAAATCGAATCTTACGTTTTCAATAATTGGAATTGCGGTGTCAACAGCTCTTGTATACTTATTCAAAGGAACTAAACCTTACGAGATCTCGGCTATGATGACGATAGGTCTTCTTATAAACTCCCTCTGGATGCTATTTTCCTCATACAAATTAAGCAAAAGATTATATAACTTCAGCGTTCCCTACAAGGAAATTACGTCCTCAGTTTCGGCGATGGTGATAGTGGTTTTGGCTATGTTGGAATTATCGAAAAACGTGAGTTATGAGTGGATGTTGCTGAATGCCGTGATTTCGACATTTATGTTCATAGGATTACTTTATCTGTTCAACCCTTATGCCCGTTATCTAGTTAAAGCTTCCCTTAGGGAGATAAGAAAAATTCTTATGTCGAGAATTTAATTAAGTGCTATGACCGGTCTTGAAATTAGGATGAGAAAGCTCTTCGAGAAGAACAGAGCTTTTGTGGTAGCGTTAGATCACGGTCTTGTTATGGGTCCCCTAAAAGGCTTGGAAAGAATTGCGGAGACCGTGAGAAAAATATCGGATAAAGGACCTGACGCTCTTCAAATGACGCCAGCTATGGTAAGGATCCTTAAGGAGAACTTTTTCTCGAGATCTTCTCCGATGTTGATAGCAAGGCTTGACACTGCTAACGTTTGGAGGCAAAAATACAGAAAATATGAAAGTGGTTATTATTCAGCTGTTTATACTATTAGGGACGCTATAGAGGCGGGAGCAGATGCTGTAGTGACTTACTTAGTTGTAGGATATGGTGAAGATCAAGTTGAGGGTGTAAATGTCGATTATTTGGCGGCTCTGAGGAGAGAGTCTAATGACTACGGGTTGCCATTTATAATTGAGCCTTTATTTGTTGCACCGGATAACCCTGACTCTATAAAAGAGCCTGAGTTGGTAAAATATGTGACGAGACTAGCATCAGAGATAGGTGCCGATATACTAAAAGTGGACTATACGGGGAGCAAGGAATCTTTTAGGGAGGTAGTGAGTTATGCTTTTGCGCCAATCCTTATAAGGGGAGGTCCAAAAACTAATTCTGATGAGGAATTCTTGAAAATGTTAAAGGAAGCATTAGATGCGGGGGCTAAAGGAATTACTGTAGGAAGGAACTTGTGGCAATCTGATAATCCTGATAAACTAGCTCGAGCAATTTCCTACCTAGTTCACGATAACAAAGATCTTGGAGAAATCTTAAAAATATTAAAATAGACATTTTGCTTAATGCTAAAAGAGTTTATTATAAAGAAATCTAAGTTGCTATCAGAAATCGCCTTAGCAGTAATGATCTTTTTGTATACGTATTTTACCGTAATCACCTTTGCCCCGATTAACGGTTATGTTGGAGATGAAGTGTGGTATCCTTCTGCTGCTTATAATATCCTGAAGTTTATATTTCACATAACTCCTCCTATGTATTATCCTTATCCTCAGGAGTCTAACATTCAGACTTATATTAACCCCGAACATCCTCCTTTAGCGAAGTATATAATGGCGATTTTCATAGTCTTGTTTGGTTATAAACCTTTAGCGTGGAGACTAGGAAGTTGGATAATAGGTGACTTAATGATTATAGTCGGCTTCTTATTAGCTAGGAAACTTGTAGGAGGGGAGTTAGGCAATATAGCGGGTCTAGTAGCCGCTATGCTAATAATACTATCCCCTAATTTATGGTTACTGCATGGTATAGCAATGCTAGATATTTACGTAAGCTTCTTCATATTATTATCCATTTACTTTTTGCTCAGTGATAATCTATTACTAGCCTCTATTACTTTAGGTTTAGCATTTGCATCTAAGGAAAGTGCGTTTCCTCTAATCTTTCCCTTTCTCTACTATATTGGAGAATTTAAGAAAAGTCCTATACAGAGGGCCGTATACAGCATGGGAATTCCAGCTACTGTATATGCAATACTATCAATTCCCATAATGATTTATTTCGATGGTATATCGGGGTGGATTCATAATTCCTTTTTATATATGCTAGGCTGGGATGCTACAAACGGGCATATATCTCTTACAGCTATAGACCAGATATCGACTCCCTGGGATTGGTTTTTGGATATACATCCCTTTTACGTTGGCTATAACTTCTACGCGAGTACTAATCCATTTATAATGTGGGCGTGGGTAGTTACTACACCCCTCGCGTTCATAATACGAGACCTGAAAAGTATTATACTTACGATATCTGCATGGACAATATGGCTATCGTTTTGTGTTGTATATATTCTAGGTAATCATACGTTGTTTAGTTTTTATGTTACTGACTTTGCCGGAATAATAAATGTTTATGTCCCAGTCTCAATTTTTAAATTCTATAGATGGATCTCTACGAGGAGGTCGGAGAAAGTTAATAATTTTGTAAAACAAGACAATCCTGGGAGTCCTTCTAATGTCAGTTAAGAAAGCTGTAATTACAGCAGCAGGTAAAGGTAGTAGAATGAAATATATAACCTCGGTTTTACCAAAAGCATTATTACCTTTATTTAAAGCCGAGGATGGAAAAATAGTTATGAGACCTATAATAGACTTAATAATGGATTCTCTTCACGCTGCTAGTGTAGAGAAATTCTGCATAGTAGTTGGTAAACATGGTAAACTACTGATGGATTACTTATTCGAGAGGGAGGTGACTTTTGTATTTCAAAAAGAGCCTAAGGGTTTCGGGGATGCAGTTTTAAAGGCCGAAGATTTTGCTGGTTCTGATCCCTTTTTCGTTCACGCAGATGACGGTGTATTAACTGGAGGGTATAAGGAGGCTGCTTCACTTTTCAGTGAGATTAGACCTGAAGCTGTTCTCTTACTGAGAGAGGTTAAGAATCCTAAGAGATATGGAGTTGTTACTGTACAAGATAAAGGTATATACATGAATCACAAGTTATTCAAAGTATTAGAAGCAGAAGAAAAGCCAGAAAACCCTAAGTCTAATATAGCTATATCAGCTGTATATATTTTAACTCCTAAAGTGTTCAGGGCGTTGAAGTCTATTACCGTTGAAGAGGGAAAAGAACTGGAATTAACCTACGGAATTCAGGGAGTTATTAATGATGGTGGAGAAGTTTACGGAATACTACTAAAAGATGAGAAGTGGCTTAACGTAGGAGATCCAACAAGTTATTATGAGGCGTTGAGTAGGACTTTTACTTCTTCCACTTAGTTTTAGGAGGAATTACGTGTCTATATCTCTCTAACCTTTCTTTGTAAGGTAGTAAGTCTTTTATCATAATTTTAACTTCTTCAGGTAACCTCTTCTTAGGATAGAAACCTAGTGACGGAAGGATTTTGATCTCTGGGTTATAGTAATGCTCTTCAGCCTCTACTCTGGGATTAGGATAGTTGCCTATCTGAACATTTAAGCCAAGTTCCTCTCCTGCTTTTTTCACAATCTGAGCAATCTGACTAACAGAGTAAACCTCAGCAAACTGGTTAACGAGCCTATATTCTCCTTGTTTAGGAGGATGTTCCAGAAGTAGTGTTAAAGCTTGCATACTATCTTCAAGAGACAGGAAACCTCTGGTTTGACCTCCTTTCCCGTAAACTGTTAGTGGTTGCCCTATTATGGCTTCTACACAAAATCTGTTTACAACAGTCCCCCAAACTTCATCGAAGTCAAAACGTGTCCTTAATGTCTCTTCTATTATCTCTTCAGTCCTTGTACCGTATACTGGTCCCTGCATTATATCTGTTACGGTAAGTTCTCCACTGATCTCGTTAAAGTAAAGGATAAAGTCAGTATCGTGTATCTTAGTAATGTGATATATTGAACCTCCTTTTCTAGGAACTATTATTCTGTCTTTCATTCCGTTAACTATGGCGTCCACGTATATACTTTCTGGTATGTTAAATGAAGGCGTACCGTACTCGCCCATTGTTCCCATTTTAAGGAGATGTATAGTAGGGTCTACTTCGAAAATTGCCTGAATAACCCTAAGGGTTCCGATCTCATTGTTAATTACGGTAAAAACTGAGTGATCCATATCTATCATCGAGTATGGGGCCGACCTCTGCTCGGCGAAATGAACAATAGCGTCAGGCTTATGTTTACTAACTATTTCCTTAAGGAAAGGATAGTCCGTGACGTCTCCTTTATAAAATGTTATATCGACACCAAGATGTTTCTTCGCTTCTTTAACTCTTTCTTCAGGCTCGGGCAACGGAAAAGCGGAATCTGCCCCTACCTCTTGTGAGAACTTTCTTGTGAAAAGATTATCTATACCTATGACTTCATGACCCCTTCTAGCTAATCGTAAGGCTAATGGCCAACCCAGATATCCATCTATTCCTAGTATTAGAACCTTCATTTACATAATCTTTATGAATAACGTATAATAAGATTATCCTAATGATAATAGTAGGAGTCGATGCTGGAGGCACTAAAACTAAGGCAGTAGCTTATGACGAGGAAGGTAATCTAATAGGTGAAGGAAATTCTGGCTCAGGAAATTATCACAACGTAGGTTTATCCAAGGCTATTGCCCACATTAAAGAATCAATCTACCAATCCACCCAGGGTAAAGAGCCAGACGTTGTTACAATGGGTGTAGCCGGTCTTGACTCTAGGTATGACTGGGAGAACTTTTCACCCTTAGCTATGAACATAGCTAAGAAAGTAATTATAAAGCACGATGGTGTTATAGCATTATTTGCTGAAACCCTAGGACAACCAGGCGTTGTAGTAATTGCAGGGACTGGAAGTGTAGTAGAAGGATATGATGGAAAGGATTTTTACAGACTGGGTGGAAGAGGTTGGTTATTGTCAGATGATGGGTCTGCGTATTGGGTATCAAGAGAAGCATTAAGAAAGATAATGCGTATGATGGACGGATTAGAAGACAAAACCCCTCTTTTTAACTACGTGACATCGAAAATCGGGGTAAGAGATCTTGACGATTTGGTTCTTTGGGCATACACGAGTAGCTGCCATATAGACGTAGTGTCATCGGTTGCGGAGGCAGTAGATAAAGCAGCTAAGGAAGGAGATCATGTAGCGATATCTATCCTAAAACAAGGTGCAGAAATCCTAGCTCATCAGGCAGTGACTCTTGCTAAGAAACTGAGGGTAGACAAGGTTTATCTAAAGGGTGGAATGTTTAAGTCACCAATCTATTTGTCAGTTTTCAAAAGCTATCTTTCTCTATACAATATTTCTGGGGATATAGGAACTAGATCCCCAGAACTAGGTGCTGTAATATTAGCATTTAAAGAACTCGGTTTAAATCCTTCCAAGTTAGTTAGCAGGTAAGGCTATTCCCTCGCTTCTGGGGTCAGCTACACCTATATATGTGTCTTTTTTTCTCTTCAGGGCTTGCACTACCCCTACTTCGTTAGTAAAGAAGTCAAGCTCTTGAAATGGTAGGTTAATTCTTTTTTCATGAGCTATTCTGTCTCCTAAGAATACGAACCGCGGATAATACACAGCATCATCAATTTCCAATCCGTAGTCTACATAATATTGCAATACCTGCGTGTGGATTTGCGGTCTTAAGTCACCCCCAGCACAACCTATTATTAAACTTTCATCGTCTTTTTCAGCCCTAAGAATAGAGAGTGTGTGAAGGGGCCTCTTTCTAGGCTCAGGTTTGTTGTGCCCTTCAGTGAATGCGTAACCTCTGTTGTTGAACACAATATTTTTGACTGTTATTCCAGAGCCAAATGGAAAGAACAAGCTCTGTATGAACCCAACTTCATTTTCACCATCCGAAACTACAAAGAAAGTGGTGTCTTTCGTGTTCATTTCCATTCCTGATAACGAGTAACTGGAAAGTCTTCTTTTCAATCTTTCTTCAGATAATAAGTCTTCATCAGGATAGTAGAACCTCGGATCCGTAACGAACTTGTTTCTATCTTCATAAGCTAATATGAAGATATTAACGAGTTCTTTAACTCTTTTAGGGTCATCAAATCTTAACTTCCACGTTTCTTGAATTTCAGCCATTTTTAATGACTCAAGTGTAGTAATCCCTTGGCTATTAGGAGGTAATTCGTAAAGAGTGTAACCTCTATATGAGGACTTTAAGGGCTTTACAACTTTCCCTCTAAAGTCAACGAAGTCAGACAGTTCAACATTTACACCCTGAGAGTTTAAACCCTCCACTATCTCGTCTGTGAGTTTACTCTCGTAGAAATCTCTTGGGTCTTTTGATATTATCTTTAACACTCCACTAAGTTCGTTGAGTTTTAAAATATCTCCCATTCTTTTTCCTTCAAAAATTTCGCTCCAACTTCTTGGCATATTATTTGATTTTGATATAACTTTAGCTAACTCTCTTCCCACGTAAAACCCATTAGCAGCTAAAGATATTGCGGGTCGTAAGACCTCTGATAAGTCCATCGTCATATATTGTCTGTATACAAAATCCCATAGGTCAACTAACCCTGGTATTACTACTGTAGAAGGATCCCTAACTGAGGGTATCTTTTCGACGTTAAGTCTTTTAGGAGACCAACCTGACGCGTTATAAGCTATTATCCCTTCAGGGGTTTTAGCTAAGAGGAAACCGTCACCTCCTAATCCGCTGGTATGGGGCATAACGACCGATAAGACAGCACTAATGCCGATAGCTGCATCAAAGGCGTTACCACCTTGCTCTAGAATCTTAACCCCTACATGTGTTGCTATATAATTTTGAGTTGAAACAATTTTTTCTCCGAGAGCTGTTTTCATGTTATATTTAATTTTTTAAAATGAGGAAAATAAGACAATAGGTTAATATTGAAATGGATTTGCCTGAGGAAATAAAGAAACAACTTAACGAAGGAGTTTGTATAGTATATTATGAAAACGTAGTCATATGTATGAGTAAAGATGTACCTAGACGTTTGGATGTAGAGATAGACCTTGAAGTGGATAGGGAGAGCGGAAGTGTGGTTTTAAGGCATATAATTAAAGACGATCCCGAAAATCCCCTTACATTAGAGTATTCTGTTGATAAGGAGTTTGTGGAGGCTGTAACTCAAAAGAATGGTGAAGTAGTTGTGTATTTTGTAGATGAGCAGTTTAGGGAGGAGATGAATTTTAAAATAAAGATAGACAAAGAAGATCTAAAACTCATCAGGAGGGAAATAGGTCTTGGAAATTAAGTACGTTCAAGAAAAAATAAAGGAAATGTACTTTGAGAAAGACAAGCTGAGAGGTACTTATGGTACTTTTACATGGTTAGTTGAGGAGGTAGGAGAGTTGGCTGAGGCATTATTAAGCGGAAATAGAGATGCAATAGAGGAAGAAATTGCTGACGTTATTGCTTGGACAGTTTCTGTAGCAAATCTTCTAGGTGTAGATGTAGAAGAAGCTTTAAGGAAGAAATATAACATTTAACCGCCGTGGAAAAAGAGCAGTTCTTTCAACTCCTTAAGGAGTCTATAGAGGACAGTAGGGAGAGGTATTACAGAAACCTTGTTTATATTGAAGACGCTGAGAAATACCTCGATTTGGTTAAAGAAGTTCTATTGCTTTACTTGTCGATAAATCCTGAAGCTCAAGTTGCTTATGCATTTCACCCTTGGGTTAAGGGAGCTAAAGACAGAATGAAAGAGATGAGATCGCTATGTAAAAATTTTGTAGATATTGATTACTCAGCTTCAGAGAGGTATTTGGGAGCGACATTTGATGTTGTGATTCTAGATCTAGTGGACAACTTCGAACCAAATTATATAGGAAGGTTGGTGGATTTAGTTAGAGGAGGAGGTATAATAATTCTTTATACTAATTCCTTGACAGAAGGGAAACTTTTCAGAAATTCACTTATTAAGAACGGAAAAGTCAGGGATGTTTACGAGAAAAGATTCAAGAGAAAATTGGAGGAGCATGAAGGTATATTTACAATCGTTAACTCGGTTTATAATGCGAAACCGTTTAAGGGTAAAATCGGAGATAAGCCTAGACCACTCATACCGCCTAATCCAATAATGCCCGAGGCTCTTCATAGCTTGTGCTTGAGCCCTGATCAAAATAAGGTCTTAGACTCATTTGTAAACCTTAGAGGATCCAACAGAAGAGTTTTAGTAATTACAGCATCCAGAGGGAGGGGAAAAAGTGCAGTGACAGGTTTAGGTTTAGCTGGCTACCTTTATAGAATCGCAGAGAGAGAAAGAGGGAAAAAGCTTAAAATAGTTATAACCGCTCCCTCGATTTCGAGTACTTCTCAGACGATGGAATTTTTAAAGAAAGGTTTGGAAGTACTAGGTATAAAGCATAGAGAGAAAAGGTCTAACTTGGGTTTTCTTAACTCGATAGAGGGAGAATTCTTTAGAGTTTTCTTTGAAGCACCTGAGGCGATACTTGAGACAGAAGGAGACATATTGGTAGTCGATGAAGCTGCTGCGGTTGGCATAGGGATTATAGATTCAGCACTTAAGATATGGAGGAAAGTGGTTTTAGTCACTACTGTTCACGGTTATGAAGGATCTGGAAAGGCATTTCTCAGATATTTAACTAGAGTCCTAAAGCAAAGGAAGTCTACCGTTTACTGGCAGGAGATGAGAAGACCGCTAAGATACAGTGAGGGAGATCCCATAGAGAAGTGGTTATACGATGCTCTCTTGTTAGATGCTGAGCCTAAAGAACCGGAAAAAGATAAGCTTACTGTGCTTCAGTTCGAAACGTTAAACCAAGAAGAGTTATTTGCTGATGACGAGAAGTTAAGACAAGTATACGGTATTCTAGTTACTGCTCATTATAGAAATAACCCTAACGACCTGATGATAATGGGAGATGGACTACACCATAGATTAGTATCGTTGAATACTTCCGATGGAATACCCATAGGAGTAGTCCAAATTGCTGAGGAAGGAGGGCTCTCAGAGGAAATGATAGAGTCAGCCCTAAAGGGGGTTACATTCGATGGTGACCTCATCCCTGATAGGCTCATTAAACACGCTAGGTTGAAAGAATTTGGAAGGATGAAAGGTTGGAGAATAGTTAGAATAGCTATAATGCAGGAACTTCAGGGTAAAGGTTTCGGTAGTGAAATGCTAAAGATGGTAATAGAAAGCGGGCAATCTCATGGATTGGACTGGATAGGCTCAGCTTTCATGGGTGATGTAAAAGTAATAAATTTCTGGATCAAGAACGGCTTTAGAATAGTGCATGTATCGCCTAAGAGAAATGAAAAACTTGGCGATTTTCCTGTAGTTGTTATGTATCCTTTAACCGAAGTAGCTGAGAAAGTGGTTGAAATTGCGTCCTACATTTTGAAGGATAAATTGCTCAATACTATCCATGACGTATATTTCGGAATGGATCCTGAAGTTGCTAGACTAGTAATCTATGGGACAAGGGCTCATAAAGACGTAGATATAAACAAGATCTATATAGACAAAGCTGTGGCCTTCATACAAGGGGTTAGCCCTTACGAGTCTTCTGCTGACGGAATTCACATGTTAACTCTCAAGTATTTTTGGGATGCCAGAAGGAATTGGAGCTTAACTCCGGAAGAAGAAATGTTATTAATTGCCAAGGTCCTACAAGGGAGACCGTGGAGGTTTACATCAGCGTCTCTAAGGTCTAACAGAACGCATGTTAATGAAATGTTATATGAAATAGTAGCTCAACTTCTTTACAAGTACTACGGGATAACAGCTGATGTTAAAACTGGGGTCGAACTTAAAGATATAAGTTAATGATGAATTTCACAACTCGGAATCGATGAAGAAATGCACCTCGACTGATCGATATTGTATTTAATTTTTTTAATTCTTGCTTAAAAACAATAAGAATTAGGAAAAACTATATATCTCGTTATGTAAAAGTTCATGTGAAAAGTAATGCAACTACTACAGCCAGTGAGAATAGCTGGTGAAGCCCTATTAAAATTCCAGGTTTTTCAGGGTTCTTATTTATAGCCTTATAGGTTAATATTCCTATAATGGCTTCAGCAATTCCAAATGCTAAAGCTATCCACATCTGAAGGTAAATCAGGGCTACGAAGAATATTAATGCGGCAATACCGTGTATAGCCCAAGCCCACTGAAGTTTATTCTTAGGCCTTCTGACATCTCCGATACTCAATCTCATTCTTCTAGTGCCGGTGACTACTCCTCCCATGAATATGACGAAATATAGAAAGTGAGGTGGTATTATAGCATCTTCTAGGAAGCTTATGAATTGTGAAGCTGGAAATTTGGTAGCTAATAAGAGATAACTTACAAACGTCGTGTAAGCTGCTATGTCATGGAGTCCTTGAAATATAGACGGTAATTTTCCAGCAAGCACATACAAGGTTGCCATGCCTAGAAGTGCTGTAAATATAACGCTGACGAAGCCTATTAGAGTTATCATGTTAAAATCTAGGACCAATAATGTGAGGGAGATCAAACCTACTAATGTTGCTGAAATCCTGTGTATAGCTTCAGGATCTCCTTTTATTGCTACTGACATAATATCTCTAGTGTAAGGCCAATTAGTACCTAAGGACAGACCGTAACCATATCCCTCTACTATTCCGCCCAGTATTATTGTAGTAGCTGCCAAGCCCGAGCCTATATAAGCTAATGTCGGATATGTAAAAGCGGGTATCATAGGTAAAAATTTCACATTTAGTTTAAAAAACCTTGCACTGTTAATTAAAACGTCACGACATTTTCATTATTAGATTTTTGATAAAATGTTAAATATAAGAGAAAAATTATTCAAGATTTTCAAACATATCATCTACAGCTCTAGCTATATCACGTATGGAAATTATACCGGTAAGCTCACCCTTGTCGTTTACTACCGGTAAATGTCTTATGTTAAATTGTCTCATTAATGCTAATGCTCCAGTAACTGGTGAATCTTCCTTAATTGTTATCAGGGAAGCGGTCATGAACTCCTCAGCTTTTGTGTCTAGCTTTTTTCCTTTACCTATTGCCCTTACAATATCACGTTCAGTAATAATGCCTACTGGTTTACCGTTTTCGACCACGATGACAGATCCTACATTCTTTTCAGTCATTATCTTTGCGGTTTCATAAAGGATAGTGTTCTTATCAACTGTGATAACTGAACTTTTCATATATTCTCTTACAACTTCCTCTGCCATAATAATTACTATCTCTATAGAGATTAATAAAGCTTTTCAGCTTAACTCTCAGTTAAATGTCTTTAATGTATAGATTTAAATGATTATAAGTATAGATGAGAACTATGATATTCTGTAGAAAATTTTTGCACTTTATTTTCATAATATCCGTAAGGGATCTCATTTTTGCATAAGGTTTTTAAAAGTTTGGACGGATAATAAACGTATGATAAAAGAGTTAACAAAGTTTAGATTAGGGATGATAACTGCAGTAATTGGTACAGTAGTATTAGGTTTTCTACTACTTCTTGGGATTTTAGGCTATTTCTTAGGATTTGGAGAATTTCCTTACATAATAACTGGAGCACTATCAGTTCTTACAGCCATCACATTATTACAGTGGCTTTTTAGCCCCCTTCTCATAAAATCACTCTACAAATTGCACGAGGTTGCTCCATCAGACCCTAATTATAATTGGCTGTATAATATAGTGCAAGAGGTTTCTATCTACAATAGGATATCCATTCCTAAAGTTTACATTGCAGATGTTCCTTTTCCGAATGCATTTGCGTTCAGCAGTCCGCTTTACGGTAAGAACGTTGCGGTGACTTTGCCGTTACTTAGAATATTAACTCCTGAAGAAATTAAGGCTGTAGTGGGGCATGAACTTGGTCATCTTAAGCATAGGGACACTGAGCTCTTACTTGCCGTAGGTCTGATACCAACGCTACTTTACTGGCTCGGTTACTCTCTGTGGTGGAGCGGAATTTTAGGAGGAGGAAATGGGAGGAATAATAATGGAGGTTCTCTATTCCTAATAGGTATTGTAATGATCGCTCTGAGTTACCTTTTCAATTTTCTAGTCCTTTTCCTGAATAGGATGAGAGAATCTTATGCGGATGTGAACGCAGCTTTAACAATTCCTCAAGGAGCTAGGAACCTTCAAACAGCATTGGCTAAAATCGTATTATATACTGACCCAAGAGTATTAGAAAAGGCTAAGAAAACAGCAGGAGGCAGTGTAGGTAGGATGCTATTCTTCTCCTCTTTGGAAAGGCCTGAGATAAGCTCATCAGACGTAGAGGAACTAGTACAGCTATGGAAGATGCAGAAAGTAAGTAGACTTAGTGATATATTCAGTGACCATCCTCATCCTGCAAAAAGAATTAAAATGCTGGACAAATTCATAAGCTAAAATAAAAGTTTTTTATCGAAAAGGTATTATTCAAATTCTATTGTAGCAGGAGGCTTAGTAGTTATGTCATAAACCACTTCTTTTATATTCTTGCTAAGTGAAGAGATTTCAGATGCTATCTTCTCGAGGAGCTCCCAGTCAATTTTTGCAAATTCTGCAGTCATAAAATCTTGTGTTAAAACCGCCCTTATGCCTATAGTGTACTTCCCCTCAGGATAACCCTCACCTACTTTTACTGTAACGTGAGTTATATCGTATGAGGTAATTTTTTCCATAACCCTTCTCAATTTTTCATAATCCTTATTATTACACTCAACTTTGGCTATTCTACCATAAGCCCTTACATCTCCCTTTACTCCGGTAGCTTTACTGGTGTAGGTATATACGTCGCAACCAACTCCTTTAGACATTTCAGGTTCGTAACTCGAAGTCGATTCAAAAATAACTGCAAAATATTGAGAGTAATCCATGCTATCTAAGTACTTCTCTACTACCTTTGTTGCTTTCCTCACTAATTCTAGCTTTTCTCTCGTAACTTTACCTACTACTCTCACTAACAAACCTGGACCTGGGAACGGTTGTCTGTTATAAATTTCCTTAGGTAACCCTAAATACCTAGCTAGGTCTCTCACTTCATTTTTATACAAGTCGGCTAAAGGTTCAACTATTTTAAATCCCCACGTTCTTTCAGTATCTATACCCAATTGCACTAGGACGTTGTGTTGCGTTTTTATTCCTCCTTGGGTTTCCACCCAGTCGGCTGCAATGGTACCTTGGATTAAGTATTTAGCATTGTACTTCTTAACAAGTTCCGATAATACATTATAGAAAAGTTGTCTAAATTTTTTCCTCTTCTCCTCAGCGTCTGACATTCCTTCTAGCTCAGATATGAAGTTTTCGCTCACATCAACTACCTGTAAAGGCATAAGATTTCCCACCATCAACTTTACCTTTTCCGCTTCTCTCTCTCTTAGGAATCCGGTATCTATCATTACGGGAATAACCTTATCGCCAAGAATTCTATAGGCCAATGCAGCTGCAGTGGTACTGTCGACTCCGCCACTTACAGCAGCTATAGTTTTTCCATCTACTATTTGTTCTAATTGTGGTTTTACTTCCTCAATGAACTTGACGGGATCAAACAGCATTTATATAAATGAGTAAAATACTTCCTATTAAAACCTACTATTTATTTACTTGCCTAAGTAAATATCCCTTATTTCGTCAAAATGTAAGTATTTTTTCATGACAATAGTCAATTTTTCGACCTCGTCTTTTACTGCGTCTTCGAAACTTTTCGTGTTAATTTTTACGCCGAATTTTTCCCTAAGGAGCTTTTTACCCCCCTCAGAGAACATCGACCCGTGTATGCTGTAACCTAAGTAATTATCTTTTTCAGCTCCGTCCGGTATATTTACCTCCTTCAAACCCCTTTTAGTTATAATAAACAAGGGTTTTCCATAGTCCAAATACTTGATTCTCCCCCTTCTTATTTCGTAGCCGTTTACCGACAAGTCGGTTTCTGATAAAGATACGATCTTATCCCTCTCATAAATCGTTTCCACATCAAGTAATCCGAGCCCATTTACCTCTCCTTCGCTAATCTCCACGTTATATGGGTCTTTCAGCTTCCTTCCCATGATCTGAAATCCACCGCAAATTCCAAGGACTTGTTTTTTCTTGAGGACTTCGACGAAGCCTTTATCCACTAGATACTTTAAGCTTTCTAACGTGTTTTTACTCCCAGGTAAAATTACCAAATCACTTTTAGCAATTTCAGATGGTCTTTTAATGAACCTAACTGTCGCGTTTGAGTCCTTAAGTGCGTAGAATTCGTTGAAATTACTCATATAGGGATAAGATACTATCACAACATCGAGTTCTCCTTCACCTAAATTTCGGACGTTCATAGAATCCTCAGGCATTATAAGGGGCTCATCAAATAACGGGAGGTAGCCCAAATACCTCATTCCAGTTTTTTCTTCCAACCACTTTATTGCAGGTTCGAGGTATTTTTCTTCCCCTCTGAACTTGTTTATAATGAACCCCTTAACCTTTTTTCTTACTTCTTGAGGTAAAGTCAGATAAGCCCCTAATGCTGAGGTAAAAGCTCCTCCTCTATCTATATCTAAGGTTAATATAATTGGGATCTGTAGTTCTTTCGAAAGTTTTACAGCAGTTATGTCCTTTTCGACAAAGTTTGGTTCGATGCCCCCTGCGGATTCAATTACCATGTCATCCCTAACTATCTCCTTCACTTGAATCCAAGCTTTAGGTAGAAAATGTTCGTAATAATAGGACGCGGAGAAGCTACCCAAAGGTTGGCCCATAAAAACTATTTCTATTCCTCTCCCGTCCGGTTTCAGGAGGATGGGGTTCATATATCGTTCGGGACTTAATCCAGAGCCTATAGCTTGGTAAGCTTGAATAAATGCTATTTCCCCGTAGTCTAATGTAGGATAACTGTTCAATGACATATTTTGGGCTTTAAAAGGGATAGCGGAAAACAGTCTTACTAGACCTGCGGTTATAGTAGATTTTCCCGAGTCACTCATCGTAGAAGCAATTATAATAGCCATACTTATCAGATAATCAGGATGAAGGTATTTAAGGCGATTCTGGCTCAACTTTCCTTTTTCACAATTATCCCTTCTATTTCAGCTCCCTTAGAAGAGATCGCGGGGTTTTCATTTACCGCACCACTAATTGTAGGGGTATTCACTGGTGTTCTGGACTTTACATTTCTCTACATTTTTCATTTCTTTTTGGGAAATACGGCGTTCCTTCTCCTGATACCCTTTGTAGAGATAATAAGGGGTTTTCATCATCTTGACGGGCTCTTGGATTACGGCGATGCTCTAATGGTTAAAGACTACCAAAAGAGACTCAAGGTGTTACATGACGTTCAAACTGGGTCCGGAGCAATAGGTCTTCTTTTAGTTTATGTGACAATCTTTGTAGTAGCCACATTAAACCTAAAACTTTCTGTTTTTACCCTTTTATCAGCAGAAGTCCTAAGTAGAGCGTCTGCTATATCCATTTTAGCGTTATTACCACCAATTGAAGGCAGCTTTTTAGCTAAGGTCTTTTACGATAAGTTAAACGGTAAATGGTGGAAGTTTATACTTATTCAATTAGAGGCTTTACTCTTTTCCTCTTTACCTCTACTCCTTGCTTATTTATTATTGACAGTCTTCTTCTTCATTCTGTGTAAGAGGACACTGAAAGGGTCTTCCGGTGATTACGTGGGTTTCGTTATAACTTTATCTTTTCCCATTTACTTATTAGTTGCGGAGAAGCTTTGTTGCCAATTCTCTATCTTGCAATTGCTCTTGATCTTGCACTAGGTGAACCGCCCCTTTGGCTTCATCCCGTAGTATGGAGTGGAAAAATTTCTGAAAGATTAATCGTTCCTTATAAAGGTAAAGCTTACGGAATTTTACTCTGGTTCGTATCAGTATTGCCAATACTTGTTATACTTTCCTTGGTTTTTTTAATTCCAATACCGAGTGTAAAGTTAATTTTGGCTATAATCTTCTTAAAGACTACTTTTTCGATTAAAATGCTCTACACACTTGTCAAAAAGTCAGCTCCAGTCAACGAGGAGTCCAGAAAATATACACAGCAGTTAGTAAGAAGAAACGTATACGAGCTCGATGACGGACACGTTATTTCAGCCGCGATAGAGTCCCTATTTGAAAGCCTTGTAGATGGAATAACTTCTCCCCTATTCTGGTTTCTTTTTCTGGGATTCCCTGGTGCATTGTTACAGCGACTTTCTAATACTATGGATTCTATGGTTGGATATAAAACGCCTGAACTGATTAAACAAGGTTGGTTCTCAGCTAAGGTCGATACATTGCTCAACTACATACCTGCCAGGCTTACGTCTCTATTCATGGTTATCTCGGCGTATCTCATGGGGATCAAAGTCAATGGAGTTTTTGAGGAAATTAGAAGAAGTGAAATAGAGAGTATTAATGCCAAATATCCAATAACAGCAGCCGCAATAATCCTGGGCGTAAAACTAGAGAAACCCGGATATTATACAGTGGGAAAGGGTAACTTGCCTACTGAGAACGATCTAAAAAGGGCTCTTAAATTGTTCAAGTTGACTTTGTCTCTTTATCTTTTGATTATCTCAATCGTATATTATTATCTTTACGGCCTCGCCCTCTTTAGCTATCCTTACGGCCTCGTTGAACTGATCAAGTGGTAATCTATGAGTGATCAGCTTCGTCACATCAACTTTCTTTTGGGCTATTAACTCTAACGCTTTCTTCGTATCCTCTTCTACTGCGGCGTTACTTGATATTATTGAGATCTCGCTGTTTAACAATTCACTTATATCGTAATTCAGAACCGTCCCCTTATAAGGAACACCGAAGAGTAGTACGTATCCCCCTTTTCTTACGGCATAGAGACCGGTAAGTATGGCCTGAGGTGCTCCAGAGGCTATTATAGCGATGTCAGCACCTCTTCCGTCAGTCAACTTCTTGACTTCAGAGACCACATCACCTTTCCTAGAATTTAGTGAATAGTCTGCCCCCACTTTACTTGCATACTCGACTCTATAATCGCTTATGTCAGAAGCTATCACTGTTCCTGCCCCTTGTGCCTTAGCCATCATTACGTGAAGTAATCCCATGGGTCCCGCTCCTATCACCAGTACGCTATCTCCCTTGTTAATCCTTACTCTGTTCTGAGCCCTTACCACTGTAGCTAACGGCTCTATAAACGCCCCTTCATCAAAGCTCACATTATCTGGTAAGACTAATATTCCCCCCCTTACTACGTTCCATGCAGGGACTCTGAAGTACTCCGCAAATCCACCGGGATCGAGGTTTGTCTTTCTGTAATAGGGGCACATGGTGGGGCTTCCGTGCTTGCAATAGTAACATTCATAACAAGGGACGTGGTGATGTGCAAAAACCCTCTGTCCCTTACGTAAAAAATCTACGGAAGATTCCTCTATTATTCCCGAAGGTTCGTGTCCCAAAATGGGTTGGGAAGCGGTGTATTGCCCGCATATTTTTTCCACGTCTGTCCCGCAGAGACCGCAAGCTTTCATCTCTACTATGACGTCTCCTTTCTCCTTTATCGTAGGTTTCGGTAGTTCTTTTATTACAGCTTTTCCGTTTTCGAGGACTACAGCCTTCATTAATGATGCTATCGTAAAAAAGATATTAAACCCATCGTTTAGATTTAGTCAAGTTGCAACATAATTCTGAAATTTTCATATATGTAAAAATATTAATAGTAATACCGCGGATCAAAGGTTAAAAATGATTATTTTCGCTTTACTCCCTCTGTTATTATTGTCAGAGAGATTACCGTTACTGGGTTCCAAGTACGTATTTACTGTTAGTGGAATTAAGGTGTATGTAAAAAACTCCGACCTGATAAACGCGTTTATCTTAGGTAAAGATAAGCTAGTAATAACGTCTAAAATTCTAGAAATAGCTCCAAATGAGATAAGAGCGGTGTTAGCCCATGAACTCGCACACATGGAGTTGAGGCATTACTTAATAAATAGGGTTTTGTTAGTAGTAACAGTCACAGGAGGGACTATACTAGGCATTTTAAACCAATTTCCCCTTCTCGTGATTTTCCTAATGAGTAGTTTATTAATACAAAGGTATGTACAAAGGAAATTAGAACTACAAGCTGACAAGTTGGCAAGTAAAGTTGTGGGAGTTAACGAGATGAGGAGTCTTCTCCTAAGATACGGAGATAAGTCTTCTAATATATTTTCTACTCATCCATCCGTTGTTGCAAGGGTTTCTAACTTGTCTAGTTAGGCAATAGGTTTTCCGAATAATTCGTCGTTTTTCTCCTCTAAGCTTTCTTCAGTTATCGTCTTTATTAACCTAAAGGACTTCCTCCTCGATAAAACCTTATTGTTGTTTCCGCAAAACGGGCTGTAAATGCATTTAGGACAACCGTCCTCGCAATCGCAACTACCCGTAATATCTTTAGCCACTGAGTACGCCTCTTCTAGCCTTTCGAATAGTAGCTTAGCTACACCACTTCCTCCAACTACAGAGTCGTAAATGACTACGTGACCACTAGGGTAACTTATTCCCGATAAGTCCGTCATACCAGCTCCAGCTACGACTTTAGCAGCTGATATCAGAACGTGCTCTGTTGCGTGGAATGCTTCCATGGCATCAATTTCATTGAATTCTGGTAGGATAGGGTGTTTTATTAGTAGTCCTTTAGTCTCGTAAGTGAAAGTTATAGGTTCCTTATAATAGATCTCCTCTCTAGGTCTATCCTTCCTTCCCATTAGGTCGTAGATGGCGTAGCCCTCAACTATTTCCATGATCCTTACATTCCCGTACTTTACGGGTAAACCGTATACTTTCCGTTCCTCAAGAGTCTCGATGGACATTAGGTGAGAAGAATAGATAGGCTTAGTATAATAGTCTAAGTCATCTCTTACTCTTTTAACCACAGCCTTGAGCTTATCTAAATCAATTGACTCTACTACATAGTTATGCTTGGAAATTAAGTAGATCGCTCTTGGATAAAGGTCGAATAATGCGACCGGTAATTCTCTCTCTCCGATAGCTTTTCCGCTCTCGTCGTAGATTCTTATGATAGGTCCGGTAGTCCTTATACGTGAGGATCTCACGAAGGGAAGAAGCTTTTGGGTAGGTAAAATAACATCTCCTTTAATTATCAATATACCCTCCCTTTCCAGTAGTTTGAACGCTTTAAGCCAGTTAGACGGTATGGAGCTCACTGATAATTTACCCTTCTCGAGTAGATATGCTGCCGCGTGGACTTTCAGTACTTCGATATTTGTAGTGTCGAAAGTGAGTGGTATTAATTTTCTCTCGAAGAACTCTTTAGGTCTTCTCAAGTAATAGGAGTCTATCGGGTCATCACCAAGTAAGGTAAAAATGTAACCTATTCTGTTTCTTCTACCTGCCCTACCAGCTCTCTGCAAGTATTTTGTGTAACTGGGAGGATTTTGTGCCATAATAACAGCATCAAGGTCTCCTATATCTATTCCTAACTCCAACGTGGAAGTAGCTACAATTCCCTTAATTCTTCCCTTCTTGATTCCGTCCTCTACAGCTCTCCTTTCCTCCTTACTGATTCCAGCCCTGTGAACCATTATGTCAGCACCGAACCTAGACGCTATCTTTGCGATTAGCTCAGCCATTTGTTGGGAATCTGTAAAAACTAAAACCTTTAATCCTTCTTTTATTAGAAATGAAGCTAAGAATGCTGAGATCGTCCACCTGCTTGCTGAACCTATGTTAAGTAAAGCGTGGATCGCTACCCCCTTTCTCCTGAGGGTTCCCTTTACTATCTCCCCTTCTATCCCAAACAACTCAGAAAACAGATATGGAGAAGCGTCAATAGTCCCGCTAGAACTTACAATCTGAATATCGCCGAACTCTCTCAACCTATCGCTTATCATCCTTATATGTGCTCCTAATACCCCTTCGTAAGCATGTACCTCGTCGAATACGAGCAAGTCCGCACCTCTTACCAAGCTTCTAAACCTATAACTCAAGGAAAGTCCAATGTGTATCATGTCTGGGTTTGTAATTAGTATATCAGGAGGGTCTGTATACATCTTGTCCCTCTCTTTATCGGTAGTGTCTCCGTCGAATACCCCTACACTAATTCCCAAGTCTTTTGAAAACTTCATAATCCTATCTAGTTGGTCTCTCGCTAACGCCTTTGTAGGGTAGATAAAGACGCTTCGCTTACCGTTTAGTGCGAACTGTAGCGCTGGGATAAGGAAAGATTCGGTTTTACCCGTTCCAGTCCCAGAAATAATTAGGATACTCTTTCCGTCTAGGATCTTTTTTATCGCTTCCTCTTGAAATTTGTAAAGTTTCTTTATTCCTTTTTTCTTCAGTTCTTCTATTAGTTGGGTGTCTAAGTAAGTTAATTGTTCTACTTCGCTTCCCAAGTCGGGCTCTAGAGCTGTTTCTGTATATACGTGTGCAATTTTTATATTGAAGTAACTAAGCCTTTCCTCGACACGTGATAATAAATAGTCTTGTGACATTTTTCTCACTAACTTTATAAATACCTATAAGCTAAGTGCCTTTAATGTGTAGCGTATCAGGAGTACTTATACTTAAACATGAGAACTACAAGGAGATCGAAGCTAAGCTTATAGAGATTTTGAAGAAAGCTGAAGATAGAGGAAGGGATAGTTTCGGAGTTGCAGTAATTCAGAGTGACGGTAAGACTAAGGTAGTAAAGTCGGTCGGAAGACCTTCGTTAAATGAGGAGAAGTTAAAAGGGATTTTAGATGAAAACAGCAGAGTTGTCATAGCAAATAATAGGGCTGAACCCACAACCGAATATGTAAAGGATAAGAACTATAATGAGATTCAGCCATTTGAAGGAGAACGGTATATCGTTACTCACAACGGCATAATTGCTAATGACTCAGAACTCGAAAAGAAGTACAAAGTCAGGAAGCAAAGTAAGATAGATAGCAGTGTTATTCCTCCCATCTTGGATAAGGCATGGAACGGAGACCTTGAAGTCTTGAAAACGATTCTTCAAGATGTAAAGGGCAGCTTTGCTTTCATAATAGGTGACAAGTCAGATCCCAACACGATTTACGTCGCTCAAAACTTTAAACCTGTTTATATGATGTACGATAAAGAATTAGGGGCTATATTCTTTACCTCCTTAGACGAATATTTCAGTATTAAGCCCTTAGACAGTGTCTTTGTCAGGAAGCTAAATCCCTACTCGATTGTTAAAGTATCAAACAATATGGAAATAAAGGAAATCCCGTTGTTAGATGAGAAACCAAAGAAGAAGGCTTTAGTGATAGCTAGTGGAGGGCTTGACTCGACTGTTGCAGCTACCTATTTACTTAAGAAGGGATATGAGGTGACTTTACTCCACTTCAATTACCACCACAAAGCCGAGGAAAAAGAGAAAGAGGCAGTGAAGAAGATCGCTGAATTTTTGCAAGTCCCTTACATGATGATAGACACGGATCTTTTCAAGATTGTTGGACACTCGACACTTCTTAAGGGTGGAGGAGAAATAGTGAAGGACAGAAGAGGTGAAGAAGGAGCAGAGTTCGCACACGAGTGGGTTCCCGCTAGAAACCTAGTATTCTTTTCCGTAGCATTGGCTATTGCTGAGGCACATGGATATGATGCAATAGCCTCGGGAATAAATCTCGAGGAAGCAGGAGCTTATCCTGATAACGAGATGGAATTCGTGAGACTTTTCGCTAAACTATCACCTTATGCTACTGGTCCTAACAAGAAAGTTGACGTGTTAATGCCCGTAGGGAATTTAGTAAAACACGAAATAGTTAAGTTAGGCGTAGAGATAGGTGCACCGTTACATTTAACGTGGAGTTGTTATGAGGGTGGCGAAAAACATTGCGGTAGATGTGGCCCATGTTACATGAGGAAAAAAGCGTTTGAAATTAACGGATTAAAAGACCCAGTAGAATATGAAGGTTAAGTGACGGGATTTTTTCTCTTCATAAGAAACATAGTTATGTAGGTTAGGGGAAACACGTAAAATGACAACACCATTAAGATGTCTAAAATAGACAAGTATAATGTTGTGCCAAACTCGTTCAGTGCTCTCAAATGAACTGGATCAGTAGAATTTCCTAGAATTTGAATTATACTTAAGACAAATCCCAGAACATCCGAATATTTTATGCCCTTATAAATTAGGTAAGCGGCAATGGTAAGCAAAACTATGTCTATTATACTACCAACGGTGATTAAAAAAGGGACTTTATTGAGCAAGAGTATTGTACCTAAAATTATTGTTACGTCTGAAGCCAGTATAGGAAAATAGAGCTTCATAATTGTTTAACATTTATGCAGGCTCTATTTTATGTGTATTTTTTAACTGTTGTTACTTCTTTACCTTAGCATGAGTTCAGTGAAAGATGAAGTGGAGAGACTAATGAAAGAGAAGGGGTGGATAACCTTTAACGAGCTACTGAAGTTAGTGAACAGACCAGCACCAGAGGTAAACGATGCCCTAATACAGTTAATGAAGGAAAATAAAATAACCAGACATGGTAGGTACTTTCATTATGTTCAAAATTCTTTGAATTAATCGCACTTTCGTTAACTTACTTTGATGCTAGAGTTTTTAATTTACTGACATTTAAAAATATGATATGTACGTTGGTAAACCAATAAAGAGAGTTGAAGATGTAAGGTTAATTACGGGTAAAGGAGTCTACGTAGATGATATCGAATTTCCAGGGATGTTATTTGTTGCCTTTCTTAGGAGCACAGCCCCTCATGCTAGGATAAGGGTTAGGAAAACTCAAGGTGTGTATACTGGTGAGGACATAAATCCTGGAAAGGACTTTCCGATAGCTTCACAAGAGGTTACTTACGTGGGTCAGCCTATTGCGGCAGTAATTGCTAAGGACAGATATGAGGCATATGACATGTTGGAGAGTATTGAAGTTGAGTATGAGCCTCTTCAATATGTCTTGGATCCAGAAGAGGCTTTAAAGGATCATGTAAAAGTGTACTCTAAGTTAGAGAGTAACATTGCTTATAAAGAAACATGGAAAGGTGGAGATGTTGAGAAAGCCTTTAGGGAGGCTGACAAGGTAATATCTGGAAGACTTTACAATCAAAGGGTAATCGCTTCTCCTTTAGAAACAAGGGGTGCTGTAGCATATTATGACGGTACCAAGTTAACCTTCTACTCTTCTACACAATCTGCTCATTACTTGAGGCGTAATTTAGTAAGCTTCTTAGGAATGGAAAACATCCGAGTTATCCAACCTGACGTTGGAGGTGCTTTCGGAAGTAAGATCATTGCTCATCCAGAAGAATATGCTTTAGCCAAGTTAGCGATCATTACTAGAAAACCCTTAAAGTGGATCCCTACAAGGACTGAGGAAATGATATCTGCAGGTCATGGGAGAGACAAGTTCCTTGATTTCCAAGTTGCCGTTAAGAAGGATGGGACAATCTTAGGTATAAAGGGAAGATTAGTAGGAAACCTAGGTGCACCGTATTATGACGCAAACGACGATGAGCTAGGTAATGTAAAGAGCTCAGTTAGAATGCTTCCGGGTTTATATAAGCTGATCGGAGCCGAGATTGACGCTTACGCGGTTCACACAAACATAACTCCCACTCAGTCTTACCGCGGTGCAGGTAGACCCGAAGGTACTTACTTTATAGAGAGAATAGTGAATATAGTTGCAAACGAACTCGGAATAGACCAATACGAAATCAGGTTAAAGAACGTAATAGACTCGTTGCCTTACAAAAACGTTTTCGGCATTACTTACGATAGTGGTGATGTTAAGAAACTTCTTGAGATAGGAAAGAGTTATTACGAAAAGTTGAAGAATGAGGGCAATGGATGTGTAGGTGTTTCTACATATGTTGAAATCACGGCTTTCGGCCCTTGGGAAGTAGCAAGAATATATGTCAAAAGTGATGGCAAAGTGACTCTTGTAACTGGAACCGGTCCTCATGGTCAAGGAGATCCTACCGCTTTCGTTCAGATTGCTGCAGATGTCCTTCAGTTACCTATGGAAAAAATAGAGATAAGATGGGGTGATACAGAGATTATTGAAGACGGAATAGGTACTTGGGGAAGCAGAACGGTGACAATTGGCGGTTCGGCGGTTATTTTAGCTAGTGAAAAATTGAAGGCTAAACTAATTGAAATAGGGTCCAAACTTCTCAACGCGGATGTAGAAGAGGTAGAATACACTGAAGGGAAAGTTAGACATAAGAAAGACGGTAGAGAGGTTAAATTTAATGATATAGTCCAGAACGCGTATTCAATGGGTGAAAGTCTCGACTTTACAGCTGTATATAAAGTTAACACACCACCTACAACGCCTTATGGTGTCCATTTAGCTAAGGTAACCGTTGACGAGACGGGTAAGGTAAAGATAACAAAGTATATAGCTATTGATGATGTAGGTGTGGTAATAAATCCCTTGCTAGCAGAGGGTCAGGCTATTGGTGGTATATTGCAAGGGATTTCTCAGGCTATACTTGAAGGGGTTGTGTTTAACGATAATGGGGCTCTGATAAACTCTAACTTTACAGATTATCCTTTACCTACAGCCGTGGAAGTCCCTGAGATTGAGTGGCATTATATTACCTTCGGTAAGTCTCCGCATCCAACTGGTAGTAAAGGAATAGGTGAGGCTGGAGCGGTAGCTGCGACTCCAGCAATTATTAATGCAATTGAGCAATGTATAGGCAAGTATATATACAAAATGCCCGTAAAATTTGAGGATCTGGTGAAGTAAGTCTTGCAGAAGCATATGTTGTCTGAAAAGGATAAGAGGGAGTTTTTATCTAGGGTCAAAGAAAAGTATGGTTGGGAATTGGACGGTAAAGTGGAAATAGGTAAGGAAAAAAAGGAAGTATATTATTTCATAGATGGTTTACTATCTTTCTTCTCAGAAGAACTCATTCCTACAATATGTTTGATACAGAAGTTTAAGTTGAATATATCTTCTGTGACTATTGACGAAGGAGCGGTGAAGCATGTGGTTAAAGGTGCTGACTTGTTTGCTCCCGGAATTGTAAGTTACGATTGTGAATGTAAAGAGGGGGATATAGTCTTGGTAAAGACGAAAACCGGTTTACCCGTATCCATAATAAAAGTGGTAATGTCAAAGGAGAAAGCTATGGCTGAAAGGAAAGGAAAGTTTGGAATAAATTTACATTATGTAAGTGACAAAATATGGGAAATGTGCAATGTACGGAGTAGTAGTCCCAACGTATAATGAAGCTGACAACATTAAGGTGTTGATAAAGGAAATCAGGGAGAGGGTAAAGGATGTAGTAATAATTGTAGTTGATGATAATAGTGGGGATAATACGGCAGAAATAGCCAAGCAGATGGGTGCAGTAGTGTTTGTAAGAACGAACGAGAGAGGTCTAGGAAGTGCCTTGAGGTTCGGGTTAAGAAAGGCTGTTGAGATGGGGATGTCACATATCGCTACTATGGACGCAGACCTCAGTCACGATCCCTCTTTCTTACCTTCAATGTTTAACGCCAGTTTGAACGCTGATCTAGTTATAGGCTCTAGGTACATACAAGGCGGAAAGATCGAAAACTGGCCTTTGAAAAGAAAAATCATAAGTAAGGGGGCGAATTTGATCACTAGGATACTTCTTCGTTCTCCAGTTCAGGATAACACTTCGGGTTATAGAGTCTATAGTGCTAAAGCTGTTGAAGTCGTTTCATCTTGCCAGAACGCTGGTGGTTATGAGTTTCAAATTTGTGCTATATACAAAGTGTTGAGGAATAATTTACGGATTGTTGAAGTTCCGATAGTATTCCGAGATAGAGAAAAAGGGAATAGTAAGCTTGATAACGGAAAAATGTTAAGATGGCTTTCTTATGTTATGAAACTATCCTTAGGGCTTACTTCTTAGGGGTTTTTTAAGTCTTGTTATTTCCTCTTTTAGTTGTTCAATTTCTTTCTTAAGTAAAGCTATTTCGTTATCGTGGATCTCGACAGTTTTCTTTAGATGTTCTACGCTATCAGGGTTCTCGTTCTTCAACTTTAGGTTATCATTTTCATCTATTTCTACAAAACCAAGCCGATACAATTCCCTTGCGTAACCCTTAGCTGTCTTTGGAGATATTTTAAGTTCTAGGGCTAGATCTTTTAGGTTTACAGTTCCCCTTTCTTTTAAAATTGAGATAATATCTTGTAACCTCGGGGTTAATTCCATAATTGAAAAATTATATTAGTTTTACTTTTAAGCAGAAAGGCATAAGATAATAGGGACTAAATGGCATTACTGCTCCGAGAGAATGACGTTGAAAAGGTGTTAAACTATAGGGAAGTTTATGATTCACTAGTCAGAGCTTTTAAACAATTGAATTCTGGTCTCGCCGCTAATACGAAAAGGGTGAGAACGTCGTATCACGGTAGTGTACTGACTTATCAAGCGGGTGGCATAGACAGTTATTTAGGCTTTAAGGTATTTCTCAAAGGTTCTTTCATTTCTATGCTCTTTGACGAGAACGGGGAGTTATTGTTAATAACTGAGGCAGATCTTCTGACCAGAATTAGAACGGGAGTTATTTCAGTAATTGCAGCTGACTATTTAGCAAAACCAAGTTATTCTCACATTACGGTCATAGGTCTCGGGAGACAAGGTCAATTCCAAGTTAGAGCATTTCACGAACTGAAGAAAGGTGTTACTATTAAAGTGTTTAGCAAAGAGAAGCTAGAGTTAGAAGTGAAACAGTTGCTTAAGGACGGCTTTAACGTGATAAAAGCCAAGGATTACAAAGATGCGTGTAAAGATGCAGAAGTGATAGTCACCGTGACGAATTCAAAGGATCCTTTTCTCAAATCTGAATTTCTAGAGAAAGGTGTTCACGTTAACGCAATGGGATCTAATTTACCAGAAAGGGTGGAATTGTTTCCAGAAGTCCTCAAAGTAGCATCTTTGATAGTTGTTGAAGATCTACAACAAGCTAAGGAAGAGGCGGGAGACCTAATTTTAGCAGATAAAATGAAGATGCTAGACTGGAATAAAGTTGTACCGATTTCTTCCGTTATAGATGGGCAAATAAAGAGGAAAAGCGAGGACGAAATAACAGTTTTTAAATCCTTAGGGATAGGGCTGGAAGACGTAGCGGTTATGAAAGTATTATATGAAAAAGCTAAGAAAATAGGCTTGGGTACAGAAATAGTGGTGAGGGGTAGATGGTCTCCAGAATCGGAAAAGAAATAGAATTGTCGCCAGTAGAATTAGGCTCACAAACAGCTAAGAAGGTTGAGATAAACTTAGCTAGTGGGACGCCAGATCCAAGAGTTATGCCTCTGAAGGAAATAAAGGAAGCTTATGAACAGGTAATTGATGAATACGGAAGTAAAGTTCTCTTTTACCCTGGTGCTGGTGGTCAAGAGGAGTTAATAAAGGAAATAAAAAACATCTTATTACCGTCTCTCGACTTATCAGCTAAAGAAAGCGAAATAGTAGTTACGAGCGGAGCTCAACATGCTATGGAGTTATTAGCTAAGTACTTCCTCGAAAACGACATAATAGCTGTGGAAAACCCTACTTTTGTCGAAACCTTTACTCCTCTTAAGCTGAGAAGTAATGTAGTAGTTCCAATTTCTTTAGACTCAAACGGAATTAATGTCGATGAACTCGAGATGTTATTGAAGGTAGTGAAGATAAAGCTCCTTTATGTTATACCAAATTGTCATAATCCTGCAGGAGTTAACTTATGTGAGGAGAGAAGAAAAAAGTTAGTGGAGCTGGCAAGTAAATACGATTTTTATATCCTTGAGGATGATCCTTATAAGCCCATAGCTGGAAGTACTCCAAAACCTATCAAGTATTTCGATAAAGAAGGTAGGGTTATTTACATCAGTTCTTTCAGTAAAATAATAGCCCCTGGATTAAGGATAGGGTTTGTTATAGCTAGGGAGGATATATCACAAAAACTGGCTTTACTGGAGCAAATGGACTTCTCAACTTCTACGATAAATCAATACGTTGTAGCTAGGCTTATAAGAAAAGGTATCGTGACAAGTAGGATGAAATCGTTATCGGAGCATTACAGAAAGAAGATGAGTGTCCTTACAGATTCACTTCAAAACGAAGGTTTTAAAGACTTTAACCCTCCAAAATGCGGGTTCTTTCTACTATTAGACTTAAAGAAGGACTCATGGAAAGTGTTTTTAGAAGCGGTGAAACTAGGGCTCAGCTTCGTTCCGGCAAGACCTTTCTTCTTAAGAGGTGGTGAGACGATGGCTAGGTTAAGCGTATCTGTAGCTACAGAGGAACAAATAGTTGAAGGTGTAAAGAGACTTAAAAAAGCATGGTTATACGCTTAGATCCTAAATATCTCTTTCTCGAGCTCATTCATGATTACAGACTTTCCGTTTTTAATGTAAACCATATCTTCAATCCTTATGCCGAACTTTCCAGGGAGGTATATCCCAGGCTCGATAGTGAACGTCATGTTATTTTGTAAGTTTCTCTTGTTGTCGGGAGATATATAAGGTTCTTCATGAACGTCTATTCCTATGCCGTGGCCAGTTCTATGAATAAATTTGTCTCCATATCCGTAGTAAGATATTATTCCTCTAGCAATCTTGTCAACTTCGCAAGCTTTTATACCTTCTCTTGTGGATTCTTCAGCTTTCGCTTGAGCTTCCTTGACTACCTCATAAATCTTCTTTACTTCCTCGGTAGGAGTTCCTAAAAAGGCGACTCTCGTAGTATCTGTTGAGTATCCTTTGTATTTCACGCCAAAGTCGAATATTATAACCTCACCGTTTCTAACTTTCTTACTGGTAGAACGGAGGTGTGGCATCGATGTATTGCTCCCGGAAGTTATGATAGGTTCGAACGAATATCCGTCAGCTCCGTTTTCGATAAACCTGTGCACTAAGTATGTAGAGATTTCTCTCTCCGTCACTCCCTCTTTTGCTATTTCTAATGTCTCAAGGAAGGACTTTTCGGCGATCTTAAGCCCCTCTTTCATAATGGCGATCTCCTCATCATCTTTAATTATTCTTACCTCTCTCATTATATTACTAGCCTTTATTAGGCGAGAAGGAGAAAACGAATCTAAAATGTCTATGGTGAAGGCAGACCATAGCGTGTCGTCAATAGCTATACTTTTACCTTTCTCTATATTCAGCTTTTTGTAGGGGTTTTCTCCATCGTTATAAGAAACCACGTTAAAGTTCAGTTTTTCAAGTTGTTCCTCGTAAATTTTCGGAGCTAAAAAGTAAGTGTCCCATTGACTAATGATAAGAAATAAAGGCCTTTCCATCTGTTCTTCTGAGAACCCACTTAAATAGAACATATTACTTCCGGGACCTAGCAACATGTAGTCAACGTTGTTTTTAACCATTAACTCCTTTACTTTTGCCACTCTATTCATACACTTTTATTCTCAGGGAGAAAGTATTAAAGTAAATGAAAATACCACTAGTTTATTCCGAGACATATCTTCTTCATCAACATCCCTCTAGTCACGCTGAGAATCCCGAAAGATTAAAGACTGTGTTGTCAGTCCTGAAAGAGAATCCTATTATCTCTCCAGAGCAAGTAGGTGAGGACGAGCCAAAAGTCGTTCATGACGATAACTACGTAAATCTAGTAAAATTATCTTCCAAGAGAGGAGAATGGTTAGACGCCGATACATATACTAACGAACACACGTGGAATTCTGCATTGTTAGCGTTAGGCGGAGCGTTAACAGCATATAAAAATAAGGGTTTTGCTTTAGTTCGCCCTCCGGGTCATCACGCGGGTAAATCAGGTAGAGCTTTAGGAGCACCTACTTTAGGTTTTTGTATCTTTAACAACATAGCTTACCCCATCTTGAAATTGAAGTTGAAAAGAGTAGCTATCATAGACTTTGACGTTCATTATGGCAACGGTACACAAGAAATCTTCTGGGAGAACCCAGATGTCGTGCACATAGATATTCATCAAGACCCTCATACCCTTTACCCTGGGACTGGTTTTCCTGACATGATAGGTGGGGGAGAAGCTAAAGGTACAAAGGTTAATCTCCTTTTACCACCACTGGCTGGGGATGATTTATATGAGGATTTATTCCCTATAATCCAATCAATATTAGACGACTTTAAACCGACACTCATAGCATTTTCAGCCGGTTTTGACGCCTTCGAAGATGACGGATTGGCTAGTATTAGGGCTACCGAAAGGACTTATAATGCGTTAGGCTTGTTAGGACTTAGAAACAAGTTTTACGCCGTATTAGAGGGTGGGTATAGCGTAGGTTTGAAGAGGGGCATAAAGGCTTTCGTAGAGGGGTTAGAGGGTGAGAAAAAGGACTATGCGGGTACTAAAAGTGCTGATAGAACGAGAAGTAAATTTGCGGAATTCCTCTCTACAGAAAAAAGGATCTTAAGGGAGTACTGGAAGATCTAGCATTGGTAGTAGCACTGAAGAGCTAGATTATAGGCTGCGTTATAATCTCTTTCGGACTTAAATCCGCAGGAAGGACATACAAATAAAGGTCCCATTATTTCTCCTTTCTTATATCCGCACTTAGAGCAGATCTTGCTTGTATTAAACGGAGATAACCTCCTATACCTAATTCCAGCCTTGTACAGTCTTTCTTCCAACATCTCCTCAACTACTCTTAGGGCTTGGCCTGCCTTACCTTCAAATAGTTTTAAGTCTTCTAATGCCACGACTTTTGGCTCAAGTTCATCTATAAACTTTACTGCCTCATCTACGATTCCTTTTATTTTCGATCTCAAGTTTTTAAGTTCTGGCAAACCTTGTGGATCTCCTAAAATTTTAATCATTTCATTTATTATGACTTCATTACCCCAGTACCTTACTTTCCAAGCTGTCGTCCCCCTGATTGCCACGATAGTAAACAAATGTCTTACACCGATATCCACACCCACGACTGTCTTTGGCTTTTCATAAGCAAGGTATACTTTGATTCCGTCTGTGAAATCCACTATAGCGTAGAGAGGTATTCCTTCTCTATCGGACTTAACTAGAGCGTTAACTTCAGCTATCTTGATTAAATTTCCGTTGTTTATCACCTTCAGCGGTCCATATCTTATTTCGTTAGACTGTAGAGCTTGATAGTACAACTCTTTAGGTATATCCCTAGGAGGTGGTCCGTCTTTCACTATTTTAGCATAAGCTCTGGCGAATTGGATTGAGCTATATATTGTTTTTAGCTTACCATAGTCTAAAATTTTAGCTTCAACTATCTCCTCTTTTGGCATAAAATAAATTTCTCATCTAGTTTATTTAAATTCTTTAATCATTTAACAATCTGATTACTCTTCCCAATTCAACACTTTCGACGTCTCTATTAAGATAATATCCTACCGTAGAAGAGAAGACGTAATTTCCGTACTTGTACACTTTATAATATTCTTCCATCTCTTTAATCCTCTCCTTATTATAGTAGTGAGCGAAGTAGACTACCGGTCCCTCTATTTCGTTAAAAGTAAGGAGAGCCGAATTTAAGCTTGAAGAGAACTTACTTAAATTATCTATTACTTGTTTGTAAGCTCTTTCTATCCCTTGTTGAGAGCTCTCTAAGGCCTTTACTAACTCCAGAAAGAATAGATAGCTATCCGTACTAGGGTAATCTGGCTGGCTGAAAGCCTTCCTGTTTATTGAACCGTTATGAGCGAAGTAAAGGTCATGGGTCTTAGTTTTCATGTGGTAGGGGTGGTTATGCCTTAACCCTATAAGGAATTCTTTCCCAGCCTTTCTAGCGTGGATTATACCGGTAACCCTATCACCTTTTAGTAAGTTCACGATGTTGTAAAAGAACTCATCCTCGTATATTGGTTCCGGAGATTTATAATAGACTAGCTTGTGTTTACCGTTTATTTCAATTATCGCCGATATTCCCCAACCGTGAGAATGTGAGATATATTTAAAATAAATGTCATTTTTAGCAGCATTTACGAAGGCCTTAATCACTTCTAACTCGACTTTCTCTTTTACGTCGAATGCCAGTAATCTACACATCCATTATAAAACCATCAAAAGCTATATTATATCCTTTAGCCAATTTTTTGATTTCATCTTCTATTTGAGCGGGAATGTGAGTAAGAATTAGTTTCTCTCTCGGAAAAAGCTCCATGAGTTGTTTAAGGGACGTATGCCCCCATTTTGAACAATCGTCTATACAACTGCTTTCGTGGATTACTAAGTCTACTTTTTCGGACTCTTTAAGAATGTCTTCACAAGGTTCAGCTGTGTCTCCAGTGTAAAGTATTTTCTTCTTACCGTCGGAAATTACATACGCTACATCATATATGCTATGACATCCTTTTACAGAGTAAACTTGAAGTTCACCTACTTCCGCCGAAGGTAAATCAGATTCTATTACTTCAGCGTATATGTTATTTCCGCTTTTTATATACGTGTTAAGGACTTCCGTGAGCCCCTTAGGGGAATATATTCTCAAAGTCTGTAATCCCTTCAGTTTTCTCTGGACTAGATGGTCGAAAATTCCGTTAAAGTGATCGATGTGTAAGTGTGTAATGAATAATGTCGAAAAGTCCAGTAATCCTATATCTTCTAACTTAAAATTAGCCCCAGTACCCATGTCTAAGACTACGGAATTTTTTTCTCCCTTTACGTAAATACCCGCTTTCATTCTCTTGCTCCCGAAGGTGGCTCCAGCACCAGTCCCTAAGAATATGATCTTCATTTCACATCATCTCGTTCTTCAATACTTACCAAATCATCACAACATAAACCTATACACTTGTGCCCTTCTTCTTTTTCCTCGGTTTTCTTGATTCTAAGCTTCTTCCTCAATTAAACTTTTCACCTCCTCTAACCTAGGACCTAAAGCTCCAATCTTAGTGGTCGAATACGCTGCAATTATGTTAGCTATTCTTACTGCCCTCTCAATTTCATAACCTTTTTCTAAATACACAGCCAACGTCGCGTTAAATACATCACCAGCACCAGTTGTGTCAATAGCGTTAACCTTCATTGTTTCCACTCTTATTCTCTTATTCCTCATCCCTATTAGTGCACCTTTTTCTCCTAATGTTATTATTACAGCCTTTTTTACTTTTTTTAACAACACTTCGATACCGTAATCTAGATCGTCAGCACCACTCAACTCTTTAAATTCCACTTCATTGGGAGTGAGGATGTCTACATAGTCCAGGATTGAAATATCGTTAAGAGTTGCAGGAGCTGGATTTAAAATTCTCAATCCGTTAAACTCTCTCAAAGCCTTTTTCACAGTGTCTTCCCTTATTTCTAACTGCGTTAGCACCACTTCACCTTTTAATTCACTGTTTAAGTCTTCAGGTACAAGAAAGATATTCGCCCCTCTGTTTACCACTATCATATTCTGACCGTTCTCGTTTACAATAATATATGCTGAGCCGGTAGGTGCATTCTTTATTTTAACATATCCCGCGTCTATCTTCTCGTCTTCCCAAAAGCTTATTGCCCTTCTACCGTACTCATCATTACCTACAGCCGCAATCAATCTAACTTTAGCTCCTAATCTTGATGCCGAGACAGCTTGGTTAGATCCCTTACCGCCGTGGCTTATATAAATGTCTTTGACGAAGACAGTCTCTCCTTCTTCAGGGAATTTATCTACCTTTAAGATGAAGTCCACGTTATAACTTCCAACGACAGTTATCATTTTGTCAAAGCCCTCAATTTGCCTATTAATTCCTCGCAATTATAAGCTGTCAGATAAGCTCTTCCACCTTCAATTATCACATCCCCGGTCTTACCACTGGTAGTAGGTATTATTTTTCCTTCTTCAGCTTTTTTCAATAGACGATCTGTAACCGTTAAGGATAATACTATCTTTTTGTTATGCTTTCTAGCTACTTCAGTAACTTTATTGTTTATATTAACTAATATTGGTCCGTCAAGTTTTAGCTTATCAAGGTATCTGATTATCCCTCCAGCAAGGCTCGCAATATCTCCGTAACTTGTTGCTACTGCAAGATTCGACTTATCCTCCTCATCTAACAAAGTAGTAATTAACTCTGGTTCCTTTTCAATGTTCCATAGTATTTTCTCAATAGTACTTCTTGCTTGTTCTCTCTCTACTATTCTTTCTATAGGGGCGAAGGGATCTACCGGACCGTGCCCTTTTCCTAGGGATAGGGAGAACTTTATGCTTTCATTAACATAATTTTTAGCTAGCCTCAAGGCGTTCTCTAAGGTCTCTCCTTTAGCCAGATAGGCTGTAATTGCGGCTGAGAACACGTCTCCACTTCCATGTGTGTTAGTAGTATTTACCTCTTCTCCCCTTAGGGTTATTACGTTTCCGTTAATTATAGCAGCATCAATTCCCCCTAAAGTAGATCCTCCTTTAACAACAACGTTCACGCCGTGTTCCTCATAGATTTTTTTCGCAGCTTTCATCAAATCTTCTATACTATTTATCTTCTGGGACGTGAGCTTCTCAGCTTCAAACTTGTTAGGTGTCGTAATGAGGGAATGTTTCATAAGGCTTTTCAAAGCCTCAACGGTGTCCTCAGTTACGAGTTGATCTCCGCTCTTGGCTACCATCACTGGGTCTAAAACTAGTTTTATTGAATACTCCAAGACTTTTTTCTCTACTAGTTTAACTATTGATGAGTTAGCTAGCATACCTGTCTTAGCAAATTGAGGTGAAAGATCTTTCATTACTACGTCAAACTGTGCTTCTATGAAATCTAAAGGTACCTCTAAGACTTTATAGACTCCTTGAGTGTTTTGAGCTGTCAGTCCAGTAATAATTGTAGTTCCGAAAACTCCTAAAGAAGTGAAGGTTTTTAGATCTGCTTGTAACCCAGCCCCTCCACCAGAATCGCTTCCAGCTATAGTCATTACGGTAGGTCTTTTTCTGGTTTCCATATTATGTAAAAAGTCTGGCAATTAAAATATAAAATAATAACAGACGTTTTCACTTGTTTTTCCTAGACTCTGGGCATATTACGTTAAAGATGCAATAACTGCATTCCCAGTAATATCGGGGGGTTTTCAGCAATTTGATTGTCTCCTCTACAAGTCTTATCACTTCGTCGTCCTCAGCCTTATTACGGATACTGTATTCCGTTACTCTATCCGGGGTAATGTAGACTAAGATCCCTTCATTAGCGTCGAAAAGCCACAAGTATAACCTCAACTGCTGTTTATGATGTTCTAACGGTAAGCCTTTATCAGCTCTAGCTGTTTTAATCTCTATAACTATTTTCTTTTCTCCCTCAATGATCGCGTCTGCTCTACCTTTTATTTTGTACACGTCTTGAGCTACTGTAACTTGCTTCTCACTTTCTACTTCCAACTTTGCATTAAATTTTTCAGCTAGGAATTTCTCCAGCCCTTCGTGGACTAAATCCCCGAGAATTGTAGACGGTTTAATCGACTCTGCTATGAAAAGTTCCTTATATTTTTCTTCGTATTTTATCTTAAGAGCACATCTAACTAGATCTGTGACGTATAATGCTTTATCCTCACGCTTATGTGATAATGTGTCATTGATTTTTGAATTAACTAACTCATCTATTATCATCTCTAGACCTCCGATGTTATTTTTCCACTCCTCTCCGTCTTTATCCAGACCTTAGGTGCTCTGACGATTTCCATAAACAGTGCTGTTAAATTTAAGAGAACAACGAAATTCATGTAAATGAGTGATAATATTGAGTAATAGAATTCAATAAGATGTTTTCTTGAAATAGTGACGGTTACTATGAAGGAGATAAACGAGGCTGCTGAAACGAAGGATGCAGCTATAACAAACAGAGATGTGGAGTAGATTAACACTAATGAATAATTAACTAAATTCAATACCATGAATAAAGGCGTACCTATAAGTAAGAATCCGTCTATTATTTTAGGGTCTAGTTTTTTGCCTTGGGGTAATCTTATCGTTACTTCGAAATGTCCCCTATACCATCTTAACCTTTGTTTGACCAACCATCTGAGGCTGGATGGTACTTCTCGCCAGGCTATTATCATAGGGTCATATTTTATTTGAAAACCTTGAGAGATTAAGGATATACTTAAGTCGAGGTCCTCGGTTAAGGTGAACTCATTCCACCCTCCTATTTTCTCCAGCGTTTCTTTCCTTATGAAAGTACAAGTCCCTTCAAGGGGCACAAATAAGCCCAAGCGTGCCCTACCGGCAATAGAGTATTCGTGGAAGAGTTCTTCAATACTCGCAAACCTTGTCACAATATTTTCCGTTACGTTAATCGGTATTAGTTTCCCTTGTACAGCAACCACCTCATTCTTATCAAACCAAGAAGATGCTTGGTTTAAGACATCTAATTTCGGAACTGTATCGGCATCAAAAATTCCTATAATTTCATTATTGGCTATTTTTAATGCATAATTCAAAGCCCTACTTTTCCCGTTAGGTACTTTAGGCTGATCTAACTTAAGACATTTTATGAAATCTCTACTGTAAGTTTCTTCGTATTGTTTACATACTTCATACGTTTTGTCAGTAGAACCGTCCTCAACTACTATTATTTCGTATTTGGACTTATCGTACTCTTGGTTTATCAACCTATCTAGAAGTCGCGGTAGGACTTTTTCCTCGTTTTTAGCGGGTATAATAATAGAAAATGTCTTGCCAGAATAGTTCGTGTGTTTCGTAGGAGACCATGTGAAACCATACATCGCTAAAAGTGAATTATAAACACTCCAGCCTGAGACTAAGATACTGAATATGGCAATGATGTCATCTAGCATTAATTAAACACTGTCTTATCTTGTTTAAAATTCTTTTGTAAGGTAATACACATGGGTCTTATTACGTTAAAATACCTTGATACGATGCGTTCTCCTTTAAATCGTTTCCCCACACAGATCATAAGTATGAAAAACATGTTTAAAGAGATATTAGGAGATTATGAAGTAAAGGGAGGAACAGTCCAAGCTGTAGGGAAATTTATCGCCTTCGGACTTGACGATCCTTTTCACATAACTACTATCTCTGGATTTACAATTTACGGAATAGGTAAGTTAATGGAAAGACGCACTAACTACGGGCTCAGAATGGCGTACAGAGATATACAAGAGATGAAAAGATCTTTAAGGGAAGCAATAATGGACATAACCACAATGAGATTTTAATCCTTGAGAGAAGAGTAAAGTTATGGAAGTTAAACCGCTAGCCTTTGAAAGCTTAGGGGTAAGATCTCAAGCTACACTTATAGAGACTAAAGACGTAAGAATTCTGGTAGATCCTGCTGTTTCACTTGCTCCGAGGAGGTATAATTTACCCCCTCATCAATTAGAAGTTGACAGACTAGGCGAGCTAGCTAAAAAAATCTTTGAGGTTTCTAAAGATGTTGATGTAATCATTGTTACACATTACCATTATGACCATCATGATCCAGGGTACGTAATTCCTATTGATATTTACGACAAAAAAGTACTTTTTATCAAAGACCCTCAGAATAACATAAACCCTAGCCAAAAGTTCAGAAGAGCTCCTAGATTTCTAAAATCTATTAAAGATAGACCTAAGGTAGTTGAGAGTGCGGATGGGAAAGAGGTAAGGTTCGGCTCTACGATGATAAAGTTTTCTCCTGCTGTTCCTCATGGTGCTGATGAAAGACTTGGCTATGTGGTTCAGGTTGCAATTAATGATAAGGACGGAACAGTTCTCTTCACCTCTGACATTGAGGGTGCACCAAAGGAAGGACATGTGAGATTTATCAATGAGGTTAAGCCTAACTTTCTAATTATAGATGGACCATTAAGCTATTTATTAGGTAGAGCATTATCCCAAGAAGAATTAGACATTGAGATAAAGAATCTAGAAAATATAGTTAAAAACGGTCTTCAATATGCTATTATTGATCACCATGTTTTGCGTGATCTTAATTACGAAAACATACTTAAACCAGTGAAGGAAGTAGCTAAGTCAGTAGGATGTAGGGTAATCACTGCTGCAGAGTACTTGTCAATAGAGCCTATGATCTTGGAGGCTAGGAGAAAAGAGCTTTTCCAAAAAGATAACAGACCGGCCAAAATACCTAGAAATCTAGCAAAACTTCTTACAGCGGGAGATTCGTGAGAGGTAAGAAGTGAGCTAGTATTAGTCCGCCTACGTAGCTTCCCGCCAATGCTAACATACCCGTTGCTATTTGCTCAAAAGCTCCCCTATATTTACTGAGTCCAGTATATTTTGAAGACATAGAACCGAAAATACCCAAGGTTATTGCTATTAACACTGCTGAACTGACTACGTCATAGATGAAGGGAACCTTGAAGAATAGTGACAGAATAAAAGGAAATAGTGGGATTATTGAGCCTATTATCAAATATAGAGACATTAATAGTCCTAATTTCACTGGACTCTCGTATCCTTCTGGGAACAGTCTAAGCTCATGGATTAACATTTCGTGTAATACTATGTTCTTGTTTTTCATTAGTCTAGTTGAGATTTCTTCAGCTTCCTCTTCTGGCAGACCTTTTTGGATGTAAAATTGCTTTAATTCCTCCTTCTCTTTTTCAGGGTAATGTTCTATTTCAAAGATTTCTTTTTTAATTTCATTTTCTATGATTTGCATCCTGACTCTCGTAGAGATGTATTCTCCTATACCCATGGAAAAAGCTTGACCTATAGATGCAATTAACCCCGTAACAAGGACTAGTAACGGGTCTTGAGAATAACCTGCAGCACCTATAGCAATTGAACCAACACCTATAAGCCCGTCTTGGATTCCGAAAACTCTAGTCCTAAAAGTGTCTGCCTCGTTAGTATAGTGTATTACCGGCTCTTCCATGTTTAATTTGTTTGTTAAAAAATCTTTAAACCCTTCTTGGATTACGAAAAATCGTAATGTAATTTATACCTTAACTATGTAGCGATCTCCTTCTCTTGCTAGAAATCCTGAGTATATACCCCACTCAACTAAAATGATCTCTAAATCGTTGTATCCCGTAGGGCTGCTATAAATTGTGATCCCCTTATCCTCAAGTTTTTCTAGCAACTCTTTTACAGTGAAAGATTTAAGTTCCTTAGCCGTCGAAAAAGGCTCGAGCCTATCTATTGACTCTCTCAGCAACTCCTTTCTCTTTTTGAGATTTGCCTTAAGAAAATCCAGTCCTTTATCTGTAATTATTACATCACCTTCAGCTAAATTTATAAAGCCCATCGTATTTGCTGCATAAAGGATCGGCATTAGTTCGTCCATATCTACTTCTAACTCTTTCTCAAGTATGTATATATCCACTTTATCATTAAAGGTATTATGTAAAGTAGTAAGCAAACCTAACAAATCTGCAACTCTAGCATCGGGATGAATAACCTTATATGTACTTGTAGCCATATACCCTTAGAATAGGTATTGTTAATAAAAACTTTATTTATATTAACATTCAATAATATGGTTGCTCCAAGTATTAAAAATATATTATCTTTCATTGTTGTTGCGGTCGTTAACAATGTTTAAGCTAGAATTGTAACGATCATCTAGATTTTTATTAGTAGATTAAAGTTCTCGTTGTATGCTTAATATCAGAATATGATTTAACATATCTAAAAAGAAAAAATTTATACATCCATCACATATATACGTTGATGGACGAGCCTTTACTATATTCACAGTTATCATTAACAAGAAGAAGTTCATCCTTACCAAAGATTATTAGAGTTGATTCTTATTCCGATTTATCTAAATTAAGAGGTGTCCCTAGATATGAGTTTTCTAGAGGTATAGAGGGTAATGAAATATTAGATATGACTGGACTGAAGGGCGTTGAGGATTTAGGTGATAGGCTAAGAGTATTAGCTGGTACTCCTTGGAGGGATGTAATTAGGTATAGCCCTGAATTATTCGGTAATCTTGATTTCTCAGTAGGCGGTAGTGTATTCTTTGGTGATGCTGGGTTCGGATTTAATGAATTTGGACTGATTAAAGATCGTGTAGAGGTCGAAGGGTATCTTAACGGAATTAAATATACAGGTAAATATAATGGAGGTATAATATACGCTGTATACATTAAGAAAGAGCTAAAACAATTAGTTAACAAAGGTTATACTACAGATGACATAGACGCAATATTATACAAATTAAAGAATTGGTTTTCCTCCGGTTTTCCAGCGTTTAGAGATATCACAATTAACATTCAAGGGGGAGTAGCTAAGTTAATCGTCGCTTATCCGTCCACTAGAGAGCAACTTTTGCTAAAGTATGTTTCTGACTTACAGAAAGTAGATCCGGTGTATGAGGATTTATCTCCCAGACATAAGTATAGATATTACGGTACTACTGACCTTAACGGTATTTTTCAGATAAAGGAAAACTTGAAACGAAGCGAGAGAACAATACTTCGGTTCAGGGGAACAAAAGTCTACTTTGTCATTTACTCCAATACTCCGTTAAAATTCATTGACACAACCCCATTAACATCTTATTCGGACTCGGATGCACAGAACAATTTAAACGGGTGTGTACTTTGCGGCAGATGCGTTGATGTATGTCCTTACGGGGAAATGATGGGCTCTCCAATTTATACTCCATTAGGGCTTTACGTGCTACAACCATTAGGATTTGCGGAAGGTTTAATAAACTGTCATATGTGCGGAAAGTGTGTTGATGTATGTCCCTCTAAGCTTGATATACTTTCTGACTTAAGGAAGTATGCAAGGTATAATAAAATAGACACTTCATTACCAGAAGTGAGGGAGCTACCTGCTACTTCGGTAATAGTACTTACTCCTATAAGTAAGGGCTTTGAAGATAGAGCAATCAGGGCTTTGCTTTATCTTCACTCTAAGGGGAAAAAAGTTGGTCTAATAAAACTGGATATTAACGTCTTAGACTTGTTGCTGGATAAGGTTGATTGGGAGAATATATCTAAGAAATTAGAGGGAGTAAATGAAATATTGACTATAACTCCAGAAGAATACCACTATTTACAACCTATAAAGAGATTTAAAATAATCGATATTATCTTCGTTGAAGAATTGATATTACCAGATACAGATATAGAGGGGGAAAATCTTCATATCCCATGTATGCTTGGAATAAAGACAGAAAAGAAAGAATTAAACAAATGCAGTCTGGCTTTCTTAGAGGAAATATCTGGTAAAACTGTTGAAAGTAAGTTACCAGCTAAATATACGTTATGCCCCATAACTGCTAGGAAACTTAATATAAAGACCCCACTAGACACAGTCTTTCCCACTCTAAACTTAGAGGCGTTAAAGAACATAATATCAAAACTCCACCAAGGAGTAGAGGACGGTGATTTGTTAATGGATGACTCAAAGTGGTACGAGGATATAGCTGAGGAGCTTTTCAAAAAAGTTGCTGACAAGATAATCTCAACTCAGCTCAGTCGGTTAACCAAAGAAGAGTTATTGTCCCTTTACTTCTTTATGGACAAATTTGCCGAAATAAATGAGAAGGATAAAGAAGTTATTATGAAAGAGGTAAATAAAATTTTAGGCTCTAACTAAATAAAGTAAATGTCCTACTTCTGGCAAAATCAATTCTTTTGTTGCTAACCTAACAGCATCTGGAGACCCTGGCAATAAGTAGACGACTTTTTTCCCAATTATCCCTGCGCTTGCTTTGGTTAAATACGCTGCAGCCCTCACCTTAGGGTCATCAAAACTGATATTTCTAAATACGTCAGAAAAACCTTCGATCTCTCTATCAAAAATAGGTCTTATGGTCTCTACAGTCTGGTCTGAAGGTGCATATCCAGTCCCTCCAGTGGAGATTATTACGTCCACCCTTGGATCGTCTAGTGCTTCCGCAAATGCTCTAAGTATCTTAACCTTGTCGTCAGGGACTAAGGAGTAGCCTACAACTGTGTAGCCGGCTTCAATAACTAATTGTTTTATAACATCACCAGACTCATCAACAACGGGTTCTTTTTTAGATAGTTTCTCGTATCTTGACGTGCTTACCGTTATTATGTAAAAGTTTATCTGTTTAGGGGCATGTTCTCTGTGTTTTTCGTGAGCATGAGTCATATAATCCTAACCTCCTTGGCTAAGTCTAAGTCAAGGTCGAGGAATTTATTTCTTTCGAGTAATATTCCGTCTACATACAGTCTTGTGCCTTCTTTAATTTCGGTGAATCTAGTCCTAAAAGAGGTCAGAGTTAGACCTTGTGCCGTTTCATAAATGACAGGGAGAGTATAAGATTTTTTTGCCTTAGTGATCTCTATTATTCCCTTGAATTCTTTCTTTCTTATTACCAATCCAAAGTCTATACATTCTACAATCTTGAAAGTGTAAGGTGTGCCATTAAATATTCCCTCAAGTACTCTATCTCTTTTTAGGGTTTCAAAATCCCTTTTACTAAGCACTTCAACTTCCTCTTCATTTAAAGCATTTAGTGGGATCGTAACTCCTCTCCTTCTTAGTTCCAGTAGGGTGTAATAATGATCCGGATTGAATGAGAGAAAATCGATATCATTGTACTTATTAGCGTAGAGTAAGCTACCAGTTATTCCTACTGCTCCGTCGAAATAGCTAAGAAATCTTTTAACGATTTCGGGTCTTTCTTTCTTTGGATCGAAGGGATCGAGGATAACACTTTCTTCTAAGGGAACTAGTGGAACTTCGAAACCGATCTCATCTAGGTATTTTAAGAGATGCTGAAATTTCTGCTTAACGATGACTAACGCTTCGTTTAACTTCTTGATTTTTCTACCCTTATACAATCGAGGAATAGCTACAGCATAACCATCAGGGTGAAAACAGCCTTTAACTGCCCAAATCACGTTGTCGTAAACGAGAAAATATCCCTCAGTAATCATCAGCTTTAAAGGAGTTCGTCCAATCTTTAAATCTTGTGAAAATATTAATCATAGGAAGAGGAATAACTGGTAGCACATTATATTATCTATTTAGGGAAAAAGGACACCAAGTCCACGTAATAGAGTCGGGCTTTAGGAAATTTTATCCTACCCTGATTCATTCTTTATTACTTCGTGGGAAGGACATAGATTTAGCTTTAGATTCACTGGATTTCTATCGATCTCATAACGTACCTTTGTTTTCGTATCCCTCTTATACTATAGGGAAAATACCTTCAGAGGTATTCGACGATTGGTTAACGAGGGGCTTTGAAGTTAGAGAATTATACGTGGACTGGTTGAATACTTCAGCCATAGAGGGTAAGAAGACTGACAGACTTGTTGGTGTCAAAAACTTCGTAGACTCTGTCCCTTATTCTTATGGTAATGCGTATGTGGACGCTAAGGGTAGGATTTTCATTAACAAGGAGAAAGAGGTTAGTGGGAAATTTGACATCATAATATTATCTTCTGGTGCATGGAACTCGGTATCTACAAGTTTTAAACTTCCTCTTAAGAGCTACTATTGTTGGGCTTGGGCTGTTCTTACTCCAAAAAGAGAGTTAGATAAAGTATTCATATACGACTACGAACTCGGGTTTTATTCGAGACCGGTACTAGGAATCGGTTCTTTCCTTGCCATAATAGGAGACGGCGATACCATTGAGTGTTCTCCTTTTACACCACAAGCTGGTGACAAAAGGGCCGTAGAAGCTGCGGGTAAAAGGTTAGGACCCCTTGTACCGTTCTTTAAAGGGGAAGGTTACTGTGAGGGAACTCCAGATATGAGACCAGTTTACGGTCAACTCACCGATAAGATATATTACATAGGGGGCCTTAACGGATACGGAGCAGAGGTAGGTCCAGGGCTGGCGAGGCTCCTCTTCCGTTTCATTATAGAGGGGGAGGAAGACAAGGATTATTCCGCGTCCAGATTTAACGGAGTAACAGAATTTAAGATAAGTAAAGAGCCTCATGAATTCTAACTTCTATATATGTCAAGGTGTTTTTTTATCAACTCCTCATCCTTTAGTTCTTCTTCGTTTACTTCTAAATGGAGCCTTTGTCTTTCTTCACAGTCTTCACAGTCATATACTACCCACGCGTTTAAGAACTGCTCCCCGTAATAAAATTCCATAGCTCTCCAACCGTAGTTTTTTAAGAGTTCTTTAACTACTTTTAATCTCGTTGTAGGAAAAGCTACAAATTTCTTCATTTTGATGTAGTAGGGCTTCAGCGTCAACAAATAGTACCCGTTTACTAATACAGAAGTAGGAGTGTGAAACTCATCGAGATCACTAACTTTTACTAACTCTACTTTTCCCTTAGTATCTAGATAAACGGCTACGTTTCTGTAATCTTCAAACATGTCCCTTAGGTAATGCCAAGGAGGTGCAGGAGAGCCTAATATCCAGCTTAACATAATAACTCTTTATATACCCAGTGTGATAAATTTGATTCTAAATAATGATGATGTGACGGTTTACAGAGCTGATGAAGACCGCTTCCCTGACTGAGAGAGGGTTGGATATGAAAATGGATTACGTTAGGGATATTACCTCAGTTCAGAAGAAGGTAATTGATAAGTATGGTACTCTTTATGGTCTTGACGATATTGTGAAGAAAATTATTGGTCTTCATAGGACTGGAGTATTGAATATAAATCACTCTGTTTTAGAGATCATATTGGCCGCCCACCTCTTAAATCAAGGGTTTAAAGTTTATGCGGAAGTAGAAGTAGCGGGCGGTATAGTAGATATATATGCGATAAAGGGAATAGATATTTCAATTGAAGTCGAAACAGGTTACGTACCTCCAACCAACGCTATTTCAGCTGAGGAATTCCTTATGGGTAGATTAGCATTGAAAACAGCTAGGTATAGCAATGTTGGTCACGAGTTTTATATAGCCGTTCCTTCCTTTTACATCCCCCCAATTCCAGAGCCACTATTAATCCCTCCAGAAGAAAGGAAGGAGGACGATATCAGGAAAGTAATGTTCTTAATAAGGAAATACAGTAAATCTCCTGATGTAACTCTTGACGACGTTAAGACGAGTAAGATTAACGGTATAATAACTATAAACACTAAAACATTAGACGTAAAAGTGATTGATATAAAGAATTTCTCCACGTTAAAGCACTTTTATAGCCAAGTATAAGAAGGCAAAGGATATAAAAGGCACTCCTATGTTATCGTCCAAAAAAGGCGCGATCTCAACTAGCGTAGCTATTACTCCAGATATTGCACCGTATATACCGAAAAAGTAATAACCCAGAGGAACACACACGATAGCCATTCCTACACTTCCCCAAAGTCCCTTCACTCTCCTCTTGTACACGTAATTGCGGATAATTCCAGTTACACCGTCTCCGAAAGACATGTAATAAATTGGCAACAAGGGAATGAATACGTCTTTAGTTAACCAGTAGTCGTGATCGAGAAATTCCATAATCAAGAGTAATGTTCCGAAAGAGAAAGTATAGTAAACTTCGCCTCTATTTCCTTCATCCTGAAACCAGTTAAGGTAGTTTTTCTTCGCTCTGTGAAATATTAAGTATGCCATCAGAACATAAGATGCTATAATAGGGACAAGTGGAGAGGTGAAAACAAAAGGTGCAAGTACGGCTACAACACCTCCTCCTAACATGTGTATTACTTTTCTAGCAACATAGGTCGTTGTAATTTTGCTAATGAGTTTTGATATGTAAAGAGTGACAGTAGCTACCCATATTGTTAATGCAATACCCCATTCAACGTCTCCTATCGTTAATAGCATCAATAATGAAAGCTGTTACATTAAATTATAAGTTCAGCTATTCTTACTCGTGCAAGTCTTTTTGTATAAGAGGATTGGAGATTACCTATTACCTTCCCAAGAAGGAGATGTCATAGTAACAGTAAGTAACTTTCTTATTAAGGTTTACGATCGTAATAGCGGTTTAGAACTAAAAGATGTGAAGTTCAAGTTATTTGGAAACGAAATACCTCACCTGAATAAATTAAAAGAACTCGAGAAAGCTACGGGAATCGATGTTGACGAAAATTATGCCTTAGCTTTTCCTAATCCTAAGATAAGAATACTAAAACTGAATCAACTTGCCGGTTACGTATTTGAGGAACATGTATATTCCGTCTTATCCTCTTACTTTAACGTTAAGAGGTACAAAAACTCGGGAATTATGTCATTGCCCAAACTGGGTTTAACATTCCATAATACACCGGACATGTTAGTTGAAGATAAAGTAGTGGTAGAAGCAAAGGTGGGACTTTACGAGTTAGAACAAATTAGGGACTACGAGAGAAGATATTCGAAAGGTGTTATAGTTTTCCCTTGGGCTGGCAAATGCAAGACCTCAAGGTGGGTTTGTTTTAACTACTTTTTAAAGGACTATGAGAGGGTAGTGAGGTATATAAGGAGTTTAATTAGTTAAGTAAATATCTACCTATGTTAATAGGTGAATTTTTAAATTCAGCAAGTAAAGAGAGGGTATGGAAATAGGTACGCCTCTTCTCGAAGGTGCAAAAAAACTCCTCTGGCTTGGCGGAGGAGAACTGGGTAAAGAAATGGTGATAGAAGCCCAGAGGATGGGTTTAGAGACCGTAGTAGTGGACAGATATGATATGGCTCCTGCGATGCATGTAGCTCACAGAAAGTATGTAGTGAACATGTTAGATGGTAATGCAATAAAGAGTATAATTAAAAAAGAACATCCAGACGCTATAATTACTGAAATAGAGGCAATTAATACTGACGCATTGCTGGATCTAGAACAAGAGGGCTTTAGAGTAATTCCTAACGCTAGAGCCGTGAAGATCTGTATGAACAGACTAGACCTTAGAATGTTGGCTGCTGAGAAGGTAAAAGTGCCTACTACTGCTTATGCCTTTGCCGAGACGTCAGAGGAGGTTAAAAAAGCCTGTAAGGACATAGGCTATCCATGTATAGTAAAACCTGAGATGAGCTCAAGCGGGCATGGTCATGAGGTAATATATAGTGAATCTGAAGTCGAGGAAAAGTTTAAGGAGGCATTAACTCATGCCAGAGGAAAAAGTAGTAAAGTTATAGTCGAGGAGTTCATAAACATTGATAGAGAGCTTACAGTACTTACATATAGGTACCCATTGATTGACGGTGGAGTTCAGACGAAGACTTTACCTCCGATAGAACATCAGAGACCTAAAGACGTATATTACTACGTTGAATCATGGCATCCCTCAACTGTTCCAGAGGACGTAGCAGCCAGAGCTAGAGAATATGCAATGAGAGTTGTTGACGAGCTAGGCGGTTTCGGTATATTCGGTGTAGAGATACTTATTAGCGGTAATAGAGTTCTCTTCAGTGAAGTATCTCCAAGACCCCATGATACTGGGCTAGTGACGATGGCAAGCCTAGATATTAACGAGTTTCAAATCCACGTGAGAAGTGCAATAGGACTTCCAACTCCAGAGGTCAAGTTAGTAACACCTGCAGCAGCTCACGTTATTTTGGCTAATAATGAAAAGTGGGCCCCTAAATTCATTAATGTGGAGAAAGCTCTAGAAATTCCTGGTGTTCAAATAAGGCTCTTCGGAAAACCCTCTACTTACTATAAAAGGAGAATGGGCGTTGTCCTAGCTACTGGTAAGGATGTAGAGGAAGCTAAAGAGAAAGTTAGAAAGGCTTCGTCACTTATACTAGTATCATAATCCATGAATTTTCTTTAATTTTTCTACTATCTCCTCTACTCTTTTCTTCACGAATTCTGATGAGGCTAAGTAACAGCAATCCTCAAGTTCCAAGAACTCCGTGAAGTCTAAATTTGCTAACTCCGCTATAGATAATGCCCATATTTTTGCCGTTGACTCGTAATTATAACCTCCACCTCCGGTCATAACAATCTTAGCATCATAATCATGAGCAAGCTTGTGGAGAGTTCTAATCACGTCTAAATAACCTTTGTTAGATAGTTTTAACTCAACTAAAGGATCAGTAAAGTGCGAGTCTCCCCCGTTCAGGATTACAATTAGATCCGGTTTAAACCCATTTAGCTTAGGTACCACAACTTGGTTGAATGCATATAAATACATATCGTCTGCAGTCCCGGGTGGTAGAGGAATATTCATAGTCAACCCTTTTGCATCTCCTTCTCCTATTTCGTCAACGTCTCCAGAACCGGGGAAGAAGCCCTTATGGTACATGTGAAGGGATATTTTAAGGACTTTAGGATCATTTGCAAGAAGTAGCTGTGTCCCATCACCATGATGACCGTCTATATCTACTAAAGCTATTCTGTTGAATTTTTCCTCGGCTATTTTTATCCCTAAGGCTACATCATTAAATACACAAAATCCGGAAGCTGAAGTGTATTTCGCGTGGTGGAATCCTCCGCCTATGTTTATCGTGTGATCATATCTATCAAGTAATTTTACGGCGGTCACAGTACCACTAACCCTAACCAAAGCGGATTCAAATATACCTTTAAATGCCGGTGTATCACCGTCATCTAAATATCCTCTTCCTTCTTCACTCTTTTTCTTCACAAACTCAACATATTCCTTTGAGTGAACTTTGTACAACATTTCCTCGGGTATAATGTCCGGTTTTACGAGATCTATATAGTGAAATGCACCTCTTTCTTCAAGTATTTTTTTCGTCATTGATTCACGGAGTGATTTGAAAGGATGAATCCCAGGGAAAGAATAGTCCAAATAACGATCATCCCATACGAATGCCGTCTTGTGCATTACAATTATCTACGTAGAAAAACTATATAAGTGTAGAACTGGATTTTTCCATGATGAGTATAAAAGAATTAATCGAGGAATCGAAGGTAGTAGCAACTTACAACGATAGGATAAGGGAAATAGTAAGTAAGATGAGGGAAAACAATCAGTGGGTAGTACCCGTAATTAAAGAAAAAGAAGTCGTGGGGATTTTAAGTTATAATGATCTCCTAAGAAAAAGGATCAGTCCCGAGTCTAAAGTAATAAACCTTATGAGTCCTTTACTTTCGGTAAGCGAAAAAGACGATATTCAGAAAGTAGTGGCTAAGTTCTACACGGCTAAGGCTAGGGCTATTCCAGTTGTTGATGATAAGAAAAGATTAGTGGGTATAATCACTAGGGAGAGATTACTCTCATATTTCTTAGGTAGTGGTGACTTTGCGAAAGCAAGGGTTAGAGAATACATGAACTCACCAGTTATAACTGTTAATGCTGAAGATTCGGTAGCAAGAGCTAGATGGCTTATGAGTAATAACAACGTAACTAAGTTACCAGTAATGGAAGAAAAGAAAGTTTCAGGAATCATCTCCGCTAAGGATATTGTAGATAGGCTTTACAGTAGTGGGGGTAAGAAAAAATCCTCAATCCTCACAGAGGAAGAGAGGTTGATGGCATTACCCGTAAAGGAGATAATGAATTACCCAGTTATAACCGCAAAAGGTGACGATATTGTAGAAAAGGCTATAGAGACAATGTTGTCTAAGAAGATATCTGGAATGCCGGTTCTAGAAGGGGAATATTTAGTAGGTATGTTTAGTGGTATTGACGCAATAGCCATCATCGCTAAAAAGTATCAGATGGAGATACCTATTGAGGCAAGATTGACAAGTGAATTAAAACAAGGGAATATGAAAGCTCTCATAGATGGTATATTAGAGAGGTACCTTTCGAGATTAGAGAAACTCACGGACATTATAAACTTTAAAGTGACGTTTAAAGAGGAGTCCAAGAGTGAAGGTAAGAAGCTATATCAAGTAACAGCTAGAGCTGTAACAAAAATAGGCGACTTCGTAACTAAGGACAGTGATTGGGATCCAGTAACTGCCGTAAGAAAAGCAGTTGAAAGGTTAGAAGAAAGAGTGCAGAAGGAATTAAGAAAAATGGAGACCACTAGAAGGAAACCAAAGGCAGAGGAGAGTTGAAATTTGCAATAGTTCAGCCTACTAGTACTTTCTCAGCAGTACAACTTACTGAGGAAGCACTGAAGGCGGGAGCAGAAATAGTGTTGTTGCCTGAGAAATGGACTAAGCACTTAGACGATGTACCTTTAGTGGATTTCCAACGACTTGCTAAAAAGTACACGTCTTATGTAATACCTGGAGCCGTAGAAGACGGTGTCTCAATTATTTCACCGGTCATAGACCCGAACGGTGAAGTAAAAGGAATAGCTAAAAAGATACATCTTTATGAAGACGAAAAAAACAGACTTTTCCCTGGGTCTTCGACGATTATATTTACATATAGAGGTGTAAAAATAGGTATAGTCATATGCTACGACGTTGACTTTCCTGAGGTAATAAGGCAGATGTTCGTAAAGGGCGTCGAAATAGTGCTAGTTCCATCGAAGATTTCTCAGGATGGGTTGGAACTTTGGAGGGATTATCTTAGAGTTAGAGTACTCGAAAATAGGTTAGCAATTGTCAACGCCAACGCTTTGCAGTTACCAGAATACCCGGGTAAAAGTGTGGTATACGTTCCCGTGAAAAGAGGTAAATATGTATACGCTGAAAAAGTTGCAGAAATGGGGTCTTCTGAAAACTTCCTGTTAGTTGACATAAACCCGCTTCATTATATGGATTTAAGAGTAAACAGACTAAAGGAGTACTCTAATTTTGAAATAAACGAAATTTGAATTCCTAGAGAAATAATCATTAAAAAACTATCAAGGATTTAATTGAATTTTCAACTATCTTCAGTGGATGTGTCTAGCGAATTGTCAGTTGAAGGCGAATTACCATGTGAATGGTCGTGTCCATGGTCATGGTCTTTATGAGGATGAATTATTAGTAAAGGCTCGTTTTTTACATGCAAGTCTCCGTGTGGGTTATCAGCCACTCTGTAATGTATTGTTATTATTACATTATACTTACCGACTGTTAAGTTGAGTTCCTGATTGTCATGATGTAAAGTTAAAGTTAATGTAGTGTTTCCGATGTTTATCGTGACATTGAACGAGGAGAACACTTTAGACAGTTTTTCTGTGTGTAATAGCTCTATTTCATAAGTTCCATTAGATGAAATTACAAGAGTAGCGTTTGCAGATACTGTTCCCGTTTCACCAGCTGTTATATTGCCTAGATTTATGTATGCAGGAATTATTTCAGTACTATTATTATTACTATTATTATTAGTTTGTATTACATTATATGATATATATGATAGCGGTCCGTAGCCATGCATTCCAGCTAGCATTACACCAGTCGCTGCTGCACTTGTCACTATTAGTAGTAAGAGGAGTAGTGGTTTCATTTTTGGTCATAACGTACTTCGTGTTTCACCCTTATTAGGATGACATAGGTTAAAAACTGTTTCATAGTGTTTCAGATACAGAAATAATATATTTTTCCACTATGAGAGTTTGGTGTGAAATCGTTAAGTGTTTTAAGCTCAAAAAATGAAATTAAAAATTTAGTTGAGAAAACTATTGAATTTTCAAATAAATTAGATTTACAGCCAATTATTACATTTTATCTTGAGGATAGATTGTTACGAAATTTAATCAAAAAATTAGATAATAAACTCGGTAAATTATTTCAGGAAAATAAATTCAATAGAGAAAGGTTTATTCAAGACGCAGTTAAAACTCTAGTTGAAGACGAACAAAAGCTAACAAGTGTAAAAGATAAAATCATAAACAAAAAATATATTCAATATATTTATTATGCAGTTCCAATAGATAATGTGGAAGTCACAATTGTGAGAAATAATTGGGTTCCACCTAGAGCTATAATCCTCAGAGGTAAAGTTAGATTCACCTTTATGCCCCATACTACCTTTAGTGAACTTGAACAGAAAATAAACACTCAGAATGAGGACGACATAATAGTTGAATTCGAAAATGGAGTAGTGATTAACTATGAAAGGAAGAGAAACATATTTACCGATTTTCGTAACACTTCTGAAGTTCTTCAGTCTAAGGAGCAAGTGATTGTCAATCTAGCCCCAACCTTAGATACATATCTTCTCACAGCAGTAATTGCAAACAACGTATATCCGTGGATTAATAGAGTGAGAATTACACGTAATGGAGAAAACCTAGAATACGAGATCGTATCAGGAAAGGCAAGTAAGGAAGAGGTGATTAACGGGAATACGATCGATCCTCAGAGTAAGGCTGAACTATTCTACGATTATAAGGTCAATAAAAAACTTGACGCAGAGTCTATAATAAACGGTATCATTTACAAATTACCCGGTATATAGGATTTCCTTGTCAATAGGTACACTTCTTATTTTCTTGCCTGTTAGGTCTTCAACTGCACTCGTAATTGCAGCAGCTGCTACTCCCACTGGGATCTCTCCTATACCTTTTGCACCTAACGGAGTATAAGGTGATGCTGTTGGAACTATATTAATCTCAAATTCTGGCAAATCTAACGCTGACGGAAGCCCATAATCTATTAATGAAGTAGTGAGTAATTCACCTTGTTTCCCGTACTTGTATGCCTCATATAACGCAAGCGAAACCCCAGTAGCCGAACCTCCTATTACTTGCTCTTTAACTAACTCTTCGTCAATAGGGGTACCCGGGTCTATATATACTACCAATTTTACTGGTTTAATTAGCCCAGTTTCCCTATCCACTTTAACAACTGCTATATCACATGCGAACGGATAAGCTGTAAATCTGTACTTCCCTTGGTGGTTAAATGTGTACGTTACCTCTGTTCCATCAAACTTGGAAATGTGTAGCCTATCTCCGTTTTTAGTGATGAAGTAACCATTAGAGAACTCGACTTCCTCTCCGTACTCCTTCCTTATCCTTTGGGAAATCACCTTTACCAGCTCCTCAACAGCGCCCTTTATTGCACCAGCCATAAAGACCGCCATTCTGCTTCCTCCGGGGCCAAATGAAGGGGGAGAGGAGTCGCTGTCAATCGTTTCTACGGTAACTAGTTCTTCTGGTATACCTAAAAACTGTGAGACTAGCTTTACAGCCGTATGTTCGTTCCCTTGTCCTTCCGGACTGTAACCGACTTTTACGGCTACTTTACCGTTTCTGACCTCCATCTTAACACCTTCTGTTCCTGATGGAGTGCTAGGATCGGTAGAACAAGCCAACCCAATACCGTAACCCTTCTCTCTTAAGTTCCATAAGTCAGTTCTTTCGAGGGCTAAAGATAACAGTCTATTCGGATCTCCTGAGTCATATAGGGTGTAAGGAGCCTCATATGGGAAACTGTCTATGAAGTTCTTCTTTCTGATGTCGCTCTTGCTTATTCCAAGCTCTTCCGCTAATGTGTCCATTATCCTTTCTAAAGCCCAAGTGTGGGGTGGGGTGCCAGCTCCTCTAAATGCTCCCGGCGGATTTTTGTTAGTTGCTATAAGTTTAGCACTGTATCTGATGTTTCTTATTTTGTAAGGCCCAGCTAAAATACCAGAAGGCTTGAAAGCCTGTCCGTTATACAAGCTAGCACCTATGTCTTCAAACACGGTAAAGTCTAACCCCGTTATTAACCCGTTCTCTTCGTAGTATACTTTTATTTTGAAAGTCCTTTCTGGTCCTGAACTGTTAGATGCCTTTAAGTGCTCAGTTCTGGTCTCTATCCATTTTATAGGTACGTTAAATTTAGCCGAAGCCTGGACTAGTACGGAAATGTAAGGTGCTAATGAAAACTTTGAGCCAAAACTACCTCCGGCTCTGAGCGGGACTAGTTTGACTTTTCTTCCGCTAGTTTTGCTAATCTCTTCAGCCAAAAATTTCGGAGCTTGAGCATTAGAGTAAACTGTTCCGTCTGGGTACACTATTGCACCAAAGGTCTCTATAGGGTTTCCCGAAGACCTAGACCAATAAAGGTCTAAATCTAACTCCTTGTCGCCAAAAGGAATAGTGCCGTATTCTAAAGTCTTTTCGTATACCACATTAGTCTTGAGCTCCTCGAAAACCAGTACTTCGTTCTTTAACGCTTCCTCTACATTAGAAACCGGTTGTAAAACTTCATAGTCAATGTTAACCAAGTCCGCAAGGTCTTGTGCTTTATAAGGATCTTCGGCTATGATAAGTGCTATAGGCTCTCCTTCGTATCTTACTTTTTTGAAAGCCAAGGGTAGAGTCAAGAGTGCAGAGCCTTCATTCTCTCCTTTTTCGCCTTTACTAAAATAGAGATCTTTTGCAGTAAATACGAGCCCTCCTTTCCTTATCACTTCCTCTGTATCTATCTTGAGAATTCTGGCATGGGGATATGGACTCCTTACGAAAACACCGAAATAACCTTTATACGGTATATCGTCTACGTAATTTCCTTTTCCTGCAAGCAAATCTAATACGTCGTTTCGTCTCATGTGTAAGTAATTGTGCTAATGTATTTAAAGCATTCTTTTAACCGATCTATTCCACATGAGATAAATAGAATTGTTTAAAGAATCTTTATTTTTCAACAATTGTTTAGTTTGATTTACAAAATTATTTATATTCTGGAATATCGAGACTATAAGATGATATGAGATTAACATGGATGATTGGAGGAGCACAAGGTACTGGGATTGATACGTCGGCTACTGTTTTCGGTAATGCCATAGCCTCAGCTGGGTATTATGTATTCGGAAACAGAGAGTATTATTCTAACATAAAAGGTAGGCATAGTTACTTCACGCTAACGATTTCAGATAAGAGAGTAAAGAGCAATACACAAAAGGTAGATATCCTTGTATCCTTTGACGCGGAAACAATATTTCACCACTTTACAGACGTTACATCTTATTTGATATACAATAAGTCCGTAGAAAATGTTAAGTTAGATTCTATTCAGGCAATGGAGGAAGAAACTAAGGATAGAATAAGAAGGTCTCTTCACTTAGACTCTCAAGAAGCGACAGTATATTCAGCTCTTAAGGTAGCCCAAGAAAAAGGAGTTAAGTTAATTCCAGTGAATTATGAAGAGATAACTAAGAAAATCGCCGACGAGTTTAAGCTTCCCTTATCCGTTGTAGAGAGGGTCAAAAACACTATAGGAATAGCTGTTTCTTACAAGCTCTTGGGATTAGAACAAGAGATTTTAATCAAAGCGAGTGATAGAACGTTTAAGCAGGAGCTTTTTAGGAAATTAAACGCAAGAGCTATAGAGGAAGGTTCTTCGCTAACAGACTCGGTCTATAACCTTAGAACGTTGAAGACCAATAGTGAGAGATATTGGTTGGATGGGAACACAGCAGTGGCAATAGGAAAAATATACGGCGGCCTCAGGTTCCAGTCATATTATCCTATTACTCCTGCCTCGGATGAAAGCACGTTTATAGAAGCTCATCAAGAGGTTCTGATGATAGATCCAAAGACTGGCGATAAAATTAAAGGTACTGTAGTAGTTGTCCAGGCTGAAGACGAAATATCCGCGGTTAACATGGCAATAGGGGCTGCATTAGCAGGTGTAAGATCAGCAACTGCAACGTCTGGGCCAGGATTCTCATTAATGGTTGAGGGTTTAGGATGGGCAGGGATGAATGAAGTGCCCGTTGTTATCACCTATTATATAAGAGGTGGTCCCTCTACGGGATTGCCTACAAGGACCGGTCAATCGGATCTCCTATTCCCAATGTTTGCGGGACACGGCGAATTCCCAAAAATAATAATAGCTTCTGGAGACCACGCGGAAGCGTTTAGGGACGCGGTATGGGCTTTAAATCTGGCAGAGAGGTATCAAACTCCCGTTATACACTTTGTAGAGAAAACTCTAGCTAACTCCTATTCTACAATACCTAGGGAGGAACTTAAGTTAGAAGAGCTAAAAGCAGATAGGGGTAAGATAGTATATAAAGCAGACCCCACATATCGTAGGTTTATGTTGACATCTGACGGAATATCAACGAGAGCGCCTTTAGGAGGAGCTCTCATGTATTATACGGGAGACGAACATAACGAGATGGGTCACATATCTGAAGACCCTGAGAACAGATTATTCATGTATGAGAAAAGGATGAAAAAACTCGAGACAGCAGACCGTGAAATTCCAGAAGAGTCTAGAGTCAAGATATTCGGAGATACTGATTCCAAGAACGTCATAGTTACATGGGGATTTGCGGGTTCAGTCCTTGAAGACGTAATCAACGAGGGTGGCATTGACGCTCTGATATTACAACTCAGAATGTTCTCTCCTTTCCCTACAAAGCTTGTATCAAATATGCTCAGTGATAAGGAAAAAATAATTGCTGTTGAAGGAAATTACTTAGCTCAAGCCTCAAAACTCATAACAATGTTTACTGGAATTAGGCCTACTAACTATATTTTGAAGTGGAATGGAAGGCCGTTCCTGAAGGACGAGTTAGAAAGTGCGTTAAGGCAAACCATTAAAGAGGACGTTAAAAAGGTGGTTTTAAATGGAGGCGCTTAAACAGTTCAAACCTGAGTGGAGTGACTGGTGTCCAGGTTGCGGTAATTTTGGCATACTTAGTGCTGAACAGCAAGCAATAATGGAGCTAGGACTAAATTTAGAAAGGGTTGTAATCGTATCTGGAATCGGATGTTCTGGTAAACTACCGCACTTCATGAGGGTACCAATCTCTGGAGTCCATACTCTACACGGTAGAGCAATAGCATTTGCAACTGGAATCAAGCTTGCTAATCCTTCGCTGGAAGTAATAGTGAATGGCGGAGACGGGGACTTACTGGGAATAGGAGTCGGTCATTTTGTTTCAGTAGGAAGAAGAAATATCGATATTACGGTAATAATTCACGATAACGGCGTTTATGGTCTCACTAAAGGGCAAGCCTCTCCTACACTTCTGAGAGGAATAAAGACTAAGTCGTTACCTAAGCCCAATATTAACGATGCGATTAACCCTCTATTCATGGCATTATCCTCTGGGTACACCTTCGTGGCTAGGGGATACGCCTATGACGTTAAACACCTCAAAGAATTGATAAAGATGGCTATAAAGCACAAGGGTTTAGCAGTAGTAGATGTACTTCAACCTTGTCCAACATATAATGATATAAACACTAAGGAATGGTACGACAAAAGGGTCTATAAACTCGAGGAACAGTCTGACTGGGATCCAGTAGTGAGGAATGAGAACGAGGTCAAGGATAAGCTAAAGAAAGCAATAGAGAAGAGTCTAGAGTGGGGAGATAGGATACCCATTGGAGTATTCTATAAGAATGAAACAATCCCATCTTTTGAGGAAAGAATTAGCCAAACTGCACCTTCTTACTATCAGTATTACCCCTCCTCTCAACCAATTGATATAGACGGTAAATTAAATACCCTTATAGACGAGATCCTGAAAGAGAAGAAAGTAGAGAATTAGATCTCAAGTTTTCCGTTTTTTAAATAGATTTTTTTGAAAGTAGGCGGCAAGTTTGTTAAGTCTTTCTGTGAGGCGATCATGACACAGCACCAGTCCTTATATTCCCATGGATCTTGATCTCTAAGGAAAAACGACTTTAACCTATCTGGAACGGAGCTTTCAAGAATTTTATAGTCTTGAAAGGTTGAATAAACAGCGTAAATGTTATCAGCTTGTATTTCTTTGTCTAATACTCTCCATACTACCGGTCTTGCCTTGACTTTCTCCCAAGGTTCAACTACTTCTCCGACCTTAAACCCTGCTGGAGCTGTGCCTACTACTTCTAATATTTCTTTCATTTCAACTTTTCCTTCACTATCAATAATTACTAGCGTATCGCCTTTCGGATAATAGAAGTAGTACTTGTTAGATGCAAAACCTAGTAGGACTACAAAAATCTTCTCGCCGTTATAATTTAAGAAGTACTCTTCAACAGTCAAAAGCTATACCCGAACATAAAACGTGATTTGGATCTAATGAATTTTTCAGTAACCTTAGAGAGGTATAGGAATAACCCAAACAATCCTCACCATCTCTACACCCCTTTTCGATCACTACAGTGTAATCCTCACTGCGTAATGAAAGAGCTTTTTCGTCACACGTTCTAACATATCCACTTCCGTAAAACGCTATCCCAGAGGAGAATTTTTTTAAAAGTTGTAATTCTTCACCTCTGGCTGTAACTACCCCGTAGATCCTTTCGCATCTCATACCCGTTGGTAAAATGCCTTCTATTACTTCTGAGTTTTTTGAGATCTTTTCAATATAACTTGAAAATCCTGCAAAAATTGCATAGGTGGAGATCTTCGAAGAGTCTAGAAAGGATACTATTCCCCATGGGTTTTCTCGTATAATATCTTCCGGTCTGTCGACTTTTACTGATATTATTTTCTCGGGTTTAGGTAAAACTTTGATATAAAGTTCTAGGTAAATACCCAAGGTTCCTAAGGCTCCCGAGAGAGCTTTCCAAATCTTGTAACCGCTGGAGAACTTGGTAGTCTTTCCTCCGCTCTTTATTAATTTACCGTCACCGGTGACTATTTTCGCCCCTAATATCAAGTCTCTAGGATAAGGGTACCATAGGGAGAACGGTGAGGGTAAATTAGTTGATATCAGACCGCCGATAGTACCTTCGTAAAATGCAGGAAAGAACAAGTTGTTATTGGACAGATGTTCTTGAAGGTCGTTGAATCTAACCCCGCTTTGAACAGACACGTAGAGGTCAGAAGTGGAGCTTTCCAAGATCTTGTTTAACCTTATAGTGGATATACAAATTTCGAATGGTTTTTCGACTACGTGGTGAGTTCCCAGTCCCAGAACGTGAACTTTCTTACCGCTATTATTAGCGTTTCTTACGATTTCTAAGACCTCTTCATAACTTGTAGGTTCAAACAATTCCTTACATTTCATGATTGTGTATAAACATTTTAAACCATAATAACAATTTAAGCTTGTGCAATTAATTGACGAGCTAAAGCAGATCGTAGGAGAGGAATGGGTGATTTCTTCTGATGAAAAAAGGCTATACGGTTTTGACGGTCTATCCGCTGTTAAGGGAGAACCAGAACTTGTTATTCTACCGGGAAGTGAAGAAGAGGTCGTTAAGGTAATAAGGTTGTTAACTTCACGGAGAAAGAAAGTGATAGTCAGAGGTTCAGGTACCAGTCTTAGTGGAGCTACAGTTCCGCTTAATGGCGATGAAGTAGTTGTAGGCTTAAGCAGGATTAACAAAGTATACAGTATACAAGGCTTAGAAATAGAAGTAGGTCCGGGTATAGTTAACGCCATAGTTACTAAAAACGCTCCTTCTCACTTATTTTACGCACCAGATCCTGCAAGTTATCAAGTTTCAAGTATCGGAGGTAATATATCACATGACTCGGGAGGTATTCATGTTGTTAAGTACGGCCCTACTTACAACAGTGTAATAAGATTAAAGGTAATTTTGCCGAACGGTGAGATTGAGGAATTTAAGCCTTCACCGTTTCTCAACCCTAGTAGTATATTTATAGGGGCAGAGGGCACGCTCGGAGCTATACTTAGAGCTAGACTTAGATTATTTGTGCGACCTAAGGAGAAAAAAAGTGTAATAGCTTCATTTAACTCATTAAGGGATGCGGCGAATACGATAGTGGAGATATTCAGAAGCGGTGTAATACCTTCAGCTTTAGAGATGATGGACAGATACTCGATTATAGCTATAGAAAAGAGCAGATATAAGGCAGGTCTGCCAGAGAGTGAAGCACTGCTATTAATAGAGCTTGACGGTTCGCAAGTATCCGAGGAAGAGAGTAGAGTGAAATATGTGATAAGTAATAATGGAGGAGAAATAATAAACACTGAGGACGAGTCGAAGTATTGGAATGCAAGGAAAGGCGCTTTTCCAGCTATGGGAACTATATCCCCCGCATATATAACTCTGGACTGTAACGTGTTGAGAAGTAATTTGGCTGAAACATTAGAAAAAATCAGGGAGATATCCAGGAAATATAATGTCTATATTGCTAATGTGTTTCATGCAGGGGACGGTAATCTACACCCTCTAATTTCCTATAATCCGGAGGACTTCGATAGCTTTTATAGGGCAGTCAGGGCGAGTGATGAAATAGAAAAGCTAGTGATAAATAACGGTGGTGTGCCTTCAGGTGAACACGGAATAGGGATCGAGAAGGTTAAGTATCTCGGAGTATATTACGACGAGATAAGTTTGGACGTAATGAAGAGGTTAAAAATAACGTTCGATCCGGAAGGTTTGTTCAATCCGTGTAAGATGTTCGGTAATTGTAAAGTAAATTCGAGAGAGTTAAAGGTGTTATGGGAATGGGATTAAAAGAAGAGCTTTCTAAATGTGTGCATTGTGGGTTCTGTCTTGAGGCTTGTCCTACTTACGTAATAACTAGGTCTGAAACTCATTCACCACGCGGTAGGATTACAGCCGTGAAATTAGGTATTAGCAGTGTAGGTCTTAACACTTGTATGTTCTGCAGGAGATGCGAACTTGCATGCCCCAGCGGGGTGAAATACTCAGATATAATAACTTCAGTCCGTAAACCCAACGTAATAGAGAAAGTTTTGGTAAGAATGCTAGAGAGACCCGAGACACTCACTCCCTTTATAAAACCCGTACTCAGGTTGAACGGCTTTACCCCGTTGAGTTATGAGGAAGAGGATTACGATCTGGTATTGTTCCCGGGATGTATAATGTCCGTAGTCTTTAGGAGTACTGTGGAGAATGCGTTGAGGTTTTTGAAGAATCGTGGGTATAGAGTGAAGATTCTGAACGGTTGTTGTGGATTGGCTCACACTCATGTAGGAGAGACCAGGAGAGCTGAAGAGCTAATAAGTAAGCTGAAGGAAATTAAGAAGCCGATAGTTTCTCTTTCGTCTAACTGTTCGGCTCATATGAAGGAGAAGGGTTTAAATGTATATGACTTCTCAGAGTTTTTAGTCAAGTTCGTTAAGGAATTACCTAAAAAGGATATGGAAGTCACTTTACATCAACCCTGCCACGCTCACTTATTAGGGATCGATAAGTATGACAGACAAGTTTTAGAAATGATGGGGGTTAGGATTAGAGAAGCTGAGGAACCGTCCTTCGAATGCGGTGCTGGAGGTGATTACTTTATCTTTAATAAGAATATGGCTAGTCAAGTTATGCAAATTAAGAAGGAGAAGACTCTGAAGAGCGGAGTGAATACAGTAGTCTCTACAAACCCTTCTTGTTCTATTGCTTTCATTAAAATGGGCTTAAACCCAGTACATATTATTGATTTGATTTTTAAATAATGAGTCTTTTTACTTTACTCTTCTCTTATCTGTTTAGACTAAGAAGTATTATGAGAAGAATCGGAATTAAAGACTGTGAAGATAAGAGTCTAGACATGATAATAACAGTCATTAACCAAAAGGGTGGGGTCGGTAAGACTACTACCTCCGTAAATCTCGCTTATACTTTAGCTAAAACAAAAAACACAGCGTTAATAGATTTGGATCCCGAGGGAGGAGCCACTGTATCCTTCGGAATAAAAAGGGAAAAGAAAGATTATCCCCTAGGAGGTAAAAGCGTAAATATTTTTAACGTCGAGATGTTCCCTGCCCACATTGGGTTATTAAAGGTAGAACTTAACGGAGATATCGAGTCTACAGTCTCTACTCTACGTAAGATAGCCGAATCTTTCGACTACCTAGTTATAGATACACCTCCCAACTTAGGTACGTTGTCAGTATCAGCTATGATGGCGGCAGATAAGATCGTTACGCCGATAACCCCGCAGCCATTAGTGCTCGAGGCGGCAAAAAATCTTGACTCTAGACTCGTAAGTCTTAACAAGAGAGCCTTCGCTGTTACTAACATGAGTAAAAAGGCTGTAAACGTTGATTATTCTGCAGTGAAGAGTATAGATATCACAATACCTCAATCTAAACTATTCTCTGAAGCCACTAGACTCGGCGTTCCGGCAGTCAGGTATGAAGAGTTCAGAGTCAAGAAACCTAAGTTAGGAAGTCTTTACGAAAAGTTAGCTAAGATGGTGATCGAGTGATGAGTGAGTTAGATCTCATAATAAAAAGAAAAAAAAGTGACGTTGAGAGCAATGAGGTAAAAAAAGAAAATTCTGAAACCGAGGTTAAACAACTTGTTGAGACAAAAGATATAAGTAAAATAGAAGGAAACTCTACAAAAGAATTAAATAGTTCCAACAAGGAAGACAAGTCTCCAGATGTAAAATCCGAGAAGGATAAATCGCTTGTAATAAAGGAGAAAATGAAAGAGTTCATTCAAAAGGATCCTAAGATTGGTGTATGGAGCTATCAGGCATTTTTAGTGCTTCAGTATCTCTATCACACGGTACCTAGCTTTAAAATGAGCAAAGTAGCTAAAGAAGCCCTAGAGAAAGGTCTAAGTGAAATGTATCCTGAACTATTTAAAATTGCAACGGAATTAGCTAAAGAAGAAAAGAAAATTTAAGGGTATTTCGTGCCTCAACACTTATTCATAACTTAAAATTGTTAGAGCTATGTCTTTTTCACAAACTTAACGTAAACTAGACCTAATGCAGAGATTATGAAAAGTAGTAACCCAATTCCTAGTATGATGAAATCCACCTCTAATAACACGGAAGTATGAATTAGTAATACTGTAAATGACGTTGTATGTGTATTAGTTATTGTAGCTTGTGATACGCTATAAATATTGTCTACTTGATTGTTGTTTTGAACCTTACCTATTTCTTGAAGGTTAGCAGGAGCAAGAGCGGGAGGCTGTCCTTTGACTAGCATATCAGCACTTGTCACTACTACTGAGGAGTTAGGAGGTACTGTAATTTTTTCTTCATAATGATAAATAAGATAATCACCAACTCCGATACCAATTATCAGCAAGAGAATTGATATCAGTAATATAATTTTCCACTTAATCACAATTTATAAACTTTGCCTCGCCAAAATATATACTTTTCCTTGTAAGCTAATATTGCTACTGCCAAAGTGAAGAAAATTGCCGGGACCGACATAATTGACGGTATAATAGAACTAGTGATACCTATCGTAAAACTTCCTCTTATTAAATTCTTTATTATCCATATTAACATTGGTGTAAGGAAAAAAACGTTATGAGTTAGAAAGAACGAGAGGATAAAAAGTGAGAAGAAGAAAGCTATTAATAAGAACCCTTTGTATCCTTTGTTAGAATATATCCTAACCGTTAGTATCTGCCTTTTGGTCCATCTGAGTAAGTCTTTTTCATCGAAAACGTTTAAAGGCATAGCATTAAATACGAAACCTATTTTACCTCTTTCCTTTGCTAACCTTGATAGTGTACAATCGTCGCACCACTGTGTCTTAAGTTCTTCGATAACATCTTTAGTAAAGAAATCCTTCCTGAAAGCCATAGAACCTCCCCAGAGAAAAGTTCCACCAATCGCTTGTGACTCAAAGCCAAAAGTCCAAAATCCTGCCCTTATTAGGTTTTTTATAGTGAGTCTATATGGCTTAGGCCATGAGAAAACTGTAGTCGCTACGTAGTTTGATAAGGGTGAAACCAACTCTCTTAACCAGTTTTTAGGGTAATATGTATCCGAGTCCGCGAAGACGATTATATCTCCTTTAGCGTATTTTAAACCGGTCAGTTGTGCCCTAATTTTACCACTGCACTGAGAACAAGTTTCCTCGGAAACTACAATCTTAACGTTATGCTCCTTCAATACGTCTACGATCGGGTCTCTTAGGTCATCCACAACATAAATAACCTCATAATCCTCATAATCCTGACTAAGTAAGGACTTAACATTATTATCAGCGTTTATATCAACACCTCTTACGGGAACTATTACCGAGGCTTTTCCTCTAAAGTCCCCTCTGACTGATCTCTTGAGCTTGATTTCTTGTACTATTTGGTAAAGTAACGATATGTCTGCCATAATTGGTAAAGTCAATAATATTACGTAGATCAACATATTCTAATCCAAGACGGCTAAGTAAGTTTAAAGCGTTTTCACTAATCCCTGGAGCTACAAGAATTCCCCTTACTAATTTATCTCTTTCTCGAAAATACATCACATATCGATAAAGCTGTGACACGGCCTGCAAAGTTGCCTTAGCACGTTTAAACTCTAGGACAATATAATTGCCTTTATTATCTTTACCCAACAAGTCTATCTTACCGTAAGGTGTATTATATTCTTTTTGTAAAGGTTTAAATCCCTCCTCAATCAGCTCAGGTTTTGAAATTACCAAGTCTACTTCATCTTTCTCACTTCCCACTAGGATGAAGTTCCCTTCTTCTACTACTGAAGAGGTTATAAAAAATACTCTAGACGCTAAAATCTCGAGTTTTTCCTTCGGTCTCTTTCTTACAGCCTTAATCCTAAAGACTCCGCTCTCTATACTCACCTCTATTATTGAGCCAGGCGGTTGCCAATTAATTGGTTCTCTTTTAGTACCCTCGTGAACAATAACACTTCCATCAGCCTTGACTATAATAAGCCTTCTCGATGAGGAAGCTTTGGAAAAAGCTCTACCCTCATATAATATTTCACATTCTGCTAGAATCGTAATTAGTGACTTGCTAAGATTTCTCTCAACAAAATCCTTTGCCTCCTCAAAATTAGGATTTAGTAATACCTCATACACAGTATTACCTACGTACAATGAAATATTTAAATAAGTTACCGAAGAGTGAAGAGTCTCTAACTCACACTCTGCACATCTTTTTCAGATAATCTATTACCTCCTTAACTTCCAGGATAGTAGGGTGTAGAGATGAGAGTACAGAGAGAACCTTTAGTGAGTCTTCACTCCACGTTTCGCAGTCTTCAGCATACTCCAGAGTCACGTTAGATTTCTCCTTTAACTTAAGCTTGGCACATCCTTTATTAGTTTTTATAGACAGTCTAAGGATCCTTTGAGGTATTACATCACCTGGCATGTTTAAGTTTCTATCAAAGAAGATCTTGTTAAGTTCTATTTCCAGCTCTGAAACCTCAAAGTCTAAATAGCTAGTAGGTTTAATAGCAGTAGGTTTTTCCACTAAGTCTTCTACATAACGTTTGATTAGAGATATTGGTAAGTCGAACTCTATGGAAGCTTTAGTTAAACCATCTATGATAATTTCTCTTACGTTCTTTAGCTCTGCCTTAATGGACTCTTCAGCCTCGTTCCCTTTTTTAACTACCAAATTATGGGAGTCGAAGAATCTACCGTTTTCAAAACTGACTCTAGAGCTACTAGTGTGGAGTTTTATTATTTTGGTGTTATTTCTAAGGGAAGACTCTAGATTTATTAGCTTATAGTTGTACACGAATTCAACCGAACTCTCCGAGCAACGAAATGTGAAGCTAACCTCGCTCATGTTCTCAACCTAGCCCCTCCATCTACGGGTATAACTACACCATTTATCCATTCGGCTTCATCGGTTAATAACCATACTACAACTTTCGCAAAGTCTTCTGGCGGAGCCTTAAAGTCTCCCAATCTTCTCATCTTCTTCCAATCCCTACCTGGGACAAATTCCCCATCTATTACACTTGGTGCAATACCCACAACTCTTATTCCTTGGTCTATTAACTCGGAGGCTAAAGTCTCTACTGCCTTTGCTATTCCAGCTTTTGCTATACTGTAAGATAGTTGGAAAGGTAGAGGAGTATATATTCCCCTTATTGCTGAAATTAATACTATCGTAGATCCTTTCCTTAGTCTAGAGAGGGAACTCTTCACTACGTAGAGAGGGACCTTAACGTGATTAGTCAACATTTCGTCTAACCCCTTGAGGTCATCTATTTTGTCTTCTACGTAACCGCCCACTGTTATCACCAGATCAGTGAAGTCTCCCGCTTTGTTCACTGTCTCTTCAGCTTTTTGCGGAGTTGATACGTCTCCCACAACATATTTGCAGTTTCGTAAATTTTCGCATATCTCTTTGAGCTTCTTTTCATTCCTTGAATTTATTATAACCTCAGCTCCTTCACTTGAGGAAAAATAGGCTATAGCGTACCCTAGTCCTTTGCTTGTCCCTACAACAAAAACTTTCTTTCCTTCCAGCCTTCCCATTATAAAACTATAGTTAACCGTTTAATTTAAGTAATAATTTAATTTTTTCAGGTGATGTTATAGGCATACTACACGAAGTCCCCTTACATACGTAAGCCCTACTAGTTCCTTGGTTAAACTTTATCATCGCTTTGATAAATGATGGAAGGAAATCTGCGTTATCGGGGCTAACTTTCTCAACCATTTTCATGGGGTGATACGCGAGTAGTGCGGTTTTATGAAGTTCATCAGCCTTTCCGTCTTTTTCATCTATAATTACTATATGAGCCGTTCCTTTAACTAATGACGCAGTAACGTGAGCTATCCCTGCAACGAATAATGGGTTTGGAGCGAAAGGAACCTTTACGTTCGCTATCTCTCCTTTCATGACGCTGGTCTTCAAAAGTCCTTTAAGGGCCAATGAGGCTACTGACTCATTTGGAGAGTCAATAGGATAGCTATAGTCTAGACTCTTTAGTTGTCCTTCTAACGCGAAGATCAAATCCTTGTACTTTACGTTTCCGGTTACTTCATATGCTGAAATTACCGCTAACAAGGCTGCAGCATAGTCCTCCGGCAGTCCGTCTTTTCCTCCTCCTATTCTTCTAGTTATTTTACGAGAGAATTTATCTACTACTCTCAACGCTTCGTTTAATCCTTTGCCAGTTATCACGCTCGACTCTAAGAGTGCTTGTGTGACACGGGCATTAGGATAAGTGTAAACGTTATCGTCTCTAAAAGGTGGTTTCCTATTCTTCACTCTATACTCTAGAAGTTTCATCCTGATCTCGCTAAGTTTGCCTAAAGGGTTGTTGACGAATTTTGATAGATCCTTGACGTCCATTACCCTCCTCAATACTTTTTTTCCTTCAATCTCTTCACCCCTATCGACGTTAAAAACCCTTATCCATAATCTGTAGTCTTCACCTTGTAATGCCTCTTTAAATTCATCTTCCGTCCAAGTATAGTAATACCCTTCTTTTCCCTCAGAATCTGCATCTAAGCTATTAGCAAATCCTTCACCGATAAACAGCTCCCTCAATATAAACTGTGAAGTCAAGTTTAAAGCGTCTAAGATTTCTGGGTCTTGCGTCAATTGGTATGCATGTATGTAGTCTAATAATAACTCGGCATTGTCTATGAGTAGCTTTTCGAAATGCGGTACATACCATTCATCATCTACAGTATATCTGTGGAATCCTCCTCCTACCTGATCAAAGATCCCTCCGTAGTACATCTTCTTTAGAGTGTAAGTTGAAAGTTTCAGCTCGGTATCATCCTTTGTGTAGTAGGAATATGCCATTAGTAGCTCATCTATTGTTGGGTGCGGGAACTTCATTGTTCCTTGAAGACCACCGTGATCAAAGTCGTAATTAGAGACTATTGCTGACACGACTTCCTCTACCTTATCCCAATCGGGGTTGTCTACTGAATACTCTATATTCTTCAAAGAAGAGTGAAGGGTCGAAGATACTTGTAGTATTTTATCTCTTTCTTCCCTCCAGATTCTATTAAGTTCTTGTAAAAGCCTTTTGAAACCTATTCTCCCATAAGCGTCCTCAGGAGGGAAATAAGTTCCCCCGTAGAAGACTTTACCGTCAGGAGTCATGAAAACAGTTAAGGGCCAACCAGATTCCCCGGTCAGTGAACTTACGGCAAGCTGAAGCTGTTTATCTAAGTCTGGCATCTCGTCCCTATCCACTTTTATAGCGACGTAGTACTTGTTGATCAGTTCTATTACTTCTCTGTCTTTATAAGTAGTTTCGTCCATTACGTGGCACCAATGGCACCATGAAGCGCCTACGTCTACTAAGATTAGTTTATCCTCTTCCCTAGCCTTTTTAAAGGCATCGTCAATCCACGGATACCAGTCTATCTCACTATCGGCTGATAGTCTAAGAAATGAGCTTTCAGCGTCTTTTAATCTGTTCATACAGTATTATATATATTCCACGTTAATAACGGTTAGTTAGAAGAACTTTTTCTCCTGAAAAATAAGTAAAAAGCCAGAGCTATTATACCAAGTGCAATACCAGTGAGGTTCAACGACATTTTAGCATGCGATGAGATATTTTTGTTTGGTAGAAAAGTTACGTTTACACTGGTTGAGCCGTTTACTAGCATAACGTAAAAGTTACTCTTTACATCGTGATTAAAAACCACATTCTGATCGAAAGGGACATTTATATATATGAAGCTGTAATTTTCGACTGTAAACGTTTTGTTTTCTGAGATATAGTATGAACTTCCGTTACTCAGCTGTACGGTCACCATGCCTTTCCCGAAAATATGGATAGATAAATTTACATAGCTCGTTATAGCTGTAACGTTAATTGTTGTAGGTCCATTAATATTTAATGATGTGTTACTAACTTTTCTCCCGTCTATGAGCACGACGTATCCTAGTGATATAGGTAATGCCTTAAGTGTCACTTCACCTGATAGGGTTAACGTAGTATTACGGTCTATTAAAATATCTGAGTTATTGTAGATCACGTTCACAATTACTGGTCCTTCTAATAAAAACTTCACTGGATAAGATGTTTCACTAAGGGCGGTTAAAACGTAGGGATACAATGCTGATATGATGATGAGTGAGAATAACGTGATAAAGGATAATATTTTCATATAACTTCAATAGCTCATAAAAAGAGAGGGACGTATACGAAAGTTAAAGTATTATTTTACCTCTTTCGTATATGGATTCAGAGACTTCTTTATAAGGCAGTATTATAGTGTCCTTATTGATCAAAACATTGTCATATGTTAAAACTTCGTCACCTAATATCGAACTCTCTATCCTGTTCCACTTACCTACAGTGACGCTATCACCTAGAATACTCTCGGCTATGGTCGTAAAATCTCCTATATTAGCTCCCTGCATTAATATGCTCTCCTCTATATAGTCTCCCTTTCCGATCTTCCCTCTTTTACCTATTATGGAATTCCTAATTACCGAGTCGTCATTTATTAACACATCTTCGCCTATGTAGAAAGGTGGTCTAAGCTCAGCTTTCTCACTAACCTTAGCGTTTTCACTAACGTAACCTTTAGGAAACTTAAGGGCTAAAAGCTCTAGGTTAATTCTCATATAATCTGAAGGAATTCCTATATCCATCCATAGACCTTTGTAAGGATAAACTGCAATACACGTTCCTGAAGATATGAGTCTTGGTAAAAAATCTCTAGCTATCGAAATACTATTTCCGTTTCCTAATCCGTCGATTTTATCGAATAATTTTTTCTTAAAAACATAAACTCCGGCATTAATTAAATTACTAACTGGAATTTTGGGCTTCTCTATTATCTGAACCAATCTGTAGTCATCTACTACTAAAACACCATATCTTTTAGGATCTTCAACTTGAGTTCCTACGATTGTTGCGTCACACCCTTTACTTTGGTGGAAATCTATAAGCCTTTTATAGTCGACCTCATTATAAATGTCTCCGTAGACGACTATAACGTCCTCAGATAAATCGTACTGGCTACTTATCATTCTCAGGGGTCCTGCATCGCCCAACCTTTCCTTTTCAACTACTGGTATTACGTTCCTATTAGTAACCTTTATGTGCTCTAGGATCTTATCCGCCATCACACGTAGAGATAGGTATACATTATCGACTTGTGAAGACTCTAGAGCATCTAGTATATAGTCTATAAGTGGTTTATCTAGTATTGGAAGAAGTGCTTTTGGCTTAGTCATGCTCAACGGTCTAAGCCTTGTGGCATAACCACCAGCCAGTACTATTGCGGAGACCATATATAAAATTTAGAAAATATAATAAAAAATTTACTTGTTTAGGTACTTCTGAAGCTTTTTGTCCGCATCGTCCCAGTTAACTACGTTCCACCAAGCGTTTATATAATCGGCTCTCTTGTTCTTGTATTGTAAGTAGTAAGCATGTTCAAACTCATCGAGGATTAAGATTATCGGTAGCTCGGCTATGTGGTTCTGGAAGTGGTTCTCAAACGTCATTATCTCTAGATTACCTGATTCAGTATCGTAATATAATACTGTCCAACCTGTACCAGGTAAGCTATTAGCGGCTTCTGTGAATACTTGTTTGAATTTCTCAAAGCTTCCATATTGTTTTTCAATTAAGTCTCCTAATACTCCTCCAGGTTTCCCTCCTCCTTTACCAGCAGGAGCCATATTTTTCCAATATAGAGCGTGTAACTTGTGCCCGTTTATATTGAATACTAGTCCTCTAAGTAAACCTTGAATATCATATTGCCCTGAGGTCAATTGTCCGTTAAGGATTTTTTCCATTCTTTCTAAGAATGTATTTGCACCATTTACATACCCTTTATGGTGCCCGTTGTAGTGTATATCTATTATGTCTTTGCTTATGTATGGTTCTAATGCATCTATGTTATAGGGTAATGGAGGTAGTTCATATTTTTTAAATTGAATTGTTTGAGTCATATATGGAGAGTGTTAGAGATAGGTTAAATATTTTGTTTAAATGATTTAGGCAATGAAGGCATTTTAATGTAAGTTGTTTTTGGTGAAGCGAGTTGTGTGATTTTCTTAACAATTCATGTCATAAAAATTATAATGTAATAGTTCTAATTCTATTTATGTTCTCCTCATAGAAAGTAAATCATCCTAAATACAATATGTTTTTATAAGTTTTTAAATATAATTATAATCAATGTTGGATAGTATACATGGTCTAGGTGAACCTAACACTTTAATCAGAAAAGTTCTGACAATGATCACTCATGGAATGCTTACATATGAGATTTAATTTTTACTAATTAAAAATAATAGTTCAGCAGAAATTCATCAGCAATAATCTTTGCATTGTCGATTTTGATAGAAGATATACTAATTCTATTTACAGTAATAGGTGGGATTTTAACTAAATACCAAAATTATCTCACTTCTATTATTTCGACAGGGAAATTCTACTTTAATTCTAATTTCGAAGCATTTTTATTATCTTTGGTATTTTTATTTGTAATACCCCTAATATCCTTAGTTAAATTCGGAAGTTCTAGATCTTTTATCATCCGTGGATCCATACTGTTATCCCAGTTTAACCCTATTTGGTCACTACTGTTATTTAGTGGAATATCTCAATCGGATAATTACATTGTTAATGTGCTTTCGGCTATCCCTATAGCCATAATATTTCCTTTGTACTTTTACGGTAATTTCTTAGGAATTGTAATAGTGGCAATGATAATAATAGCTGCAGTTACTTATGCTATAAAATCGTACTACGGATTAGTTGGTGTAGTCTTTGTTGCGTTGGCATATATATTGTTAACAAAATTAGGCTACACTATATCTATTCTGTCAGTAGTAGTAAGTCTAGCTATATACTCTTCTAATTTGATGGTCTCAATAGTAAGTTCTCAGTTTGAAAATAAGAAAGCTTATGAGACGTTAAAGAGTAGCTTAACAGAAGATCTAAAAAATATTAACTCTATACTCTACAGTCTGAAGGCCGAGGTGGCGCAAGAAAACTCGGATATAAATAATACAATTAGCGGATACATAAATCAAATAACTAAGCTTCAAGATGAAGTTTTACGATGTAAGAACGTTGAATGTGAAGAAGAGGTAAAGAGTGAGCTAAGTAATGTGAGGAGAATGATAACAATGGAATTGAATAACTTAATATTTGATAAAATAAAGTCATATAATGACTTCTCTGGGAGATTAAAATTCTTAGGTATAAACATTCCTGAACTGGAGTATCCTAAGGAAGAAATAAAGATAGAGGAGTTCTTAGATTTTTATCATAATCTAAAGAATGTAGTTGATAAAAACATCTTAACAGCTACTAATATAATAAATAACTTAATAGATAACTTGTCTAGGACTCTTGGTATCTATATGCAAAAGGTTAAAGTCATCAATAAGGATAGTATAATAGAAAAAGTCGAGAGCATAGATATAAAAGACATAAATACTAAGCTAAACCTTTGTCTCAGTAAAGCTACTGAAATAAGTGGAATTTTACTAACAACACCGGATACGTTTGAGCTAAAGAAAGATATCGCTGCTCTGCCTTTGCAACAGTTTACAATAAATAAGCTATCACAATCGTCGAGAGTTTTAGAAAGATTCACAAATGCGATCTTATCTCAGTTATCAATGTCTTATAGTGTGTTTAAGGATATATCTACTAGATTCTCTACCCCTGAATTGAAGAGCCTTGAAGGAATAATAAATGAATTGGTTATAACTTTCCAGTCGGCACACATTCCTTATTGTGAAAAAGTAAATAGGCTTTACGGCTCTTTAACTAATATAGAACAGATAATGGAATACGTGAGAGAAAGAGATGTAATCCTGCAATTAGAAGAAATAATAGATGCAATACTTCCTCAAATTAAGCAGAAAGATGTTATAGAATTGGAAGAATTAGGAATAAATCAGAAATACGCAGACTTCTTACTGAAAGCTCTAAATAATAGAGGAATTGCCGCTAAACTTGAAGGTAACAAAATTATATTAAGAAACGGAATCCACGGGGAATAATTTTTAAACTCATTACTCTTTTATCTCAATCTCCTTATGCTTATTTCAGCATGATCACCGACTATGTCACCTTTATATAGAAAATTTCTAGCATTTCTTAACAACTGGTGTGTACAAAGTACTCTGTCTTGATCAGCGACTATATTTAATACATCACCTGGTTTCATAGAAACTAAAATTTTAGAGATCTCCAATATAAATTCTTCACAAGATTTTCCTCTTAAATCCAATTTTATTTCTTGTGTCATAAATAACATTAAATAATTATAGTTTAAAAACTTATGAATCTAACTTCTTCTCTGTTAGATTTTGATAAAAGTTCATCCTCGCTCATAACCTTGGACCATAACTTTTCCGCATTCAATAGCATATAAGTATAAGCCTCACTGATCCTCTTCATGGTATCTTCCTCATTCAAGGGATGAATCCTCAGTCCTACTCTTCCTACAGTCCCTCCCCTAACCATTAGCCAGTGGGCGAATACTTCTACTGGATATTTTTTAGTTATCTCTTCAGAAGTCAATTTTCTTCTGTATAAATAGTACAGTTCACGGATGAAATTAGCAGATATAACTCTAAAGAACTGTTCTTTCCATTTATCCATATAATACTCCCCTTCCTTTACCATCACGTTACGTAAGTAATTATACATTTCAGAGGCAGTGTTTTCATCAGTGAGCGAGAGGCCTGTAACAGCGTACACGAAGTCTTTTTGAGCCATAAAAGCGTCGAAATCTCTATTCACAAATAGCCATGCAGTTGCAGCAAAAGAGTTGACTATACCGGTCATCAGTTTGTCCACGAGCTTGTCTTTATCGATTTGTTGAGTAACTACTTTACCTTCTCTTATCATCTTAGCCAGTTCCTCAAAATCCACTACACCTGCATATACTAATTTCCCGTCTATGAAAACCGAAGGAGTAGATATCACTCCCCTTTCCAAAGCTATGAAGGGATAAAGTTGTGTATCAATTACTATTACTTTGCCTAATAGTCCTTCTTTCTCTAGATATTCTAACAGTAAGTTACATTCAGTGCAGGTCTTGTGCGTAAAGATTTCTACTTTCATAGTCGAGTCTTTTTTGGATTGAAGCAATTTAGGTTTTTCTTCCACCATAAGCTATCGAACCTTCTGTCTAAGAGCCATACTTTTACATGATCATTAATTCCTCTAATCCCCCTTCCTATGGATTGTCTCACAGTCATTAATGCGGGGATTTTGTAGAGGTACTCATCACTTTTTCTTCCTAGCCTTTCCGATATTTTTTGAGCAACTAACTTCGTATAATCGTCTGGAGGCGGATATGGAATTCCCACTATCACAACGTCGCTGATCAAACTCCTCCCGTCTTTCACCAGTTCTACCCCTTCCGTCAGTTTCCCCCTACCTACTGCCCCTATTATAACCTTGTTGAATTTTTTTACAAACGAGTATAATGTCTCTATTTCGGAGTCCTCATCTTCTAAGTATTTTGGCACTTGTATAAACTCCATTACCCTATTCATTATCTCATATGAGGGAAACACAGATAACACGTGAGCCTTTGCTTGATAATACACTTTTAGCAAGTAATCTCCATATTTTTTCCACATTACGTCTCCTCTACTATCGTATTTAGAAGTTACATCGATTGCTAAAATACATTCATAATCACCAGACACTTTTTCCTTAATTTCCCTCTCGACGTTAATATAAATTAAACTCCTCGTTATATTCCAGATCTTTTTGATATAATCTTCAGGTGGAAGAGTTCCAGACATTAATAGAAATGTTAGGTCATTATCGTTTAGTATTTGCAAGAAATTTGATATATCAATGCTCTTCAAAACTATTTTATTTTTATGAATAAAAGGTACTAGTCCTTCACCATCTTTGTAGCTTTCGTAGAATTTAATTACAGAACCCAAATATATCCTTTTTATTTTCCTCTCCTTTATCATTTGTTCTCTCAGTTCCTCATACTCTTCTTTGAGAACTTCTATTTCATCCTCTGAGATTTCAGGAATCTCATTCGCTCTAATATAACTCTCTACATTAGAAGCTATTCTAACCAACTCGTCCTTTACTCTCTGCAATATGAACTTAACAAACTCATTTTTGGCTTGTTTTATGGCCATATCGAGTAAATGGCTTGAGAGTGTTCTCTCCTCAAAATCCCCTATTTTTTCGACATTATGAGCTTCATCCACTACTATCAGATAATCCTCAAATTCTATACCTAGGGATTCCCTGAACCTGTCTATGAAAAAGTAAGGATATGTAAGGACTATTACGTCGGCTTTACCTATGTCGTTAAAAAGAGAGAAATAAGGGCAAAACCCTTTTTCAATACCTTGTTTTTTTAACTCCTTAACAAATTCATTGGGATATTTTTCCACTTCTAGATCTATAATAGACGTTTTAAAACTGCATAAGTTACAGTTTATATCATCTGTGCTTGCATCCCCTTCGGAAAATAAACAAGCAGTAGGTTTCCCCATGAGGAATGAGAATTTCAGAGCTTTATCAGTGTTAATTTTCAGGAAATCCCTGAAAACGGGGTTATATTCGTTGTGCGTTCTTACTAAGAAAAGAACCTTACCTTTTGTTTCAAGTCCCACTAAAAGAGAAAATAATGTCTTTCCACTCCCTGTGGGAGAGTTTAAAAATACCAGCTTATTGGTGTTAATAGCACTCTTAATTTTTTCTTTTAGTTTCTTTTGCCACTCTCTCAGCTCTATGTTAGAAAAATTCCTCAATTTTAGCTAATATCTCCTCTAGCATTATATATTTAACGTAATCCTTCTCGGTAAGTGATAATATGTCTCTTACCTTGCCCTTGACTTTTATGGTAGATAAGAACGGAAACACGGCTATAATGTGAACTACCCTTTTAACGTCCTCAACTACATCAGAGGATGGCGGTCTCGACGTTATTATTATAGCTTGTACTTCAGCTGACGGGGAAATATTATTTATCTCTATTAGCCTATAATCTACTTTGTTAGCAATTCTTTCCTCAATAGTTGTATTCATTTATTCACACCTCTTTGTTATTATGTATATAGCATTTTAACATTATAAACTAATCGTATATAAAATATGACAAACTATATAAAAATATCACAAATTGAGCCGTAGACTTAGAGATTGTGTATGATTAGTCTTAAATCTTTTAAAAATTATTGGATTCGATGATCAGGATCCCTAAGTCTGATTTTAGACCGGGAGACAGAAGAAAAATAAAGGTTAACGATAAAGAACTACTTATCGTATACTTAGGTGCAGATAGATTTTACGCTGTTGACAGTAAGTGTCCTCATCTAGGATGCGACCTAAGTAAGGTCGGTGTAGTGATAAGGGAAGAACTAGTGTGCCAGTGTCACTTTACTCATTTTTCCCTTGTAGACGGAAAGACAATTAAGGGAGCTACCAAAAAACCTATAAAGACTTATAAGGTGACAGTGGAAAAGGAAGACATCATCGTCGAGGATTAGGGAACAGTTTCTCACATTCAACGTTGAAATAAGAAAGGATGTTTTTAACATCCTTATAATACATTTGGCCATTAGCTGTTTCCTCTCCTGCATGGGCATATATAAGTTTTGAACCCAGAATACTGAAGGCTATCCTCTCTAACGGGTTAACACCCATTGGCATTACAGCTGAATTTGGAAACTCCTCCAAGACCTTGGCTAAGAGTTGCTTATATTTTCCAGTCCCAATTACAGCTAGTTTCACTAGGGCTCTATTTGCATAAGATGACAAGTTATTTCTCACTTCTTCAAAGGTAGGAAGATAGTCAAAATAGTGGATCGATACTATCACATTCTCGTAAGGTACGATATTTCTTTTTAGGAACCTGACCTCTACGTCGTAAATAATGCCCTCTTTGTAAAGCACTTTTAGAAAATCTGCTTTCGAAGATTCGGATATTTTATTGACTCCTCCCTCGTTTACATCTCTTACGGTAACTATAATTTTATCTCTGAAGTCCTCCACTTTTTTAATGAATTCGTCAACTGGTGGTAATTCGTGCATATAATCCAACCTTAACTCTATCAGGTCTGTGTCCCTTAACCTCTTCATCCTCTCGTTTAACTCCGCTATACTTCTAACCGGTAAAGACGCTACTACACATGTCATTCTAGTCTAATATTAGCTCCTAAGTAAATTAAGTCTTTCCAGAAATAGGGGTTACTTTTACTTACACACTCAGCCTTGGAGACCGTTCCTCCTGAAGTTAGTGAAAGAACTCCAGCTAACATCGCAATTCTATGGTCGTTTGGACATTCTATATGACCCTCCTTAACGTCAGAGGGGTAAATCACCATTTTCTGGTCGTCACTTTCAACGTTAACGGAGAAACTTTTCAGAGTTGAAGTGATAGTATGGACCCTGTCACTCTCTTTCGTCTTCAACCTCTTAATTCCCTCTATCACGGTTTCACTCCCAGCGAAGGGGGCTATAGACGCTATTGAGGGTGCTAAGTCTGGGAAATCGTCAACGTTAATTCTTATCCCTCTTAACTTTTCTGCTCCTCTCACATTCCACGAACCATCCTCAACTACAGTCCTCACCCCCATGTCTCTTAGTATCTTTACTATGCTGTGATCACCCTCGTAGTAGGGTATCGGATAAAGGTTGTTTATATCTATCTCTCCCCCGGTAACGACTGAGGCGATGGCGTAAAAAGAGGAAAGGGCGTAATCCCCGGGTATTTCGCCTTCGTATTCCTTAAACTCTCCCTCCTCAACTATTATTTTGTTCCCCTTCATCGTAACTCTGCCACCTAAGGAGTTAATGAGGTCGATTGTCATGTTTATGTAACTCTTAGACGAGACCGGCGGGATAATTTCTATCTCTCCCCCACCCTTCAGAGAAAAAGCGTATATGAACCCAGATATGTACTGGCTACTTTCACTTCCGCTAATTGTAACGTGATCAGTGTTAAGCTTTCCCTCTATTACCGTAGGTAAGTTAGTGGAGGAGAAAGTGACGTAAGGTTTTAATGCTTCGATAATAGCGTTGAGGGGTCTCCTTCTTAAACTTGTGTCACCGTCTAAGAGGGCTTTCCCTCCTAATATTGCTAGTATTGGTATTATCATTCTCAGTGTCGTCGCCGAACCTCCGAAGTATAATGACGATGGCACTTTCAATTCTGATTTGTTTGATATGAACTGAAACTCTCCTTTCTCACTTATACCTAGCTCTTTAACCACTTCTCTTGCAATTTGAATGTCGTCCGAAGGTTCTGAGACGTTTTTTAACTTGACATTTGCTAATAATGAATAAAGAATTAGTCTGATGCCGAAACTCTTTGACGTTGGGGCTTTTACTTTCCCTCTTATTATCGATTTCTTAATCTCTGCTCGCATAGTCCCACCGGTTGGACTACAATAGGTTTCTCGGCTTGTTTTTCGAAAAGGTCTAAAATAACTCCTTCATTACCTATCTTAGTTACAGCAAACATGGAAGGTCCGTTTCCTGAAATTCCGGCTGCCAATGCACCTTTTTTCAGGGCTTCATTCGCTAAAGTAAGGTCGTACCCCATAATTATTCCCACAGCCAGCCCGTTAAGTTTCATAGCCGTAATTACATCATGTCTGGCTAGGGTAAAGATCTCCTTAAAGAGGGGCTCGAATTTTCTAAGCTTAGTCATATCAACTGACACAGATCTCTTTCCTCTGGGTATGACTATGATCGAGATCTCTGAAGGAGGCTCTTTCATGTCGATTATTTTAAATTCCTTATTGTACGTATAAGATACTCCACCAAAGTACGAAGCTGAAGCGTCGTCCAACGCGCCAGTATACGAAACACGGGACTTCAGAGACAGAATTGCGGAGAGAACAGGAACATCCCAAGCTTTTACAGGTAACTGGAATTTTTCTGCGATTTCCCCTATTAACGCAGAGGATACAGCACTACTACTTTTTAGTCCGCTCTTCGGGGGTATCTCGGAATTAATCTCCACTTCAATACATGGTATATTATAGTTCTCTCTGAAATAGAACACAATCTCGTTTACCAGCTGAGAAGGATGTGTAGCACACTCCTTGCTCTCTCTTATTTTAACGTCAACCTTAACGTTTATAGCCATTGATGAGCCGTACCAACTTGGAAGTGCGTTAACTACTGAGACCCCTGCATAGGCTTGCATGACTCAACGTACCTCCTCCACCTTTCCTCTATAACTTTCGCTTGCTCCTCAGTTAGTTTTACAGTAGGTATATATTCAGCTCTCATCGCATGGTCTACTAAGACTAGGGCTACCATTGCCTCAGCTACTGAGACTCCCCTAATTGCTACTGCAGGGTCATGTCTACCTATTACAGATATCGTAGTCTCTTCGTAAGTCCTCAGATCTACCGTTTTCTGGGGTTTTCTTATAGAGCTTGTAGGCTTAAAAGCACAACGTAATATTATATCTTCTCCGTTAGACAGTCCGCCTAAGATCCCTCCTGAAGTATTGTTTTTCCACCTGAGTCTTCCGTCCTTAACGATAATTTCGTCATTGGCTTCACTACCTCTCATTCTTCCTGCTTTAAAGCCGAGTCCGTATTCAAAACCTGTAACAGCAGGAATTGAGAGTATGGCTTTAGCTAGGTCGGCTTTTAGTTTGTCGAAAACGGGTTCACCTAAGCCCGATGGTGGGTTTTTGACCACAATTTCGGCAATTCCTCCCCAACTATCTCCCTCTACTGTAGCTTGTTTGATGAGTTCTTCGAACTTTTCCTCCAACCACTTTTTACTGGCCCTGACGGGGCTGTACTTTGAGCAAAGGATCTCCTCGAAGGTAACGTCTTCGTTTAGCTCTATAGGTCCCAGACCCTTTAAGTGTCCAGCAATTACCGTGTCAGTAAGCATTAACAACTTTTTAGCTATAGCACCGGCGGCTACTCTACTAACAGTCTCTCTCGCACTCGCCCTCCCGCCCCCTCTATAATCCCAGTTTTCATAACCGTATTTCATAATGTAAGGTAAATCCGCGTGTCCCGGTCTCGGTTTATATTTTATTTCCTCGTATAGTGACGAGATAACGTCTGAGTTCTTTACTATTATTGCTATCGGTGCCCCCGTAGTCCTCCCGTTATATATTCCACTTACGATCTCAGGTTCGTCTTTCTCACGTCTACCGGTTACATATTGTCTGCCTGGTCTCCTGAAGAGGAGTTCAAACTGTATGTCATCTTTACTCAAGTATAGCCCTGCAGGGACTCCATCAATAACCACTCCTACTTCAGGACCGTGGCTCTCTCCAAATGTAGTTATTCTGAACATTTCACCGAACGAGCTGCCTGGCATATAAATACCCCATTACTTCATTTCTATCTAACCTTTTGCCGAACCAAATTTTATCGGCCTCTAAAGCTTGCTCTACAAGAATTTCGATCCCGTTTATTGTATTTATACCTCTTTTTTCAGCCCTGATTATCAACGAGGTCTTTACAGGTTTGTATACGAAATCTATCACTAACTTTCCCTGAACACACTCATCAGATACGAAGTTAGGGTCGGGAGTTGTATTTACAACCACGTCGCTTTTAGGACATTCCCCTGCGATCTTAATACTGAATCCCTTCTGAGATACCTCTTCCCTCAATCTCTCAGCCCTCTCTGTGCTTCTGTTGATCACGAATACCTCACAACCTGCGTTAAGTAAGGAGTATATTACTGCCCTAGCCGCTCCACCAGCACCGAATACAGTGCATACTTTAATCTCGTTTACGTCTACTTTCTCTCTTATTAACGTGTTCAAGGCTATATAATCCGTGTTGTACCCTTTTCCCTCAAAAATTGTGTTTACAGCTCCTATCATTTCCGCCTCTTTTTCTGGTCTTACGTATCTTAACGCCTCCTCTTTATAGGGAATTGTTATATTTAACCCGTAGCTTATGTTAAGTAAACCGGGAAAAGTAGCGTGAAACTTCTCTTTCTTAATATCAAACACGAGGTAAACAGCATTTATCTCAAGTTTTTGAAACACGTAATTATGTATTGAAGGTGATAAGGTGTAAGGTATATTTTCTCCTACTACACCTAGTAGTTTAGTATAATAATTTATTTCAAGCATTGTTCCGCAAACCCCTTCAGAGTTTCTACCGGTACTTCTATTCTTTTCCAGTCGCCTATTCTAGTCGGAAAAGGCATAAGGACTTTGTCTCCCCTGACTTTTTTGTCTTTGGTCAAAGCTTCCAGTGCTGTCCTGAGGTCTATATTTTCCTTCAATGAGTCTACTGTTATAGGTAATTCGTAATGGGATAACATCCATGTAGTGTCTTCTACAACTCCTTCCTCTGCATATCCCATTTCCTCAGCTATCTTCGCCTCACATACCATTCCCACTGATATGGCATAACCGTGAGAAATCCTGAAGTTGGATCCGGCTTCAATAGCGTGACCAATTGTATGACCGAAGTTCAGGACTATCCTAATGCCTTTAGTCTCTCTTTCGTCCTCCTTTACTACTGCTAGTTTATTTAATGCGGATTTATATATCACAGTCTCCAAAGCTTCGGGTTCTTTGCTGTATATTTCATCCTTATGCATAGCTAAATAATCGTAAAGCTCCTTGTCTAGCACCAAGCCGTATTTGATTACTTCAGCCATACCCTTCTTTATTTCCTCTAGAGGAAGTGTCTCAAGAAAGTCTATGTCGGAGATTATAAAGGATGGTTGGTAGAACGTTCCCAATACGTTCTTAACGTTCTCGAAATTAACACCGGTTTTACCTCCTATTGCAGCATCTACCATTCCCAGCAACGTGGTTGGTATATTAATTAGGTTTAATCCCCTCATGTATATAGATGCTATGAAGCCTACTACGTCTGTTACTGTCCCTCCTCCTACTGCAATTACATAATCTCCTCTGTCGAATCCCTTCTCGAATAGTTCTCTCATTAGTTTTAATGAGTATAATATATCCTTAGCTTCCTCACCGTCCTCCATGGGGAATTCATAATAACTCTTCAAACTTTGTTTGATCTTGTCAACGTTTAACTTTCTCGAGTAATATAACGCAACTTTCTTGTCTCCTATTATTTCGGAAAGAGATGAAACTGAACCCTTACCGATTATGACATGGGTAGTCGTGTTGCAAAAATCTTCACTTATTTTAATCATGCAGTTCTACCCAGAGCGTTAGTTAACGCCTTAATTCTATTCATTAAGACCTCAAAGGATTCAGGGGTTAACTGTTGCTCTGAGTCACTCAAAGCTTTCTCGGGATGAGGATGGACTTCTATTAATAACATGTCTGCCCCAGCTGCAACTGCCGCTAATGCGAGGGAGTGAACCAGTTCTCTCTTCCCAGCAGGATGGCTGGGGTCAGCACATATAGGTAGATGGGTCTGTAATTTAGCTGCTACCATTCCACCTATGTCCATAGTAAATCTTGTGGCTTTTTCAAAAGTTCTGATCCCCCTCTCACAAAGAACGACGTTCCCATTTCCTTCCGAAAGTATGTATTCTGAAGTCAATATCCACTCTTCGACTGTGTTACCCATCCCTCTCTTAAGAAGAACTGGCATCCCAGATTGTCCAGCTACCTTTAGCAAGTCAAAGTTTTGGGCGTTTCTTGCTCCAATTTGGAGCATGTCGACGTATTTCTTGAACATATCTATTTGTCTGGTGTCCATTATTTCAGATACTACGGGTAAACCTACCTCGTCTCCTACTTTTCTTAATATCTGAAGACCCTTTTCACCGAGACCTTGGAAGGAGTAAGGGCTAGTCCTCGGTTTAAAGGCTCCTCCCCTAAGTATTGAGGCTCCGGCTCTCTTCACAGCTTTGGCTACGGTTAGTACTTGTTCTTCATCTTCTACAGCACAAGGACCTGCAGCTACTACAACCTTATTTCCTCCTATCTTTACTCCATTGATGTCAACTTCCGTTGGTTCTTTTTTCCACTCATTACTGGCTAATTGGAAAGGTCTCTTGGGCTTTACGGTTACTTCTATAGACGGATCTTTGATATTTTCAACATACGCGTCGGGCCACGCTATTACTATTTTTTTCCCGTATAGATCAAGGAATTTATAAGAAGCTGATGACTCCTTTAACTTCTCGTTTAGTGTAGAATAATCTACTCCTTGTTTTAGGATAAATAACAATCTACTCACCTAGCTCGTCTTTAACTTGTTTTAGCTTCATAATCCCTATTTCTCTAGCCTTATAAGCATAAGGGTTACTCTTTTGTATTTCTATAATCACTGGGTATAACTCGCTCATCCTAGCGAGTATCTTTGATACTTCCCTAAAATTAGTTGTTTGTAATTCTTTCAGAAGGTTATCACTTATCTCAAGCTCCTTTTGAAGGCTCGGAATAGCCTTATTTAAACCCAAAATGAAAAAGTGGGTGAGGACTTGAACTATAGCCATAGCCTTCTCGTGTTCTTCAACTGTAGTGACTACGGGTTGAAGTCCTACGTCCCTCCAGAATTCTACTATTTCAGTTATGTCTCCTGAAGTAGCTGAGGGTATGATTGCAATCCTCTCACCAATAGGGTATAATATGGGTCCGAATAGCGGGTGGGTTGACACGAACTTAAAGCCGTTCTTTACGGACATTTCTTCGAGCTGTTTGAAAGTACTCGCTTTAGAGGAAAATATATCCATGACGACCTTTCCTTGAGGTATTTTACTAAGGAGGGATGAAATGTAATCTACTGCGGAAGGAGAGAGGGCTAGAATTATGTATTCTCCCCAATTAAGTGCTTGTTCTGGTTCCATGAATACTGCGTTGAATTGTCTTGACAACGATTCAGCTTTTTTTGAATTCCTTCCCGTTATAACAACATTGTGACCGGCGAGGGTGAGAAGTGAAGTAAGTGAGCGTGACATCCCCCCGTATCCCACTATTACGACTTTCTTCTTTTTCCCGGGGGAAATTTGATAAAGTTTAGAATAAGAGAATAAAATAGGTAAAATAAGATTTACCATTGACTCTGGTATTCCCAAATACCTTGCCTTTTCGAGCCAATAAGTCTTAACATATTCCTCTCTTTTTGCGTCTGTAACTTCTTTCCCTGTCCTCCTCTTAATTTCTCCTATCTTCGCAGAGACCTTAAGCCTTCTGTGTAATAACTCTAATATCTGATTGTCAATATCCTCTATCTCCTTTCTCAGCTTTTCCAGCTCTGTGCTCATTCATTTCACTAGCTCCAGCGCAGCGCTTATGACGGATTTGTAATTGATTCCGTAGTAATCTAGGAGATCCCTTTGACTTCTCGCACTCCTGCCGAAAGTGGTGGCTCCTATAAACCTCATCTTAGTCGGATATCTTTTTGCTAACACTTCAGCTACAGCAGAACCTATACCACCATATATGCTATGTTCCTCTATTGTTACCACTCTTCCGGTTTTTCTCGCATAATATTCTATCGTATCTTCGTCTATCGGCTTTATAGAGAATAAGTTGATTACAGCAGCACTTATACCCATCTTTTCTAATTCTTCTGCAGCCTTTAATGCGTCCCATAGTACGACTCCAGCACCCATTATAGCTACATCATCTCCGTCTCTAAGCACGTATGCTTTACCGAGTTTGAAGTCGTAATCCACTCCTGTCGTTATTGATGGCGAGTATTCTCTGCCCACACGGTAGTAAAGTGGTCCCCTCAGTTCCTGAACGACTACGGGCAAACTTCTCTTTATATCCTCCGGATCAGCGGGCACTATCACCTTCATGTTCGGTAGAACTCTCATCAATGCTATGTCCTCTAAACTCTGGTGGCTCGATCCGTCACCGCTGTCACTATAACCTGAGTGAGTTACAAGTATCTTTACGTCTAAGTTCATTCTGGCTACTGAGTTCCTAATTTGCTCCCACGCCCTCATTACGAACATGGAAAAGTTTACTATTAACGGTTTAAATCCTACTGCAGATAGACCCGCAGCAAAGTTAATCATGTCTTGCTCTGAAATACCTACGTTGAAATATCTATCAGGGAATTTCTCCCTGAAGTACATTGCCCTTGTAGAGTCCCCTACGTCAGCAGTAATTACTACTATATCCTTGTTCTTCTCTCCTAGCTCCGCTAATAACTTACCAAAAGTATCACGCATTGAGTAGGAACTTCCTTGCATCATCCGGGCTCGACCTCTGCCTCTTAGAGTTTTCGATGACTGGGAAACCTTTTCCTCTTACTGTCTTTGCAAATATAACTACTGGTGCTTTTACTTTAAGTGCCTCATCTATTGTGTTTATTATACTTACGAAGTCATGTCCGTCACAGCTTAATGTCTTCCAACCGACAGCTTTCCAGACATCGGGTAAGAAGTCCTTAGGCTTTACATTACCCGTTGAATCGTCCAGCTGGAACCCGTTTATCTCTATGAAGGCAATTAAGTTGTCTAGCTTTCTCGTAACGGCATGTGTCATGGCTTCCCATATTTCACCTTCGTCTTGCTCACCATCGCCCATTATTACGAAAACTCTCCCAGTACCTCCCTTCATTTTAATTCCTTGGGCAACTCCTATTCCGAAGCTTAAGCCTTGACCTAAGCTACCGGTAGCCATGTCCACACCTGGTATGAAGATTTCTGGGTGTCCTTGAAGTAGTCCTGAGATATCTTGAATTTTCCATAACTCATCTTCGCTTATGTAGCCCTTTTCAGCTAATACTGCATATAATGCGGGAGCGGCATGTCCTTTACTTAATATTAACCAGTCTCGGTTAATCGGATCTTTCCCTTCCCTTAGATACCTGAAGAACAAGGTCGTTAATATTTCTATACTACTCAGTGAAGAACCAACATGGATTGTCTGGTCGTAAAATAGCATCCTTATTACATTCCTTCTAGCTCTTTCTGCTATTGACTTGAGCTTATTTAATTCCTCTAATGATATTGGAGTTCCATCACTTCCACCTTTTTCCATTGGTGCAAAACCAAGCCCCCAACACATCTTCCAAACACTTAATTATAAGCTTTGTTATACAAGATTGTGTGGAAAGATACTCAAGGCAGATACTAGTATTAGGCTTTGAAGTGCAGCAGAAGCTAGCTGGATTAAAGGTTACTATTGTTGGTTGTGGAGCGTTAGGCACAGCCTTAGCTGAACTCCTAACAAGGCTGGGAGTAGGTTATATTAAAATTATTGATGCAGATATAGTAGAAATCAGTAATCTTCATAGAACCAGGCTTTTCACGGAAGAGGATGTAGGAAAACCTAAGGCTCTTGTATGCAAGGATAGATTAGCTAAAATAAATTCAGGTATAAAGATAGATGCAGTAATTGATGTTGTTGATCAAACCAACGTAGAGGAGTTAATAAAGGGTAGTGACTATGTATTTGATGCTCTGGACAGTTTATTCTACAGACTTGTCTTAAATGACGCATGCGTAAAGCTTGGGATCCCCTTAATTTACGGTGGAGTAATTGGAGAATACTCGTCAGTAAAATTAATAGTTCCCAAAGTTACATCTTGTTTGTCTTGCTTTATGAACTACGCAAATGAGGCGGATACAAACGCTTGTGAGACAATAGGTACTTTAAATACTGTTATCGATGTGACCGCAAGTCTGCAAGTTCAATTAATGCTGAAACATCTAGTGGGTGAAATCGACGGAAATTTGTACTATCTGGACATGAAGAGCCTTAGACTAGATAGAATACGTATCGAAAGGAGCAGCCAATGTGAAGCTTGTTCAAAGGGCGAATATGTTTATCTTAACTCAAGGCTTGAAGTGAGCTGTGGTATAAAGAGACTAAGAACTTCCGAAGGATATATATCTAAAAATCAGGGTGTAAAAACTGAGAAAGTGAAGGATGGATTTATTATTTGTTATCCTGACGGAAAATGTTTTAAAAAAGTTTCTCGCTAATGAAGGCGTGGATAAAAAATTAGTATTAGTCATACTTCTTCCAATCATAATCATAGGAGTATATTCTGAAATATTTAAGATTGATATTCTAAATATATTCTTGAAGTTGGATCCTTATTTCGTGATATTCTTCTTTGTGGCTTATCTCACCCAAATTTTAATAGTCTCTTTAAGGGACTCGAGGATAGCAGGAATAGATTTCTATACCGCGTTTAAAGCAAGAATATTTGCAAACAGTGTAAGTCTTATAATTCCAGGGGCAATGGGTCCTGATCTAGCCAGAGCTGTAATTTATATCAGGAAAGGGGTAAGTATCGATAAAGCGTTTTCCCTCTCTCTTTTAGAATCATTTTATGACGTGAATGTAATAGCGGTAATGTTCTTAGTATTTATCTGGTTTAAGTTCTCAGCTTTCGAGATAATTTTGGTTCTTACAGCATTGGGAAACGTTTTACTTTGGATCTTTGGGGTAGGATATATTTACGGTACATCGAACTATAACTTAAATAGAATAGAACAAAAGATATTTTCTATTAAATATCTTAAGCCCTTACAAGACGCTTACTTGAACGCTAAGGGTGAGATGAAAGAAAGGTTAAGCAGCCCTTTCCTAACTATATCGTCGGTGTTTCTCACAGTTCTTAGCTATGTAGTACAATCCTTGCCTTTTTATCTGGTTTCAAGGTCATTAATAGAATCACTATTGATTAATACTACTTATCAAGTCGCTTTATTAGTACCGATACCTTCTGCGGCAGGGATATCTGAGCTTGCATTAACCGCAATAGTTCCTCCTCTCTTAGTTCTCCAAATAAGAGTTCTTGAGCTACTATCATATTCTTTAGGCTTTGTTTATGTTAGGGAAATTAGTATTGATGAGATCAGAAAAGAGGTGAAGGAAGTTTGGAAAACTATCTAAAAGAGCCTAATCCAGACAAACAAATAACGAGCGAAATCATAGCGTCAAAGGTAAGATGTATTAAAGCTCCTTATAACCCAGACGCCATAATATTCTCGTTTTTAATTAGTAAGTATGCAAATAGCGAAGGTGATGAGTTTGCTCTAAGTCTCAGAGGAGAATGCCCTATAAAATTAGAAATTGTCCCTTCTGGTAGAGTTATTACTATTTTCGACAAGCAGTATAACATAGGACAAACTTCATTTTCGTCATTGTTTCCCATATCAGTAGATGACTTAATTCCAATACTTGCTGGTATGTTCTCGTCATTAGTCTTAGAAAGAAGACCTTTGACGGAATATGAACGTAACGTATTATCACAAATGGAAAATTTAGGAGTTTCAGTAGAGAAAAATATCAAGATACCTAACTATAAACACTTGCCATTATTTTCATCTTTAACAATGTCCATAGATCCGTATATACCGGATATGACTGGGAATAGAGAAGATACAATAAAGGCGTTAGACGAACTTGGAATCGAAGCTACGGATAAACTGGAGGATCTAGATGAGGCGAAACTGAACACACTTATGATGAGAATAGCTTCGAGTGTTATGAAGGTTAATCCAAAATTCGATAGAACAGACCTGATAACCGATAGAGTTTACTATATGGAGTACGATACTTTAGAATTGGCCTTTACGACCTTGTACTTTTTAGACGTTAGAGGGATTGGAGACCTATTTCAACTCGTTTATACACCGAACTATGCCGAGACTTTAATAACTAAGTTCAGGGACGACATGGCCAAGGGTTTTAAAATAAACGGATTAACCGAGACCACACAGTATTACGTTGTGGATTCAACACTGAGGTCGCCGATACTACTTCAACTAATATTCATACAACAAGGCCGTGTCAGAAGAGATAAACCAATATTTATAAAGACTCAAGAGGGCTTATTTACAAGCAGATATTTCTACGTTAATTCCGGAAAAGAAGGGTTGATAAGAGTTGAAGATAAGTATAACTCTAAGGATTAGGACTTCGCAGCCTAATAATGTGGCAAAAATAGTTAATGTGGACAACATAAATATTCCCAGAGGGATGGAAATAAAAGTGGAGCCAACTGATGATGACTTAATCGTTATTGTGTCAATGAATATAGAGAAACCTAGTGACATCTTGACGTTAAAGAACACGGCTGACGAAATTATACAGCAGATAAACTTGATAGAGAAGACCCTAAATAAGGTAAGGTAAACATTCAAGGGAAAGTTTTAAATTAGTAGTAGACAGTGTGTAATTATGCCACTAAGACCTGGAAGATGTTACAGGCACTTCTCCGGCCCAGCTTATACGAGAAAGGAGTACATACCTGGAGTACCAATGCCTAAAATAACAAAATTCACTATGGGTAATCCCAATAATGATTACGATTACGAACTAAGACTAGTCAGTAGTGAGATAGGGCAAATAAGGCATAACGCTTTAGAAGCTGCACGTGTATTAGCGTTAAAGTATTTAACGAAGAAATTAGCCTCAGAAACGAACTTCTATTTAGTTGTTACTAAGTATCCCCACCATGTTTTAAGGGAAAACAAAATGATGGCCTTTGCAGGAGCGGACAGATTGCAGGACGGTATGAGGCTTTCATTCGGAAAGCCCATAGGTACAGCAGCTAGAATAGAAAGGTTAGGAGACCTCATAATGTTCGTAAAAGTTAAGAAGGAACACGTAGAGATAGCAAAACAAGCATTAAAGATGGCACAGTCCAAAATATCCATTAGGACTAAGATCGAGATCGTGCCGTTAAAGAAAGAGGCACCAGCACAGTGAATTATGACTTTGAGATAGAGAAAACCGTAAACGAAATAAAGAATAGAGGAGCAAAAAGAGTTCTTCTTCAGTTTCCGGAGGGCTTAAAACCTTTTTCATTACAAGTGGTTGAACAGCTAAAAGAAAAATTACCGAATATAGAATTTCTCATATCTACTGAACCCAGTTGGGGAGCATGTGATATAGCCGAAGACGAGGCTACTACGCTTAAAGTAGATCTAATAATTCACTATGGTCATACACCATATACTTGGTATTACCCTAAGTTCCCTACCGTGTTCATCGAAGTCAGAAGTAATCTTTATATAAGTGACCAACAAGTAGCGAACTTAAAGTCCCTTCTTGAAGAAAAATACAAAGCGAGAAGAGTCTCTATAACTTCGACCATACAACATGTACACTTGATCAAGCAACTGGCTACAAAACTTCAGGGATTTGATGTGGTTGTAGGAAAACCCTCTTCTCCTTTTATGTATGACGGGCAAATACTGGGCTGTGATTATAAATCGGCTTTGAATGTAGAGGCTGACGTATATCTGAACATCTCAGGAGGTCTATTTCACGCTTTAGGCGTAGGTCTTGCTACTGGAAAGCCTGTAATTAAGGTTGATCCTTATACCGGAAGAAATGAGGACTTAACTAGTGAAGTTTATAAAATCCTTAAGGTCAGATACGGAAAGATAATGAAAGCATTAGATGCAAAGACGTGGGTTATAATTCAGGGAGTGAAAACCGGTCAGAACAGACCTCTGATGGTTAAGTACCTTGAGAAGAAACTAAAAGAAAGAGGATATAAGGTATTCGTAATCACAAATAGGTCTTTGAGTAAGGACACCCTGAGAAACATAGACAATGATGAGGTCGACACGTTTGTCGTAACTTCTTGTCCTAGACTTCCTATCGACGATTTGTACGATTATGAGAAACCGGTTTTAACTCCGGGGGAAGCGAAAATGATTATATCTGGTAATTTAGATAAATATATATTCCCTTGGTGATGTGAGTGTTGAGAAAGCAAGGAGAATTATTGTTACCGGGAGACGAGTTAAATGTATTGGAGGAATTCGTCCCAGGCGAGGGGACTTACGACAAGGACGGAAAGGTCTACTCCAGTGTTGTTGGGAAAGCGTTTTACGATATGATAAATAGAAAGGTAAATTCGATTACCTTTAAGAGACCTGGAATTGTAATGATAAAAAAGGCGAAGTATGTGCTGGGAATTGTAGTTGGGCTTAAGGAAGACTCAGCCCTAGTAAACATTTACAGTATTGAGGACAAACAGACAGAGTCTATTACAAGTTACCTACATATTTCTCAGATAACTAACAAGTACTTAAACTCGATATCCGAAGCTGTTAAGGTCGGAGATATAATAAGGGCTAAGCCTTTGAACTCCACGATCCCTATAGCGTTAACTCTAAAACAGAGGGATCTGGGTGTTGTTTACGCTAAATGCTCGATATGCGGTACTAAAATGACTAAACATGACGAAGAACATTTAAGGTGCCCCAACTGTGGTAATATTGAGTCTAGGAAAATAGCTCTACTTCAGGTGAAGAAAGGTGGAAGTTAAGATCCTTAAGGAAACGGATGAGTATTTAGAAGTACAAATAGACGGTGAGGATCACACTTTAGGTAACCTACTAAAGGGTATGCTCTTAATGGTACCGGGAGTAAAGTTCGCCTCTTATACACAACCTCACCCTCTGATAGACAGTATAATAATAAAGACAATGACAGACGGAACTATAAAGCCAAGGGAGGCTTTGAAGAAGGCTATTGAACTTGCCGAGAGTTATGCTAACAAGTTTATTGAAGAGGTTAAGAGTATTGAAAAAGGAAACTAGAAAAGCGGTTGTCTCGTCTTATCAGGACAAGTTGTACATTGTATGTGTATTTAGAGGTTTTTTCTAGAAAAAATATTTTTCGGAGAAAGTAAAGAAGAGGTTATTAGCTCCTTTAATTCATCAAGTGTTAAGGAGGAAGTTAAAACCTTTGTTGACAGCGGAGAAGAAGTCGAAATTTGTAACTCTTTGGCTGAGCAAATTGGAAGAAAATTAAATAAACTATGGCGTAAGTAGGTATTTCTATTGGTGACTTTATTATGAAGTTCTGTCCCAAATGTGGCTCCATTATGGTTCCTAAGAAAGATGGAGGAAAGACACTTTACAGATGTCCTAAGTGTGGTCATGAGGAAGTGGCAGGGCAACAATCAGTTAAGATAACCACGACGGTTAAGCACTCTATTAAAGAGAAAACGTTGGTCTTGGAGAGCGACGTTCCTCCTACTGGTGCACAAATAACTAAGGGTATTTCTTGCCCTGCTTGTGGTAATGACGAGGCTTATTTCTGGATTTTACAGACGAGAAGGGCTGACGAGCCTCCTACGAGATTTTACAAGTGTACCAAGTGTGGAAAAGTATGGCGTGAATACGAGTGAATTAACTACTGTGAATTGACACTCTAAGTTGATGACTTCTAGGGAATTCCTCATCGAAAATTCTCTTCAACAAGTTTTTCAGGTCTTTCTCCGATACATTCTCGTAAGTCTTCTTCTTAAATCCGCTTTCTACTACATTGAACGAGTCTTCTCTAATCTTTGTGATTTCTACCCAACGATCTCCCTTAAAGCTTTCGATTCTCATTACTTTCCCTATTTCTAGTTTAATGACTTGACCGAAAACCAATTTATCTGCTGATTTTGCTGAAATCCATGGCATGTGGTAAATATTCGATAAAAAGAATAATAAATGAACGGTAAGAATATTACTGATACTAATTATTACTAAATGCTTAAATCGGGAGAGTTCAACTTGTTTTCGTTGACTAGTGATGGACGTTTTTAATTTGTACCATATAATATACCGAAAAACCTTTAAGTTATGTGAGACTCATGATTTATGAACTTGGACCCGTAGCTCAGCCAGGATAGAGCGCCGGCCTTCTATGGGGCCGGTAAGAGAGCCGGTGGTCCCGGGTTCGAATCCCGGCGGGTCCGCTATATCTCTCTATTTTAAAACACATAATATGAACGTTTTTACCGACTAAGTATCGCGTAAATGTAAACGTTTAATAGAGTTAAATTAATTTATAAGTATATACACATAATTTTTTATTTAAGAATAGATATATAGTTTATAAAATTCTTAAAAGAATTATTTTCACTATATCAATTAATAATATGGTCAAAAGAATTGAATTTTGGTAAAAACTTAAAAGGAAACTCTATCAGAATACTAATCGTAATGTTTCACATTTGGATAGTTAACATTGGTATTGTAATTATATCGCTGATTTTAGCATTACTGGTATCGTATGAGTTAGTATCTACTAGAAGTGCTGTAAGGAGCAAACTTACAGCAGTTCTTTTAGGATTAGGCATTATTCTGGTTATTCAGCAAATCTTACTTTTAGGCTCATTCATGATGTGGTCTTCGGATTCAAATCCTATTTACGTTTACCCTTCACTGGGGATAGCAATTCTGAGCTTAATAGGTCTAATTATGATATATATCATAGTAAAAATATGATTTTTTCTTTAAACTCTTTTTCCTCCTAAATCGGCAAACCTATTATTAAACTAATTACATACCCGGCTAATATGAAAGGAATGACTGGGACTCCCCAAATTACCCAAATTTCGTCATCTTCTTTAATTATTCCCTTATTCACATATTCCTGAAATTTCTTCCTCCACTCTGCATCGTCTTCATCTACAGAAAAAGTTGTCCTCAATGAGACATTACCTTTTTCATCGATCTGTGTTAGGGGGAAAAGAAACTTAGAATTGAGAAAATCCCTGACTTTAATCCTCTTTCCAGATATCATCAAGCTAAGTTTGGTGGTAAATGGTAGGTCTCCATTTATATGACCGAGATTTCTGATCACGTTACCTAAGGCTGTTATTCCTATCAAGAGTGAGGCGTAGAGAAGGATTACTAAAGGTTCTATTCCCTCTTCTGAGAGTTTCGGAAAGAAAAAGGGATAGACTACGGCGTTACTTAAGGAAAGTATAACTGATAAGAAAAGATCAGCTCCTCCCATTAATGCCAGTCTGTAAAACACGTAAATCATAACGTTAGTGGTTATGACAGAGTATAAGTAGAGAAAGGGTATAACTAACTTATAATCGAAATATAAGAATAGTATTAACGGCGAGTAAATTAGCCAAACCTTGAGGTCTACCTCCCTGGTCTTGATGTCTAGAATCGATGTATGAATTAGCATTACTAGCGTTGACACTACTTGTATTAAGTATATTATATTCACGGCAGGAAGCCCTCCTCACACAGCCCTCTGCGAGGCAGTCAGAGGGCTAGATACCCCATCTGATTACATATAATAATCCCCTCTATTTAACTCTAATCCGAATGCACAGACGTCAGATATCGTTAATTTTATTCACTCTAAAATTTTATATCACTTAAACTCTTTATACCTAAATAGCCATGTTTGAATTAAGTAAGGAATTAGAAGAGTATAGGTATAAAATTAGAGAATATGCTCAGAAAACTGTTAGAGAATATGCTAAATATATGGACGATACCAACGAAGGCGGAGATAAAATACTGAAAGATTTAGCTGAAATGAACTTACTAGGCATGAAGGAGCCCACAAAGTATGGTGGTCTCGGTCTTGGGGAAGTGGCATTCGCAATAGCTACGGAGGAATTAGGAGCTGAGAGCGGAGGTGCTTCCCACTCTCTACATACACAACACAACGCTTTACAACTCTTGATTTCAGTAGGAGGGGATTCAGCTCAAGAATGGATAGAGAAAGGAATAAAGGCAAAGGAGATATACGCCGTAGCATTAACAGAACCACAAGCCGGTTCTGATCTAGGTGCATTACAAACGACGGCGAAGCCTGATGGAGATGAGCTTGTCCTTAACGGCGAGAAAATATTCACTAGTGCCGCATCGTTCTCTACAAAGATGGTAGTATTAGCTAGGACTAGCGGAAACCCTGGAGACAGACAAGGAATATCCTTACTTCTTGTAGACTCCAAATTGCCCGGTGTTGAAATTCATAAGCTCGACCTAATGGGTATCAGAGGTGCTGGTGTGTCATATGTCAAGTTCAACAACGTTAGGATTCCGAAAGACAGTATAATAGGAAAAGAAGGCGATGCGTATAGAGGAGCCTTAAAGGCTTTGATGATCGGAAGAAATGGATATGCAGGAATTGCTCTGGGAATTGCAAGAGGAGCTTTAGATGAGGCAATCCAGAGGGCTCAGACCAGAAAGCAGTTCGGAAAGCCAATAATAGAGCAGGAGTGGATCGGCTTTAACCTAGCCGATGCTTACATAAAAGTTGAGGCTGCAAGGCTTCTAACCTGGAGAGCTGCCTCAATGTTTGATAAAGGATTAGAGGCACTTACAGAGGCTTCAATGGCTAAGTATTACGCTGCAGTAACTGCCACGGAGGTGACGAGACTAGCCCTTCATATATTTGGCGGTCACGGTCTAAACAGAGGGTCTAAAGTGGAGAGATTATATAGAGATGCTAAAATCATGGAGATCGCAGAAGGTACTAACGAGATGCAGCTAGTAGCTGTATCAAGGCTGTTCCAGCCAAAGAAATAAACAAGTAGAGGACTGTGAAATTAACCAAGAGCACCGGAGTCGCGTATTTCATAAATTCAAAGAAATTGAAACTTTTTCCTCCTCTTATTTCTGACGCTTCTGATATAATTACGTTACTAGCAGCTCCTAATATTGTAAAATTTCCGGCTATAGTACTACCTGCCGCTAAAGCTAACCAGTTTATTATACTAGCAACTCCTAGTTGTTGCATTTCTGGTATGTATATAGCTACTAATGGTACGTTGCTTAGGACCTGACTCAAGGCTATGCTTGATACCATTATAGTCAGCACATCTGTTGGAGGGGGAATGAAGCGGTAAAGTAGATTGATTACTCCGCCTTGGAAGAGTCCCTCTGTGAATATAAAGAGTCCAATAAAGAAGAGAATAGTACTCCAATCTATTCTTTGGATTATGTTTCTCCTCTCTTTGCTCATAAAGAGAAGAATGGAGGAGGTAACTAATGAGCCTAAAACTATATCTATTCGCAGTGCGCTTAAGGCGAGGAAGAGTAGTACAGTTATTATGAGCAATAATAATGACTGGTATGCCAGTCTTCTGTCCTTAATTTCTACCGGTTCTATATCGTCAATTACGACGTTCTTTAACTTATCCTTAAATAAGAAAACGATAACAAGATAAGATAAGATTAGGTTAACGAATGTCGGGACGATTAGTATTCCTATAAATATTAAGAAAGGTACATGTGCCTCAAGTAGGATAAGTAAGTTCTGAGGGTTTCCCGTTGGCATCATAACGCTTCCAATTGTTACTCCGAAAGCCAGAGTATATAAGAAAGGGAGTTCGTCCATATTCATAGCCTTAGAGGCTTCTAACATGACTGGAGTCCAACTTGAGGCAACTCCGTCGTTGGTCACGAGGTTAGAAAGGAGACCTGAGTAGAGAAGTATAAAAAATATTATCTTCCTTGGTTGTCTATATTTCATTACTAATTTATATGCTAAATATCTCAGGAAACCCGAGATTTCAAGAGCTGAAGAAAAGGTGAAAATAGTTATAAGGAATATTATAACATCTAGATTGATACTAGAATAAGCTTGATCCACACTTATAACTCCCGTTACAATCATTAATACCCCACCAAAGAACATTGACGCCCAAGGGGGTATTTTCGTAATACTCCTTAGTGCTATCATCAAATATGTAAAAATTGCTATAAAGAGGGCTATAAACTCCATATGAAATATGAAGGGCGAAAGGATAATGAAATTAAGCCCTACATCTTTTAGGTTTATCACTCCTAGCTGAAAATATCGTGAAGATATTCATAGGTCAGACGTTTATTGTTGCTGGGCTTACAATGCTCTCCCTTCTTTACCCTATCTCTTTATATAATGAGACACATTCAACAGCTTTACTCGGTCTTAGTATTACACTGAATAACTTAGCTGTTGCAGTAGGTTCCTATGTATGGGGACTTCTTTTAGACAAGAGTAAGGAGAGATACTTTTACACTATATTACTTCCACTAAGTGGTTTGTTGATTTCATTTATAATATTTAGGACACCATTCGGCCTCCTAGGCTACTCTTTAGTAGGGTTTTTCTCGGCACTTGATTCTCCTTTATACTCAATTATTCTCTTAGAGCAACTAACGCCTGAAATGATTGTTGTAGGCAATTCTAGACTTTCCCAACTATCATTAGCTGGGAATATAGCAGGTAGTATCCTTGGTGCGGTTTTACCTCATTTCGAAATTCCCTTAGTCTTATTTGCACTTGGTACTGCGATAAATGCGATAGTCATCCCGCGTTATAAGGGTGAAATAAGGGAGGATAAAAACGAGAGAATAAGAGAGTTTAAGATACTGCTAAAGCCCTTAATATCATTCTCCATGTTCAATCTTTCTGCTGAGATTTTCTACGTTATGTTCATTCCTCTCCTTACGATCTATAAAGTACCATCTTGGACTTACTTTCTCTCATATACTGCATTGTACATTGTGGACGAGTACGTTTATTACAGATCACCTCAGATTGTAAAGGATAACGAGTTGTATTATGCTTTCTCAGTGATATCATTAAGGTCATCGATAGTTCTAGTGCTGGGATTCTTAGTGTTTTTCTCTATAAACTTATCCTACGGGATAATGCCAGTGTTTCTAGTATTTGGTTCTAGCTACCCTCTTTACAGTACAGCTTTCTTCTCACTTATGTTCAAGAACTTAAGTAAAAACAGAGGTGCTATAATAGGATTGTTTAACGCAGGGGAAAACTTAGCTAGTGCTGCTGGTAGTATACTTTCAGCCTTCGTAAACCCTCATTCTATTTCACAAGCATATTTCATATCTTTCTTCGGTTTTGTAATATCTTTCTTTATGTTTTATGATTACGTCAATAGTGTGAAAGTAGCTTCTTCCGCCTGAGTAAAGCCTCTTCGAAGATCCTTTTTTCCTTATCGTTTTGTGGCGTATGGGGTTTCAGCTTTACCGGTTTTCCAGAGTTGTCTATCCTGACGTAGTTGAAGTAGGCGGTAGTTACGTGTTCTTTACTCATGTTTTCGGGGTCTACCCTAATCACGTTTATAGTAGTCTCGAGGGAGGTGTTTCCCACGTAACTAATCCCAGCCCTCATTTCCAGAATGTCTCCCAATCTGACTGGAGTGTAAAAACTCATACTATTAGCCGAAACAGTGACTACTGTATCACCCTTTCCGTACCCCTCATAACCTATGTAGTTTAGACCTAAGGCTCCGCCCAAGTCGTCCATTACTTTAAGCATCTTTCCGGCGGATATTATCTTACCGTCATAAGTCATATCCGGGGTCACGTAGATTGTTGATACAAGTCTATAAGTCAGTCCCTCTGTTGGGTCGCTCACGTTATACCTTGAAGACGTGTCAACTTTTCTGTTTTTCCTTCTCTCCAATGCAATTTCGTACTTTTTCTTCTCTTCCTCATTATCAGGTTGTATTTTCTTATCAACAACTGTTGGTCTGAGTAGGTCGTCCACTTTAACGTAAACTCCAGTAGCTTCCACTAACGTCTCGTCCCCCTTTACCGCTCTCATACTTACTTCCATTGATGTATTCCCTACATAATCCGTTTCAGCTTCAACTGTTATTATGTCGCCTAAGAGGATAGGTTTCTTAAAGATGACATCGTCAAGAGAAGCCAGTACGGCTAATCCTTTAGCTACTTTCATCGCTGATAACATCCCTATGTCGACGAGAAAGTTCAGCATATCACCCCCGTGTAATCTGCCCATGTAATTTGTGTGTTCGTAATGAATGACCTTAATAGCCGTTACTTTGGTGTCAGAGATTTTTAAAAACTGCATCTGTTATCTCATCTACTACTTTCAAATACTTCTTATCAATTTTACTGTAATCTAACACATAGTCTCTTAACTGATCTAGTATGTTCCTCCAATTATTCTTTATATTTTTAGCAACATCATCAGGTAAGCTCTCCAGTTCAACTCTCTTTTCAGATGCTGAGAAGAAGGGTAGATACTCGTCTTCGGATAAGCTTATTATAGCAAGCCCTTTTCTATCTAAGATATACTCGTGAGTCCCTTTTTTAGCTAAAGAAATCCCGATATCGTCTGTTGGTGGTATTAATTTCATCAGAGTTTTAAGGAATTCTATAACAGATTCTTTGTCTCCTTTAGTTTTCATTTTCTTTATGACTAATTCCAGCTCTCCCATCTCACGTCGCCTTTGACAAGTCGTAATGCCCAAGTGGTGGTGGAACTGGGACTTTTATCTTTACCTTTCCCTCCCTAAGCCAAGGGGAGATTAAATAGGCTACCCCGTTTTTCTCCCAGCTAAGAGTCTTAGCTTCACTTCTTGATAATCCCATTGCCTCAGCTACTTCAGCTTTTATCCTGAATATAACTTTTGTGTTTGCCAATTGGACAATAATATCAGATAAATCCGCAGGATTATGTGTTGAAAATATAAACCCTATCTTTCTCCTCCTCCCTAGTCTCATCATCATTGCTATTTTTCCTGCTACCCTCCTGACGTAGTTTGAGTCTTCTTCTCCTCCCTTTACGGAAGGGAAGAACTTATGAGCCTCATCAATGATGAGTATTATTCTATCCTTCAAGAGGCCGCTTTTCATTTGTTTTTCTCTAACATCAAATATCTTGTCGAGCATGTAGTAAGTAAGAATTTTCTGAGAGAAATCGTCTATTTCGCTATTATATAAATCAAATACTAGAATTTTCTTACTATTGTTTAGGAGGATGTTCGATAAGGGCACCCTCTCGGCACCTACATCGAAAAGGCCAGTCTCCTTAAGTAAGTAAAGCCCCCTCAAGATGTTTTCCTTCGTGCTCTTATGAATGCTTATATGTTCAAGATCCTCTTTTTCGAAACCTTCAATGAGGTCTGAGAGCGATTCGTACTTTCTTCCTTCCCTCTTCATCAAGATCTTAAGGAACTGCGTTGCTTGTTCTGAGAAGTATGGATTAAGCCTAGGTAGTATACGCCTAGCTTCCTTAAACCTGAAATAAAAAGGATAGATCTCGGTCTCAGCTTTCCACTCGCTATTTGATATTACTATTCTCCCCTTATCTACAGAAACGTAGAACGTATATCCTTTTCTCTCTAAGTATCTCACTATGGGTTCCACATACAACTTATAGTAGGCCGTGGTGATAGATAAGAGGTCTTTTTTACCGTTAGTGTATTTTTTCAACCACCTTTTTGTTACAGGGTAAATTATCCCGAGGTCTATACCAGTCATTCGTGAGTAGAGTGACTCGAACATGCTCACGCTCTGTTTCACAGTCTTATTTGTTCTATCTGGAGGAAGAAAAATGTGGTAATAATCACCGGTAGCGTCGAATATTAACGCTCTAGTATCATCAGCAGCCTTGTAAATCCCGGCTATTAAGTCCTTAACAAATGAGGTTTTCCCAGCTCCGGTAGTTCCCAAAAGTAACATGTGATAATTTAGATCGTCTAAGCTTATTGCTACTTTAACTTGACTAGACGGGTTATCTAAGTAGCCGAGTTTCAATAGACCTCTGTTAGTGTCCAGAGATCTTTCTATTATTTCTGGTTGAGGGATTATGACGGGGGATTGAGGTTCTATTACTATGTCTGCAGCCTCAGGTTCTGTAGATTCTAATACGTTTACCTTGGTTAACATTTCGCACTTTACAACTACGTTTGAGATCAGTGAGCCAGGCTCTTCTTCACCAGTATCATTCGACGAGATTATTGGAGATTCTGAAAAAAGCAGGGACGAAACATCGCTCCTCTCATAACCAACGACCCTAAGTAATACGAAATACAAGGACTTAATGTCAACAGCACCTAATAACACCCCTATTTTGCCGAGGAATGGGTATTTATAATAAGTCGGGGCGTCTATTATTACATTAGTAATGTAATTCTCTTCATCAACTTTATTCGGTATACTTCTCGCTACTCTTCCGACTATGACTCCTAGGGTTATAGCTAGGGCTTTAGCCTTTTCTATCTTGTCTTTGATAGTGTTGGAAATGTCCTCAGACAACGTTTAACACCTCGAACTTTCCTCTGAAGCTCTCTTGTAGTCCCATACGTTCAAGTGAGAATGCTATGTAACGTAATATTCCCGAAGAAAGTTCTTTTGCTGTTTTGTCGGCTAATGCTAAGACGATGGGTATACCGTCTAGTGTAAATTTTAGTGACGAGATTCCCTCTACCGCATCTCTAGTGAATGACTCGATTCTTAAGAAAGAGAACTTAGGAACGTATTTGTGTATCGGGTAAATTAAATAATTTACGTATATTTTAACTCCTTCAGTTACCTCCTTAATTAGAGGACCTACACTTAATATAGGATAGGGAGGAGTGTAGTTAAACCTTACAAGTTGAAATAAGAAAGCCTCATCTGAGATGAACCCTCTAGGATCAACCTTATATTTCACTGATATTTCCTTGGCTTTGGAGGACAAAGATCTAACCAACAAGTCGGATTTATCGAGCCTCTTCACTACTCCTATGTAGTTTTGATCTAAGACTTTAACACGTTCTTTTATAATATTTTTTCTAACTTTTTCCGGTAGGAACGTATAAGAGGGAAAAAGAGGTCCATCTACGATAATTAATCCTTTGTTTTTCAACTTCTTCAAAGCTTCAGTTTCAAGGATCGCTCTCAACTCTGTTTCTACTCTCTCTGGCTCAGTTGTTGACTGAAAGGGTGTTCCGTCAAGGGAGACAGTAGTTACGTATTTTGATGAATATAAATATGCGTTTATACCCTTGGAGAAAGAAGAAGACGCAAGGGCTATAAAAGGCTTGTTTAAATCGAGGTTACTTATTCCGAAGAGTCCAGGGTAAGCGCCGTATAAGGGTTTGGATAACGAAGAAACCCCGAGTGTTACTATGCTGATTATTCCTCCGGCGGAGGTTAAACTCCTGCTACTGCTGTCAACAGCAAAGACTTCTCCGTTTAATTTCCTAGGTGTTATCTCTGTCAGGATATCATTAGAAGCTAAAGTAGCTGGGCCCTCAACTAAGGAGGGGTTTACGCTATATACATTAAAGTACTCCCTAATGTATTTTTGTATTACCTCGTCGAGTATTACAGTAAGTTCATAAGTATTACTCATGCTTTGATTAACTTAATTGACGAAATATTTAAATATGGCGTATTACCCATGGGTATTACCTCTTCTCAATCTTTCATTATCTTCCTTATTGCTACGATGACTGGATCCCATACTCTTGATATTGCCGGTAGGTAACCCATTTCTATGAAGAACGTATCTTCGATGGTAAACCCTTTCATGATTGCAGCTGCCATCATGTCGATCCTCCCTAGCACTTCTTCTTCGCCCACGATTTGAGCCCCTAGAATCCTCTTAGTTTCCTCGTCGGCTATGACTTTCACATGAATGTCTTTTGCACCGGGATAATACCTAGCTCTTGTCTTTCCGGTTATTGTAGCAGAAACTGGGTGAAACCCGTACTTTTTAGCTTCTTCTTCCTGAAGTCCTACCCTACCTATGTAATACTCCTTGTACTTCGTAATTTGTGTGTTAACGACACCGGGGAATTTCATCGGCTCTCCCCCAATATTACTACCAGCTACGTAACCCATCTTGTTCGCAACCGGAGCAAAAGGAACCCAGTGAGGCTTTCCCGTTACTATGTTAACGCTTTCTGTGTTATCACCTGCGGAGTAAACTTCTCTATAATTCGTTCTCATGTACTCGTCTACTTTTATTGCCCCTGTTGTTCCAAGTTGGATTTTGCCTTTTACCAGATCTACGTTAGGTTCTACTCCTATTGCTATGATAGTACCGTCCACCTCGTATTTTCCCTTATCTGTAATAATCAATCTTCCCCCTTGTTTGATCTCAGTAACTCCCTCTCCAAGTCTCAACTCAACGTCCCTTGAAATTCTATCCGTGATGAGTTTTCCTAACTCTTGGTCTAGACTCTTATTTAACAAATACTCGCCACGGTGTATGAGGAGTACTTTTTTACCCCTCTGTGTTAAAGCCTCTGCAGCTTCAACACCCAATATTCCTCCCCCTATTATTGCGATAGTGTTAAGAGACCACAGCTTTTGCCTTAAGCTCACAGCTTCGGCCGGGTGGTGAATATAGAACACTCTGTCGTTCCCTTCACTCGGCAGCCTTTTCGGCTTAGACCCAGTGCTTATAACTAAATAATCGTATTCACTTTTCATCTTACCGTCTTTTCCTTCGGCATACACGACTCTGGAACTCAGGTCTATCTCTGTCACTCTTGTATTGATTCTCACGTTGATTTTCCTGTTTTCAATAAAGAACTGGGGGGTGTACGTCATAAACAAGTTTTCGTCATCAAATAATCCTTCAACGAAATAAGGAATTCCGCAAGGGGCATGGCTTACCATTTTCGTAGCTTCGAAGACTTCTATCTCTATTTGTGGCTTTAATCTTCTAACCCTACTCGAAGCACTCATCCCAGCTGCTCCGCCACCTATTACGACTAATTTCTCCATATTATCTATTAAATGAAGAAAGACCTTTTTATACTGTATCTTGTAATATCATTTATGGAGAAAGCTCTACTCTTCGATAATTTGATTAAGAAGTTAGATGAATTAAGTGCTACATCCTTGTCGTTTAACGAGAACGAGGTAGTTAAATTCCTAAAGGCTGAAACGAAGAAACAAAGGGACTTGCTAAAGAAGTTTGAGGATTCTATATCTTCACAGAAATGGGACGAAGCCCTTGCTAGTTTTATACTTTTGACCCAAAGGATCAACATAATATTTATTTACATATTTCAGCCGGCTAACATCTCGTTATTAACAACGGAGAGTAAAGTATCCCCTTACATAGAAGAGTATATCTCATTAGCTTCCTTAGTAATATCCTCAGGAGTTTTAGAACTGAGACCAAATCTTAAGAAGATAGGAGTCGAAAGTATAAATGCCTCTATAACTGCAAACCCACCATCAATAAATCTTAGTATGGTGGTAAAAAGTGAATAACGTTTATGAGAGATGGGCTGACTTTTTCTCCGATGCTCTAAACAGTCAAGTTCCTGAATTAGGAAACTCCGAAAAGTTAGCCTATTTCGGTATAGGAGGAAGCGGAATCCCTGGAGAAGTACTGAAACTTCTTCCCTTACCTGTCCCTTACGAGGTATTTAGGGGATATAAGGTAAAAGTAGATGAGAAGACTACAGTCTTTGTTGTGAGTTATTCCGGAAATACTACGGAGACGCTCGTTGCATTGAAGGAGGCAGAAAGACAAGGAGTAAGAAAGATAGTGATTATAACTAGCGGAGGAAAAATGTTAGAATATGCGAAAGCAAAAGGATATCCTTTTTTAATCCTTCCTAGAGGTCTTCAGACCAGGTACGTATTCCCTTACATTTTCACTTATCTTATTAAACTAATAAACAACACTTTAGGTGTGGGGTATAAAGAAAGGGAGCTTTTAGAGGGAGTTACGGAGAGTCAAGCCAAGGTAAAAGAGATTGCAACTGACCTTGCTTCAAAAATTAAAGGTAAGATCCCAGTGTTTTACGCTTCTGATTTACTACCGATAGCTGAAAGGTTTAAGCAAGAGGTAAATGAGAACGCGAAATATCCAGCTTTCTTCTCTCAACTACCCGAAGCGAACCATAATGAAATAGAACTTTATTCTGAGAACTATCCATTTCAGTTTCAGCCAGTAGTTTTCCCTTCAGATATAATTGACGAGAAGACGGCTGAGCTAATCAATGCAATTATTATAAGACCACTTTATTCTTCACCTTTAAAAATTATCTCAAGTATGTTTCTATTAGCTGGTTTTACATCGGTGAAATTGGCAGAACTTATGGGATTAAAGCCGGAGGAGTTAAGGTTAATTCCTAAAATAAGGGAGATAACATATAAGGCATTTGAAAGGGAGTTATCATGATTAAGATTTTCAACACTATGGGAAAAAAACTAGAGGAACTTCAAACAGTAGAACCGAATACAGTTAAGATGTACGTATGTGGTCCCACAGTTTATGACTACGTTCATATAGGTCACGGTAGGACTTTTGTAGCTTTCGATGCGATGGTAAGATACTTAAAGCTAAGAGGGTATAACGTAATAAGAGTCCAAAACATAACTGACATTGACGATAAGATAATTAAGAGAGCTCAAGACACGGGTAAAGATTGGACTGAAATAGTAGACTTTTACCTAAAGGACTATATTGACGCTATGAGTCAGCTTAAAGTAGAAATAGATCAACATCCTAGAGTTTCAACTCATATTAAGGAGATAATCGAGTTCATCCAAGGGCTTATTGATAAGGGTCATGCATACGTAGCTCCCAGTGGTAGCGTGTATTTCGATGTTGATACTTTTCCCAGTTACGGTCTTTTATCGGGGACGAAAAAGGAGGAGTGGAATCAGGGAGAAGAATTCGTGAAAGAGAAGAGACACCCGTACGACTTCGCTGTGTGGAAAGCTTGGAAACCCGGTGAGCCTTATTGGGAGTCTCCATGGGGGAAGGGTAGACCGGGATGGCACATAGAGTGCTCTACAATGTCTACGAGGTATTTGGGAGAGCAGTTCGATATTCACGGTGGTGGGGTAGATCTAGTTTTCCCCCACCATGAAAACGAGAGGGCACAGTCTGAAGCATTATTGGGCAAAACATGGGTAAAGTATTGGGTTCATGTATCTTACCTCACCATCAATAAGGAGAAGATGAGTAAGTCTTTAAAGAACATTATTCCCTTGAACGAGGCAATCAAGAAATGGGGAACTAATACTCTCAGGTATTGGTTTTTGACAGCCAAGTATAGGAACACAATAGATTTTAGTGAGGACTCACTTTCCCAAGCATCCACATCCCTGAGGAGGTTAAAAGACGCAATGAGTGTATTAAGGGGGATCATAAAGGATGGACCAAAATATTACTCCAATGACGAGCAAGTTAAAACCCAGAGAAAAATCATCAGCCTTATACAAAAGTTCCACGAAGCTCTTAGCGAAGACTTTGATACTGCAACAGCACTATCCTATATCCATGAAATAGCTACCATAGTGTTTAACGAGTTACAAACCTCAGAAGATTTCATGGGGGCTATGTTGGCCTTAGACGCGTTTAGGCAGTTTAACTATGTTTATGGTGTTATGGATGAAGAGTTTAATCTAGCTTACGACAATTTGAACAAGGTTATTGACGCTGTGGTCGAGGTCAGGAATATACTCAGGGCAAAGAAGATGTATGATCTTAGCGACCAGATCAGAGATGTATTGAGTAAAGCTGGGATAAAATTATTGGATTCGAAAGATAAGACCACGTGGAGGTTCGAATAAAAAGAATTTAAAGTTGTTACGTCATTACCTTATTATCTAAATCATTCCTCTTACCTTCATAGCATTTACTACTCTTTCAACAGCTAAGGCCATTGCAGCCATTCTGAGGTCTTGGTCTCCGAGTTTGTTATACATGCCATAAACACTGTTAAACGCTTTTTCCATTCTAGATACTATGAGTCTTTTAGCCTCTTCTTCTTCCATAATTTCTCCCATCTTGTTGTTTGCCCATTCCACGTAACTACCTACTACTCCTCCTGCGTTAGCTAAAATATCGGGGACTACTGGTATTCCTCTATTTTTCATAACTAGATCCGCATCAGCTGTCAGAGGTCCGTTAGCACCTTCAACTATCATTTTAGCCTTTATTTTATCAGCATTGAATTTATGAATTACGTTTTCCAGTGCAGCAGGTATTAGGATGTCGCACTCTGAAGTAAGAAGCTCATCGTTTGTTACCTTTTTCCCAGTAGGATAGTTGATTACAGAGCCAGTCTTCTCCTTGGTTTCTATCATTTTATTAATATCAATTCCGTTAGGGTCTATTACCCCTCCCTTAGAGTCACTTACTCCTATAATTTTAGCTCCCATGTCTTGCAGGAATTTAGCAGTAAAAGTACCGACATTCCCGAATCCTTGTATTATTACTCTTGCACCTTCTATACCACCTATAAACTTTGATGCAGCTTCTTTAGCCACGGTTGCTACACCTAATCCAGTACTGTAGTTTCTGGTCGCCAGTCCTCCTAACTCCACGGGCTTACCAGTAAAGGTAGCATAGTCAGCTTTTCCAGTTATTTTTATGTATTCATCTATGAACCACGCCATTGTTTGAGGATTTGTATTAACATCTGGGGCTGGAATATCTATGTCACTACCGATATACTTATATAATGTATCAATATATCTTCTAGATAACATTTCCAATTCTTCTAATGAAAGTTTACCTGGATCGACCCTTATTCCTCCTTTTCCTCCACCGTAAGGTAATAAGAGAAGGGAGTTCTTCCATGTCATCATCATCGATAATGCGATAACTTCATCCTGAGTCACGTTAGGATGGTATCTAATTCCTCCTTTATATGGACCTAACGCACTATTGTGCTGGGATCTCCAACCTATAAAAGTCTTAACTTTGCCGTCCTTTCCCTTGATCTCTATCTTGACTTGAATAACCCTCTCTGGTTGAGATAATGTTTCTAAAACATCTTGTGGAAGTCCTAAAATTTCGCCTACTCTATATAGCTTTTTTACTTGTTGGTCATAAAGGTTAGAAGTAAGAGTAGTTTGAACAGCTTCTGTCATAACACTTCATGATTCTTTCTCTATTAGAAAATTTATTTCTTTGCAATAGAGGCATATAAGCTTTTGATTATTAATGTAAAACATAAGTGATAAATCATTTGGTTTTAAAAAAGATTAATACTTTATCTTTGTCTTAACACAACTATTAACGCTGAAATAACTACCGATATAATCACGGTGATTAGTATAGCGGTTGGCAGGTTTACAGGCTCATACGGTAATGTAGTATATAAGGGCTTAGTTAGAGTGGGATATTGAGAATCTAAACTTACGTATTCATTCGATACTAAACTGAACATTACTGTAATGTTCTTGAGACCTACGGAGTACACACTTTGTTGTAGTAACGTTCCGTCGCTAGAGAAGTAGACGTAAAGTATTACTGATCCTTGCGGAACCGAAGAATTTTGATAATATTTATACAGATAGGCTTTTACGTCTGTACCATTAATGGTTTTGATATAAGTAGTGTTTATGAGCGTTAAGTTCACTCCCTTCCATATTATCGTACTATTACCTACATTATTTACGAAAGTCAGTTGCTCCTTATAGTATGGTGCAAAAACGGCGACGAAGTTAATTGGCTGAGGTATGTTTCCTAAGTTGGCCGGAACTACCAAACTTCGTTGCTGAGGATATAGTAAGTAGTTTATCTGGACTAAGTAGTCACCAACTTGATAGGGGTAATATACCTCTAAATAGTATTCAGGCGTTAAGCTGTCAGTTTCAAAGTTGTTAATGTATTGAATATAAAGGTAAGGTTTCCCGATTCCTTTTAGAGAAGGAGCATTAAACGTTATATTAACGGGATTAGAGTAGGACACTAGCCACATTGTGATTTTCGAACCGTTTTCACTTGAATAACTTGTATTCGCAATAAGACCGTTTTTCAAAATTACGTAATATTGTGAATAAGTCTGGTTGAAATAGACTATATACGCTGACGCTGTCACATTCTTATTCATTATAGTAACGTTTGTGGGCCCCACATACTGGAGATCCCATCTCCCTTCAGTGGTGTTGAGTCCGTATGTGTTGTTAAATTCTAAGAAAGGTGGAATGAAAGGGTAATGAAGGGAGAACAATTCGCTAAATATATTAACGCTAAAGTTACCTGAACCACCAATCACATAGCTCATATTCTTAGTGAAATTACCGCTCACACTTACAGATAAAGTAGTATTCTCTATTGACGTGACTTCGTAATTAACACTAAAAATTGTAGTAACCTTGGTTTTGTTCAGAGTCTTTTGAGCTACTACATGATAAGTCAAGTCTTTATATATTGTTAATGAAGGAATTTGGACTGTTTGGTAAGGTTCAGCTGTAGTAGCATTGCTTATGATAGCCATGGGGGCAAGAAGAATTAACGCGAGTAGAAGTACTAAATAACCTTTCATCACATAACACGAGTATATAGTATATATTAACTTTTATCCAAGGTAGAACTTTTAATCTCTATGAATTTTCCTAAGATAGCTGTCGGATGCGTGATATTTGACTCAGATAGGAAAGTATTACTAGTAAAGAGGAAACACCCACCTAATCAAGGCTCTTGGGCTGTTCCAGGAGGTAAGGTAAATTTTGGCGAGTTAATTGAGGGAGCGTTGAAAAGAGAGATGAGGGAAGAAATATCTGTAGAAGTGAGACCCAAAGAATTGATGGCTATCGTGGAAATTATTAAGGAGGGGTTCCATTATGTGATATTGGACTTCGTTTGTGAAATCATTAACGGTGAGGTAAAGGCTGGTTCTGATGCTGAGGATGCAAGGTTTTTCTCTATAAATGAAATGAAAAAAATTTCTATAAGTCCAACTACATTAGAAATGATAGAGAAGTATTTAAAGGGGGAGAAGACCCCGTTGTGGATTGTAGAGCGAGAAAAATGAGGATTTTTTATCTTCTACAATTCTCCGTTTATCATTGTATAGATTACATAGGCGATAGTAACAAGGGCAATTCCTATATTAATGACCCTCTCGAGCTTTTCTGGAACGTAGTGTAATGAGACACCCACAACAAACATTGCGATCGTTGATACTAGTATAAACAATGCTACATAAACAATTCCTATCAGAAGTGTAGTCTCTGAAGCTAGTACAGCCACAACTACCTTTGAAGGAGTTATTGCAAATGCTCCCTGCAGGACTCCCGAACCTTTGGGTGATATTTCAAATTCCTTTCCTATGAGCTCTCCGTATATTAGGACAATTGCAAAGATAATAGCTATTATATCACCGGCTAGTATTCCGTAAAACTGGAAATGATTAAAAAGTAAGATTAACGGTATGGCAATTATTGCGAAACCAACACCGTGAGAAGCACCAAAAGCTAGATAATCCTTAGGACTGTTCATCATCCTCATGGTAACTATGTGGTCAGGCTCTAATGAGTGAGTTACAGCGAGAGTTATGACCAAACCCATAATGAGAAAGCTTAGAGGCATTTTTCTTAACCTAAGAACCCCATATAGTTCAAATTATTTAAGAGTTGGTGAGACAAATTCCCCTTTCTAGTAAGAAACGGGATGTTATAAGTACGTTTCCTAAATGTTTATTATCTATATTTGATATAATAATTACAATGAGCTATCCTCCTCCTTCAGGCTATCCCCCTTATGGTTCGGGCGGTTATCCGCCTACTGGGTACCCATCTAGTTATCCTCAACCTTCTGGCTATCCATACGGTGGAAATCCTCAATCCAATGCTATGTTCAATATGATGATGTGTATGCAGCCCATAGGGTTAGGCGGTAAGCAACAGATGATACCTATACAGAGACCTATTGATTTACAACCGGTTGTTCAACAAGTTGTAATGTACTTAATGGGGCAGGGTTTTCAAGTTTTTCCAATGGTAGGGCAGTATATGGCTGTCATTCAAGCACAACACTCTAGCTTCTTAGGGATGATCACTGACTCGAATAAAGCATATACAATTAGAATTTGCGAAGGCCCTAACATGATTATGGTAGAAACGGGTATGACTAACTTAATGCAAGATTTAATACCTTTAATAGGAAGTGCGGGAGTCGCAACAGTTTCGGATACGACTTTGCATAACTCTCTACTGACTTTAGCTGGTGGTGGGCTTACAGCTGTAGACGCCTACAATTTAATAAAGGACTTCATGCAAGAAGACCAGATCATGAATACTATTATGATGGCTGTTATGATGGCTCAGTCTTCAGCACCCCCTCAGCCCCCTTATCAACAACCTCCTTATCAACAAAATCCTCAGCCTTATCCTCAGCAACCACCACAACCTCCTTATCAACAAAATCCTCCCAAACCAACTCAATCTCCTACATCTCAGCAATCCGTCAGCACGTCCGCGGTGAACCAACCATCAAGCACCTCATCATCAGTGACTCAACCTTCTACGTCAGCCTCACAAGTCCAGCTACAAAAAGTAGTTACAAAGTGTTGGAAATGTGGTGCTGAAGTAGATTCTAACGCGAAGTTCTGTCCTAACTGTGGTGCATCGTTGACTCCAATAAAATGTCCTAAATGTGGTTACGTAAATTCACCTGGAGCCAAATTCTGTAGTAACTGTGGCTCCCCCTTACAGTAGTAACGACAGAATTTTCACATCTCCTTTTTAAGAGTAAGTAAATCCATCAGAGATACTATCTCACCGATAACTATGACAGCGGGTGACTTTACTCCTTCCCTTTTTATAATTTCTGGTAGCTCATTTAATGTACCAGTAAAAACTCTTTGCTGTTTAGTTGTGCCTTTTTCAATTACAGCTACTTTCTCTTTTCCGCTTCTGACCTTCATTAACACTTTAGTTAACTCGTCTATTACGTGAATACCCATAAGTATAATTATAGTCCCTTTTCTTGGTATATATTCCTCTGAAATTAATCCGCCGTCTTTTGTCGTCCCCGTAATTACCGTGAAACCTGAAGAACTTTCCACCAGTCTGCTGGTGACTGGGATTCTTGCATATGTAGGAACAGCTATCGCGCTTGTTACTCCAGGTACTATCTCACATTTTATTCCGTGCCTTAAGACATAGATACATTCCTCCTCTCCTCGTCCAAAGACAAATGGATCTCCGCCTTTCAACCTCACGACTTTTTTTCCCTCTTTAGCTTTTCGAACCAACAGCTCGTTTATATAATCTTGAAGTTTTGCATCTCCTAACTCTTTCCCGACGTATATTAATTCCGCGTTCAGACCTTCTAATAACTCTTGTGGAACTAATCTATCGTATATTATTACATCAGCAATCTTTAAGATTTTCAATGCTTTGACCGTAATTAATTCAGGGTCTCCAGGTCCTGCACCGACTATGTAAACTATGCCGTTCATATTGCGTTTACTCTTTTAATGATATAAAAGCCGAATATTGCACCTTCAGGGAACTTTACGCCGTAAACCATTAGTAGGACGTAATTCACTACTTCTAGTTGAGGGATTCCGAATAATTGCGATGCTATATAAATTACAAAGAAATATAAAATGTCTCCTACAAAACCTAAGGAATAAAGTATAACCTTTTCTATGAATTTAAAAGACGAGATTACATATCCGATAAGGAAACCTCCTATTGCCATGCTCGTAAAAGAGAGAATGTAAAGAAGTTGAACCGTTTCCTCCAATACGAACAGCGTGGGTGTTAACCAAGGGATAATCATTAATATACCTATAATTACCCCCAATAGAGCGTATTTCCTCAAGAGAATAGCTGTAACCGGGGCTCTATCACCGTTCTCTTCTTCAATTATTTTATCTCTACTAACTGAGTTCAGGACATACCATCCTAATATACCTCCACCTATCACCGGACCTTGATAAGCTAATAATTTCTCAATAGGATCTCCGATAATGTAAATTAACAGCGAGACTATCAGTATCGATATTGAAAGATATTTTGAGAATCTCAAATAATCCATTTCGTATCAAAATATATTTTGTCCTCCAACCTAAAATTCATTATTAGGATTTATGGTAGATATACTTTATATATCACTTTATCTCCTTCGTCTTGTTTTGAAAGGATTTTAACTCCCTTATCTTTCATGGCTTCAGCCCACATTTCCACCTGGTCTGCTTGAACGCCTTTAACAGCAATTATCTCTACTTCTTGATTACCACCCTCCGAAAGCCAAAACCTCATTATGGTAAGAGCAGGAGAACTAGAACCACACTTAGTATCGCTTTGCCTTAGGTCTAAAGTCTTCGCCATCTAGTATATCATCTCTGAACTAATATTTAGGATCTTTTTATCATCCAAAAAACAAATTCTATTCCAGTTTTCCCTTTTCATCTTTTCAATTATTGCAAGAATGACAGTAAGTGCGTTACAAAAAGCATCAGTACACTCAGTTAAGTAGATGTAGGTAAAGTCTATGAGTTGTTTGAGTCTTCTTTCTCTTTCACTTCCGCTATTCAAGAGTACTATTTGCCTACCTCTTGTAGAGAATATAGGAGAATGAAGAAATAGTTCGAATCTCTCGTAGTTTGCGGTCTCGCAGAAAATTTCGTTTAATTTTAAAGCTGAGTAGTAAGCTATACCGTAGTTTTCTCCTTGACCGACAAAGAATGGTTTTTCCCGTAGTTCAAAACTCTTAGCCTTGATGTAATCTTTAGGTATTTCAATACCGAAAAGTGAGTAGACAGCTGATAAGGCAAGAAGGAAGGATAAGGTACCGGGTAATGTAATATTACTATTATAGGGTATAAGAATGGTCTCAGTAGAGTTTTCTGCGAGGGGCGAAGTAGGGTTAGCTGTGACGGCTATAACTTTTCTACCTTCTTTTCTCTTGATCTTAGCTAACTCAATGTTAGTCTTAGTCCTTCCAGATATCGAGACTATAACGTAAGGTCTATCCGAGTTTATGTGTAGGGCGTCGTACGGGTCCACGGCAATAGCTTTTTTACTTGTCTTTCCCTCCAAAGTGAGAGCTACCGCATAGGAGTCTCCGGCTCCTACTATAATTCCAGAGGTAATTTTTCGTTCAACTTCTATAGGGTGGAATTTCTTTACCTCGTCTTCTATTAGCTCAATGTAATTCATCAGTCTTATATTTTACCCTCCAGTATTTAATACCATGAAAACCATAATAAGGGCTGGGATCGCCTTAGGTGCTGGTAAACCACTCAGAAAAGTTTACGTTGGTTTGCAAGACTCTAAAATAGATGTAGTATCTCATGATGAACTCACTGGTTATGAGGATGCAGAACTCGACATAGGGGGATGGGATAGAATTGTATCACCGGGTTTTATAACAATTCACACTTACTTGTCTCTTTATCCATTCAGATTTAGGATCTTCACCGGTAGGGAAAACGCTAATCTGCTTCTCTCTACTTTCTCATCTAACGATTCTTATTATTTCGCCTTGTTAGGGGCTTATCATCTCCTAAAACAAGGTGTCACTACAGTAGGATTTAGCGGTAATCATCTAGATATAGTAGCTAGAGCAGTATCGGAGGTGGGTCTAAGACCGATTATAATAGTTTCCGTTGGTTGTAGTAATTCGCCTAGCGACTGGGAAAAAGAGTTCAGGACATTGTTCAATAGATGGTCTCATAAAGGAGCCAATAATGTAATTCTGAAAGTTTGTGATCAGTCCTTACTGAGGGATGCAGTTGAACTGGCTAAGGAAAACGAAATTGCCGTTCTTGTTGATAACAAGGTGTACCTCACAGAGGACATAGATTACGACCAAATAATAGGGTTGGGCGGCGGATCAAGGTTAGATCTAGACGTAATAAGAAAGAAGCGCTTTAAGTTGTCATTTACACCCTCTTATGAGGTATCTAAGTTTCCCTTAAGCGAGTATAAACCATCTGTATCACTAGACCTTGTACCCTCATTTGACATTCGCCACGAGTTGGCTTATACGTCTACCAGGCTTTTACTTACAGCTGAAGAGGCTTTCCATTCTATGACTGATTGGGGTTATTCTCAACTCAAAATGAACTCGGGAGTCCTGAACTCAGGTTATACTGCCGATTTAGCTATATTCCAATACTCTGAGCCTCCGGCATTTCCTTTGGACATAGTATCTCCTTATGAGACCCTGATGTACTCGAGTTATTCATTAGAGACCGTGATAGTGAACGGTGAGCCCGTGTTAGACGGGGGTTTACCATTAAACGTGGGATTAAAGGACGTCGAAGAGGGCGTCAGGAGGTTAGAGGAAATTGATAGAAAAACTGGCGAAAGAACTAGGTCTCTGGAAAAAGGTTGAGATAGTAGGAGACATCGCCATAATCGGAATCCCTTTCGACAAAGACGTAGAAGAAGTAAGAAAGTTAGCGGAAGTAATTCTCGAAAAAATCCCTTACGTTAAGTCAGTGTGGGGTAAGTATAGGGATATAAGCGGGGACTTCAGGCTTTCAACGACAGTTCACTTAGCCGGTGAAAAAAAGAGTGAGACGATTTACAAAGAGTACGGGTGTAAGTTCTTCCTAGACATAAGCAAGGTTTTTTACTCATCTAAACTTTCCTACGAGCACCTAAGGGTCGCCAGACTTGTAAGGAGAGGGGAAGTCATCATCAATATGTTCTCAGGCTATGGACCGTTTTCGATACTTTCTTACGTTATGGGTGGTGCCTCAACTGTCTATTCTATTGACATTAATCCTTTTGCTTATTATTATATGATGGCTAACGTGGATCTGAACAAGGCTTTCGGGGTTATTCCTATTTACGGAGACGCTTTTAAGAAAATGGACTATCTCCCGTATAATGTCGATAGAATATTGGCTCCTCTCCCAGAGAAGGCTGAAGAAGCTTACGAGGTAGCTATGCCTCATTTGAAGCCAGGTGGGATATTGCACTTATACACTGAAATAGAGGGCAACGACCCAGTTAGTCTAGCAAAGAGTGAATACCCAAACGTAGTCTTTGCTAGGATTGTAAGGAGTGTGAAACCAAAAGTTTATCATGTAGTTGTTGACATTAAAAAGTAATTAAGGACTCTATGGTAGACATCTATACTATAATGTTATTAGGATATGAAGTATCCCAAAGGAAGCGCGTTAATCTGGGAGTCTACACGCTAAAATTTCATCGTAAGAAGGGAAAGACACCCGAAGATTATCTATATATAGTAACCTTGTTGAAAGAGGGAAAAGTGGTCGAGTCGGGTATTTTCGGTGATTACCAAAACGCCGTTATTTACGCCGGTCAGATCTTCATGCGTTTTCGTTGAATGCTTTTATATAAAGTAATAGTTAGGATAGTTTGAGCAAATTGATCAGGGATGAAGTACTGGAAATACTAAAATCCGGAAAAGTAGACTATGTAAGGGTAGTCTTCGTTGATATTTTAGGAAATGTAAGAGGAAGATCTTTAAGGAGGGCAGAGTTCGAAAAGGTATTAGAGGGAAAGGGGGTCGAGTATTCTGAGTCATTACTGTTTCTCGACTATAGGGATACACCGATAAAACACATATATGGTGATATGTTCGCGCAGCCCGACATCTCAACCTTTGCTATTATTCCCTACTTAGAAAGGACGGCTAGAGTAATGAGCTATTTGACTGAAAGTGACGGCTCTCCTCATAACCTTTGCACAAGGTCTCTCCTTAATCGTTCCATGGAGAAGTTGATGGACAGTGGAATAAAGCTGGAAGTAGCCTTTGAACCTACCTTTTACCTTATAAACTTCAAGGACGGAAAACCTTTACCGGCAGATGAAGCAAGAGCGTTCTCTCTTGAAGGGCTTATGGAACAACAGAATTTCTTAAGAGATTTAATTAAAAATCTTGAGAGTGTAAATACTCAGGTTCAATACATCAATAAACACTATGGACCAGGTCAATACGAAATTACCTTCGCGATGTCGAATGCATTAACAGCTTCTGACTCTTTAGTTACTGCTAGAGAAATAATACGCGACACCGCAAGGTATTATAAGTTGTACTCCACCTTCATGCCAAAGCCCTTTAGGAATTACCCGAGTAGCAGTATGGACGTTTACATTAAGCTCTTGGATTTAACTGGGAGGCCCATTGGTATCGACGTTAACGACCCGAAAGGATTGGGATTGAGCAAGACTTTCTACAACTTTTTGGCAGGTATACTTGATCATATAGGCTCAATAATGGCTATTGCAGCCCCCACTGTCAACTCGTATAAGAGATTTAAAGAGATAGTTACACCGACAATCGCAGGCATAGGAAACGAGAGGCACTACATAATAAGGATCCCGTCAACGTATAAGGATTATGGGGTAATCGAGTTCAGATTGGCAGATCCCCTAGCAAATCCATATTTACTTCTATCCGCGATCATTCACGCGGGCCTAGATGGAATAGAAAGAGGTTTGGATGTAGATGTTAATTACAGCGTAGCAACCTTACCGACGAGTTTAAGGGGGGCTATTAACAGCCTAGATCGTGACACCAAGTTAAAATATGCACTGGATCAAGACCTCATTAACACGTTTATAGAGATTAAAAGGAAGGAGTTAGATGATTACGAGAACGAGATAACAGATTGGGAGATAGCAGCATATCTTAAGTCGGGATGGTAAATGAAGGCGGCTGTTTTTTTAGAAAAAGGTAGGCCCCTTCAAATAATGGACGTGCCTGAGCCGAAATTGAACCCTGGTGAAGTCCTTTTGAGAGTAAAGGCTTCTGGGCTCTGCCACGGCGATATTCACTTAATTTTCGGTGAATGGGAGAACGACATAGCCGTGAAGACTCCCGTCATCTTGGGGCATGAAATAGTAGGTGAGGTTGTGGAAGGAGGTAACAAGTTCAAGAGAGGGGATCAAGTTCTCGTATACAGCTCGATAGGCTGCGGTAGGTGTAAATACTGTAGAAGGGGAGATAGGCAGTTTTGTGAGTCCGTGAGAGTCATAGGTGTTCATACGGACGGAGGGTTTGCAGAATATGTAAAAGTTCCCTCTGAGGAGTACTTATTCAAAGTAAGCGGGAATTACATATCCGCAGCACCTTTAGCTGATGCCGGAATAACTGCCTATAATGCCACGAAAGGGATAGGGGAAGGAGATAGAGTATTGGTGATAGGGGTAGGATCCGTAGCTTTACTGGCTATCCAACTACTTAAGATGAAAAACGCTGAGGTCACCGTAATAGGGAGGAATTTGGTAAGGTTGAGTAAGGCGGAGAGTTTAGGAGCCGACGAGGTACTAGCGATGAAAAAGAAAGACCCTCCATTCTCTCCAGTAGCCGGAAAGAAATTCGACTATGTACTGGATTTCGTAGGAAACGATCAAACGCTCGAAGATGCTCCTTGGTTATTAAGTAGAGAAGGGGAATTAAGAATAATCGGTGAATACGGTGGTCATTTACAAATCCCTGAACAACTAATAGTCTTAAGGGGGTTAAGGATAAGGGGAATATTATATGGTAATATGGATGATATGGTTGAGGTAATTAAGCTATTTGAAGCTGGAAAGCTCAAAACTTTATCGGTTCCCTATAAGCTTGAGGAAATTAATGAGGCAATAAACGATCTTTTAGAGGAGAGAATAGTTGGAAGGGCTGTTATTTTGCCTTAAATAAGTATGGTGATTCACCTATTATTTCAACGCTTACGTTTAGAAACTTCTTTATTATTTCGGCATTAGTCCTTGCATGTTGAGTTAAGTATGATGATGTATACTCTCCACCGTATAGTGAAGCGTAAAGCATTAACATATCTCCCATATGACTGTCGGTTGCAGCACCAGTCTTCAACTCTTTAACTAGGAGCTCTGCAGCCTCCTCTCCTACAACCTCTGCTCTCTTTCCTCTTTCCCCTAAAGAGTCTGCACCAATAATACTGTTCTCTCCTATCGCACTGAGGGTTATCCCACTCCCCTTACTAGTTTCATTCTCTCTTATGTCTAAGTCGATCGAGACCTCAACTCCCAGTTTGGCAAGAATTGACATTGCTGAAGTTTTCTGCCTTTCAGCTATATGAGATGGGAGTGAGGACACATGTGAAATTCCTATTATCCTTATCAGTTTTCCGAAGGTATTTATAGAAAAGGATGTAGGATTAGCCTTAAAGTTCTTTATTATAACCTCACCACCCCCCTCTGGGTAATGACCTCTTTTGACAACGTTAATGTCTCCTCTTATTCCTATTTTGGTAAGTAATGGCAGGAACACAAGCCTTATATAGTCGATGGTAGGAGACTTAGGTACATCTGTCCCTCCGATTAGCCTTATCTCTATTTTTCTGTTAAGGATGATTGGCAAGACTGTTTGAAGCACTAGGGTAACGCTTCCAGCAGTGCCTATATTGAATGTGAAGTGTCCTGATTCAACAATATCCTGAGGCTCAAAAATGAGTTCAGTTGAACCCACGAAGTCTCCCTTGGTCTTAGCGCTGGTCAAAGCCTTAACAGCTTCTACAGCTGTCAAGTGTTGTCTCTGTAACCCAGGTTTCTGTCTTTTAGCTCTAATGTTGTAGATCCTAAAAGGTTTTTTTGTTAGAGCTGAAAGTGTCAATGATGTTCTGAGTATTTGACCCCCACCTTCACCGTAAGAGCCGTCTATCTCGATCATTACTATGGTGATAAATATGAAAGTGAGAATAAAATCTGTCGTTAAAATCGTAAGCATAGAGGAGTTAATAGTTATACCTATGTCCCGTAACGGTGACTTCGTAGAGGCTTTGAACTTTTACGAAGACGTCCCTGGAGGTAGGGCAGGAAGGTTGGTAGTTATTCACGATAAGTACGGTGAAATTAGTGACGAGCCCGTAGTCATAGCGATAAGAGGTGAGAAAGCTTACTTAGAGGCTAAGAACATAGAAGAAGATTTTGATAAGATCAGGAGGGTAATCCCTCTAGAAAAGGTCGTTAAGGGTAATGTGGTGCCTTTTTACGTAAACATTCAAGTACTTAAAGAAGTAGATACTAACAGTAGGGGGGTTAGAGGGTTTGTGAACTACCTATCGAAGTATGGTAACGTAAATTTCAGTGTATTAAAGGGTATTGTTTCCTTAGAAGAACTGGTCTAACCCTCTGGTCTTAATCACGTCATCTAACCTAACTCCTATTCTACGTATTTTTCTATCGTCCTCCTCAAGGATCTGTTTGAGTAGTTCGAACGCTTTTTCATATGCGTTTTCCTTATTGATCCCATGTTTGAACTTCTTTCCTTTACTTACGATTTCTAAGTCCTCCATTATTGCCACAACTGTTATCTTCATAGGTACGCCTTGAACTTTGCTATAAGCCTCGTCTACAGCTCTCTTAAGGTGAGGTCGTATTACTTCGGGCTTTCTCGTATTATACGGTAATGTTAAAATCCTACCGTGAGGCTTTTTGGTCTTGTCCTCCACCGGTTCGTTGTATCTGTTCTGAGCTAATTTGACCAAATAAGTTGCCTTAGACCTACCTATTTCCCTTTCTAACTTCATGAAGTCAAAGTTCAAGACATCCACTAGCTTATTAACCCCCATTTCTTTCAGTTTGTCAGCCAATATCTTTCCTATCCCCGGTATTTCGTCAATGTCCAGGCTTTGGAGGAAAGACTGAACGTCCTCTGGCTTTAGCACGGCTAACCCGTTCGGTTTATTCTTATCAGCTATTATTTTAGCCAATACCTTATTAGGGGCAATTCCTATCGTCACTGTCAGTTTTTCCTTCTCAAATATCTCCTCTTTTATTTTCTTACCTAGGGCGTAAGCTTCATCAAAGTCCTTTACTTTATCTGTTATATCTAAGTATGCTTCGTCAATACTCGCTATTTCGAGCTTTGAGGTGTATTTCCTGAGTATTCCGTTCATAATCCTATTAGAAACTTCTTGGTAGACCTCCTTCCTCATGGGTAAAAATATAGCGGAAGGAGCTAACTCCATCGCCTTAATTATTGGTATCCCAGCCTTTACTCCCAGTTTTCTAGCTTCGTAATTAGCTGTAGCCACAGCACCACTGGTCTTAGTCCTCCCAGAGTAAACACAGACAATTACCGGCTTGCCCTTATACTGGGGGTTCAGTACCTCTTCTACTTGGGCGAAAAAGTAGTCAAAGTCCACGAAGAGCACAATCATTTACAATATACACTTGGAGTGTAAGATTTTAATGCATTTAGGATCTCGCTTAGAGTGGGAGAGGATGTTCCTCCTAATTTGGTTATTTTTAACGCTGAAGAAGTTACTGCGAGCCTTAACGACTCCTCTAGACTATAACCCTCCATATACGCATAATTAAATGTTGCATCAAATACGTCTCCTGCACCAGTAGTATCAATTACATGATCTACTTTATAAGCCTCTACCTCACACTCCCTATCTTGGGATATTACCCTAGCACCTTTTTCACCCATTTTTATTACGATTAAGTTCACTTTCCGCAAATTGTTTATGTTTACGGAGTTGCTCTCCTTCTCGTTTAGGTAGAGTATATCTACGTCCAGTTCAGAATTAAGTTTTCCACTGTTTGGCCCTGGGTCATAGCTGATTAACTTCGAGCTAGGGTCTCTGATCACGATTTCAGGAGGTACGGAGGCGAAGTGAATCACATCAAACATCCCGAAGTACTTTCTCACGTCTTCATTTGATAGAAGTAACGAAGAGCCTAACTTCCTAACAATTGAGACTTTTCCATCACTCCTCAGAAGAATTAAAGCCATACTTTGGGGTGCATTTACCTCTTCTACATAGTCCAAGCCCACACCGGTTTCCGCAAGTTTTTCGAGTATAGGTCTTAAGACAAGTGAGTCCTTCCCCACTTTGGCTAAAATCTTAACGCTATGACCTAGTTTATTAACCGCTGTAGCGTAATTTACAGCCGCACCGCCGGGCTGTATTTCAAGAATGTCGGTGCTAAGAGGTTCGTCAGGCTGAGGAAATCGATCTAACCTTACTATTACATCTATGTTAATTCTACCAACTGAAAGATGTATGGGTTTCAACATATAACACCTCAGTTAGCCGCCACGTCTTCACTACTCTGACCCAAAAGTCTTCATCACCAGTAGTAAAGAGTATTCCTTAAATAAATCTACTAGCTATCTCGCTTAAAAGATAAACCGTTTGAGGACATATAAATTAGTATAGTTTGGCATATTAACTATAGCAAGATTTTAAATAGATATGGTATTTCATTATTTGTGTATCCTCCCAAGATAGGTTATGTAATCCCCGATAGTATAGAGGAAGCGATAGAGTTCTTAGAACAACATGAAGATGCAAGACCTTTAGCTGGCGGACATAGTTTAATACCCGCTTTAAAGCTCAGGATTATAAGACCTTCTTATATAGTGGAAATAAGGAGATTTCAACAACTTAACTACGTGAAAAGAGAAGGAAATATCTATAAAATAGGTGCATTAACGACCCATTACGACATGATAAAATCCAATGTACCGCTACTAAGTGATGCGGCAAAAACGATCGGAGACCCCCAAGTTAGGAATATGGGAACAATAGGCGGTGTTGTATCACACCTAGACCCAGCGGCAGATTACCCTGCTTCTTTGATAGCAATGGACGCTAAGGTCTTGATAAGAAGCAAGAAAGGTCAGAGATTAGTTGATTTTAAGGACTTCGCAAAAGACATGTTTACACCAGATTTAAACCCTGGAGAACTTGTGACAGAAATACAAGTTCCAGCTTTTGATGGTTACAAGTTTTCATATCAAAAGCTAGAAAGAAGGGCTGGTGATTACGCAATAGTAGGTGTTGCGGTCCTTCTGAAGGTAAACGGAAGTAGAGTCGAAGATGCAAGAATAGGCTTAACTGCTGTAAACAATGTAGCAGTTAGAGCAAAGGGTGCAGAAGAAGAGTTAATAGGGAAGGAACTCACTGAAGAAGTAGTCGAGAAAGCATCGACAAGGGCTATGGAGAGCGCAAACCCAACTTCGGACATAAGGGGATCAGCTGAGTATAAGAAAAAGATGGTTAAGGTATTAGTTAAGAGGGGTATAAATCAAGCTTTAGGAGGTGTTCGTAAATGAAGATAATTGAGAAAGACCAAAAGGCTAAGATAACTTTGAAGGTAAACGGAGAAGTTCACGAGGTGGAGGTAGAGCCCAGAAGACTATTGGTACACGTTTTAAGAGACTTAGGATATACAAGCGTTCATGTCGGATGTGATACTTCTAATTGTGGGGCATGTACTGTAATAATGAACGGAAGATCCGTTAAGTCATGCACAGTTCTGGCAGTAGAGGCTGATGGTGCTGATATATTAACTGTCGAAGGTCTTAGCAAAGACGGGAAGCTACATCCGATACAAGAGGCTTTCTGGGACAATCACGGTTTACAGTGCGGTTACTGTACTCCGGGTATGATAATGGAGGCTTACTGGTTACTCAAAGAGAATCCCAACCCGTCAGAGGAGGATATTAGAGAAGGTATATCGGGTAACTTATGCAGGTGTACAGGTTACCAAAACATAGTAAAAGCTATTAAGGATGCTTCTTTGAGGTTAAATCAGAAGGAGTATCCACGTCAATGAGGACTTCTTCACCACTCTCAACGTAACAGATTTTTTTAACCTTATCCATTATAGCCCTAGCTCCTATATCTCCCTCCAGATTCATGATCAGGGGAAAAGTCCTTTTGTGTAATAGTACTGGGTTCCCTCTAACTCCTTTGTGTGTAGGTACTACCATATCACAGTCCACAGTGAATGACTGGATTATCTTATTTACGGTATCCCTAGTAATAAACGGCATATCCCCAAGGAGTATAATAACTCCATCATAGTCTTGAAAGAACCTTATCCCGAGTTTTAATGAAGTAGACATTCCCTTATTCCAATAAGGGTTGTACAATACTACTTGGTCTTCCAATATTCTCATCAACTCTTGGTAGTATTTCCCCACTACAATTACTTTCTCTATGCCTTCAACAGCACTTACTACCCTTCTAATAATAGGCACTCCGTAAACTTCCTTAATTAGTTTATTAGAACCAAACCTATTAGCCTCACCTGCAGCTAGAATTACAGCCCCGATTCTCATAAATACTTCTACTCGAAATACCTATTTATGAAATATGAAGGAGAAGTTCCAGTTCAGGTAAGTGCTGAAGAGCTTTGGAATTTCGTGACAAAACCAGAAAGCATGGCTTCTTGCTTCCCCGGGATAAAGAGTTTAACCAAGGAAGGTGACGAGTATAGAGTAGTAGGAACAGCTGGAATAGGTTTCATAAAAGGAGAGTATAAGGCGTTAGTTCGTTTTGTTAACATAGACAATGCTAAGAAAACCCTTAGCTTAATCGCAAAAGGAAATGGGTTAAACAGTAACGTAGATATTAATGCAATCTTACAAGTTTTAGATAATCCAGTTAGGCTAAAGTATTCTGCTGACGTAAAAGTCGGAGGTGTTCTTGCCTCGATAGGAGCGAGATTAATGGATTCAGCTGTAGGTAAGATAGTTAACGACTTGTTTGAGTGCGTGAAAACTAAGGTGAAGTAATTGGAGATAAGCGGAGAGGTAAAAATAAAGAATGTGGATAAAGCAAAAGAGTTCCTCAGTTCTTATCAGAACTTAATTAATTGTATTCCAGGCGTAACTGAAATAAAAGGAAAAGAATTTACCGTAAGAGCAAAGATTGGTTTTTTGACAGTAGAGACTAAGGCTCAGGTGAAGTCCTTTGAGTTTAGGGATAATGAGTCTGTGTCTGTTATCGAAGTTAAAGGAGTTGGAGTAACCTCTACGATTACCAGTCGAGTCAAGGTTGACAATGACAAACTAATATATAAAGTAGAATATGAGGTGCAAGTTACTATTAAAGGCTTGGAGAAACTTGTAGAGAAGCAAGCACATAAAATTGCAGAGGACATAATAACATGTACTAAACAAAGAATAGATGAATAATCACTCTAGTAACTCGGTTATTATCCCGAGACCTCTAGTCCTACCTTCTCTAAAAACGAATATCTGCCCCTTCTCTATATATTCCGGCCTATATAGGAACTCCATCACCACTTCTGTTGTGTCACCAGTCCTAAGATATCTCGAGGAAATTTCACGGAATTTCACTGCTTGTCTAATTGTGTATAGATGCAAGGTAGCTACATATCCCTCCTTAATTGTAGTCGGGTGATGGAGTACTACTATTCTAGCCCTAAACCTCTTATAGCTTTTGGGTTTTTCCACTGTTAGTACCATTCCTTTTCTCAGGTTCTCCTTATCCACTCCTTGAACTGCAAAAGTCGCTATACTTCCTGCGTTGACAGAGTCAACAAATACTCTGTTCAACTGAATCGACTTGATTTTAACTAGCTTAAACTCTCCCAGTTTAGTAGGACCTATATAACAACTATCATTTGTCTTTACGTTCCCCCTTATTACTGAACCTAGTACTACAGTTCCTACTCCGCTCACGTTATATATTTCGTCTATATAAACTAGAGGAGGCTGGTTATCATCACTTGTGACCTTGGGCTTTGGTGGTAGCATGTTCAGGAACTTACTCAGTATGTCGAGTCCCTTCCCGGTTACGTTTGACACTTTAAAGATCGGCACTACTCTCTTACTCCTCATGGCTAGGATAGCGTTTAATAAGTCCTCGTCGGATTCTACCTCCATAACAAGCCTGTTAATCCCCGGAATCTTAAGCACGTTCCTTATGTCATTTACTATATCTTGTACTCTCTTTTCGTCGTATTTGTCGATTTTTGTTATGACTATGAACACTGGGAACTTAAGTATTGATGCAATAGCTAAATGCTCTTTTCCCATGGCGGATAATCCGTCGTCCGTCCCCACTACGAGCATTACATAATCTACTTCGTATCCTAATAATCCCTTCAGAGTCGTTCTGAGGTACCTCTCGTGACCGCCTAGGTCTATAAGTCTCACTATCTTCGTACTTTTTAACGTTATTTCCGCTTCGTCCAGAGGATCTCTCAAGTTCCAGTTAACAATTGTTCCCTTATCGTTAAATCCGAGAAGCCTTAAAGTAATTGAGGAAGTCCTCCCAGTCAAAACCTCGTGTACATGTCGGGCTACCATAGCCCTCAGTGTACCGTTACCATCATCAAGTTTTCCTAATACTAGTGCACCGGTCAAAGTACTCTTCCCGGCATTTACATGACCCATTACTGCTACATTAACTTGGACGGGGATCTTATCCTTGAATAACCTTATGAGCACTTCTCCTATATATCGTCCTTTTTTTACTTCGACAATTCTCTTGTGTACTACTTTAGCATTAACTGCCGAAGCAATTTTGTCTAGAATTTCAATGCTACTTTCTAAGTCCTCTTTACTTAACCCCAAAACGTCTCCATCATCGCTTACTCCGATTACGTAAAACGCTTCTCCTCCTCCTTCTTCAAGTCTGTATTTCATTTGTGTAGCGAGAGATTGTAATCTATTCTCGTCTTTGCTATTTATTAAAAGTTTATACTCTATCTTACCGATCTCGTTCTCCTTAGGATACTTCATCCCACCACTTTTTACAAATAATAATTTGTATCCGAATAGATAAACTTTAATAAGATTAAAATGGAACCTCAATTACTCTATGAAGGAAAACATAAATGTCCCATATGCCATGCGGATCAAATGATCATCAGAGAGTATCTATATGAAGCACCCAATGTAGGTAAACTAGAACTGTCGGTTTGGGAATGTCAAAGTTGCGGTTACAGATTGAGAGATGTAAAACCACTAGAATTCTTGACACCAATTAAATTAGAGCTTAAAGTTGAAAAGGAAGAGGACTTAGGAACAATAGTTTACAGATCAGCTTTTGCGGACATTATAATCCCCGAGTTAGAAATTGAAGTTACTGCGGGTGAAGCATATCAAGGAGTCTTGACGACTGTTGAGGGAATTTTAGAAATAATCCTTGATCAGTTGGGGGATAATTGTAAAGAAGAGAAATGTAAGAAGCTTGAGGATGCAAAAAATGGGAAAATCCCGTTTACCTTAATAATAAATGATGAAAGTGGTCTGAGCTTCATTCAATCGGAAAAAGTAAAAATTACTCAACTTTAATTTCTTTGCCTTCCTCTTCCTTGCTTTTCGCTTTTTTCAGTATTATCTGCAATACTCCGTTGTTATAAGTAGCCTTGGCACTGTTCTCATCTACTTGAGTCGGTAGTTCTATCTCTTTGTAATATTTCCTATCCCCACCTTCAGCCCTTACTATTAATGTCTTCCCTCCGTCCGTTATCTTCACTTTTATGCTATTCTTATCAACACCAGGTACTTCTGCTATAACCCTAATTTCATCGCCTTTTTCTATTACGTCTACTAGAGGTTCTCTCTCTTCAGTTATCATTGGCTTTCCTTTATAGTTCTTAACGTTTCCGAACTCCTCTACAATTGGCTTCCCGTCAGGTCCTATTGTTACTCTGAATCCGTAAACATAAGGACCGAATGTTTTTACTTCGCCTTCTCCTCCAAGTCTCATGAATTCCCTCTCGAACCTCTCAAATTCTTCTTCTATCTCTCTTATCATTTCATCAAATAGATCAAATGGATCCTTATACCTTCTTGACATCTTTTTATCCCAAAAGAGAATTACGAATTAGAGCTAAAAAAATCAACGCGTGAAATTACCTTGATCATTCACGAGGCTGAACAAGCTCCAACAACACACCCATAACGCTCTTTGGGTGTATAAATGCTACTAGATGCCCTCTAGCGCCAGGTCTAGGGACCTTGTCGACAAGTTGTAAACCATTTGATTCTAGCTCTTTCAGGCTCTTTTCTATGTTTTCCACCTTAACCGCTAAATGATGAAGCCCGGGCCCCTTTGTTTTCAGGAACTTGGCAACGGTGTTATTCATGTCCTCGTGGTTAATGGGCTCTAAAAGTTCTACAGCAGTTTCACCATTAGTTCCGGTAAGAAAAGCCACTTTTATACCTCTATCTAGTAAGTCCTCTCTATGAACAAGTTTCATCCCGAGCGTAGTGGTGTAGAATTCAATCGCTTTATCTATATTTTCCACTACGACACCGATATGGTCGATATTTTGTGTCTCCATGGCTAGAATTAATTCATTTTTGACTTATAAGTTTGTTTAAAAAGCAAAGATTATATAGTGTTTAAACAAGTATATCATGATACCTTATGGATACAGATGAAAAAATCAAGGAAAGTTTACAGAAGTGGGAAGAAAAGGTACTGAATCCGTGGCTAGCCAAGAGACCTGAGAGGAAAAAGGCTTTTACAACACCTTCAGGCATAGAGGTAAAGAGGCTTTATACTCCCCTTGACCTCAAAGGTACGTATGACGAGAAGATAGGTTTTCCCGGAGATTACCCGTTCACCAGAGGAATTTACCCCACAATGTATAGGGGGAGGCTGTGGACAATTAGGCAGTACGCAGGTTTCGGTTCGGCTGAAGACACAAACGCTAGGTTCAGAAAACTACTTCAAGCCGGACAGACCGGTTTGAGTATGGCTTTTGATCTACCTACCCAGTTGGGGCTAGACCCAGACCACGTTTTAGCGTTTACTGAAGTAGGTGTAGTAGGAGTATCAATGTTCCACTGGAAGGAAATGGACTTAGTAATGTCAGGGATTCCAATGGACAAGGTAACGACATCAATGACGATTAATGCTACGGCAATTGAGCTGTTGTCTATGTACGTAGCAACTGCTGAGTCCAGAGGAATAAGCATGAATGTGTTAGACGGTACTGTACAAAACGATATTCTAAAAGAGTACATAGCTAGGAAGAACTTCATATATCCCCCCGAGCCTTCCTTACGTTATGCGATAGACCTAATCGAATACTCAGCAAAGAACATACCTAAGTGGTACCCTATAAGCATTAGTGGTTATCACATAAGAGAAGCAGGAGCTGACGCTGTTCTTGAGGTAGCATTTACGTTAGCTGATGGTATTGAATACGTGAGAAAGACAGCCGAAAGGGGTATTCCGGTAGATGATTTCGCTCCCAAGTTGTCATTTTTCTTTGCAGGTTATACTAACATATTCGAGGAAGTAGCAAAGTTTAGGGCTGCTAGGAGGATGTGGGCTAAGATAATGAAAGAGTGGTTCAATGCTAAGAAACCAGACTCTATGATGTTAAGGTTCCATACACAAACCGGAGGAGCCGAACTCACAGCACAACAACCAGAGATCAACATAATAAGGACTACCTTACAAGCCCTAGCAGCTGTTCTCGGAGGTACACAGAGCCTCCACGTTAACTCTTATGACGAGGCTTTAGCTTTGCCAAGCGAGAAGGCTGCTAAAATCGCAATTAGAGTACAACAGATAGTTGCGTATGAAAGCGGTGCAACTGATACTATTGACCCTTTAGCTGGGTCTTATTATATTGAATGGTTAACTGATGAGATTGAGGAAAGGGCGTGGAAGATAATTGATCAAATAGAGAAGATGGGGGGCATGATGAAGGCTATTGAGAAAGGATATCCACAAGCCGAGATCGCTAACAGTGCTTATAGAATACAGAAGATGATCGAGACTGGTGACATGGTGAAAGTAGGAGTAAACATGTTCTACGAGCCCGACTGGATAGGTACTACTGAAGTGTTTAGGGTAAACCCTCAAATTAGGGACAGAATAATGGAGAGGCTGAAGAAGTATAGAAGTGAGAGAGACGAAATCAAGTGGAGGGACTCATTAAACGCTGTTAGGAAAGCAGCTGAGAAGGAAAGGGAGAACTTATTCCCACACATACTGAACGCAATAAAGGTTGGAGCTACAGTAGGAGAGATAAGCTCTACCTTGAGAGAAGTTTGGGGAGAATACAGAGAACCCGCTATATTCTAACTGTTTTTCCTCAATTTTTTGAGTATTTCTAAGAACCTCTCTTTCTTATCAACCGGTGCTTCAATGTTTTCTCTAACTACCTCCCACTTGTCCCAAGGGAAGATGATCCATTTATCAACTACTTTGTAGTAATAGTCCGGATACTTTCTAGACCACGGCTTAACGAATATTGTTGCTGTCCTTACTAAAGAAGGGTTAAACATTGCTATGACGTTCCCGACAAAGTCTAATGTTTCCCCAGTATCCGACACGTCGTCTATGACGAGAACTTTTTTGTTCTCAAGACTATCTACGTATACCGCTCTCACTATAGGCTTATTTTCCCTACTACTTACTCCCTTATAGAACTTGACGTCAATATATCTCATGCTCTTTATTCCCAGCACATCCGACATTAGTTTGGCTGGGATTACTCCGCCAGTAAGAATAGCCACAATTACGTCAGGGACAAAATCATCACTCAGCATTCTTTCTGTTATTGTTAAAATCCCTTCTTCTATTTCCTCCCACTTAGGGATATAATACTCAACCATTCATGATCACCAAAGGTATTTTCATCTCGTCCTCACTCAGTCCCCCGTGATGACCTATTAACTTTGTATAGTCATCTTGTTGTTGCTTAAATAAATAAACGTAAGCCTTATCATCATCAGGGACTGCTATGAAATCGGCGTAAGAGCCTTCCTTACCTAACAACTTTTCAAACTCATTCCTAGGGAATACCTTTAATGAAGGATACCTTGAGTAAAGGTAGGTCTTCAGATCGTACTTACTGTGGAGGAAAATAGCCCTTGAGTCGCCATAAGGGGGTAAATCCAAAATGTTAAGGAATTCAGTGTCGTTATTGAAAATTACATGATCTCTTGTTTGTACATGACCATGATCTGCGATAATAACGAATTCGTATTCTCTTCTCAACGCAGCTAGTTTACTCAACCTTCCGTAGATATCTTTCATCGCCTCCTTGACCACTTCAGTGTTAGGGCCGTGCTTATGAGCTAATGTGTCGACGTCCGGTATATAAAAGTACACAAAATCATAGTTCTCATTCAAAGCGTTATTCAGTTCGTAGAATGCGTCAAAATAAGTGCTATATGTCTTTGTCACTTTCACCTTACCGTGAGTCATGTTAGTAAATTCAGTATCGTTTAAACCCTTGGGTATTACCCCTGCAGTGTTCTTATCCGTCACCTCGGCTAAATAGCTCTTTGCCTCTGGGAATAGTGTAGAATACTTAACTTGTGAAGAAATCGAGTCCCTTGAGTCTATTAAGGGGTAAGTATACTTCAACGTGTTAATCACAGAACCGAGTTTCTTGGAATATGTTGTATAGCCTAAAATCCCGTGCTCTCCAGGTAGTTGGGCCGTAAATAGTGTCGTAATGACTGTTGCTGTAGTTGAAGGGAAAACAGTAGTTATATAAGTGTCTACATTTATTCCCGCCTTCTCCATCATTTTATAACCCATGCCATCAATCAACGCTAAGACTAATCTTTTGCCGGTTATACCAATCTTATTGCCTTTGCATTGCCTATTTACCCCGAGAAATTCAGCTATCCCACAGGCTAGATTATAAATACTTCTTGAAGAATAATCAGGGTATACGAACTCCATACCAGTAAAGTTTTATCTGAGTTAATGAAGTTATATGATCATGGCTACTACGATACCTCCTGATGAGTTAGCTGTTCAGAACATGATAACAATCTTTGCTTACCTCGCTATAGGTTTATCAGTTGCAGGTGCAGCCATTGCGGCTTTTTTTAGAATAAGGCGGGGTACTGCATAAGATGTACGACGCAATAATAATAGGAGGAGGGCATAATGGGCTTGTGACTGCTGCGTATCTTGCAAAGGAAGGCCTGAAAGTTGCGGTATTCGAAAGAAGAGGGATAATCGGCGGGGCCGCTGCAACTGAAGAGTTATGGCCTGGAATTAGAGTATCAACAGGCTCCTATGTCTTAAGTTTGTTAAGGAGAAAAATAATTGAAGATCTACATTTAGAGAAATACGGTCTTAAGGTTTATCTTAAAGACCCAGGGCTTTACGTACCTTTTGGAAACGGTAAGGGGATTTCTATATGGACGGACACAAGAAAGACAATAAAGGAAATTGAGAAGTATTCCAAGAACGACGCAAAGAGCTACGAGAAATTTGTCCAACTTCTGGATACTTTCTCCTCCGTTGCTGACTTTTTCATGCTAAACCGTCCTCCTAAATTTTCTGAGGTAGAAGAGCTCTTTTCGTTCTTTAAGGGTCTGAGCATAGACGAGGATAAAGCCTTAAGTCTGGCTAGGATGTTCTTCCAAGACGGGAAGTCGTTTTTGGACGAGTTCTTTGAGTCTGAAGAGGTAAAAGCGGCTTTAATTGAGGACGCAGTTGTTGGCACTTATGCCTCTCCCTCGACTCCCGGTACTGCTTATGTTTTTCTGCACCACAACATAGGTGAGGTGAACGGGATAAAAGGTGCATGGGGGTATGTAGAGGGAGGAATGGGGGCTGTAAGTAAGGCGATAGCTAGTGCGGCGAAGGATCTGGGAGTAGAGGTCTTCACTTCATCAGAAGTAGACGAAATACTCACCAAAAAGGACTCTGACGGAAAGGAGAGGGCAGTTGGCGTAAAACTGAAAAACGGAAAAGTCGTGGAGAGTAGGATAGTAGTGTCAAATGCGGATCCTAAAACGACATTTCTTAAGCTGGCAAGAAACTCGGAACTGGACGACTATTTTTTGAGAAGAATAAATGCACTGAAAACCACGGGTGTGTCTTTCAAAATTAACGGTTATCTGGAAGAGTTACCGGATTTCGGTAAAGGTAAGTCACTAACAGACGAACATAAGGCTTCAATCCTTATAATGCCCTCAATGGACTATATAGAGAATGCTTACTTAGACTCCAAGTTTTTCGGCTATTCTAAGAAGCCATGGCTTTCTATTAACATCCCATCTACGATAGACCCTACGTTAGCTCCGCAAGGGAAATTCGTGTTTAATATATTCGGTCAATACTTGCCCTACTCCCCTAAGCTTGATGACCTAAGAGATAAAATGACAGAGATCGTTCTTGAGACAGTAAGGGAGTATGCTCCTAATTTCAAGCCCGTGAAAATGGAGTTCCTAACCCCTTTGGATATCGAAAGGAGGTTCGGGATGTGGGGAGGTAATATATTTCACCTAGACATGACCCCTGATCAACTGTATGTTTTCAGGCCGTTGTTAGGTTATTCGGATTACAGAACTCCTATAAGGAACTTATACTTATGTGGTTCTGGAACTCATCCGGGTGGTGGTGTAACCGGTGCACCCGGGTACAACGCTGCCATGGAAATTCTTCGAGACTTGAAAAACCTAACTATGACTTAAATATTTGTAATTCCATAATGATGTTTGATTATGGTCTTTTCGCAAGATGTAGAAACTGTTATATCATTGGTAGGGGTACTTGCAGTCATGATGACTTTACTTTATATGTTATTTAAAAAGAATACTCAAAAGTTTATGCTTTCAGATAAGGCAGTACAATTACAGCAGAAAAGTACTAAGAAAAAGGATGACGCAGGAGAGAAAATAACGTGGGACATGATAGGCGGTTATGAAGATGTAAAAAAGGAGATCAAGGAATATATTGAACTTCCCCTAAAACACAAAGACTTGGCTAAAAAATACGGTTTGAGACCCCCTAAGGGTATTCTCTTGTTCGGTCCACCTGGGTGTGGTAAATCTTTAATGATGAGGGCTTTAGCTAATGAAGCTAAGATCAACTTCATTTACGTTAATATTAGCGATATAATGAGCAAGTGGTACGGTGAAAGTGAGGCGAGATTGAGGGAACTTTTCGCAAATGCGAGGAAAAATGCACCTTGTATTCTCTTCTTCGATGAGATCGATACTATTGGAGTAAAAAGGGAAAGCCACACTGGTGATTCTGTAACACCAAGACTACTTTCCTTAATGTTGTCTGAGATAGACGGGATTCATAGCGAGGATGGTGTAATAATTGTAGGTTCTACTAATGTACCTCAACTTCTTGATAAGGCTCTACTTAGGGCTGGGAGATTTGACAAACTTATCTATGTAGGAGTTCCGGATAAAAAATCTAGAAAAGAGATTTTGAAGATTCATTGTGTGGGTAAACCGCTAGCCGAAAATGTAGACTTAGACAAGATTGCTGAGATGACCGAGAGGTTTACCGGAGCTGATCTGGCAAACGTATGTCAAGAGGTAGCCAGAAAAGTTGCCATTGAGAGCCTTGAGACCGGACGGGAAAGGCAGATAACAATGGAGGATTTCGTTGAAGTAATAAAGAGGTATAAGCCAAGCGTAACGTTACAAATGCTCGATGACTATGAGAAATTCCGCATGGATTATGAAAGGAAGTTTAAAGGACCTGAAATAGTAGAAGACGAAAATTCCGAAAGGATCACTTTAGATGATATAGGCGGATATTTTAACGTAAAAAAGGAGCTCTACGACTTACTTGAAGTTCAGTTAAAGTATTCTAACTTGATGGAACAGATGAAAATCCCCCCTATAAGGGGAATATTACTATACGGACCGCCCGGAGTAGGTAAAACTATGATGGCTAAAGCCCTTGCTAGAACGTTAAAGGTGAAACTGATAATGTTGAGCGGTGCAGAAATATTATATAAAGGTTATGAAGGAGCAGTTAGTACTGTAAAAGAGGTCTTCAACAGAGCTAGGGAGAACAAACCGTCAATCATACTACTTGACGAGTTAGATGCTATAGCTCCTAGAAGGGAGGGACAGAAGGCTGAGTTGGCTAAGATAGTGAACCAATTATTGACAGAAATGGATGGAATAAGAAGTCTTAAAGAGGTAGTAGTTATAGGAACGACAAATAGGATTGAGGATATTGATCCAGCCTTAAAGAGACCAGGTAGGTTTGATAGAATAATTTACATGCCTTTACCAAATAGAGAAGAAAGGGAGGACATCCTTAAGAAGTATATAGGAAAAGAGGAGTGTGAACAAGTTAACTGTGCTAAGATAGCTGAAATTACAGACGGATTCAGTGGTGCTGATCTCGCTGCTGTAGCTAGAGAAGCTAAACTTAAAGTTTTGAGGGAGATAATTAAAGGGAACGTCCAGAGAAAACTGACTTATGAAGACTTAGTAGAGGCAGTAGAAATGGTTAAACCTTCTTTAAAGCAGAGGAAAGATAAGAACTCAAATTCTGATCAAGAGATACAATGACTTCACTTAGCGTACTTACTTTTTCCAAACTTGAATTTATACTTTCTAACTTTTTATCATGAGGATTTATTCCTAGTCTATTACAGAAGTTACTTGAAGCTGCAATATCTACGTTTCTTAGTTTTCCCCTAATATCGAAGAACATAGTAGCTTTTCCCATACAAACAAGAACCATGTCGAGGGATGCACTACCTAAACTTCTGAGCTTATAGTCCTTGACTTGGCTTAAAAACTCTTTTACCGTTTCGAATTTACTCCTCGAAAAGTAAGCTAAGATAAGTGTCTTTTCCGGTTTTCTAATATTTTGTACTACCTTGTCATTAATGTAAGAGTACTTTTCGTCATAAGAAAAAGTGTCCATTGTGAATATATTCGTTATGACTCCAGTAACTGATTGTAACAAGTTATTTTCATCACTTCTGTAAACAGCTATTGACACTGAAGACCACGGAATACCAGAAACAAAATTAGTACTCCCGTCAATGGGATCAATTATTGCTTTGTATTCGTAACCTGAGTCTTCTACAGTTCCCGCTTCCTCTGAAATAAATTTGAATTTATAACCTGTTTCTCTCATAAGCTCGAATATGTATTCTTCGCTCTCTTTGTCAATCTTCCTAGTCACGTCATCTTCATGTGTAGCTATAATTTTCGCAATATCTGATGAATCTTTTTTCTCTCTTAAGAACTTAGCTACCTCTATCCCTATTTTAGTTATTTCATCTCTTTTCATTTATTTTTTCCTCTTCATTTCATTAAGATACCTAAAAGCCGAGTGAGCAGCTACAGCACCTTGAGAGGCTGAAGTTATGACTTGTCTGAAACCTAACCACATTCCCGTACAATCCCCAGCGGCAAATACTCCTTGTATATTAGTCCTCATCCACTCGTCCACTTTTATATATCCCATGGCGTCAGTTTCAAGTCCGTTAGCTCTTGCGAAATCCGTCGGTGGTTCAAACCCTATCTCCACGAATACTCCATTAACGTTTAGTTCCTTAGTTTCTCCAGTCTTCACGTTCTTAGTCAGTATAGACTTCACTAATTTGTCTCCCTTAATTTCAGTGACAACGGTATTGAGGATTATCTCGACATTAGGCTTTGCTTTTATGTTCTCTAGATAGATCGGTTGTCCCTTGAACTCGTCCCTTCTATGAATAAGGTATACTTTAGTCGCATACCTTGATAGAATTTCAGCACCTTCTAAGGCCGAATCACCACCACCTATAACAGCTACAACCTTATTCTTAAATAAGGGCGCGTCACAGATCGAGCAGTAGGACACACCCCTACCTGTAAACTCAGCCTCACCCGGTACATTAAGTTTTCTCCTCTTTACTCCTATAGCTAGTATAACGCTCTTTGCTTTAAATTCCCCTTTCCTCTTAGCCTTTACTACGAATTCATCCCCGTCCTTCCTAATACTTTCTACATGGTCTAAGACTACTGGAACGTTGTATTTCTCTATGTGCTTATTAAACACTTTTATCATGTCTTGGGCATTGATTCCGATTAGTCCAAGATAGTCGTCTACTTCTCCTGCCTCAGTGAGTTGTCCACCAGGTGTCTCCCCGATAACGAGTGTCTTGAGCATGTATCTTGCGGCGTAAAGTGCAGCACTGTACGCAGCCGGACCGAGACCTACAATAATTAAATCAAAAGTTTCACCGGGTTTAACATCAGCCGATTTTGGTATAAGACTCATATTTACATTTCACTCCTCTTCGAATTTAAGGCTTTCTGAACTTTCATTTATAAGGTGCTTTTGAGACTTAAACTTTGTGAAAATACTTTTAGTAACTGGTAAATTAGCGTTTAAAGCCGTCGAGGAAGTGGCTAAAAAGATCAACGCTGATGTTTTAGTTTTGGATTATCCAGTTGCAGCTCTGATGACGACGGAGTATATAGCGGAGAGTCTAAAGAAGTTTAAGGACAAAGTGAACAACTTTGATCTTATTATAATTCCGGGGTTGTCAAGTGGGGATGCAAAAACCATTGAAGAAAAAGTGGGGATAAAGGCCTACAAAGGTACTGAGGACATTCACGATCTCCCATTTGCGTTAGATCTATTAAAGAAGGGGTATGAATTGTCTACAGTATATCCTGCCGATAAATTTATCCAAATTGAGAGGGGTAAGAACCTGGAAGACACTTTGAGAAGTGTCGAGGAGTCTGGCTACTACAAATTCGAGGTGGATAACGTAAAGATACCTGTTGTACCTCCCCCTTTTAGGATCTTTCTCGAGGTCGATGCGACCAAACCGTGGAGGGAACTCGAAGATGAGGTATTAGAGAAAATAGACTTTATAGATGTTTTAGTCCTAGGCTTTCCCAACGGTCATAATGATTTAGATGATGTTAGGAGTAAGGTAGCATCTCTGAGAGAGTTAATACCGGTCGCTATAGATTCTGCATCTCCAGAGGAGCTGATTGAAGGTGTCAAAGCCGGAGCAGGTTTCGTGTTCAACCTAAACGAAGAGAACATCGAAAAACTTGAGGTAATTAAAAAGGACGCCTCATTTGTGATCGCACCTTATTCAACGGAGAATAGGGCTGAAATCACGCTTAAGTTGTACGAGAGGGCTAAACAAAAAGGTTTCGAAAAAGTAGTACTAGATCCCGTATTATCTCCACCACTTTACGGAGTAGTTGAAAGTATAATTGAATTCAAGAAAGTGAGGGAAGCCATAAAGGATGAGCCAATGCTCATGGGAATACTAAACGTTACAGAGCTAATAGACGCGGACAGTGTTGGAGTAAATGCGTTAATGACTACAATAGCTGGAGAGCTAGGTGTGGGGAACTTACTAATTATGGATAAGGGTAAGACTAGGGGGTCTGCACTTGAAGTCAAGAAAGCATCTCAAATGGTTAGCATAGCTATGAAAGAACATAAAGTTCCTAAGGACCTAGGAATCGATTTACTTATCCTTAAAGACAAAAAAAGAGGAAAAGTGGAGACTAGTAGTACTGACCTTTACTCGCCCGAGATAGTTGAAGGTCACATAGAGCCTAAGGATATGGACGAAGGTTTCGTAAAGATTGTTAAGGATAACAAATATATCTACCTCAACTGGTACGGAAAGCAGAAGTTCACGTTAATAGGGGCTGACGGTTTGAGTATCGGTAGAAGACTTCTTGAGAAGACTAGGGTAAATGCGGAGCACGCACTATACATAGGCTATGAGTTAGCTAAAGCCGAGATAGCTCTTAACTTGGGTAAAGAATATATTCAAGATAAACCACTCTTCAAACCGTATGGATATAACAGCGTCAGTACCGAACGTAATAGAAAAAACGGCTAAAAATAAAAAATTAAGAGTTTACATCGCATTAATTCCTCCTATAGTTACTCATGACGATTTTTTGGACGAGTTAAAACGTAACGGATTCAATATCTCGGACGCTTGCAGATATGATAAAGCGCTTTGTTACGCAAAAGTGTTCGGCGGTGTAGTGATAAGTAATGACAAATCGTTCATCCATGTGCATCTGGAGGGTTTCGTTTACGAAGGAAATAAGGGAGAACAATTTTCCCCTTGTTCCTTCACTGAAAACCCTTATGCGTGTTATGCTTTTGACGACGGTAGTGTTTTATGCTTCACTAAGGAAAAAAGGGGAAAGTTCATAGATAATATAGGCTTAAGGCTAATAGTTAGATAGTCAGTCAAGGATATTCAATTATTGCGTAACTACCTTCTCCTTCATATATCTTTAATTTCACGTTATACTTGCCACCTAGCTTTCCGAAAATTTCCTTAGCTATTTCATATCCTATATACTCAACCGTCGGGTAATTAGCTTCTATAACTTTTATTTCAAGCTTAAAGGGGCCTGTTATTGAGACCTTTTCTAAGTCCTTTTTAGGGATCAACAGCTTATGATCCCACTCCTTAATAATTTCAAGTAACGTAGTCTTTAACAGACCGAAATCTATTACGAAACCTGTCTTAGGGTCTATTCCATCTCCCTCTACTTCTGCTGATATTTTGTACGTATGACCATGTAACTGGTCGTTACCCTCTGAAGAAAGCGTGTAGTGGGCTGAATCGAATGATAAGCCTTCAACTCCTACCCTTACTTTCATTTAGAGCCCTCCTGATGTTTTTGTTGAGATGTTCCCATAAAGACTCGCTTAAATACCTTATTTCATGGCATAAGTTGACCAACTGCTCTTCTTTCTTAATCTCCTCGATAGTCTTGTATACACTCATGAGCTCCTCGAACCTACCCTTAAACACTACTCTGTCTTCGTATCTAAGAGTGTCGGAGCCAATAGTGTAATCCCCTCCAACCTCAACTATTCTGTAAAAAGAATAGGCAAGCTCATAGGTGTTAACTCTAATTGGCATTCGAGACTCTAACTCCCTTATCAAAACGTCTATTCTGTCTTCAATAAGAGATTTAAGGGAGTCTATGACCTCTAGTTGTTGTCTGAAAGCTTCCACGTTTAACAAATCCTTAAAGCGGGAGGACTTTATACACTCTGTACCACATGGTATTTCTATCTCTAGGACTTTCAATTTCTCTACGGGTGGAGCTGTTAAATAATCGTCAATTATATTACTCATATTTAACAGTTTGAGAGGTAAGTAATAAAGTATGAAAGAGCTTTTTGACGTCGTAGAAGATTTCCTAAGCAGAGTAATACAACACTATGGTACCAAAGTCGACACTATAATAATCGGTGGTCCCGCTATAGAAGAAGAGGACGTGAATAAACCACTCTTTGTTCTCATTGTCATTAAAGGCGTAAAGAAGATTTCTTTCTTAGCCAGACAAGAGATCGTGGAATATTTCATGAAGAAAGTTGAAGCCGAGAAGGTTTACTCCAATTACGTAATTTATACGGGGCACAGACCTTTGATTTACACATTGTTAGTAGACCCCTCAGAACTGGAGTATCATATTCCCTTAGTAGTCTACTTATCGACTAAAGGCGTGTTAGTGTACGGCAATATGGAAGTTCCTAAACTGCCTTCATTCGGTAATGTTATAAGAATGGGCGAAATTAACAAGGGAGATGTGGTCGATCTATGAACAACAGCGCCTTTGCTTCGGAATATTTAACTAAGGCTATGAGGAATTTGAGCAACGCTAGGTCGGCCTACGAAGAAGGTGACCTGATTGACAGCTTATGTTATATTTATAACGTGGTCGAAGAAATAAGTGCAAGCATACTAGGACTTTACGGCTTTTATTATCCTTACGATCACAAGGCACAAATGTTAAACGTGATTGTGAACAAGGTTAGAGAGAAAGAAATCACGCTAATAAGAAAATTACAACTCCTAGAACAAAGACTCTATCCGATTATCCTTGTTGACGAGTCTTCGCTCAAAGAGGGTTCAGTAGTGGCTAGGAACGTTGAAGTGAAGAACTTGCTTCAGGAAGTTGAAGATTTATTCGAGCTAGCAAATACTGTATTTGATGAGTTCCATCATTGACTTAGACAAGGACACTTGTAGCTCGGACGTAATTGAAGCCCTAAATAATTATTTTCGTAACGTAATATACAAAATAAATAAGAATAGTGCTTATTTTGAAGAGATTATAAACAAATACAAAATTGAAATAATCAGAGACGAAGGTGATGTGATTTATTTTCGCGTGATATCTTCTTCTGGTTGAACTTTTATTCACAGATCAGAAAACAACTTGGGTTTAGAGAAGAAGAAGACTATTATTCGGCAGTGCTTCTTGATCAGCTATTAGCAAATAACTATGAGGACTATACTGAGGAATTACGTAACCTAATCCGCGGAAAGACTGTCGCAGTAGTGGGTGCTGGTCCGAATTTAGAACAAGTTGAATATTTGGACGAAGATGTAATAATATCGTCTGACGGTGCGACAAATTATTTAGTATCTAAGGGCATTAAGCCCGATGTAATAGTGACGGATCTCGACGGAATTTCAGTCTATCCAAAAAACTCAATATATGTGGTTTTAGCTCATGGTAATAACACGGAATATCTGGTAAGCAAATTTCCATTTATTTCTGGCAGAAAACTCATCGGTACTTGTCAAGTGTTTCCTTTTGGTAGGCTAAAGTTATTCGGAGGATTTACTGATGGTGATAGGGCTGTAGTCTTAGCTTCTCTATTTCAAGCTAAGGCTATAAGACTGTACGGAATGGACTTCGATTCAGGGGTTGTAGGTAAATATTCTAAGCCCTATTATGAAAATAATTTACCTGCATCGTGGATTAAGAAAAATAAGTTAAAAATTGCTAAGCACGTAATTGAAGAGGTTTTTAATAAAACTTTATAATTGTATAAGCGAAGAAAAATTTGGGATGTCTTTTCTTTGTTAATTCAAAAAAAGTCAGGATATTTGACACGACCCTGAGAGATGGAGAGCAAGCACCCGGAATAGACTTAACTATAGAGCAAAAGGTAAGAATAGCAAAACAACTAGCAGATCTAGGAGTAGACGTAATAGAGGCAGGATTTCCAGCAGCATCTGAAGGAGAGTTCGAGGCAACTAAGAAGATATTAGACGAAGTAGGGGATATGGTAGAGGTAATAGGGTTATCAAGGGCTGTAAAGCAAGATATAGATAGAACTATAGATACTGGTATAGCAAGTATTCACGTATTCATTGCAACATCAGATATACACTTAAAGTACAAGCTGAAAATGACGAGGGAGCAAGTTCTAGATAGGATATATGAATCAGTAAGGTATGCGAAAGACCACGGTTTGATTGTGGAGTATTCACCTGAGGATGCGACAAGAACTGATGAAGAGTTCCTACTTAAGGCTGTTAAAACTGCTGTAGAAGCGGGAGCTGATAGAGTTAATATTCCAGATACAGTGGGTGTAATGCACCCCTTCAAGTTTTACGATTTAATAAGTAAGGTAGTAAAGGTCGCTGACGGGAAGATAATAAGCGTACATTGTCACAACGATTTCGGTTTAGCTACGGCTAATTCGATAGCAGGTGTTATGGCAGGAGCCAGGCAAGTACACGTGACTGTTAACGGTATAGGTGAGAGGGCTGGAAACGCTTCACTGGAAGAGGTGGTTATGGCGTTAAAGAAATTACTCGGTTATGAGGTCGGAGTGAAAACTTATAAATTGTATGAGACTTCGAAGTTGGTTTCGGAATTAACGGGAGTACCCGTACCTTACTTTAAGGCAATCGTAGGAGAGAATGCGTTCGGTCACGAGTCAGGTATTCACGTTCATGGTGTTATCGAAAACCCCTTAACTTACGAGCCAATATCACCTGAAGAAGTTGGAAACTTCAGGAGGATAGCATTAGGAAAGCACAGCGGAATTCACGGGTTAAAGAAATTGTTATCTGATCAAGGTATTGAGCTTACAGACGATGAGTTAAGAGAGGTTTTGAAGGAGATAAAAGCACTTGCTGAAACCGGACACAAGGTAACAGTAGACGATGCAAAAGCGATAGCTATTAAAGTTTCTACTAAAAAAGTAAATGCATGATAAGATTTTTATTACACTCGGCATTTTTTCTAGATAATTTAATATTAATTGACCCCCATGACGGAGGAAGTATTGGATTACCAAGACCTGAGGTTAAAGCCTCACTAATTCTAATCACCCATAATCATTACGACCATAACGCATATGAAATAATACCTCATGAAACCGTGAAACTTAAGTATTATGGAGAATTTACGTACAAAAACTATACAATAAAGGGGATAAAGGCTTACCACGATAAAGAGAAAGGTAAAAGAAGGGGAGAGACTGCTATATATAAAATAACGTCACCCAACGGAAAAACCTACGTGCATTTAGGTGATCTAGGGCACTTATTAGATGAAAAGTTAGTTGATGAATTGAAAAATCCAGATTACTTAATGATTCCCGTTGGAGGTGTGATAACTATAAACCCGTCAGAGGCTATTCAACTTATCAAGGCGTTAAACCCTAAAGTAGTTTTTCCTATGCATTATTGGGTTAAAGGACACTACATGCCATTAGATCCTATAGAGCCTTTCTTACAACTAGTGAACACTGAGGGGTTAAAGATACTTCAAATAAATAAGCCCGAAGTAAACGAGGAAACTATAGAAAAGGGAAGCGTCGTGTACTTCAATATATACTAAATAGCAGTTCAACAACATTCATCCTTCATTTGAACACATTATGACAGAGTTTAGGACATACATAAGCAACGTGTAAACCTTGATCTACTCCTCTAGATATAGATTTCCATTACGACGTGGTATATTTAATTTATTAACAACAATCGGTACGATTTTCTACTCAGTTTTCTGAAGAAGTGATATAACTTACGTTAACGGATAAAAGTATAGAAATCGTAAGATTAAAATCACAAACAAAAAAGAAGCTCGCAGACATCTTCGTTATACTAGAAAAGTACCGATAAAAGAGTTTCATACGACGAAGCTATAAATTATTTAATCGAAAGTTGTTGAAAACAAAGAGATTGCCGAAAAGTTATTTTGAATTACAAAAGGATTAATCTGGATAAGGAACTCTTGGAGGGTCACAGAGAAGGCAAACGGTAACAAAGTAGTATCAGATCCTGAAGTCATTCTCTTATTACTATGAGAAAATTTGTAGAATTTTATAATAAAAATAAAATTAGGAAACTTGAACATAAAAAGGCAAATACAATATTAAAGGAATTGTTAAAATCTGGTTATTTTAAGGTAGTAGAGAGTTTAAATCTGAAATTCTACTAGACATCTGAATATAAATGTGAGCACTTTACTTTCTTTGGCTGATTGTTTTACATAACAACTGTTAAGTTTCCTTAGACTAAAGCAGTACTTAGAAGAGAAGAGGAATTATCAAAGTGTAATATAAAAAGTGTAATATAAAGGAAGTTAAATTTATTGACCAAAAACATCCAAACAGATTCATTAATCCCTTTCCTTCAATCTCAGCCTACTGCTAGTAAAATCTAACTTATAGTTGTCCCCCATGTATATAGTCTATTTAACAAAAATACAAAGAGATGGGCGTAAAAAGGTTATAAAAAGACAATGCCTTAAGGGCTTCAAACCATTAAACCTATGGCTTGCCGCCCTTTTACAAGGATAAAAGAAACGATTATAGCTTTACTTTCTCTACTTTAGCAACCGGAACAGTCTCTTTTTCTAATTCTCCTTTTACTAACGTTTCGATTGCTTTTCTGATTGCCTCTGATCTATTTAAATTATATCTTATTGCATATCTGTCTAATAGTTCCAATAAGTCTTCTTCTACCTTAAATGTTACAACTCTCATCTTGCTACCCAAATTAATACTCCTCTTGCTTCGGTTTAAATATTATCTGGAGCGGTATTTCCATATTCCACTTACGAGAGGAAGATTACTTGATGAAGATTAATATATTTGTTTTCATATACTTTTATTCAGAGGAGAATACACATTGCCCACTATACACTTATCTTTGCCAGAATCACTTTACGAGGAATTGAAGAGAAAGGCCGATGAGATGGGAGTGCAGATTACAGACTTAGTGAAATTTTACATAAGGAGTGGGCTAAAGAACTCCTTTGATGAGGAGGATAACGATGAAAAAGAAGACGATAAATACTCTAGACTAGAAGAAAATATGGTGTTCCTAGAAGCAAGAATAGCGCAGCTGGAGAGTATGGTCAATGAGCTTATCAAGAAACTATATGAGAAGGAAGCTGAGGATGAGGAAGTGGAAATTATAAATAAGGATAGTAAATAATTATAATTGGGCCTACGCGAAATGCCCTTGTGTCCCAAGGGCTTATGAACGTAGGTGGGTCCCCCCATATTGTTAAATCTTAGAATAGGATCATTCTAACTCATTCTAAAAATGATGTTACAGGGACGTCCTGATAAAGATACTTAAAAAAGATGATGAATTGATTCCTCGAACTGATTACATTACAATTAGGGTTACGGTTCTCAGTATAGCCGAGTTCTTCCTTATCTGTGCAATTATCTTATTTAACTCGTCCAAGTTTTCTGCATTTATCTCAATGACTACATCGTATTCTCCATACACGGGGTTTGCTTCCTTAACCCCGTGGATCTTTTTAACTTCATTAGCTACGTCTGTTTCTTTCCCAACAGTTGTTACGATTAAAACGTAGGCTTTTACTCCCATGATCTAATCATTAGTGTATAAAAATAAAATATTTTTCATTTTAAGAGAAGTCTCTCAGAGTCAAATGCCCTGGATGATAAATATATTAAAAATACAGAGACTAGAAACGTTACTAATAAAGAGAATATGGATTCTTGTATTGATCCAAATACATATAGGAGTAACCCAAGACTAATTTGCACGTATGGTATAATGTATATAGCAGACAAGGGAAAACTTAGTTGGGCAGGATTTATAAACAGTGCAGTAAACGAGGCTATCATTCCAAAGCTTATTACTATAAAGTTAATCACTTGAATATTTCTAACTGATCCACCTAATATTACTAGAAATATTAAACTTAGCGCTCCGGTTAACAGCACTGATAAAAGGTACACGATAACTATCATTCCTAAGAAGGGTAATGTCAGGCTAATGTTAAGACTGAGGGATACACTGGATAGTAATACGAATAAGAGGGTACCAATTATATCCCCAAGGGAAGAGAATAACCCTAAGACTGAAGCCACTATTAACTTAGAGAAGAGAAACGACCTTACTGAAAGTGGTGTAGCCAGTAATGATTCGAGAGTTCTCCTTTCCCTTTCTCCGGTTATTCCCTCAAGCAAATAGAATACTATCGGAGTTGCACTGGGGAATATTATTAACGCTATTATTCTCGTAAGCTCTGCTAATTGTCCAGCGCTACTTGAAGTAGGGTGTCCAGTTACGGTTCTGTAACCAAGGAGTAGGTATATAGGTTCTCTTATATCTACAACCGACACGTTTATTTTTGCCTCATGTTCCAAGTAATAAATTCTAGAGTTGGATATATTAAGTAACAACTGATATAACGCACCCTGAGCTAGATCTGACGCTTGCTGATTAGATGAGATAACTACTTGATAAATTATGTAAGCCTGCCTACTTATGTTGCTAGCGTTCTGATAAAAGTCGTTAGGAAACTCTATGATTACGTCCGGATACATTGAGGAGGATATATTGGTCTCAACTATTCCTCCTCTGCTCTGAATATAATTGGTAATAATACTAACGTAGAAGTCATTTAACGGGTTATGGTTTATCACGGCTATAACCGGGGGTTGGGCAGAAACCGAGGCATAAAGGACTATCCCTACTATGGGGAGCAGAATAAATGGTAAAATTATTGTGGAAAGTAACAGCTTCTTATCCCTCTTTATTTCAGTGAACTCTTTAGCTAGGAACACTCTGATCACGGCTAACCACCTTTAGGAAAGCTTCCTCCAAGTTTCTGACTCCCAGTTTTTCTGTTATCTCAGTAGGGGTACCTATCTGTATGATCTTTCCGTCGTTTATCATTGCTACTTTGTTACACATGTACTCCACTTCGAGCATGTTGTGTGAAGAAAGGATTATAGTGCTTCCCAATTTTTTAGCCATATTGCTTATGACATTCCTTATCCTCACAGAAGATTCGACGTCTAATGCAGAGGTAGGCTCGTCAAGGATAGCTAGTTTCGGCTTAGTCATTAATGTTCTGGCTATAATTAACCTCCTTTTCATGCCTCTGCTGTATGTGGAAGTCTTCTCGTATATTTTTTTCCCTAAGTCTGCAATTTTTACGCCTATCTCTACATACTCTTCAGCGAGTTTTTTGTCACCTCTAGCATAAATTTCCGCGAATAAGTTCAGGTTCTCTAAGCCAGTGAGCCTTTCATATGGAAAAGCGTCTTCGGGCATGTATGAGATGAGTCCCAACTCCTTAGCCTTTTCTGGTTTGTAAGAGAAGACACTTACTTCTCCCTCATATCTTTTGATAATCCCAGCTATTATCCTCAGGGTAGTAGTCTTTCCCGCGCCATTAGGTCCAATGAGGCCAAAAACGTCTTCCTTAAATACATCGAAGGTAATGCCCTTGAGAATTAGGGAATTGTTAAACTTTTTAAAAACGTTGGTAACACTTACGGCTATCTCGGAATTCATTATACCATAATATATACTTTGTTAAAATTTAAAATCGTTAGGAAAAAATTAGTTGTGATTACTGGGAGTATCAGAGACAGAACTGCCGAGTTCCTATTAAAGTTTGGAGAGAGAGGAGAATCTGTATTGAGGGCTGCATTGGAGTACAGTGAAGAGAATGAGAATAAAGAGTTAGGTGATTTCAGTTACAAAGGGGTCGTTGACAAACTCATAGACATGGGTTATAACTTTGACCCTAAAATGCTCTTACGAAGCTTAGAAAAGGATTTCGGTATAACGGAAACTACATACAAAAGTTCCAATCAGCACTGGTGGAAGTTCTTAGACAAGGAACAAGTCTCTCTTGCGCTTTCTGATTCCGGTCAACAAGACCCGAGGGTTAGACTTATCTTCCTAAAATTTTACTCTCTTGATCCGAAGGAGCTTCAACGTAAGCTAGAATTCTACTCTAGGAAAACTGTACTTTCGGAGGTGGACAAGAAAAATTTCAGGAAGTTAGTCTTTGATGAAATAGAACAATTAACGCAATTATATGATGATGCTATTCAGTATGAGGAGACTCAAGGAATTGCAAAGCAGATTAACAAGTTATTAACCTTAGCTTATAAAGTAGGGAAGAGGATTTATGGCAAAGGTTTCGATCAGGGATTTTCTGAAGAAGAAGGAGAGGAAAGAAAAGATAACCATGCTCACAGCTTACGACTACCCGACAGCGAAAGTGATATCTAATACAGATTTGGATGGAATCCTTGTAGGAGACTCATTAGGGATGGTAGTTCTTGGATTAGAGAATACTTTGAATGTTACAATGTCGGATATGATAAGACATGTATCAGCTGTTGCCAGAGCTAAGCCGAAACAGTTAATTGTTGCAGACATGCCTTTTCTCTCCTACGAGGTCTCGGTTAATGAAGGGGTAAGAAATGCGGGAAAATTAACTAGAAACGGTGCTGACGCCGTTAAGTTAGAAGGAGGAGAAGAAGTTGTTGACGTAATAAAGGCGATAATTAGGGCAGGAATCCCGGTCATGGGGCATATAGGTTTGACTCCCCAGCGTTTTCTGAGAATAGGAGGTTTCAGGACTTTAGGAAAGAGAGAGAAGGAAGCCGAGCAACTCATAAGGGATGCTAAAGCATTAGAAGATGCAGGTGTGTTTTCAATTGTCGTTGAAAACACTTACGCCGAAGTTGCAAAAAAGATCACAGAAACTGTGAGTGTTCCTACAATATGTATTGGTGCAGGTCCTTATTGCGATGGACAAATACTTGTTATTCACGATCTGTTGGGCTTTACTGACTTCTCACCCTATTTCGCAAAGGCATATGTAAATCTAAAAGAGATAATTGATAAGGCAGTTAACGAATACATAAACGATGTAAAGAGCGGTAAATTCCCAGCTAGAGAAAACTACAAGGAAATTTCAGATAACCGTTGAGCTATAAACCTCAAGGAGGTAGTGAGTACTGTTTTATTATCGTATTTTTTAACTATCTCCTCTAGTGTATCTCTGCTATAGCTCTTCATTGCCCTCGCGTATTTTATCAAGAGTGGGAAAGCCCTTATCACGTTGTCTACAATAGTTATTGACGCCATTCTTGCAGTCCTAGACAGAGGATTTAGGTCGATCGCTATTACCTTTTTCCCCATCCTCGTTAAAGCCTCAGTTCTGTCACCGTCCTCCAGAGCTAGTAAGACTACGTCGGCAATTAATATCCCTCTCGGACTTACCCTTCTCCTTTCACTGAATAACTCAGGTATTGTGGCTGAGGCGTCTTCACCCACTCCCAGAACTTCTTCAGCCCCCGCTTCTCTTAGAACTTTTTCAATAGCCTTTTCTCTTTCAACAGTTCTGTAGAACAAGTTTACCTCAATCTTTGCGTTTACTTCTTTTGCTAGCTCCACGATCTCTTTAGGCACAAGAGCCGCCATATTTCCGTTAACTGATATCACGGGATGTTTAGCTAGTAAAAGTGTGGCTACAGAGGCTTTTATCGCGTCTATTGCGAATTGTTGCGTCTTTTCCCCTATTAGATAATCGAAGCATTCCCCCCTTCCGTGAGCTATCAGCCCTTGTGGGACCACATACCCTTCCTCTAATCCTTCTACGATTTTTTCCCTTATTATGAGGGATTCTTTTCTGGGGTGGTTTTCTGGGATCAGTGAACGGACACTCCACTCCTTGCTACCTTGTGCTTTATCCATCCTTCTTCACACTCTCCTAGTTTAAGTATTAAGCCTTTCTTTTTAAATGAGTCTTTATATGGAGAGATAAAACCTAATTCCTCTGTGAACTTCTTCGCCACTTCGAAGAATTTGTGGATAGTAGGATTAAGGAGGAACTGGTTTATGTAGTTTAATGCATGTTCGTTGGTCTTGAGGAGAAGGCTCGTTGAAAGTCGTGACTCTGGTAAACTACAGATTTGTACGTCATCCGTAACTGTAAATACTTCCACTTCCCCTATAGTAGGTGCACCAGGTTTTTTTCTGTAAACTATTCCGCCTCCGTAATACTCCGAAATAACGTCGCCTAGACCGTTTTTTGACAGGACCTCGCTTTCGTGAGCTGTAAGCAATGCCTTCCTTAAATCCGTTAATCCCAATTCATAAGCTATCATTGCGTATCCTAAGCTTATTGCACCGCTTATTCCGTAACCATAACCCAAAGGTACTTCGCTGTATACATCTATGGATAACGTACCCAACTTCTTCAATGTAAGTAAGTTCTTGAAGTTATCTAGTTCCAATCTATCACCGTTACTTCTGATGACGGCTATCTTTTCACGGTCGCTCAATTTTCCGGTTACAACTAGTTTTGGTTCTAGCGTTAAAGAAAGACCTATTGAACCACTTTTTGAGATGTCGTTATCATAAACTGGGTACCAGACTCCAGAAACATTTAGTGGTACTGATACCTCTAAGTGCAATTTGTGCAAAAGATTATAGCTCAAGTATATATTTTAATCTCTTAATCTATCTTATAGAGAGTAATAAATGACGATAATTACAGACGCATCTCTCTTTAGTAGAGCTTTGACTACAATGGACATTAAGAAAATAGAGAAGTATCTCGATAAAACTGAGCAAGTAGTTTACGTGGGCAAGGCTACATCCGTCTCAGGTGACTTAATAAGATATGCTAGAGCCAAATATGTCGCATCTCCTAACCTTTTAGGTAATGGAAATAAGATAGAGGAGAGCAAAGAACAGAACGGTTCTTCAGTTTATAAATACTATAATGTGGCCCCTGGTTTAACATTCGAGGAATTATTAACTGAGTTAAAGCCTTCGGGCTTTGTACCCGTTCTTTTACCCTTCTACCTGAAGGGAACAGTAGGAGGGTTTATATCGAGTAATGGTTCAGGATTTGGTAGTTATAAGTTCGGTTTTGTGAGGGGTAAAAAGGAAGTACACAAGCTTGTTGGATCTACTGTAGCAACTATAATGACAGCTAAGTATCCAGAGGTCATAGAAGTAGACACGGAGACAGAATATGCGTGGAGTGCCGTAATTGTAGACGGTAAGGAAAGGTATTATTTGCCCTCATTTTACGCTAAATTTTTGGGTATAAGCAGTGGTGGTAAAGTGGATTCCTATACTTTGCTTAGTGACTTTAGCTCTCAGATAATAAGAAGTTTTAAGAGGGATTATTTCCCTCTAATCCTTTTATATCCTCCGACTTCCAGAAATAAGATCTCTTCGATCCCGAACTATGAGGAAGTTTTGACTTACATTATAAATTATAACTCGCCTGAGAAGTATTACGTAACTATAGGTAACGCAAAATTTAATGATCTGGAGAAGATCTCTGAATTCCTGCTGAAAAACAAAGATGTAAAACCTTTTCCCAGCCCAAGGGAATATACAACATTAGAATTAGCAATTCTGAGAGAGATTGGAAAGAAAGTAAAGACACCTAAGCAATACAGTAAAATATCCAAATTATACGTAGACTCGTTAAAGTGCATAAATTGTGGGTTATGTTTAGATGTTTGTTTAGCATATAAAATAACGGGTAACCCAGTCTTTTCTCCCATGGGTAGAATAGGTCGTCTTATATTTGAAGAGACTAGCTTCGAAACATGTTTCGGTTGTGCTAAAGACGAGGAGATATGTCCAGTAAATATCCCTATTAGTGAATTAATGACTGAAGGTGTAAACAAAGTATCACTAACTACTAAGCCTCCGATTGAGATATCTGACGTGACGGCTGACATAAGAGCACTTGAGAAGAAGTTAAATGAGAAGTATAGGAATAGACCTCTATTCTTCCTATTTGTGGGGTGTGCTGCTAAATATGATCCTATTGGTCTGAGAGGGTTCTTACAGTTCTTATTAGATAATGGAGATAAGCTCCCTGCACAATTCTCTCCTAGAGTTAGACTAATCTCTGGGAGGTGCTGTGGCTTCGACGACTATTTAGCAGGAGATGACGAAGGAGCAAGGAAGAAAGTTATATCAATTATTGAAGAAAAGAACAACAGTGGGGCTATAAACGTATACTTTATGTGTCCGGAGGGTTTGTACGTTTACAACAAGTTTTCTGACCAAAAGGGGATTTTAGCTTATGAGGTAATTAAGGATAAAGTCCAAGGAAAAATACATACCGGTTGTTGGGCTAAGAAATTAGGAATTAAAGGTGATGATGATGAGTGTGCGGGTTTGACTTTTACTACTTATCAGGGTTTTCCATTCCCTTATAACAAAAAGCAAGTAGCGACAATATGTCCTTTCTCGACGTGGAAGTTCGGAACTTTATCGGTATACGGTCAACTTTATAAAGAGAACGTAATTCAGCAGACCGAAGTCGCCGAGAATGCTGCTGATGCTGAGAAAGAAATCTTAGATTTAGCACTTGTTTCGATAAAAGATGCGTTAATCCAGTCAGTAGATGAAATTGCAGAAAAAGTCGGGCTATGGAGCCTAGGAGGAGAGCAGTACTTCATAACAATTACCTTCCCTATATTGTCAAAACACTTCAGTGACACTTATAAGAGCAACCTAAAGGCATCTGACAAAAAGGATTTAATCGTCAAGTATCTAAAATCCATAATAAACGACCCCATAATGTTAGAGAGTAAGCTGACTTTAGTTGTTGATTACCTTAAGAGCCAGAACTATGAAGATGTGGTTTCAGATGCCCAGTCCAAGATAGTTACCTCACCAAGGCTAGAGTTCTCTATGGCAGATATAGCTAAGTCAGAGGAGATGAAAAAGGCTTTAAGGGAGATAATTAGAAGAGCAATATCTACTAGGACGTTAGAAAGGATATTTAAGGACGTATTATATTCTTGAAATAAGCTGTTTGGTAAAAGTTTTTAATCTTTACGGATTACATTATACATCATGAAGACGTTATTTAAAGGAGTTTTAATAATAATTGCAGTTTTAGTCTCAGTATTAGGCTTCCTTATGTTTGAAACACATAGCCTAGCGTCTAGCTCACAACAAACTACTTTAGAAGATCCACACTACATAGGTACAATCTATATATACAACCTTTCCGCATTAAGTAGCTTTGTTTCGGCTTATGGTTACAATGTGAGTAATCTCACTAACATATTCGGAGAAGGAGTAATTCACGTACTTGAATACAACAACACAAGAGGAGTACTAGGTTATATTCAAGTGGAAGGACCGGAAGCTTCCTTAATATTTTATTATATAAACTCGACTTTAACACAACACGGGTTCAAACAAGGCTCTTATAAGAACCTCATATACTATTACGCCAACAAAACTGCAATAGGTTTCGACGGTCATTACGTGTATTTTGCTCACGATAACATATCTGCGTCTGAAGCCGTAAATATGATAATTTCTCTGTATAACTCTCCTAAGGTTCTACCTTCCCCAATAAGCGGTTTAATATTCCAAGGATATGTAAAGAACACGAGTTTTGAAGGGTTTGTCAATGACCAGATGATAATACTAAAGGCTAACTCAACCTCTGCAAACTTCACAAAGCTTGAAAATCTATTCCATTTCTTCCTATTCGAAACCCATAAGTATAGTTTTGAAGGAAATGTTATAATAAAGAACTCTACGGCAGTAGTTTATGAATTGACTGCACAGAAAGACAACGGACAGTCTGTATACGTCATAATAGGTATTGAAAAGGGAACCAATGGAGTGGATTATGGCGCTATGATAATTTCTCCTAATAAACAAATAAATTACACTGAAATCTTTAACTATCTATGAAATACGATAATTTAACCTATCTTTTTTATATTCTTAAGTTCTTCATTTTATCGAGATTTACTAAAGGCTTTGTCATATTAACTATTGTATCTTCCGGTTTAATGGTGTTGTTTTACCTCAGCATAGGAAAAATAATATTTGTTACCTATCTAATTCCCCAACTAAAAATAAATGCCCTAGAATTTGTTACGTTCTTCTTAGTCTTTAATTTATTTTCCTCAATAGTCCAAAAGGCAGACTTTGACTTTTTACTGACCTCCCCAGTAAAGACTACAACATTAGCCCTTTTATATGTAGTAGGAAGCATGTTTACCGGGGGAGCTTACTTTATAGTTCTCAGTACTTACATGATTTTGCTCTATCCCCCTCCGTACTCATATATCGCTTTCACCTCTTTTTCAATTTTCGGAATAGCAGTTAGTTCTTTGACCTTAGCAAAAAACAAGTTCTATATAATCTTTGCGTTAGTTTTTCTAAGTTGGTTACCTTATTTTCACTTCTACTTTACACCAACAGCGTTAATATTTGGACACTTATTAAGCGGAATTCTAAGCTCCCTAATCCTTTCAGCACTCGTACTTTATTACTCCGTTAGGTATGCTGACTTACAACTATCTGGGTCGAAAGTTAGAGCCAAAAGAAGGAGCCTCATCAATGGTAAACAATCTGTTCTTCGTATAATCTTGAATAATTATGAGTTTGTTTGGGGTTATGGTTCTACTTTTTCTGGGAGAAGGATATTCTTCTACATTATCCCTTACTATAAGGCGATAGGGATTTCAGCGCTTATCTCCTTAGTATATTTGTGTGTAGAAATAACTCTTCGTCCACCGTTTTACACGGGGATTATAGCACCTAATGTCCTGATCGTGTCCTTTCTGTCTACTACCGGTCTTTATGCACTTTCACAAGAGAGACCTTGGCTAACCTTTATGTCTTTAGACCAGGGGAGAATAATAGCAGAAAAAATAATTATTAAGACTCTGCAAACTGCCTTCCTCTCACTTCCCTTTGTAATTGTAGACTCTATACTAGGGAGATGTACAGTAGGCATATCGCTTTTTAGTGGCGTAATGGCGGGGTACTTAGTCACAGCAATCCTTATGAGTAAACTGAACCCGATACAGTTCAGAGGTGAGGTTTACAACTACAGGGTAGGAAGCGGTATGATAGTAGTTATAATGGTTGATTACATAATTATAGCACTGACAATTACAGCTGGTCTATTCTTGTTAACTAGCGTCTTGTTCTTGTTAACTTCAGTTTCTGTCCTCATTGTAGCTTTAATAAGAAAAAGTATGTGGGAAAAAATCAGCTTTAACCTTGTTGAGAAAGGTTTTCAGTAGTGATCTCCTCTAGTGGGACAAGATTTGTATCATAGCCTCTGAAAAACCACCATAATGAAGCTACGGCACCCATTCCCCAAAGTGTAAGGTTAAGTAAGACGTAATCAACTAACGGAATACTGCTCGTTAGGTAAACTGATATTGCATAAGAAACTATTGATATAGCCCTCACAAGACCTATCAGGAAAGCCCTATTTTCCGTAGGGAATAAAAGAGGTTCCAATATTGTCCTTGCTCCCCATGCAAACTCACTGAATAACATGTTTAGTGCTAATAGGATGTAAAACATTACTAGGTAAGCCCCAGTAATACTACTCGCTATCATAACTAGTGCGAGTATCGGTAACATAGTAACAGTACCTCCCATATAAGACAACATCACATAAAATCTAGTTCTTATCTTATCCACGATATATGATGCTAAGAAACCAGCTAATACAGTAGCTAGAGAAGCGACAAATATTATCGTGGATAGATAATATTGGTTGTTGGAGAAGTAATAATCTGCGATTGTATATGCCATCAGACCGAAAGTAAGGTACTGGGATACTCCTAAAATAACAAGGAACAAATATCTTGTTCTTAAAGGTATTTTATAGACTCTGTTATTGGTCATAGGAGTTACTGCGTCCTCTCCTTTGGTTAGTAGCAATTCGGCACTTTTCTCGGCTTCATTCACTTTACCTTTAGTTACGAGCCATCTTACGGACTCCGGTAACGAAAATCTCACGAAAGTCAAGACAACGCTAACCAGTATCGCCGAAAATCCTAATACTTCCATTACAAACGTAGGAGAAGATATCTGTGAGAAGGCTATCAATGATAACGATGCAGCAACAGTTATTCCGATATTATCAAAATTAGGTATTAGAATCAACAGCTTTTCCCTCCACTTTAAGGGGAAGTTCTCAGCTGTGTAAGAAAGTCCAGTAGGTACTTCTCCCTCAACGCCTATATTTGCTAACAGAAGTCCCACAAGCACTAAAGGTAAAAACGCAACACTGGAGGAGGATATATAATAAGCGGCACCAGAGACAATAAGCGCACCAACCAAATAGAGTATTAAAGTAATGTAAAACGTCTTCTTTCTCCCAAGTACTTTGTCTGAGAGATAAGGTAGCAATAACGTTCCTATTAAAGGATAAAGAGCTGGTAATGCTATGTATATCGGGTTTCCCTTAGCTAGGCTATATGTTAAAGGTGCGATTGAAGTAATAAGTCCCCACATTAAATAGCCTAAGCTGAGGGAGATGAACAGCTTCCAATGATTAATACCCCACTTTGCTTCGTCCACTTTTTCTGTTACCGTTGTCATCATGTAAAAATTTGAATTAAGTAAGTTATAAACTTACTTATAATATGATTATAAAAGGCTGATTAAGTACCTCAAAACTTTGCGTATCACGAAATAAGCAAACATTCTTTAACTTTCTGTATTAAATATTCTATTTCTTCTTTTTGTGGTTTGGGTATAAAATACCTCCAGCTCTCGTCATTAAGCGAGGGAAAAGCCATCACAATTTTTTTGACAGTCTCACACTCTTCATTATTTCTCATGAGTTTCGAGTTGTCTTTCACGAACTGTTTAAGAAAACGCAATGCAGTTAGAGGTTTACCCATCCTAAGTAAGTTTTCAATTATGTCGATCGTTTGAACCACCAGTGTATAGATCCAATTACAATACCTATGATTAATGAAATTAACCCGTATAAAGAGGTCGAAGTTAGTGGTATCAGATTACTGAAAATACCGTAACCCATAAGGAGGGTAGAAAATATTGAAAGGAGCAAATCAGTCACTGTGACCTTGTTAACTACCTTCCTTTTGAAAAACGGGTAGACAGAGGAGATTATAACATGAGACGAGTATAATGTTATCAAACTGACTTCAGTAGTGTTAGTATACACCGAAACATAAGACTGCGAAACAGCTGCATACGTGTTTATTAACGTGAACATGAAGGCTAGTATTGCTATTGACACTACCATATCCCTTTTGACTAAAGTATACGTTAGCCTTGAAAGAGCTACATACGCGGCTGTAACCGAGCCTATTAAGCTGTTAATCGTGAGGATGAAGAATATTAATGCGAATTTACTTCCCATAAACTCTTGAGCTATGTAAAAACCTGGGTATTGAGTCACTTGGAGTAAATTAGAGACACCAACGTTACTATATCCTACAGCGGCTATTTCAAAATAAGACGCGAAGACCACCGTTACAGCTGCAACCCAGTAGGCTATAATATAGGACTTCCCTACGGTTTTTCCCTTACCTTTAGCTTCATATCCCAAGAAGAACGAGGCGCCTCCTCCAGCTAATGTAAATCCAACTGCTAGAGCCCCTGAGAAAAAGTCAGCAGGAGGAACGGTTAGTGATAGAGGAAGGGTTGATACCCCAGTGAGTGATAGGACTTTTATACCCAATATGAAAATTAACGCTACTTCAATGCTTGAAGTTATTAATGCGTAGATCAGTGGTGGTCTTATACCCGTTAGTAGAAGAAGCGTTAAAAGCAGGGGAATCGCGATCTCAAAAATCGCCGGACTTACGTCAAATTCTGAGGGTATAACTATCCCAGCTAGATAGGTTGATGCTGAAGAGAGATATACGCCGTAACTCAACCAATAAAGCCATCCGGCAATTCTCCCTAAGAGTTCACCTCCTCCACTCCTAGCGAAATCGTAAGTACCACCAGTAGTCGCTATGACCTTTGAATAATTGTAACCGATCAGAACCCAAAGGAAGTAGATTAATGCTCCCATTATACCTGCTAGGAATGTTGAGGCTAAGGAACTCTGTAATGCGTACGTCAGGTAAGCCGAAACGGATCCAAGTGGGGCGATTGAACTGAGGGACTGAGCGTATATAAGCGAAGATCTAACTGATTCCTCCCTAGGCTCCAACTTCTTGGATAGATTAACCATACGTTTGCTTTAAATAAGGGACGTATTAATTTTTAATTATGGTTAACAAAGAAGAGGTCGAGACTCTAGAGAAAGCTAAAGAAGAACTTCAGGATATACTTTCTGATATAGATGACTTATTAGAGAGAGCTTATAACGGAGAGGATCTGGACAAACGTGACCTAGACAATATATTGAAGAGACTGGAAGATGTAAGAGATGATTTAAGAGAATTAAGTTGAAAATTCCAATTAAGCTTTAAAGCATAAAATGTAAAATTAAATATATGATAATCGATCCGATATTCCTCTTAAGAATAATGTTTACAACGATTGGTACGGTGTTAATCGTGTTTGGGGGTATTCACTTGGTTTTCCACAAACTTAATTTACCGGGATTTGAAGGAAAATGGGCTATAAACTTATCCATAACCTTGATATCCTTAAGTATAGCGTTATATCTTCTGTCCTTTCTTATTCTATAACACTTTTATTTTTACTACAGTTCCAATACCAATCTGGCGATTTTTTCCTCATACTTTCTAACCTCGTTATCAATCCTTTCTTCATAATCTTTAACATCAGCAAGGTTATTGTTTTTCACAAACCAGACGGGCAAAGTTACTTTACCGTCTAGATATTTACCAACGCTCTTGGGAACCCACACTTCCTTCCCTTTAATTACGAGAAGGTAAGCTTTATCGGTCTCCCCTTTGAGCTTTGTATCTAGTGAGATTACCTCGCCTCCTAATCTCTCTTCTACCCTCCTTCTGATTTGTAGGGTCAAGAACTTCACAAGAGAGGTCTTATCTTCAAAATAATTCCCTGCGTATCTGTAAATTGTCATGTCATTAGTTTTGCAGATTTCGATCGTTTCTCCCTCGAATTCAGTACCCTTTATGCAATTAAGGTCTTCTAACGAATCTCCTTTCTTGACGAAATAATTTATAGATATGACTTTCCCGCTCCTCTTGTAAACTCTTTTTATTACCGCGTCATCCTTCTCGTCTAAAATCCCCTCAACGTACTTCAGCGATTTCAGCGAGTGCCATGCTTTTTCCTTGAGCTTAACTTGCCTCCATTTTCCACCGTCATAAGTGAAATAATACTCTTCCTCGTTTTTAGATATCTTTCCTATTCTTACGTTTATCGGCATAATTGCGATATACATCTTGGTTAGGAAGGCTTAAATTTGTAGATGCTCGCTTAAAAATTTGAATTCTCTTTTTTCTCACAGCCATTTTAAAATTCCCAGTAGATCTCATTATCGTGGACAAATACTTACTTGCACTCCTCGGAGAAGCGGGTGCTACAGGTCTCGCGAAAGGCATATATAATGTCAGGAAGGAGGAGAGATTTAAACGTGCTTATGAGAATGAGATGTACCACTGGGAGTATTTCAAGAAGTATAGAAGAAGTATGTTGGAAAAGCCGGTTTTCTACCTCTTATACGTGGTAGGGGTCATTGCTGCTTTGCTTGGCTACAAGGCGATCCGTTACGTTGTGAATAAGGCAGAATCAGGTGCACTAGATTTTTATCTAAAGAACTTTGAACCCACGGGTGAGATAGGAAAGATAATTGAGGACGAGAAACATCATTTCTTACCCTGACCCTCTTTCTATAACTGCTGACATGCAATGTATCCCACCGAACCCTCCAGTGAGGTTTTCAACGTTAATTACAACGGAGTCGACACCCGAAATTTTCAAGTCATAAGGAGTAAGTATTTTCCCAGCATTCAGGGTCAGGAAATTAGTAGCGAACTTTTTAGCCTCATCCAAATTTACGTAGTGTATATTAAACTCCTTCTCCTTGAGGTATGTTAGCATATCTAATCCCCTCCTCACTAATTTCCCTTCAGAATAAACTTCAACAGTACTATGTTGCATTAGTTCTTTTACACCGACCACCAACTCACGCGATATTACGTTGAAATATGTGTCTAAATGGAAGAACTCTGTTGATATAGGTTCTTTCACTATTACCACTTCTTCACCGCTATTTATTAGTTCTTTAACCCCGTTCATATCGCTTCTGTTCCCCACTCCCACTAAATAAAAGTCCCCCATGGGGTAGAAGTCTCCTCCCTCTAAATATCCCTCCTTTACTTCGCCGTATTTAACAGAGATCGACTCCCAGAAAAGTTTCACCAGTTCCGTCTCAGCACTCCTCTGAGGTTTAGCCATCCTACCTATGACAACCCCGTTCTTTGTTGTTATTTGTTGATCCCTCATAAAGTATAGATTAGATAAGGGGTTTACCAGCTCAACTCTTACCTCACCATTAGTCGAAATGAACTTAGGCCTAAGCACCAACAATTTCGCTAAAAACCAAGGATCTGCGTTGACCCCTACTACTCTCTTCAACTTTTCATAAAATTTCTCGTCTTTTAACGCTCTCCTAATAATGCTTCTCAATACTCTGAAAGTAGCCACACCCTCAGATTTCAACGCGTCTATTAACTCTTCGTACTCTTTTCTAGCCTTAACGAAGTCAAATCTCCTCTTGAAGAGTGACTTTTCAGGCTCTAAAAGCCCGAAAAAGACTTCCAGCCCCGGCTTATGTAATGCCACTTTTTTTAAAGGATCCCATTCGGCTCTCGCATAAGCTCTCATACTATTTATTTTGCGTAAATAGGTTAATTACTTTGTACTATGTGAAAAATTTTAGAGAAATAACGTTACCAAGCTTACTACAATCGCAATAACTCCTAGCATGAAGTTGATCAGATATACTTTCCTAGTCTTGGCTACTTTCATTAATATCCCTATCACCAATATACCCGTTATTAGAGCCGTCACAACTGCTAATATCAGACCCTCCATACCGATGTAATGAATTGCGTAACTGACGTTATGCCTCGTGAATACGAGTGTAGTGAAGACTGCACCTAAAGCGGCTGGTATATACGCTAAATACGAGTACTTGAACGCTTCCTCAGGTTTTATCCCTAATAAAAGCATTGTCGATACCGTCATTCCTGATCGGCTTACCCCCGGTAAGGCGGCTAACCCTTGAGCAAAGCCTATAATGACCATGTGTTTTAGAGACATCTCTCTGAGCTCTCTGGGCTTTATATTCTCTCTCGTAAACTTGATGTAGATGCCATCCAGTATTAGTATAACCCCTAGTACAAGCATCGGTATAGACGGGTTGTAAGCGTTCTGTAATAACTTATCGGAGATGACATAAAGCGGTACGCCTACAATACCCGTTACTAGGGTTACTATTACGAGGAATTTAAGTAAGAACTTGTCCCTAAAAACAGCCATGACGTCTTTTCTGAAGTAGATCAATGCAGAGCCTATAGATCCCATTTCCATGAAGAGACCGAAGGTGTAAGCTACGGTTATTGCAAGTCCAAGGAGGAAGTGAGAAGCTAGGAGTTCTTGCGTTTTACTACTTATGGGTAACCATTCGGAAATGCCTTGAACTATACCTAAAATTACGGATTTGATCGCGTCGATCATTTTAATCGCCAGTTAGAACACGAGTTCAAACGATAGTGTCGTTATGTTGATATCGTAAAAAAGGTAAAGATAATAATAGTAATAGGGGTCCTAATACTTTAGGTAACCTTAGGTTAGTCTTAGAGATCAATAGTGGTGTTAAAAATAACACAAAATAGGGGTGGTTAAAGTTCAGAATTAGTAGTAAAACTGAGGTTACTATAATGCAACAATTTCTCATACGTTGTAGAGATATCACTTATCTAATAAAGTTCATGTATATAGTTTATATATAAAAAAGTTGGATACGGATAACTTTATAGGAAAATATAGTATCAATAGTCGTATGAAAAAATATTGGGCTCTATTTATTTTATTTATAGCCCTTACATTGTACGTAAAAGTAGTCGGGGAACAAAATATCCCCCTAAACGTCGAGGTATTTAAACTGATAAATTATCACCAAATTTCATATCTTAACCCTATAATGGTCTTATTATCAAAATACGGAAGGGAATACGTTTGGATCCCTGTAACAGCAATACTATTAGTTTTCAAGAAGACTAGAAAAATAGCAATAACTTTAGCTGGATCCTTTATACTCGCCATAATTCTCGGTGAGGCGAGCAAATATTTAGTATCACAACTGAGGCCATTTTATTATGTTTCCCCCGATTATCTATTAGTCAGTAAGCCTCACGATTTCAGCTACCCCTCAGGCCATGCGTTAATTGTAGGAGATGGGGCGATAGTCTTAGCTTTTACAGCTCCTAGATGGGTATGGGTTCCTCTATTAATTGAAGCTTTACTCGTATCCTATTCGAGGGTTTACGTAGGTGTCCATTGGCCCTTGGATGTGTTAGGAGGATGGCTACTAGGAGGATGGATAGCCCTATTCACGATTGATATGGAGAAGAGAGGAGTGTTAAGGCCCTTTGAAAGGGCGCTAAAGGTTGAATGATAAGGCAAAGAATAACCTAAGTAGGTCTCTATAAGTGCAAGTCCTCCCAATATAACTCCTACCATCCACATTACTTCCC
>OGCG01000005.1_pt1 | contig 155061 bp, 173 predicted proteins | sample 1570061 | NCBI WGS metagenome assembly OGCG01 (sample SAMN06268698, study PRJEB24515) | hot springs metagenome | isolation source: Joseph's Coat, Yellowstone National Park, Washington, USA | place: USA:Joseph's Coat, Yellowstone National Park, Washington, USA
CATGGGAGCAAATAAGGAACACTACTGGAAGAATGAACCTTAACGTTAAGTTTACTGTTACTCATTCTGGTTATAGTGATAGCGGGGATGGATCCAGTCATCAAGCTCTAGAGGATATAGCATTAATGAGGACTATACCTAATTTTAAAGTTGTAGTACCAGCAGATGCCGCAGAAGTCGAGAGAAGTCTTCCAGTTATTATCAAGGAACAAGGGCCTATATATTATAGAATGGGAAGAGAATATTCTCCATCAATAACTACTGGTATGGACTATAAATTTGAGATAGGCAAAGCTTACGTATTAAAAGATGGTGACGATTTAGCTATAATGGGAGCAGGAGTAGTACTATGGGACGCTTTAAAGGCTGCAGAGGAACTCGAAAAGATGGGAATTTCTACTGCAGTAATTAATGTTCCAACGATTAAGCCTATTGATGAGAATACGATAGAGTATTATGCAAGAAAGACTGGTAGGATAGTCACAGTGGAAGAGCATACAATATACGGCGGAGTAGGTTCAGCGATAGCTGAAGTTGTGGTACAAAAATATCCAGTGCCTATGAGGTTTATTGGAAGCACTACTTTTGGTAGGTCTGCTAGGAGTCAAAGAGAATTATTGGATTATTATGGCATAAATGCTGAAAATATTATTAAGAAGGCTTTAGAGTTGATGAAATGAGCGAGCTTGAAGATTTAAGGAAAGAAATAGAAGAAATAGATGAAAATATAATAAAACTATTATCTAAGAGGTTTCAAATTTCTCAACAAATTGGGAAGATAAAAAAGGAGAAAGGAATTCCAATAACTGATGAGAATAGGGAATCTAAAGTTAAGGAAAAATGGATAACTTTAGCCAGAAAATACGGTATTCCAGAATCTTTCGTCGAATCCTTTTTAACAATGATTTTTTCTTATTCTAAATTATATCAAATAAATCCCAAATCTAAGAGGAGAATTGTAATTATTGGCTATGGTGGTATGGCTAGATCTTTATCGTCACTTTTCAAAATATCTGGGCAAGAAGTAGTTATAACTGGTAGGGATCTTAAAAAAGCTGAGGCTTTGTCCTCTGAGTTTAACTTCGTAACAATGAGTGTTGATTCTGCTTTAAAGTGGGGAGAAATTATAATTTCTACATTACCTCCATCGGCATATTTTTCGGATTTTATGGATGAGACGTACAAGAAGATGAAAGCCAAAATTTTTATGGATATAACTTCATCTAAAGCCAAAATTTTTAAAGAATTAGAAGATAAGTCAATAAAATATAATTTCATGTATTTATCTATTCATCCTCTTTTTGGTCCTTATTTATATCCCGTAGGGGAGAAAGTTGTTTTAATTCCATCCAAGACTTCGACTTCTATCGTGAGAGATATTTATGAGTTTTTTATGGATAACGGTCTTGTTCCTTTAATTTCTAGCTTAGAAGACCATGAAAAGGCAATGAGCGTAGTTCAAGTTTTACCTCATTTTTACTTATTAGCTTTATCATCTAGCATTCAAGAGCTTTCAAAAGAACTTGGAATAGATTTTAAAAAATTTGAAACTACCAATTTTAGAGAGGTATATAAAATTATTAACAGAATAAATGAAATTAAAAACGTCATATTAGAAATTCAAGAAAATAACCCTTATGCTGATAAGGCAAGAGAATTTGGAGTAAGAGAATTAAATAACCTATACACCCAATTAATGGGGAAGAAAAATGATGCTCTTCATTCTTAGGAACGATAGTTCAACCTTAATGGAGAAGATTAAGGAAAGTTCAGCCTCTTATAAATTTCTAGACTTGTACGGAAAGAAGCTAGCGTTAGTATGGCCAGACGAGGAAGCAGAGAAAATTAATGATGATAGTATAGAAATGAAAGTTAAAACGAAGAAACCTTACATTTTAGCAAGCAATGAGTGGAAAAAAGAACCAACAAAAGTTAACGTAAAAGACGTTGAAATAGGAGGAGATAAAATAGTAGTTGCTGCAGGTCCTTGCGCAGTAGAGTCGGAGGAGCAAGTTGAAACAGTAGCCAAGGCAGTCAAGAGAGCTGGAGCATCTTTATTAAGAGGAGGAGCATTTAAACCTAGGACAAGTCCTTACTCTTTTCAAGGCTTAGGAGAGGGCGGGCTAAAAATCTTGAGGAAAGTTAGTGATGAAGTAGGATTACCTATAGTTACAGAAATAATGGATGCAAGAGATTTGCCTTTGTTTAAACAATACGATATAGACATGTTACAAATAGGTGCTAGAAACGCTCAAAACTTTACGTTACTTAAAGAGGTAGGAAAATTTGGTAAGCCTGTTTTATTAAAGAGGGGTATGGCTAACACTGTGGAAGAATGGTTACAAAGTGCCGAATATTTATTATCAGAAGGTAATGGTAACGTTGTACTTTGTGAGAGAGGAATAAGAACCTTTGAGAAAGCTACTAGATTCACGTTGGATATAGGCGGTATGGTTGCCGCAAAGATGATGACTCATTTACCAATGTGTGCAGACCCTAGTCATCCAGCAGGTAAAAGGGAGTTAGTTCACTCTTTAGCCTTAGCGTCAGTAGCTGCTGGTGCAGATATGTTAATAATAGAAGTTCATCCTAATCCGGAAAAGGCGCTTAGTGATTCTGAGCAGCAATTAACTCCAGAATCTTTTGAGGTATTGATGAACAGGATCAAAGCATTGGCTAATGCATTAGGTAGATCTGCATGAGGAAAATATCTGAGGATATATGCTGTTCTAAAGTGGATGTTCTTGTAAATACTAGTTATAAGGATTTTTTAGATTCTCTCCAAGGTAAAAAAGCAATATTTTATTCAAAGAACTTGAGCATAGACTACAATGGAGATCTTAATATACCTATAGAAGACGGAGAAAAAGCTAAAGACGTAAGTAACGTTCTAGATTTAGTAAAAGCACTTTATGATAATGGTTTTAACAGAGGAGATTACGTCATAGCTATAGGAGGAGGAACTGTTTTAGATCTAGTAGGTTTTGTTTCTTCAATATATATGCGTGGCCTTAATTTAATTAATATTCCTACAACGCTCTTGGGGATGGTTGATGCAGCAATTGGAGGTAAAAATGGAGTTAATTTTGGTAACGCAAAGAACATTCTAGGAACTTTTTATCAACCTTCAGCAATTATCATAGATTTAAATTTCATTAAAACTCTTCCAGAAGAGGAGATTAGAAAAGGTCTTGCCGAAGTGATAAAATACGGTCTAGTATTAGATAAGGAACTTTACGATTATCTTGCAATGAATGATAAGAAAATCTTGGAGAAAGATGAGGGAGCCCTTGAGGAAATAATTTACAAGTCAATTAAAGATAAACTGGCTGTAGTAAAAGAGGACGAAAGAGAAACTAAAGGAATTAGAGTGGTTTTAAACTTTGGGCACACTATAGGTCATGCAATAGAGGCTGGGTCTAATTTTACTATACCTCATGGATATGCAATATCTGTAGGAATGGTTTGTGAGGCTAAAATTGCTGAAGAAATGGGTTATTCTGAAGAAGGAGTTGTAGAGGACACTTTATGGATACTTAGTCTTTACGGTTTGCCAATAACTCCAGAAAAACTTCCTTCTAAGTACTCAAAAGAACTAGCTTTGGCTTCAATAGAGAAGGATAAAAAAATCAGAAACGATGAGATTTTAATGCCATTTCCTACAAGGATAGGAGATTATAAAGTAGTTAAAGTTCCTATACAGACAGTTAAAGGGTTTGCCTCACAATGTTTATAGATTATTCAACAAAACTTTTCGGAATAATAGGTAAGAAAATTTCTTATACATTATCGCCTGCAATACATAACTACTCTTTTGAAAAGTTGGGAATAAATGCAGTTTATCTAGCTTTCGACATTGAAGAAGAAAAATTTGACTTGATAGTAAAAGGCTTACTTGAGGTCGGAGAAGGGTTTAACGTTACAATACCTTATAAAGAGAAGATAATCCCATTACTTGAAGGATTAAGCAAAGAAGCAGAAGAAATAGGAGCAGTAAATACGATATTCAGGAAAAAAGGGTTTAACACAGATTATTTGGCAGTTAAAAGTTTAGTTTTAGAAAAAGGAGAAAAAATCGAGAAAAGTCTAATATTCGGTGCAGGCGGTGCAGCTAAAGCCGCATCATTCGCTTTAAGCTCATTAGGTTCTGAAATTTTCATAATTAATAGAACTAGAGATAAGGCACAGGAGCTAGTTAATAGGCTAACTGAAAGGGGTTATTATGCTAAAGTTGTTGAATCATGTAACTTCAGTTATGATGCAGTAGTCAATTCGACACCTAATCCTTCTTATATTCCTGATGAATGTATTAAAGGAAAATTAGCAATTGAATTTGTTTACTCTCCTTTAAATACTGAGTTTTTAATTAAAGCTTCTAAGAAGGGGTTAAGAGTTATAAATGGCTTGGAAATTTTAGTAAGACAAGCCTTAGAGGCACAAAAGATTTGGTTTGGAAAGTCTTTAAATGACAAAGAAGTGGTGGATTTTCTATATGCCAGGAAACTCGTTAGGTAAAGCATTAACTATAACAACTTTTGGAGAAAGTCACGGTCCTGCAATAGGAGTCGTAATAGATGGAATTCCTGCAGGTTTACCTTTAAGCAAGGAAGATATTGAATTTGAATTATCGTTTAGAAGGCCAGGAAAACTTTTTGTGTCGGGCAGAAGGGAAAAAGATGAACCAGAGATACTTAGCGGAATTTATAACGGAAGGACAACTGGGGCTCCAGTAGCAATTATAATAAGGAATACTGACGTTATATCTTCTCTATATGAAGAAGTTCATTATAAACCAAGGCCAGGACATGCAGATCTTCCTTACATTATGAAATACGGCTTTGAAAATTGGGACTATAGAGGCGGTGGTAGAGCCAGTGCAAGGGAAACTGCTACAAGGGTTGCTGCAGGGGCCATAGCAAAGAAGCTTTTAATGTTTACTAATACCGTAATAGCAGGACATTTAATTAGTTTGGGAAACGTTGAACTAGAAGAGAAAGTATCTTTTGAGGATATTCTTTGCTCTAAATATAGTCCGGTTAGGGCAAGTAAAAAATCCTTAGAAGAAAAATACGAGAAATTACTTATGGAAGCAACAAAAGAAGGAGATAGCTATGGCGGAGTTGCAGAAATAGTTGTAAATAACCCACCTATAGGCCTTGGTGAACCAGTATTTGATAAAATAAAAGCTGATCTAGCTAAGGCAGTAATGTCAATTCCTGCAGTAGTTGGTTTCGAATACGGTTTAGGATTTAAGGCAGCACACATGAGGGGTAGTGAAGCTAATGATGAAATTGTATTAAAAGACGGTAAACTTGGTTGGAAATATAATAACGCCGGCGGAATCTTGGGAGGTTTAACAAATGGTGAGCAAATAATTTTAAGATGTGCTTTTAAGCCTACATCGTCAATAAGAAAGCCTCAAAAAACTATAGATTTGAGGACTATGAAGGAGACGGAAATTTCAGTTATAGGTAGACACGATCCTGCAGTAGCAATTAGGGGAGTTGCGGTAGTAGAAGCAATGGTAGCATTAGTTTTAGCAGATCATGCAATAAGAGCTGGAATAATTCCTCAAGTTAGACTAGACGATAAGCAAGCCTCTCTTATTGAAGAAAATTGGAAGAGGTATGTTAACGCATGCAGGCCTACGGAGGGGTCTCAATAGTTAACGCCATACCTTCTTGGTATGGATCATCAATGGCAGTAAATTTGAAAGTAAATGTGGAAATTACTAAAGGAAAATATAATGGAGGAAGTAAGTTGATTTCCACTATAATAACATATCTTAAGGAAAAGTTCAATTTAGAAGATTTTGACGTCAAAATAAACTCCGAGATTCCTCAAGAAAGTGGATTAAAAAGTAGTAGTGCAGTTTCTACAGCATTGATTGGCGAAGTTAAGAGAAAATTTGAGTTAGATATAGATGTAGTTAAGTATTCTGCAATACTATCTATACTGGCAGGAGTTTCTTACACTGGAGCATTAGACGATGCGGTTTCTGCATATTATGGAGGAGTTTCTTACACATACAATAAGGAATTTAAAATTGTTAAAAAATCCGAGCCACCTTCAGATATTTCAATAATCATATTGCCAAAAGGAGGAAGAGGTAAAGTTAATTTAAATAAGCTAAGGGACTACGAACTAATTTTCTATGAAATTTTTAAGTTATCATTATCAGATCCAATAACTGCAATGAAATATAATGGTATACTAGTTGGCGAAATTCTAGGTTATGATTTAAAACCCGTGAAAAAAGCTTTAGAGAAAGGGGCATTAGCTTCTGGAATATCTGGTAATGGGCCTTCAATATTTGCTGTTACAAAAGAAGGTGAGGAGGGACCAATAATAGATGAATTTAACCTTTACGGTAAAGTAATATTAACAAAGGCTGTCGGACTTGAAAGCGAAGATAAATAGCTCTTACATAGAAGGTAAGATAAGGGCACCTCCATCAAAAAGTCTTGGAATTAGATTAATATTTCTCTCATTGTTGACAAAGGTTAATTTATATGCAAGCCAGGAGTTATCGGATGACCTTTTAGTAGCTAAAAATGCTGTAAATACGTTAAAAAATGGTGGAAATTACGTATATTTAGGAGGCTCTGCAACTACATTAAGGATGCTAATTCCAATTGCATTAGCTTTAGGTAAGAAAATAAAAATTGACGGAGATGAGACTCTCAGGAGGAGGCCCTTAAATGCTATTATTAAGGCATTAAAGTCGGCAAAATTTTCATCAAATTCCTTACCCCTCATAATAGAAGGTAAGTTAGAAGAAGAAACAGTAATAGAAGGTTGGGAAAGCAGTCAATACATTTCCGGATTAATTTACGCATATCATATAATAGGAGGGGGTAAAATTAGAATAATACCTCCAATATCTTCGAAGAGCTATATAGAAATGACTATTGATCTCTTTAATAGAATTGGTTCTGACGTTAAATTTGAGGGGAATGAGATTTTAGTTAATCCTAGACCTCTAAGAGGTTATGAAGGAGAAATACCAGGAGATTATGCTTTAGCATCATTTTATGCATTGGCATCGTTACTAACTGGGGGAAGAATAGAGATATTTGGCCTTTATGATCCTCCAGACTATTTCGGAGATCATAATATCGTAGAAATATTTTCTAATATGGGTGCAAAAAGTTATTATTCAAGTTCTTGGATTGTGGAATCTACTGACGAATACTCTCCGATAAAAATAAACGTTAATGACGTTCCAGATTTAGCTATTTCCATTGCCACATTATCGTCTGTGGCCAACGGATGTTCCGAAATACAAGGAATTGAAAGACTTAGAATAAAAGAAAGTGACAGGATTTCTACCATAATTTCTACATTGGGTGCATTTGGAGTTAGTGCAAAATATACAAATGATAATATTACAATTAAGGGCATTAAAAAGGAAAAAATTCTCAAAGGAAGCATTATATGCCCTTCTGATCATAGGATAGCTATGATGGCTGGAGTATTGTCACTAATACACGGAGGAGAAGTTGATAATGCTGAGTGCGTAAAAAAGAGTAATCCTCTCTTTTGGCAAGATTTAATAAAACTAGGAGGAAAAATATCTCTAGAATGAGACCGTTAATAGTAGCCTCTTTGCCTATTTATAAAGAAGATGACTTACTTAAGGCAAGGAATATTAAAGAAGCAGACATGATCGAGTTAAGACTGGATTATTCTCCAAAGCTAATTAGGCTTGAAAAAATAAAGGAAATCTTAGGTGATTTGAAAGAAAAGCTAATTTTAACAATTAGAGACGTCAATGAGGGAGGAGTATATAAAATTGCAGATAGTGAGAAAGCTAAGTATTTACAAGAAGCTAACGTAGAAGGTTTTATTTATGATGTAGAAGCTTCATTTTTAGAAAGATTTGACGTACCATTTAAAGGTAAAATTGTTTCTTCTCATTACTTTAATGAATTACCAAAATATGAAGAAGTAGAGAGAATAATTAAAAAATATGGTAATGACGCACTTTTTATAAAAATAGCTACTATTGGAAAAGGAGAATATAAGGAACTCTTAACTAAACTATTGAAATTTGATAAAATTGTAGTTTTACCAATGGGTGTAGATCCATTAGAAAGAATAGCACTAGGTATTCTTGGTTCACGGTTAATCTACACTTTCGTTGAAGCACAGACTGCCCCAGGCCAGATGCACTATTCCAAGGCTTTCAAGATTATTTCTTGCTTATACGATTAACCTTCTATTATCAGCTCGTCGTTTTTACCCACTTTTACTTGATAAATCTTAAGGGGTTTTTTAGAAGCTCCCTTAGTAGGTTTTCCATCCTTTATTGAAAAATGCGAAAAGTGACATTGGCAAACAATTTCTTCTCTAATAAGCACTCCATACTTTTCTAAATCGCAGCCAAGGTGAGGACAATATGCATCAAAAGCTATATATTTATCTCCACCTAAATATAATAACACTATTTCTTTCTCTTCCCCATTTATATTGGCTTTTATTTTAGTCTTCTCACCTATTTTCAGTTGAGGCTTTTTGATTTGCATATTTCTTCTTATTTAAGGCTCTCGGTAGAACTAAATAAACGCAAAGGTCTCCGCACATTGTACAAGATCCTGCTTCGAATTTCTTGTATTGCCTATATATCCTTCTAGCTCTTTCTTCATCGAAAGTTAACGAGAACATCTTTTGCCAATTAAGAGAAGCTCTAGCTTTGCTCATTTCTGTATCTAATTTTCTGGCTTTTTCTCCTAATTTTATTATGTCTCCGGTATGGGCTGCAATTTTAAACGCTATTAAACCATCTTTTACTTGTTCAGGAGTAGGTAAGGAAAGATGTTCTGCAGGAGTTAAGTAACATAACATATCTGCTCCATATGCTGCAGCTAATGCACCACCTATAGCCCCTGCTATATGATCATATCCTGCAGCTATATCCGTAGGTAGTATTCCAAGTACATAATAAGGAACTCCTCCAGTTAATTGTTTTTCAAGCTTTATGTCCATTTCTATCTGATCTAATGGCATATGACCGGGTCCTTCAATCATTACTTGAACTCCTTTCTCTATTGCTTTCTTAGCGAGTCTAGCATTAACTAATAATTCCCCTACGTGGAGCTCATCATGCGCATCATCTATTCCTCCAGGCCTTAGTGCATCTCCTAGACTTAATACAACGTCGTATTCTTTCGCCAATTCTAATAGATAATCAAAATTCGCATAGAGAGGATTTTCCTTTTCATTATATATTTCCCATGCAGCTAATATGGTCCCTCCTCTGCTTACTATTCCCGCAGTTCTCTTTTGCTCAGCAGCTTTCTTTGCCAAATCTAAAGTTACTCCAGTGTGTACAGTTACAAAGTCTACTCCATCTTTAAAGTGCTTTTCAATAACGTTAAACAAATCGTCTTCAGTAAAATCAATAACATACTTTCTTTTTGTTACCATTTCGTAGTAAAGCTGGTAAATCGGTACTGTGCCTACCGGCATTTTTGCTTTAGCTAATACTTTCCTTCTCATTCCGTCTATGTCTCCTCCGTCAGTTAAATCCATTATTGTATCTGCACCGAATTTGTTAGCTATCTCAACCTTTTCCAACTCTTCATTTTCGTCGTAGTGGTCTGTCGATGCGCCTAGATTAACATTAACTTTGGTAAATAAGCCTTCTCCTATTGCAGTATATCTTTCTAAATTTTGTCTCACAATGTTCTTAAATATTACTACTTTCCCTTTAGCTACTCTATCCCTTATTTTTTCTGGGCTTTCTCCTTCAAGTTTGGCTATGATTTTCATTTCCTCTGTAATGTTTCCGCTTTTGGCTTCAGTAATTTGAGTTGCCATATATAAGTGACTTAATAAGTTACTTATAATCCTTACGGTGTTACATCATGGATGAAGAGATAAGATTTTATAATGTTAAAACAGTATATACATATAGAGGTGAAAACATACGTCAGAAATTAAGGAGATTAGCAGATCAAAAATTGATTATAGAATTGTTGAGATTGCACAGAGCTCTCCAAGTACTGAAGTAGAAGCTACAGTTATTTTAAATGTTCCGCCATCAGAGGACGTATTAAAGTCCCTCGAGAATGTGAAGGTTGAAAGAGTTTTCAATTTTATGCAGACAATTAAAATAAGAGGAAAAGCAAAAGACGTGCTTTCAATAGCTAATAAAGACTTCGTAACATATATAATGCTTGACGAAATTATAGTTAAGAACGAAGAGTGGATTTAAGAGATTGGCAAATAAAATTAAAAGATAAAGTTTTAGATTCATTGAAAAGAGGATTTTTAGTTGCTTTAAACTCTCCCACTGGTAGTGGTAAAACGCTGTTTTCTTTAGTAGTTGGTACCGAACTTAAGGGTAAGGTAGCTTACATTGTAAGAACGCATAATGAGTATTACCCAGTATATAGAGAAAGCAAAAGGCTAGAGAAGAGTTTTTCATTTCTAGTAAGTAAAGCACTTGCTTGTCCATTTTCTACTGCTGATGTAAATCCAGAAGATATAAAATGCTCTAGTTGTGACATATTTTCTAGTATTCCAATAAAGGTCGATGATTATCCTTTTTCTTTTCTTTCAAAGTTAAAGAAAGAGGGAGAAGAGGAGGGATTTTGCCCATATTATTCATTACTGGATTCTTTATCTAATTCTGACGTAATAGTTCTGACTTACCCATATTTTTTCATACCTAGATTGAGAGAAGCATTAGGATTAGATTTTTCACAATATGTTGTGGTAGTAGACGAAGCTCATAATTTAGATAGATTAAATGAGCTTGAAGAAAGAAAACTAAATATAACAATAATTGATAGAGCAATTTCTCAGATTTCAAATACTACTGTAATAGAGATATTAAGAAGATTAAAAGAAGAAGTTAAGAAGAAAGCGTTATCTGAGGAAAAATATATTCTAGTACAAGACTATCCTAAGCTTACAGATGATGAGCTAGAAATAATAAAAGAAGAGTACGAAGCTTTAAGAGAAAAAATGATAAAAGAAAAGCGAATAAAACAGATTTATTTGAATAATATAATAAAATTCTATGAAACTGAAGGGAAAGTGTTCTCCTACAAAGGGAGTCTAGTAAAAAAGCCTATAACACCAGAAAAATACATTTCAATACTTAATGATCCGAGTCTTTCAGTAATTTTAATGTCTGGAACTTTACAATCAAAAGAATTCTTACGTAATGTACTCGGGATAACTAGGCAGATAGAATATATCGATACTGAAAAAGAAATGAAGAAAAAACTAAGTGGCACTATAGATTGCATTCTGGCTCTTGATGTAACCTCTGCTTATAGTTTAAGAACTAAAGAGATGTGGAAGAAGTACGCTTCGTATATTTTAAAAATATTTTACCAAGCGAAAGGCTACGTATTAGCCGTATTCCCTAGTTATTCATTAATGAATGAAGTTATGAAGCTAGTTAATTTGCCAAAGCTTGTTGAAGATGAGAAAACAAGTCTAGAGGATGTATATAAACTGAAAGAGAAGTCTATTATTGCAGCAGTAGCAAGAGGTAAGCTTTCTGAAGGAATTGAACTTACTAAGGACGGTAAAAGTTTAATTTCAGACGTAGTACTAGTAGGAATACCTTATCCTGCAGTAGACGATTACCTTAAATTGCAAGCAGAGGAAATTTCAAAAATTACAGGGCAGGACGTTAAGGATTTGCTTATAAATACTACAGCACTTATAGCTGTAAAGCAAGCAATTGGTAGGGCAATTAGAAGTGTAAATGATAGGGCAAATGTTTGGTTATTGGATAAAAGGTACGATAGCATAATGTGGAAAACTAAGATTAATTGTTTAAATCCCAAAAAGATTAAGCTATAGCCATGAAAGTGGAAATTTTTACTCACAAAAATTGCACTGAATGTAATCTACTTTTAGAGTATTTGGATCAAAAAGGATTACTAGGAAGAGTTCAAATAATAGATACGGAACTTTATCCTTTCTTAGCATTAGAAAGAGGAGTAATTTCAACACCTTCAGTTTTTATAGATGGAAAACTAGTTTATGCAGGTACAGTAGATTTTCAAGAATTTGAAAAGATACTTCAAGGAGAGAAGATAGTAAAGAAAATAAATAAGGATGAGCTAGTAGACAAGCTAATGTATGGAATAGTTGATTCTTTTGCTGCTACAGCATGGCTTTATGTTAATTTAGATTTCGATTCTTTCATGGCTCAAAAAGATTTTGTAATGGCAGTAACAGGTCTAGTATTTTCAGAGGATGCAGAAGAGCTATATAACTATTTGAGAAATTTAATGATAAAAAATGGGTTAGAGTATGTAAAGAAATGGGAAGATAAAATGCTAAGAAATATTTCCTCGAACTTTGTTAGGGAGATCTATTGGCTCTATGGTTCAAAACTCTCATTAGAGCAAATTAAGGCAAAATATCCATTAGAAGTCTTTGCGCATTGGCTCATGGTTAGAGGAGGATCCACAGGGAGAGTCGGATTAAGAATACATCCATTAACAGAAAAGGATACTATGGAGAGAATTTCAAAGGCTTATATGTACATGATAAATAATTATGATCAGTTATGGGAGAAAGTAGAGAAAGAACAAAAATCTTTGAAAAGTATAGAAGTTGAAAGAAAAGCTATACTTTAGTAACATTTAAAAATTTCGAAACAAAGATAATTCACATGCAACAGCTAGATCTTAGAAATAAGTCTTGTGAGGAATTTATTGTCGAACTATCTAAATATTTAGTCTCAATGAAAGCTGGAGAAACAATAACACTCCTTGCAGAAAAGGATAGAGTCCTATGCCTTCATCAACTTTTACGAAATGCTCCAAGATATCTCTTCAATTACGAAGATAAAGAGGATCATGTTGTAATAAATATAAAGAGATTAAGATAAGCAAATTTTGTTAGTGTCTAATTTTACATTTATATTCCTTTCTTTTAGATACTCTATAACATAGGAACTTAACTTACTATTAATTCCTAACTCTTCTAGCTCAATGCATTGTTCCTCATTCAATTTTTCTCTAATTATATCTTCATTTTCTCTTAATATTGTAAATAAAGCATATATATTATCTTTTTCCTCAATTATCTTCTCTGCATTAGATATCTCAGGAATTGCAGTTAGAACGTCAGAAAGTTTCTTAAGTATTGCATCATCCTTGTTTAATTCATTAATTAAGCTGTCTATAACTTCTATTTTATTTTTTATGTTGCTTAATTTACTTATTTTCCAAATTTTTTCTAGCTCATTTTTTATATTATTTAAGTATTCATTCATTATTATAAGTAACTGATTAGATTCTCTCTCTATATTTTTAATATCAGATAACAAAATTTCCTTCCCATAATATTCGTTTAATTTTCTAGCTATCTCCAGTTTTCTATTTTCGAATCCATAAAATTCCAACTTAGTTAATATGTCCCTATCGTAGCTTACGCATTGATTAACGTACGTGAGTACGTTATTCTTTTTTAGATAATCTATAGCACTCACTATTGATGAGTATTCAGTAATGTAAAATCTATTTAGTTTTATTCCGGAGATTTTTTCTATAGAGTCTATTATGGAATTAATTTCAGATACTCCTACCGATATATTCTTATTAATAGTGGATAAAATCTTCTGTATTTTGTCTATGTCATCTTCTGATAGCATAATTTTCTCTGATGGAATACTTATTTCCTCCAAAATTATTCCATTTTTCTTTAATTCTTTTATTACATTATTATATTCGATTACGGTATTAAAGATGTATTGTGAAAGTTTATCTTCAATATTTTTCTTAGCCGATATAAACTCATTATAAATAGAATTTATACAGTCTAATGATTTACATTGATCAGCTTTTTTGCTAATTTCAAGTATACTTTTTTCGTCTTCTGCGATTATATTACTTAAGCTGTCTTCCAATTCTGCATAGCTTCTAATCCTTCCTAAACTTATTATACTGCTATCTATTTCCTTTTTAATTAAAGATAGTTCCTCCTGAATTTTCTCTTTCATCTGTTTTCTTATTTTTAACTCATAAAATCCAGTAAAAATAGTATTAACAATGGCAGCAACAATTATTGTATAAATAAGATTTAAAGGAATAGGATGAGGTAACGGCGTTAAATAAAATAATGTAGATAATCCAATAAAACTAAATATGATTCCTGATATACTAATTAATTGCTTTAAGCTGAATAGTATGGATGCAATGACTAAACTTATAATTCCTAATAGGATATAATAATAATAAATGGCATTAGTAGAATACATTATAGTATCGAAATGATTGAATATTATGAAAAATAGGGGCAGACTAGACAAAACGTTAGCAGTTGGATTTCTTTTTTCAGCTATTCCTGATAATAATAATAGTGAACTTATAGGAAATCCAATTATTGCTTCTGAAGAGATAAAGCCTTGCATTGATCCATACTTTATCTCAATTAATATTGGTACTAAAATGTTAAGGATTATTATGGATATAATTTCTATCATTCCAGATAATTGATTTAAATTCAATTCTGTATATGCTAAGTATATTGTAAATAAAATAGTTAATGCAGGAGATACGATCTCTGGTAAAAAGAATGAGATTACTGCAACCACAGATATAATTTCAAGGTTATAGTTATAAATGAAATGCAAATTTAATGATAAAATATAGACTAGAATAGAATTTAGTATCATCAATATAATTTTTTCGTATAAGTTGCAGTAATTTGTAGTTAATTTTACAAATGGGCCCCTAATTGACATTTCTAAATAATGATTATTTAGAAAGGATTAATAAACTCATATAGAATCTAAATTATGATTTAAGGTAAAAATTGAGGTAAAATGCATTCAAAATTTTTCCTATATGCTCAATAATATAGTATAGATATAATACGCTTCTAGATTCAACTTAGAAAGAAATAAAAATAACTACTAAGTAAGTATAGTTATGAGTTCGTTAACTTATTTAAAAAAGTATGAATTACCACCTCTACCTTATAACTTAGATGCATTAGAACCATACATAAGTAAAGAAATAATAGATGTGCACTACAATGGTCATCATAGAGGTTATGTTAATGGAGCTAATTCCTTTGTTGACAGAGTAAACAAAATTCTAAAAGGTGAAATATCCTCTGGTCAATATGATATACAAGGTCTATTAAGAGGATTGGTATTCAATATAAACGGACATAAGTTACACTCACTATATTGGCAGAACATGGCTCCAGCAGGTAAAGGTGGAGGTAAACCTGGTGGAGTAATAGGAGACTTAATAGAGAAGCAATACGGTAGTTTTGAGAAATTTAAAGCGTTGTTTACCGAGGCAGCAAATTCGTTGCCAGGCACTGGTTGGACTGTTCTCTATTATGAAGTAGAAAATGGAAACCTACAAATAATGACTTTTGAGAATCACTTCCAAAACCATATAGCAGAGTTACCAATTTTACTAATCTTGGACGAGTTCGAGCACGCTTATTACTTGCAATACAAGAACAAGAGAGCAGATTATGTTAATAATTGGTGGAACTTAGTCAACTGGGATTTTGCTGATAAAAAACTTCAACAATACATGAAAAAGTAAAGTTTTTTTACATCATAGTTTTTAATATATTATGGTTTCTGCAATTATTTTGGCTGGAGGATATGCTACAAGACTTAGGCCTTTAAGCTTAACTAAACCTAAAGCTTTATTTCCAGTTTTAGGTAAGCCTATTTTAGATTATATCTTAGAAGGATTAGAGAATGCAGGAATTCATAATGTTTATCTTTCGTTAAGGGTAATGGCTGATAAAATATTATCTCATGTAGACGGTAAAAATGTTACACCTATAATTGAAAAAGAACCTTTAGGGGATGCAGGAGCTTTAAAATTTGTCTCTACACAAGCAAAGCTTGATGATGTCGTTATTGTAATATATGGCGATATCTATAGTGAAGTTAATTTTTTAGATTTACTTAAATTCCACGCTCAAAGTGAATGTCCAGTAACTCTTTTAGCGACCAAAGTTGATAATCCTAGAAGATATGGAGTCTTACTTACAGAAAATAATAAATTAATTGAGATTATAGAGAAGCCATCTAATCCTATTTCTAATTTAATAAATGGTGGAGTTTACGTATTTAATAAGGATATATTGAACTTTATACAAGGTCCATCAATAAGCAGAAACTTTTTGCCAAAAATTCTAGAGAAGTATTGCGTTTCAGTTTATAAGTACGACGGAATATGGGCCGATATAGGAACTCCTTATGATTATATGAAACTTAACTTCGAATTACTAGGAAAAAGATTTCCAAGAGGGTATATATCAAATACTGCAAAAGTATCCGAAAGAACTACATTAACTCCGCCTTATTTTATTTCAGACGGAGTTATTATATATGAAGACTCGTATATTGATTCTAATTCAATAATAGGCAAAGGTTCTGTAGTTAAAAATGGTGTTTATATTGGAGAATCATTACTCATGGAAAATGTATTTGTAAATGAAAATAGCTTCATAAAAGGTTCGATAATTGCTGATAAATGTAAGATCGGTAAATGGAATCATATAAGGGAGGAAACAATATTTGGAGAAGAAGTAATAACTTATGACGGTATTTTAATTAATAAAAAGAACATTATATTACCTAATAAGGAAGTGACAGAATCTATATACGAGGAGGATAAGATAATATTATGATATTAGACGAAATTATAGATGAGTTATCTTACGATTTAAAGCAGAGAAAAATAATAAACATTTGTGTAGGTACATCTTATACTGCAGTAATTTTAGACGATCAAAGCATGGGAGTATCCCATACTATAGCAGAAGGCGAAGTAGACTATGCTGGGGAAATAATTGGAAAAAACGCTTACGATGTAGCAGTTGATGTGGATAATCCATTAAAAAGGAGTATTTCTGTCGCTATATTAAATTCCATATCAACTGGCAAGCTAACAAGTGGCGATCCACTAACTTTGTATTCTGGAGGGAAGGTTTGTGCGTTCGGATACTATCCTTATATTTCCGCTGGCAATTTTTCCAGCGTAGTCTTATACGACTTTTCTACGCAACCTCAAAATAATGCCAAACCTTTTTCGCAATTTAATGGCGAAACGTGTGACGTAGCTGTTATTTTCGGTTCAGCACTTATAAATAATACTATAGATAAGATAATTAAGAACGTAAAAGCAGACCACTTGATTTTAACTGGAATATCATCTGTAGAAGCAATTTCTACACTTAAAAAATATGGGTTTGAAGCTATTGGTAAAATAGTTCCAGTTGATCAATATAGAGCATTTAGGACTATTTGTGAAGGAGGGAGCGCAAAACAGCTATCAAAATATGTTACAAAAATGTATTTAAAAATATGAGAATTTGATTTCTTCAATTTTTTCGTAGCATTTCCCATCTTTAAAGTACTTGCATTGGGCTTGCTTTGAAAATTCTATTCTTAAATCTGAGTAAGGTCCTTTTTCGTTTGTCCTTATCAAATCTTGCAATTTTATTAATGCTATAGAAATCCTTGCTAGTACTCTAGGATCTGAGGAGCCTGCAAATGCACAGTTTATTGCTTTTTTAGCGAAATCTGCAGATTTTTCTTCTCCAGTAATTGCCCAATACCTAGCAAAGAATATCCCTGCTTCTGAGTTAGCTAAAGGCTCTAAGAAAGTAATTTTACTTAATTCATCTTTTATCAGTGTGTCTCTAAATCCTTTCTCGTGAGAAAGATTGTTTATAATAAAATCGTAGATTTTTTTAGCATAATTCAAGTATGTATCATTTAATGTATTCTCATATTGTGTGAGTAATGCATTGCCTGCCATTACTTCGTCAATCAATAAGCCTTTATTCTGTTTTCTGGTACTTCTATAAACTATTCCGTCATCGCCTATTAATTGTAATAAGTCTTCCACTTTCCTTAGTCCATATATTGTATAGAAGGAAATTTCAGTTGTATATATTGAGTTAGCATTTATTGTTTTCTTTCTACCAAGAAGAAATTCAGAAATTTCGTTTAACGGTTTAATGACTTTTTCAGCTTTACTATAATCCTTGTTTATACTTGAAATAAACTTGTAAAACTCTATCATTCTAAAGTCTGCGGGATAAGATGCAAGTAATGCGTCCATTACGTCATATATTATTTCTTTTCCAACCTCCACTGGTTCAGGTATAAATTCGGATAGTCTTTCTCCTTTATATCCCTTGTAATAAGCCTCAACTATTTCCCTTAGCTTTGCTTCTATTTCTTTAACATCTGTAGATTCTATAACTCCCATAATTCCTAAGTCTGGAGATAAAATTGATAATGTAGGAATCATACCTCTGGTTAATCTGTTTAGGTATTCTGGATACTCCAAACCATTAACTTCTTCTATCATTAGCCTCTTTGAAATGGGCAATTCTTTAATTTTCTTAATAAGTTCGTCACACTCCTTGCAATTATCTGCAGTAAAGAATACTCCTAGGGGCTTGTCATAAAACTTTAAATCAGAGATTAATTTTTCGGATATCATCAATACCGTAATCTTTATTTAGTATATAATTCTACTCTTTCACCATGAGTAGGGCACCCCCAACAAAGTGGACGTGTGATATATGTAAAAATACAATATACTGGGATGAATTATTCACTTTTACTTCAAAGAAGACTGTAGTTCATTATACGTGTTTCAGAGAAAAAGCACTAAAGACTGCTAAAGTAGACCAAGAGCAACTAACTGCAGTACTAGACTCATTAGAAGATGAGCTAAAAATGATAGTTGTATACAAGCAGAGACTAGGAAAAATAAAAGATGAAGAAGTTAAAAAATATATGGAGCAAGCTGAAAAAGATGCAGAAAAGAACTCTGCAATGCTTACTAGAGCTGTAGAGAAACTTAGCGGAGTGCTTGAGTGAACGAAAATATTATCAAGCAAGCTTAGTTTTTATTCTCCATTTTTAAGTTAGTAGACAATGAAAGTTGAGCTAGTTTCTTATACGAAAGATGGAGAAAGAGTGGTTGCCATTGCTTCTAAGATGAGCAGGTCTAGAAAGGGTTGGGATTACCACGAGAAGACAATGACGGATGAGGAAGTAGAAGTGTGGATTCGCGACGCTATCATTCACGGCTACTGGTCACCCCTAGAGCACTCTTCTTACACTTTCTCCATTGAAGGAATTTCCAGAGTTGCCTCTCATCAACTAGTGAGACACCGCATTGCATCATACACACAAATGAGCCATAGGTTTGCTAAACCCGTTGATGAGTACTACCAACCAGTAACTCCGCCTTCTGCGGAAAAGAGGAACGAGGAACTAGTTAAGAAGGCTTACGACGACGCTTACAAATACTACTACGAGCTATTACAGAACGGTGTTCCAGAGGAAGATGCCAGATACGTCCTACCTAACGGAGTAAATACAAACATTGTTGTGACAATGAACGCCAGAGAGTTATACAACTTCTTTGCCCTCAGACTATGCTCAAGGGCACAGTGGGAAATTAGAGCAGTAGCATGGAAAATGCTAGAAGAAGTAAAGAAAGTCCATCCCCGCCTCTTTAAGTATGCTGGGCCTAATTGCATAATTCACGAGAACTTTATTAGAGAGACGCCAATTTCTCTTGACGAACTTAACGATAAGACGGAATTTCTATCTCAGCGTTGTGTTGAAGGAGTGCCTAGAGATGGGATATTAAAATGCATACAAAATGCTAAGAGTATCCTAAATAAAATTAAATAATATATTTCCTTTTTTGTATAGTAGGATATAAATTTTATAAACACGTTTAGGTTCTGTTAAGAAAAATATTTTAACCACGTTTATTGTTACTCATCTGTATGAGCTTAGTTCAATCACTTGTGGCTTTTGGATTACCTTCAATTCTCACTTTAGCATTGGGTTATGGAGGTTACAAAATAATTTCACTAATGGTACCTCATAATCCCACTCCGCTCAAAATAAGTAGATTTGAAGCTGGGAATGTACCATATGGAGAAGGTAGACTTTGGTTTCCTCTACAATACTATGGATACCTTCTAATGTATGTTACTATAGAACCAATTCTAATTTTACTTTTTGCAATAGCATCAGCGCCTTTGCTGGGTAATTTTATTCTATTCAGAAACTTAATGATAATTATCGGATCATTTATAGTATTAATTTATCCAGTAATGTATTATTCAATAACTCAAATTAATATGATACAAAACTGGGAGTTGAGACAATGAGCCAGACCACTGTTCAAAAGCCTATAGATAAAATACTAGCAGAATTAAAGGCAAAAGGAATAATAGCTAAAGCCGAATCTGAGAGTAGGGGCTCATTAGAAGTTACAAAGGATAAGATTATAGAAATAGCCAAAATCATGAAAGAACTAGGATTCGATCACGTGATAGCAGTAACTGGGATAGATTTTCCTGAACAACAGAAAATTCAAGTGATCTATCACGTTTCTTCATATTCAGTAGAAGACTTGCAAAAAATAATATTTGCAATTAAGACTTATGTAGATTATAAGGATCCTTCTTTACCTAGCTTAACTCAAATTTGGGGCAGCGCATGGACGGGAGAAAAAGAAACTTATGAAATGTTAGGAGTAAGATTTGAAGGTCATCCACAACTATCTAGATTATTCCTTCCAGAAGACTTTGAAGGAGTTTATCCATTAAGAAAAGACTTTAAAATAAAATTGGAGGGGTTATTCGTTGACAAGCCTGGATAACTATGGAATGGAAGTAGAAGTAGTTCCTGTTCAGGGAGAACTTAACGTAGGCCCTCAGCATCCAGGATCCGGGCACATGAGGATACTTGTTAAACTTAACGGTGATATAGTAGAAGATTGCGAACTAGACGTAGGCTATGTTCATAGGGCTGTGGAAAAGTTAGGAGAAAATAGAAATTACATGCATTTGATTCCTTTGGTAGAAAGACCGGCAATTTTGGATTCGATACACATGAATATGGGTTACGTGATGGCAGTAGAGAAAATACTTAACGTTGATGTACCAGAGAGAGCCTTATATTTGAGGAGCTTTGCTGCAGAAGTTAATAGAATAGCTAGCCATCTTTACGGTTTAGGGATTCTAGGTATATTTATTGGTCATTCAACTGCTTTTATGTGGGGCTTCGGAGATAGAGAAGTTTGGCTTCAAATACTTGAAGCGTTAACTGGTGCTAGAGTTACTAATTCCTATATAATTCCTGGAGGAGTAAGGAGAGATCTAACGCCAAGTATTATAGAAATGACTAAGAAAGCGATTGTTTATATGAGGAAGAAGCTAAAAGATTGGGAAAAGATTTTCCTTAAGAATCCAACTATCATGGATAGGTTGCAGAACGTTGGAGTAATGACCAGAGAGCAAGCAATAGAATGGGGTGCAGTAGGGCCTAATCTTAGGGCATCTGGAGTTAATTTTGATGTTAGAAAAGCTGAACCTTATGCCGCATATTCTAAGTTGGATTTTGAAATTCCAGTGTATAAAGAGGGGGACGGATACGCAAGGACTTTAGTTAGATTTGAGGAAATGGAACAAAGTATGAGAATTTTAGAACAAATAATAAAGGATATACCAGAAGGACCAATATTGGCTGATAGGTTCTTAAAGCAGATTCCGCCAATTAGAATGAAGAAGTGGGTTCAAGGACAAGGAAGGATAGTTTTGCCAGGTTATTATGCTTCATTTAGACCGCCTAGGGGAGAAGCTGCTGCCAGAGTTGAGGCATCTAGAGGAGAACTTTTCTATTATGTAGTAAGTGATGGGTCTCCTAAACCTTATAGGTTAAGGATGATAACTCCGTCTTATAGGGCAATTTATGTATTCAAAAACTTATGTAAAGGTGCTAGATATGCTGATATTGTATCAATATATGGAAGTTTAGATTACTTTCCTCCAGAGGCTGATAGGTAATGATAGGTAACTTGTTATCTTTAATAAGATTTTATTTCTTTTATCCGTCATTTTTTGTTGTAATTATATTTCCCGGTCTATTATTTACTGGGATTCTTTTATTAACAACGATATGGTTTGAGAGAAAAGCAGCAGCTAGAGTTCAAATGCGAGTAGGTCCTTACTATGCTTCAAAGAAATTAGGCGGATATTTGCAATTAATAGCTGATGCATTGAAGTTCGTTTTTTCCGAAGTTATAATACCTGCAGGAGTTAATGAAACATTATTTGCAATAGCTCCAATCCTATTACTTTTAGTTTCAATTTTACCTTTTGCAGTAATTCCAGTATCAGTAATTCCTCAAAGTGGATCTGTATTTTCAATCTATTATCATGATTTCTACGATCCAAATGTCGGCTATGGAGTTCTTGCCGGTATTTTCACTTGTTACAACTTATTACTTATCTTAGCTTTAGAGTCAATATATCCTATCTTTGTAATATTCTTAGCTTGGGTTACTAATAACAGGTTTGCAATCGTAGGTGCTGTGAGAGAAACTTTCTTATCAGTTAGCTATGACGCTCTAATTTTAATAGCAACTTTATCTATGGCTATTGAATATCATACCTTAGACTTAGCAGTTATAGTGCAAAAAGGAATCCCTGGGGTAATAGTAAATCCTATAGCGGCTTTCATTTTCATTGTAGGTATGCTAATAGGTAGCTCAAGATTTCCTTTCGATATTGTCGAGGCAGAAACGGAGTTAGTTATAGGTCCTTATACTGAGTACTCTGGATTCTTATTCGTATTAACCATGGCAGGATCTTACGTGGGTAATTTTATATATTCCCTAGTTTTTGTTGACCTATTTTTAGGTGGCTGGTATCCGTTTAGCGGACTACCTGGGGCAGCATTTATGACTTTCAAAGCAGTATTGCTCTTATTCTTTTCAGTATTTTTAAGGAGCGTATATGGTAGATATAGGATAGATCAAGCTCTTAGGGGTAGTTGGAAATACTTATTTCCTCTATCCCTAATTTCATTAATTACGGGTACATTGGTGGGTTACTTATGGCTGTAAAAGAATATAAAAAGGAAAATCCGTTTAGGTTATTTGTCGATCATTTACAATCAATAGGTACTGGAATAAAATATATGGTAAAACCTCAGAGGATTACACTAAAATATCCTGAAGAGTCGTTAACTCTCCCTACTGGATATCGTGGCATAATAAGACTATATAAGGATGTATGCATTGGTTGCACGTTATGCGCAATGATTTGTCCAGCAGATGCTATGAAGATGATGACGTATCAAGGCAAAAAATTACCTACAATAAATTACGGTAGATGTGTGTTTTGCGGTTTCTGTGTAGACATATGCCCAGTGGACGCATTAAAAGAGACTGGAGTTCACGACGTCGCTTTCTCAAATAGGAGGGATTTAATATTTGATCCGGAAAAATTCAATAAAAACTTTGATAACCCTCCTGAGGATAAGGTAGTTAAAAAAGTTAGAGCAGTTATAGATGAAGAGAAGGGTATAAAATATGTTCCAGAGTCTTAATCTTTGTTTAATTTTATTCTTATTTTTCTCTATAATATCTATTTCTTCTGCAATATTCATAGTTAGTTCAAAGAATCTCTTTTACGCCGCAATATCCTTAGCTTTCCTAGGAGTTAGTATAGCAGTACTTATAGCACTCATTTCATTCCAGTATTCTTTGTATTCGGTCTTTCATCTTTTATTGTACGTAGGTGCAACGGTAGTTTTCTTATCAATATCTTTAGTAATGTTTAAAGGACTGGAAGTTAGGCAAATAAATATAGCCTGGGCACCAATTGTGGCTGGAGTTTCTGCTGTGCTTATATTTATAGCAGTAGTTCTTTCATTATCTGGGGTTCAATTAGGTCAAGTAGGAGAAATTAATCTTCAAACTCTTTCCTCGATAATTTTAGAGAAGTACTGGTTCCCTGCAGTAGTGCTAGTGGTTGGATTGCTGACCACATTAATAGAAGCAATAACTCTTGCTAGGAGGGATTAGAATGATATTGGGAGAATTTGGTGTATCTTTATCAATTACATTAATAGGAATAGGTATTTATGGTTTAATTAACAGTAGAAATATAATTAGAATTCTTTTATCATCTGAGATAATTTTGAATTCAACTATTCTCCTTGTTTTCTCTATTTCCAGTTTATTGGGTAAAGTATATTCTCCCATTATTTTCTCAGTTTTTGCAATAAGTATGGCTCTCATAGAAGTAGTAGTAGCTTTTGCTTCGATAATTCTATATTATAGAAATAAAGGATCTCTTGAGGTGGATTAAAATGATATCCATATTTATCCTAATTATATCTCTCGCTCTCTCTTCCATAGTATTTTTTATTAAAGAGAAAAAGAGCGCTTTTATTCTTTCAATTATTGCGATAGGTATAAATTCATTCTTCCTATTAAGGAGAGGCCTTTATGAGAATTTCTTCGTTGGTACTGATATTGGTTACTTCGGCCTCACAGTTAACGATCTGAATTACTCCTTCCTCGTAGTAATTTTGACAGTAACTATTGTGACTACGGTATATTCATTAAGGTATATGGAGGAAAAAATAGGAGAGGGAAGTTGGGGTCTGTATTATGGTCTTTATTCATTATTTGCTGTATCCATGCTTTATATATCAATTTCAACTAATCTCCTAGAAATTTATGTGTTTCTAGAAATCTCATTAGTAACTTCTTTCCTCTTAATTCTGCTTTACGGCTATGGTGATAGGAGAAGAATAAGCTTAATGTACTTTATATGGACTCACATTGGAACAATATTATTGCTTGCTTCTATTATAATAATTGGATTAGAGTTTCATACGATGGATATTTATTCTTCTTACGGTGTAACTAACGTATTATCGTCAATCCCCTTTGCAGAATTAGTTCTCCTCTTAGGAGTTATAGGAATGTTAGTAAAATCAGCACAAGCAGGATTTAACATTTGGTTGCCTTACGCACATGGTGAAGCTCCAACTCCGATATCAGTGTTATTAAGTCCTAATTTAGTGGGATTAGGAGTTTACGTAATAATACTTTACTTCTATTTATTTCCAGCTTTCTCTTATTTAGCGCCAATATTCATAGGTTGGGCAGTTATTACGATGATTTACGGAGGAATCAACGCCTTAGCTCAAAGGGACTTTAAGAGGTTTTTAGCCTACTCCACGGTTTCGCAGATGGGTTACATGTTATTAGGCTCATCTACAGCATACATGCTAGGTTTGGGGCAAAACGTTAATCAATTGCCTATAGGAATACTCTCTGCAGTGCTTATCTATGCCTCTCATGGCTTCGGAAAAGCAATATTATTTATGAGTGCAGGAGCTTCGATTACTGAGCTTAATACTAGAAATATCGAAGAGCTTGGAGGACTTTATCTTTCATCACCGCTTCATACTACCTTATCTTTCATAGGACTTTTAAATATCCTAGGATTACCGCCAACAGTAGGATTTTTGAGCGAAGTATTATTATTACTTGCGGTAGGTCAACTAATTCATGTTTCGTCACCACTTTTATTTATATTGTTAGTACTTGGAGTGACAATAGGCGTAGGTATATCCAGCGGATATTCTGCTTATTTATTCAAGAAAGTTTATGCTGGGAGAAAGGAGATAAAGAGTATTGACAAAATAGCTGAGTATTCTATTCCAATGCTTTTGCTAGCATTAATAAGTGGAGTTTTCTTCTTTTATCCATCATTACTTTCTATTTCTTTCAATAACTTTATTCAAACCTTACCCCCTTCAACTCACGCATGCTTATTCTTAATTGTTATTCTTCCTGCACTTGGCTCTCTAATTTCCCTAATTTCAGGAAAACTTAATCAAGACGTTAAAGGTGCGATAATTTCAATCCTTATAGGACTTTCCATGATTCTTTCAATTTACAACTTGATTAGCACAGTTAGTACACCTCATCCAAACTTTTTTGTTCCTGCCTATACATTTACAGCTTTTGGGTACTTCCAGTTTAGCTCTTCCCTGCTCCAAGCTATTTTAGCTGTCTTTGTATCTACCTTATCTTTCTTTATAGCAATTTATAGCATAGGCTACATGAAGGAAGACAATGTACTTAGGAGATATTGGGGATTCTTCGGCTTCTTTATTTCGTCAATGCTTTCAGTCGTTTTGGGTGATAATATCCTAGTATTCTTAGCAGGTTGGGAAGGAACAAGCCTTGCATCCTATGGACTAATTAGCTATTGGCTAGACGATAATGAAAAGAATGTTGTAGGCGACTTTAAGAGATTCGTGTTAGGAATAGAATATCTATCTAGACCGACTACTAGCGGAATAAGGGCATTAGTATTTACAAGAATAGGAGATATCGGAATGATAATGATATTAGGATATTTAATTTTCCTAACGTCACAATCTACTCTAAGCGGAATTACCGTTATATATCCAGTACTTCATTCTTCAATTCAAGGTTTATTCTCAGAGCTTCCATCTCTTCTTATCTTACCATATTCTGTAATATTTCTTATTTTACTATATTTAGGTGGTCTATCAAAAAGTGCTCAGTTTCCATTTACTCAATGGTTGGTTACAGCAATGACAGGCCCTACCCCAGTTAGTGCATTGATACATGCTGCAACCATGGTAAATTTAGGGGCAATATTTACATTTTTAACTTATCCTTTCCTCATACAAGGATATTCCGCATCTCTAGAAATTTTCTTAGAAATAATTGTAGGAATAAATATATTCACTGCAATATTTACTTCATTTAATGCGTTAGTTTCGAATGAGCAAAAGGTTATATTAGCTAATTCAACTGCTGACCAAATTAGCTTAATGATACTTTCCTCATCTCTCGGCGGATTATTGGCTATTCTGCTTCACAATTTCGCCTTAGTTTATGCAGGAATTTCAATAGGCTTAATACAGATGATTGCTCACGGAATATATAAGGCCACACTGTTCATGAATGCAGGTTCCATAATTCATTATACTGAAAGCAGATACATAGGAGACTATCCAAATCTGTACAAGAAACTTAAACTACTATTTGTATTACAACTTTTTGCGGCACTAAACCTAGCTAATATTCCACTTTTCATAGGATTTTGGGCTCACTCATTCATTTCATATTTAACTTCATACAATTCTTACATTGATATAATTTATATAGGATTGGAGTTTGCTGGTGCCATTTATATTATAAGGTATATAGCTAGGTTATTTATGTACGGCTCTGGAGAGAAGGAGGCTGAAGGTCATATATCGTCTATAATGTATGTCTCTCCTGCAATTCTTATGATCTCATCTATAATACTTGCTATAGAAATATTTCCCTTAGTATCGTTTATAGGAAAAGGATTTTCAGTACCGCCAAATGTTTTCATTTATAATAATCTCGACTTCATAGTTTCGTTAGTTGGAATAGCTATAGCTTTTATGATTTATAGTGGAGAAATGTTTAACAATAAATTCCTATCTCCAATTATAAACTTCTTCTATTATGGATGGTATATCTATCCTATAATGGATATTGCAGGAATATTATCTTTAAAGGTAAGTTCTGGTATATTTAATTACGTAGAAACTAGGGGAATAGATAATTCTCTTAATTATAAACTTCCAAACGGAATAATTTACTATGGCGGTCGGCTATTCAATAAACTTCAAAATGGGCTTTTAAGGGATTATTTAGGTTATTATGTAGGTGGTATTATATTATTAATGGTTATAGTAATTATTTTGTTGTTGGGTGATTAAAATGTTTACCCAAGATTTGCCAATAATAATTTTGTCGGTGTTATTTCTTTTTTCTGCCATAGCAGTGTTGTTTATAAAAGAATTTACTAGGGCCTTTTATTTATCATTAAGTGTGAATATTATAGGAATAATAATTTTATCATTTTTCTGGGTAATAGGATTCGTAGACTATACAATATTCTCGTGTACACTATATCTGGATAACGTAGGTTACCTTTTCTCAATAATAGTGTTAATAGGAACTACCGTTGTCATACTAGGAGGTAAATCGCACATTGAGAATTGGAGTACCAGATCTTCAATGTTATCTTTACTTTTACTTACTGGACTAGGATTAGTTTACATGGCTTTTGCTTATAACATTTTGATCATCTTGGGAGCTTGGGGTATATCTTCTGCAGCATCTTATGCAATTACTATGCTCAGAAAGGATTACAAATCAGTTGATGCTGGAATCAAATACCTAGTTATGGGATTAATATCTTCGTCATTTATGATATTTGGTTTCGCATTATATTTCCTTTCAGTTAATACTTTCTCTCTAAACTATTCTACAATAAAATATCCTTACCTTTTCATGCTTGGTATCTCGTTGCTTTCTGTTGCTTTCTTCTTTAAATTGGGAGCTTTTCCATTCCAAGGTTGGCTTCCAGAAGTTTATATAAATGCTGATAGAATTTCTGTATCATTTATATCAAGCGTAGGAAAATTGCTAGGAATTATTCCTCTTTTAAGGATTATATCATTAGGAGACCCTACACAGAACGTTATAACGTTTTTCGTTGTACTATTCTCTATAATGGCTATACTTAGTATGTTTGTAGGAAACATTATAGCGTTTTCAAGGAAAGACTTGCCTTCCATATTAGCCTTTAGTAGCATAACACAAATGGGGTTCATTCTAATAGGATTTGTTGCCCTTAAGGTAAATACTCAAATAGCTGAAGCAGGATTAGTAACTCAAAGCTTAGCTTACGTTATAGCGCAAGCGGGTCTCTTCAATTTTGTTAATCATATAGAGAAAGTTTCCGGAACTGCTAGATTTGAGGGATTAAGAGGTTTAGCGAAATCAGATAGAGGTTTAGCTACTTCAGCCTCAATCCTCGTTTTAAGCTTACTAGGAATTCCTCCAATTATAGGCTTCTGGGGTAAATTATTCCTCTTTGAGTCTGTTTACTTTTATCCATGGTTAATAATTATAGCTGTCTTAAATAGCGCAATATCTGCAGGATATTATATTCCAATAATTAGAGAAATGTTTAGGGAAGGAGAGTCGAATTTCGTAGAGAGTGAAGAGAGAGACAGTGTTATATTTTCTGCAATATTAAGCATAGGTATTGGTATAATATCTCCCCTAATCTTGGTGGTAGTATGATAAGAGTTGGGCTTGTAGGAATAGGAAATGTTGCATCTGCACTAGTTCAGTCAATAGAAATGGTTAAACAAGGTATAGAAATTCCAGGAATTCTTAACTTACCTATAAAAGCAGACGAGATAGAAATAGTTACTGCTTTTGATATAGATAAAAGAAAGGTTGGTAAAAAACTATCAGAGGCCATTTTTTCAAAACCTAATGTAGTTCAGAAATATGTGGATGTCAAAAGTGACGTTGAAGTATTAAGAGGCCCAACTTTAGATGGCGTGGATGAGCAACTATCAAAAGTTATTGAAGAATCGGAAGAGAAACCCGTGAACGTTAAAGAAGTATTAAAGGAAAACAATGTAGATGTTGTAATAAATTTATTACCGGCTGGAGCAGATAAGGCTAGTTTATTTTATGCCGAGGAAAGTCTCTCTGCTAATTCTTCATTTATTAACGCAACTCCTTCTAATGTAACAGAGAGAATAGGAGATAAGTATAAGGAAGCAAAGATACCAATTTTTGGAGACGATTTACTTAGCCAAATAGGTGGTACAATCTTTCATTCCGGTATAATAGAATTTTTACAGAAAAGAGGAGTAAAAATTTTAAGATCTTACCAAATTGACATAGCTGGGAATACAGAAACTTTTGCGACTTTAGAGGATTGGAAGAAAGATCTTAAAAAGAAGATAAAATCTTCTTTTATCTCTCAAAGATCGGATAATGCTGAAATAGTTGCAGGTACTTCGGACTATGTAGAGTTTCTAGGAGATAGAAGAGTAAGTTACATGGTTATAGAAGGAGAATATGCAATGGGCGCAAAAGTTAGAGTAGACATTTCGCTAAAGACTTACGACGCACCTAACGCAGTTCAGCCATTAATTGATCTTATAAGACTGGCTAAAATCCTTAAGGACAACAATATAGGCGGTGTAATTCCTGAAGTTTGTGGTTATTATTTTAAGAATTCTCCAGTTAGGTATAAGTCTATAGATGAGGCAAAAGCTCGCTTTGACGATTTTCTAAAGAAAATAGTAAAATGATAAATCAGTCCTCACACGGTGGCATCACTGTTCAGACCGGGGTTCAGTCATCACTAAGACTAACTAGTTCTAAAGATAATTATTTCTTACTACTACATTTTTCTCCTTCTCTTATAGTTAGAATGAGAATCAATGGTCTAAACTATAGATTAAAAAGAAGATATTTGAATAAAGGCTTACAAAATTATAAAAAATATATATAACTTAATAAAAGAAAAGATTTTACATTAAAGGTAGTGTTAATACCCAAGGAACTGGTCTTACGAATGTTAAGTTAATGACTATACCCTTTCCTATTAATATTGGATCGTGCAGTACATAACCATACATGCCAGACTTTGTTAATCCCCAAGTCCACATGTTGGCTCCACAAGATGGTGTCGTAATTACTGTTATAAACGGTTTAGATGCTACATAGTGGAATGATACGCAGTTATTTATTGCATAAGCGAATACTAGGAACGGTACTTGTCCTGGTTCTGGAGCAGTTACGTTTTGCGGTGCATAGAATACTACAGAGAAGTTGAACGTTGTTAGAGTAGTTCCACTAGGTGTGGTTATAGTAGTTCCAGGCTGTATAACTACTAATATATTTCCGGCCATTACTACTCCGCCAGTTATTCCGTTTACCTCATAAGTATAGTCTGCTATTGGAGATAATCCAAATACTTCTTTTGGTGTAACACTTACTGGTGTTGGAGGCATTCCAACTGGTTCGCAAGAGCTTTCGAATATCCATAGTACTGGCTTAAAGAACTGGTTATTCACTATTACTCCATCTCCATATATCCAATGGTCAGCAAACTTGTAACTTCCTCCTATATATGCTGTACCATTAAATGTTCCGCCAAACCACGTCCAGCTTGTCCAAGTATCTGGTGCATAAACTATTGTTATTGCAGGATCTGGAGATCCGCTTGCGTTCACTAATGCATACTTAGGAGATATCTGGCCATTTATAGCAAATGCGAATGCATATGTAGGTGTTAAGTTAAAGAAGTCTTGTGCAGGAGGCATTACTGCTTGTAGGCTGAAGGTAATTAAAGAGAAGTTATATATGCTTACCATACTTCCATTAGGTAGCATTGCGTAAGTTCCAGGCTTTATGACAGTAACTATATTACCTTCTTGTAATATTGCTCCTTGAGAAGCGTTTACAGTTACTGTATCCTCACCAATTACCTTAAATATTGGCATGTTTAGATTATAGTATAAGGTATCTTGCAATATTGGAATCATTGTTGCGTTAAATATCTGTTTTTCTATCTGCCAGGATGCTGTAGTTGAGTTATATTGTAAATATGTAACTAAATTAACGTGAATATCGTAGATGTTGGGGAATCCTGGTTCTCCTTGATTTACGAAACCTATGAATGGTGTAACGTTTGCAACTACTACTGCCATTGTTCCAGATGGAGATAATTGAACACTTACGCTAGGTGGTACAGCAGTTCCATTAGGTAATAGGTTCTGTGAATATTCTGCAACGAATATGAAGTAGCTATCCCATGTAGAGAAGAAATTCTCTATGTTTGATATTCCAGTATAGTTGCCAGTCATGAAAACTGATGGCAATTGGCCAGTAACTTCTAAAACTGCATTTGGAGCAAAATTCTGTGCGATAGTTGCTGGGTTAAACTCCGCTCCAAGGCCGTTTATCTCCGATAATACTTCACTTAATACTACGTTAGATTCTAATGTATGCTGTGATGGATATCCAGCTATAACTGCAGAAGGTGGTAATTCATTGCCCATCCATGTAAGTGAAGTTATTTCCATTTTTCCATTAATGTCTTGTACTATGATTGTGTTAGATGCATTAAATACTTGTAAATATATAGGATCATTGGTAGGTGCAACGAAGAACTGCACTACGTCTGTAACTTCATAGGTATTATGTGAAATTTGGGTTATTGTAGGTAATGCCGTAGTATAGAAGTACACTGTCTCATAGTTTGAGAAGAAGTCTGCCAACCATGTATTATTGAAAGACTCTAAATTGTATGTACCCGGGAATGGTACTCCTTCTATTGTTGCAGTAAAGTTTGGAGCTAAGTAAGGTAATACGTCGTTAGGGTTCTCTATTGAGATTCCATCATATGCTTCTAAAACAGTATCTAATGCCGCTCCTTCTGCGTTCTGCTTATATAAGCTCTTATACATCATGTAAAGCTGTGAATAGTTTTCTGCCTCGTTCATATATTTAGTCTCGTTTTGTTCCGCATATTTTAATGCTGTAGCTAAACTACTTTCGTTTTGTTCTGCTTTCTGTAGTTGAGCCGATAGAGAAGAATAGGAGGAGTTAAGAGAGCTATATGAACTACTGAGCGATGAATATGATGAAGATAGTGAAGAATAACTGCTTGATACTGACGAATATTCATAAAAACCAACTGCAGCTGCTATTAATAATATTATGATTGCTCCTATGAACCCTACGATTTTTCCTTCCATTTTTGTTCAGCAAAAACGCGTAGTGCGTATTAAAAAGGATTTACCCAAATTTGCGTTTGATATAAATAAAAAGAAAAATAAGGCATCCTGTGATTATAAGTGTTTATAGAGCTTTACAACCCGTTAATTGTTGTAAGTAGATCAGCATTTATCTCTGATTTGGCTAGCATAGACAAGGTTATATTACAATTAAAAATAGCTAGAAGATAATATGTGATAACACCAAATTAAGGAAGAGAGTAAATGTAATTCTGGGATTAAGCATAGCATGAGTTTAGAAAACCTTCTAAAAGGGATTTATTTTAAGTTGCGTCTAATTTTATTGTCTTATTTATGGAAACCTCTTTCAATTTTTCCAATTATCGCGGACCCGCCGGGATTCGAACCCGGGATCACAGGCTCCGAAGGCCTGCGCTTTGTCCTGGCTAAGCTACGGGTCCTTGAGTTAAATTATTTTCTCTGTATAATAAATGAAACCCTAATGCTTAAAGAGTATTTCTTCCATTTATATAATGTGGCAAAACAGATTACGCTCTTTGATTTCTCAATAAAACAAGAGACTCATGGTGGAGGGAAAGGAGTAGAGAAAGAAGAGGAAGTGCAACAATTGGAAGTAGAGAATAAGAGAGGGCAAGTTGAGTGGATTAAGGAAGCTAAAGAAGGTAGGACTTACTACTTACTAGGTGTAGATTATGACGGCAAAAAAGGGAAAGCAGTAATGAAATTATATGACCCCGAAACTCAAGAGGCGGCTATACTTTACGACAATACCGGTCATAAGTCCTATTTCCTAGTAGATTTAGACCCTGAAAAGGTTAGGAAAATAGCTAAGATTATTAGAGATCCTTCCTTTGACCATTTAGAGGTAGTAACTAAAATTGACCCTTATACTTGGAAGCCTATTACTTTGACCAAGATTGTAGTTAAAGATCCTTTAGCAGTAAGAAGGATGAGAAACTACGTTCCTAAAGCTTACGAGGCTCACATAAAGTATTTCAATAACTATATTTACGATATGCAATTAATTCCAGGGATGCCTTATAAAGTGAATAAGGGTAGACTAGAAGCTATTATTCCTAAAGTTGATACTGAAGAAGTTACTAAAGCTTTCCAAGATTCAGATGAAGTAACGAAAGAGATGGCTTTACAATGGGCTCCGCTCTTTGAGTCTGAAATACCTTCAATTAAGAGGGTAGCAGTAGATATTGAAGTTTTTACTCCAATGAAAGGTAGGGTTCCAGATCCCTATAAGGCAGAATTTCCGATCATAAGCATATCTTTAGCTGGTAGTGATGGATTAAAGAAAGTCCTAGTAATAGAAAGGGAAGACGTAGGTGAGGGCAATACAAACAATGAAGGAATATCTGTAGAGAAATTCAAGACTGAAAGAGAAATGTTATCAAGATTTTTTGAAATAGTGAAAACTTATCCTCTCCTCTTAACGTTTAACGGCGATGACTTCGACGTTCCTTACATTTACTTTAGATCTTTAAAGTTAGGTTTCTTTCCAGAGGAAATTCCTTTTGATATTGGAAGTAGAGAAACTAAATTCCTTCCAGGCTTTCATATAGATCTCTATAGGTTCTTCTTTAATAAGGCAGTAAGGAATTACGCATTTGAAGGAAAGTATAGCGAATATAACTTAGATGCAGTAGCAAGTGCTTTGCTTGGGATGTCAAAGGTTAAAGTTGATAGTCTAATTAGTGATCTAGATATTTCCAAGCTTATCCAATATAACTTTAGAGATTCAGAAATTACATTGAAGCTCACTACATTTAATAATGATTTAACTTGGAAATTAATAGTACTTTTCGCTAGGATATCCAAATTAGGAATTGAAGAACTGACTAGAACGGAAATTTCAGCCTGGGTAAAGAATCTTTACTACTGGGAACATAGAAAAAGGAATTGGTTAATCCCTTTGAAAGAGGAAATATTGCAAAGATCTTCAACGCTAAAGACTTCCGCAGTAATTAAAGGTAAAGGATATAAGGGAGCAGTAGTAATTGATCCACCAGTAGGAGTTTTCTTTAACGTTACTGTATTAGATTTTGCCTCACTGTATCCTTCAATTATTAGGACCTGGAATTTAAGTTATGAGACCGTTGATATTGAAAACTGTAAGAACATAGTAGACGTTAAAGATGAGACTGGTCAAGTTCTCCATCACGTTTGCATGGATAGACCGGGAATAACTGCAGTTATTACTGGTTTACTTAGGGACTTTAGGGTTAAGATATATAAGAAAAAGTCAAAGCAAAAAGATCTAGATCCTGAACGTAAAATGATGTATGAAGTAGTACAAAGAGGCATGAAGGTGTTTATTAACGCAACTTATGGAGTATTTGGAGCAGAAAGCTTCCCGCTTTATGCACCAGCAGTAGCAGAAAGCGTTACAGCCCTAGGTAGATACGTAATCACTAGCACAGTTAAAAAAGCCCAAGAGGTTGGAACTAGAGTTCTTTACGGCGATACTGATTCGTTGTTCTTATATCAACCGACTCAAGAACAATTAAATACCATAATCAAATGGGTTAAGGAGAACTTTAAGTTAGATCTAGAGCTCGATAAAAGTTATAGGTTTGTTGCGTTCTCAGGATTGAAAAAGAACTACTTTGGAGTTTTCACAGATTCCACGTTTGATATAAAAGGAATGTTAGCTAAGAAAAGAAATACTCCAGAATTCCTGAAGGAGGCATTTAAAGAAGTTAAAGATCTAATGGGCACAATAAATTCTCCATCAGATCTGGAGAAAGTAAAGAAGGAGGTAGCAGAGAAAGTAAAGAGCGTCTATGATAGGCTGAAGAATAAGGAATATAACCTAGACGAGTTAGCTTTTAGAGTTATGCTTTCTAAAGATTTGGATTCTTATACTAAGAATACTCCACAACATGTAAAAGCTGCAATGCAATTAAGGGCCTTAGGAATTCAAGTATTACCTAGAGATATGATACTATTTGTTAAGGTAAAAAGCAAGGAAGGAGTGAAGCCAGTACAGTTAGCTAAGTTAACAGAGATAGATTTAGATAAATATTATGATGCAGTAAAAAGTACTTTCGAGCAGCTGTTAAAATCTCTAGGCATAAGCTGGGATGAAATAGCATCTACAATATCTATAGATTCTTTCTTCAAATTTTAAATAAAAACAAAGAAGTTTTTATTCTTCTTCCTCCTCTTCTCCACTATCTTGAGGTTTTTCTTCCGAAGTAACTCCTTGTGCGTATTCAATCAATTCTTTCTTAAGGTCGTCGTTTAGATAATAAGAGACAACATAAACTCTCTTGTCCTGGAAATTTTCTTCTTGCCATATATTGTCATAACTTATAATGAATATTGGTATTTTTAGTATTGCAGCAGATTTTTCTTTTCCTGCTAAGAAGTTCTTTACAGCCTCGTAAACGTCTGGTTTTAAAGGTAATGGTAATTTAGCCTCTTGCGAATCTTTCATGATTATAAAATCAGACGTGAGTTCATTCCATTCTTTTAGTGCTTCAATAGCTGTATTTCTTACTACCTCGGCTAGGTCTCCTTCTGTTATTTTTTCTGATGTTATTTTTCCATTCTCACTTTTTAGAATTATAACTTTCACTTATGTTCACCTATAACATAAAGGTAAACTATATGGTTCATATTTCCGTCTTCAACCTTAACGACCTCTTTCGGAGTCCAACCTCTCATTTCAAACTCGTGCGAAACTACTCTAGTTCCCGGCTTAAGCTCTTTTTCCAATTTAGGCTTAAGCATTTCGTTTACATTTGTTAATAAAAACATTGTAACTACTGTTGCCTCTGATAAATCTACATCAAAAAAGTTACCCTTTTCGATTATTACTTTCCCTTCAACACCATTCTTTTTAACGTTCTCTAAAGCTTCTTTTATTCTTTCGTCGTTAATATCTATGCCTACTGCTTTTTTTGCATTAAATTCTTTTGCTGCAGTTATTACAATTCTCCCGTCTCCACAACCTAAATCATATACTATATCTTCTGGTCCTACTTTTGCTATTTCTAGCATTTTCCTTACAACTGGTTCTGGTGTTGGTACATATGGAACATGTGGTGTGTATGTCATTTTTAACCACTTCAAATAATGTTTATGAAGTTAGGCTTTTTATTTTATTTAGAGCCTCTTCTTTGCCTTTTGTCGAGTCAGCCTTTAAATCTGCTCCCAATGGCATTTTAGTTAAAATAGGAACTATTTTACCGTCTTCCAACTCTACGAATAATTGAGGTAACCAAGACATCCCTAAATCGTCCTTTTCTCCATAATCTGCTAAAAATGAGTAATCCTCCATTTTTACTTCCTTTTCAATTCCCAACTCCTTTGATAGTTGGTCTGTAACATTTAGGAATGCCTTATGCATTGGATGTGCTTCTGACGTTACGAGGATTAACTTTTTAGCTTTCATAACAATCTCACACACAATCTCATGAAACTGGTTTAAAACAGTAGTGGTAACGATGATTACCAGATTAAGGAGGGAAAGTAAGAGGATATTAAGACCTATAGCTAATGCACTAGCAAAAATTGGAGTAAAAGCTAACGAAATTACTATAATAGGGCTTGTCCTTTCAATTATTTATTTTATAGTATTATATATTTCGAAAAACCCGCTTTACGGTGTAATACTACTTGCGTTATCTTCATTTTCCGACGCATTAGACGGTGAAGTCGCAAGGATATCTGGAACAGCCGGAAACAAAGGTGCGTTTTTAGATTCTTCTCTAGATAGAGTCGAAGATACATTATTTCTAAGCCCTTTAGTACTATATTTCCAGCCAGTGCTAGTTTCACTTCTTGTAGGAATTTCACTCATCATTCCATATTTAAGAGCTAGAGCAGAAGCGTTAGGAATTAAAGCTGAGGGAAGAGGCATAATAGAAAGGGGAGAAAGGATAATATTCACTATGATAATCCTTATTTTGTTATTCTTTAATTTTACATTTACTATCTATGTATTTTATCTATTTATTGCATTATCGATAGTTACTGTAATTCAAAGATTTCAACTAGTATTATCTAATCTACCAAAATAGAGTTGTAAAGGATTTTTTACCCCGCACTCTGATACACATAAGTTCATTTTCTTTAGCTGTGTACAGTTGTAAACTATGTATCTAGTTTTTCTATCTTTTATAAAGTGATTTAAGAAGTCTTCAGGATTTTGAATGCCGTTATTTTTAAGCATAGTTATTATTGAATCCGTACTGCTGCCTATATCTATCATATAAACAGTGAGAATTTTTAGTTCTTCTTCGCTTTTTTTATCCTTCTTAAATAAGGCGGAAATGCAAGGTGGCGTTATGCCTTTCCTTAATAAAAGTAGATCTCTTATAGTATCTGGGATCTCTGATAAGGGAATTGGCTTTACTAGGCTCATCATTTTTTCGTAGATTACTTCTTTTATCAAGTTCAGTAACGTCTTTCTATCTATAAAGACATATCCATCTTTAATAATCCTTTCTGATAATGAAAACTTAGAATTCTTCCTTAGATTTTTAGTTAGCCTTAGATAATCTATGAAATATATTGCATAATTTAGAACAACTTTTCCCTTAGTTATATGGTATTCAATTTTCTTCTTTTCAATTTTTATTCCTAGAAAATTAGCCATTTCAAGTAAATTTTCTTCATCTTCTTTCTCTAAATCCTCTGCAAAAAGTTCAGCCTCTTTTCTGCAAACTTTTTCTGCAATTTTTTTATCTCCTAGAACTGAAAGTATTAGGAGAACAGAATAAAATAATAATTGAGGATTTTTTGTATCCTTATAATGTTTTATATCATCACCTTTAATTATCCTATTTATCCTCTCCTTAGCTTCTTTTATAGTATCTCCATTATTGGAAATTACGTCATAAAAAGATAAGCCCCCATATCTAGAGAGAACTTGTTCTAAGCTGACTCTAAATGGATAAGCTTCAGTATTTACTATTGCCACAGTTTTACTTATTCTCGCAACTTTTTATAAATCAGCTGTGCTTATTAAACCTATGAAAATTTATGTAGCATCTGCCTGGCCGTATGTGGAGGCAGTCCCGCATTTAGGAAATCTAATAGGTTCAGTACTATCAGCGGATGTTTTTGCTAGGTATGCTAGATTAAAGTACGGTAAAGACAACGTAATTTTTGTAAGCGGAAGCGATGAACATGGTACACCGATAGAGGTTGAAGCAATAAAGAGGAAAATAAATCCTAGAGATTTAACTAATCAAGCTCACGAGTACGATAAGAAGTTATTTCTAGATGTATGGAAAATAAGTTATGATAATTATACGAGAACAGAGTCTGAGACTCATAAAAGGTTCGTAAGGGAATTTCTCCTAAGTATTCAAGATTATATAAAAGTTCAAGAAGAAGAAATGCCGTATTGTGAGCACGATAAAATATTCTTGCCGGATCGTTTTATTAAGGGAACATGTCCTTACTGCGGATATGAAGACGCTAGGGGAGATCAATGTGACAGATGCGGGAGATTACTTTCGCCAACGCTTTTAATAAATCCTAGATGTGCTATATGTGGTTCAAAGCCAGTAATAAAGAAGACTAAGCACTGGTTTTTTGACTTAAGTCAATTTTCAGATAAACTAAAGGAGTGGTTAGAAAATAATAAGGACATGCCTGATAACGTAAAATCTGTAGCTTTAAGCTGGATTCAAGAAGGACTTAAACCTAGGAGCTTAACAAGGGATACATCTTGGGGAATTCCTGCACCCTTTGAAGGTGCAGAAGGTAAAACTATTTACGTTTGGTTTGAAGCTCTTCTTGGATATATTTCCGCTACTATAGAGTATTTCGAAAAGACAGGAAATCCTGACGAATGGAAAGAATTCTGGTTTGGAGATGACGTTAAAAGTTACTATTTTATAGGAAAGGATAACATACCTTTCCACGCCGTTATATTTCCTGCAATGCTCATGGCATCAAAGAAGGGTTACAAATTACCTTCAGTTATTTCGTCAACTGAGTATTTAATGTATGAGGGACAAAAATTCAGTAAAAGTAGAAGAATAGGAATATGGATAGATGAGGCACCAAGACTGATGGACGTAGATTATTGGAGGTATGTTCTAATAAGATTAAGGCCTGAAGAAAAGGATACGAACTTTTTATGGAGAGAAGCTATTAGGATAATAAATACAGAGCTTAACGACGATATTGGAAATTATGTTAATAGAGTTATAACTATGGTCAATAGGTACTTTAAAGGATATGTGCCTAACTTTAATGAGGATAAATTAGACGACATAGACAGGAAATTTATGGAATTAGTTAAAACTACGCCAGTCGTAGTTTCTCAACTTTTCGAGAAAGGTAAACTCAAAGCTGGAAGTGATGAAATAATAAAGATTGCAAGAGAAGGTAATGCTTATCTTAATCAGAAAGCACCGTGGGATAAGGTTAAAAATGATATTAAAGTTGCAGAAAATACGTTATATATTGCATCGAATTCCGTTAGAACTCTTTCAATTTTACTTTATCCGATAATTCCTACATCGGCAGAAAAGATTTATAATCAGCTAGGTTTGAGAGGAATTGAAAATGAAAAATGGGATTCTGCAGGCGAGTTCATATTAGATCATAACCACAAGGTAGAACAAGCTTCTCCGATATTTAAGAAAATTGACCAGAATTTTGAGAAAGAACTTAGTGATAAATTGGAAAAAATCAGAAAAGAATTAGATAACATTAGGCCGCCTTTACTTCGATAACTTCTCCTTTAATTACTTCTTTTTCTTCTTCTAGTTCTACGTAATTCATTGCCGGCATGAATTTTCTTCCCTGCCCTTCGTAGAATTTACTAAACATTTCGTAGAAGTGAAGCCTCATATCTTGTATAAATACTATTAATCCTTCCAGTGCTATTGCTAGTAAGTTTCCTAAGGCTATTATTATTCCAGCTATTATTACTGCGGCAACATAAGGAACTGAACTATATAATACTAGGAGCCCCATGTAGCTAAAGGCGTATAATAAATAGTAGTGAGCTAGGGCAAATACTAAAATTCTTATAAAGGATATAGTGTTTGAAAGTAGTAAAATCCCTGCTTCAAAACCTCCTTCTATAAAGCCCATTCCTATCGCAGCTCCTAAGCCTACGTGACCTTCATGTCTCTTTATTAGTATAACTTTGCTTATCCAATTATAAATTAGTCCAATCTCTACCCATAGTATTAGTATATAGGCAAGAGCATAAGTCGGCGTTGAGAGATTAGGTGGAAAACTGAATATATTAGTAAGTAAGCCGCCCAATAAGCATTCTACCTTTCCAAAATAGTCACTTATATCTACAAATCCGTAGCCGAATATTATAAGCGGTACTGTGTAAAGTATCAACAAGGGTAATTTTTCGTAAAATAAGAATTCTGGATCCTTCTTATCTATAGCATTAATAACACCGAGTAAAGAGCTTACAAATAGTGCAAGTGCCCCTATGAATATTGATATTATCATTGTATCTTCTATTTCTACAGATAGGATAGAATAATTACCAAAAGGTATCAAGTACTTTAGAGAGTCAGAAACACTTACTGGGACTGGCCACACGTAATACAAAGGTCCTACGGGATAACTATCATTATTAAATACTTCTCTTGGTCCTCCTACTAATACTGGCCCGAAAAATTCTCTAGCAAGCAAGCCAGTGATCATTGCAACTATGCTTGAATATATTAGCACTAAGCTGAGCTTCTCTGTATTCTCACTACCTTTCCTTTTACCGTATTTGTAGAACCATATCGCAAATAAAAATACTACTAAGGCATTACCAAAGTCTGGGAACATTAGCCCAAAGAGTATTGGAAAAGTGAATATAAGGAATATTATTGGGGAAATTTCCCAATAGGATGGAGTACCATAAAGTTCTACAACCGATTCTATTACCCTTATACTCTTAGGAAGGCTAATTAATGTAGGTGGCTTATCCTTTTCTCCATACCTTCTGGGCAGTCTCTCAGTAATGAAGGCTTCTCCTTTTAATTGATCCTTGAGTTTTTTAACAATTTTAGTTGGTGCGTAGCCTTCAATTTGGACATAAAACTCTGACACTCTAGCTCTAGATATAATAGTGAGTGCGTCTCTCACGGTTAGTAATTTACCATAAATTTCTTTCACATGAATTTCACAAGCTCTCAATTTTTCTTTTAATTTTGCTCTGGTTTCTTCCAAGATCTTAGTTAACTCATTAATCTTATTCTGGACCTCATTGTAAACGTCGTAAGGGGCTTTTCCTTCAGGGGTTTCAAAAACTTTTGCACCTATTTCTTTTTCTATCTTGTCCTTTTGCAATACCCCTTTAGGCGCTATGATAATTACAGCGTAAGTTTTCTCATTTATTCTCTTAGTAAGAACTAATGCATTATCAAATTTCACTTTATCTAATTGACTGGATAAAATAGTGAGCAAATATACATCGAATAGCTTTAAATTATATAATTTGCTCAAGTTGACTGTTATATCCTTAAATGGTAATACTTCATTTAACTGTGCCTTGTACAAATCTAGTTCGCTCTTTATCTTGCCAATCTCCTCTAGTAACTCCTTGTATTTTTCCTCTTCTTGTGTAGCATCATTATCTACCTCGTCAGCTATTTTATTCCAGTTCCCTGCCTTCATTTTTCCTTTTGGTTCTATTGTAACTCCTGCGAGATCCATTATTATTTGGAATTTATTTAGATGTTCTTGTATTATTCCAAGCTTCCTTCTGGCTTCTTCAAATCTTTCATTGGATATTGGTTCCTCCGGTTCTTCTGGTTCGAAATTTTGGAATTTTAAAATCTTTGTGACTATATCATGTAAAAGTTCTTTATTGGCTATAATCTGTACCCTACTCATTTTCTCGGGAAGGATCACTATAGCTCGATATAGAGTATGAATGATGATTAAAATATTTAATCTACATTACAGATTTGAGAGCATGGGAAAAATTTTGCTCCTTGGAGATAGATATACGGTATCTTTATTTAGGATGATGGGAGCTGAGGGGAAAGTTGTTGAAGATCCCTATTCACTGGAAGATGAGATAAAAAATGTAAGGAAAATGGAGGACGTTGACCTAGTTTTAATTACTAAAGATTTGTACGATCCGGTAAGAGAAAGACTTGAAAGCGTTATATCTTCTCAAACAAAACCTTTAATTACAGTAATTCCTTCTCCTTATAGTGAAGCTGAACCTATGGATGTGAGAAAGTTGATTTTAAGGGCGTTAGGTTTTGGGTGAGAAATAATGGAATTAAACGATTTGCTCGATTATGCAATTAAAAAAGTAATGGAAGATATAAGGGAAAATTTAGAGCAAGCATTAGCTGAGGCTAATAAGATAATTGAAAATAAGTATAGTGATATACTTTCTGATTACGATAAGAAAATAAGAGACCTAATTTCAAAGAGAAAGGAACAAATAGAAGGCGAAAAAGCTAAACTTGATGTGGAGAATAAAAGGGCGATATTAAATGAAGAGAACTATTGGCTACAAAAGGTTTATGATGAGGTAGTTAAGAATATTAATGTAGTTACTTCTTCTAAAGAATACGCAGAAGGTTTACAGTCAATAATAAAGAAAGAGATTTCATCATCTACAACAAAAGCTAAGATAATATGTAATAAGAGCGATGAGGAACTTGTTAAGAAAATCCTTAAGGATAATAAGTTAAGTGCAGACGTCGAGGAGGATAACAGCTTATTAGGAGGAATAAAGATTTATTACCCTGATGTAGGGCTTGTGAGGGATTATTCGTTAAATCTTATTTTAAGTCAAGTTTTTGAATCAGTTAAACCTAAAGTTGCAGAAATATTATTTGGTGGTGAAAATGGTAGGTAAGATAGTTAGAGTAAACGGTCCACTAGTAGTTGCAGATAATATGAGAAATTCACAAATGTATGAAGTAGTTGAAGTAGGAGAATTAAGACTTGTAGGTGAAATAACAAGGATAGAAGGAGACAGAGCCTACATTCAAGTTTACGAAGATACTAGTGGGCTTAAGCCTGGTGAACCAGTCTATAATACTGGCGGTCCTTTATCAGCAGAGCTAGGTCCTGGCTTACTGGGAAAGATATTTGACGGATTAGAAAGGCCGTTAAGCACAATTGCTGAGGTTACTGGTTCACTTTTTGTCAATAGAGGTGTGAAAATACCTCCTTTAGATAGGCAAAAGAAATGGCATTTTATACCTAAAGTTAAGAAAGGCGATAAGGTTTCTCCTGGAGATGTATTGGGTGTTGTGCAAGAAACTTCGTTGATTGAGCACAAAATATTAGTTCCTCCAGATCGTCATGGAGAAATAAAGGACATAGTTCCAGAAGGAGATTACACTGTGGAAGATACAATAGCTACACTTGATATGAACGGTGACCAGGTTTCATTAAAAATGATGCATAAATGGCCAGTAAGAATTCCTAGACCTTATAAAGAAAAATTAGAGCCTTCAGAACCATTGTTAACTGGAGTAAGAGTACTAGATACAATATTTCCTTTGGCTAAAGGAGGAACAGCCGCAATTCCAGGGCCTTTCGGTTCTGGAAAGACAGTGACTTTACAAAGCTTAGCAAAATGGAGTTCAGCAAAGATAGTAATATATGTAGGTTGTGGCGAAAGAGGAAATGAGTTAACTGACGAACTAAGATCATTCCCAACGTTAAAAGATCCTTGGACCGGAAAGCCATTACTTGAAAGGACTATATTAGTCGCTAACACAAGCAATATGCCAGTAGCAGCAAGGGAAACTAGTATTTACCTAGGCGTAACACTTGGAGAATATTTTAGAGATCAGGGATACGATACGTTAGTTGTAGCAGACTCTACTACTAGATGGGCGGAGGCATTAAGAGACCTAGGAGGTAGAATGGAAGAGATGCCTGCAGAAGAAGGATTCCCAAGCTATTTGCCTTCAAGATTAGCAGAATATTACGAAAGAGCAGGAAGAGTTATAACTTTAGGTAATCCAGAAAGACTTGGTTCAGTTACGTTAGCTTCAGCAGTTTCTCCACCAGGAGGAGACTTCACTGAGCCAGTAACTAGCAATACTTTAAGGTTCGTTAGAGTATTCTGGCCGTTAGATGTCTCATTAGCTCATGCAAGACATTTCCCTGCAATTAACTGGTTACAAGGATTTTCAGCTTACGTTGATTTAGTAGGAAAGTGGTGGAATACAAACGTGGATCCACAATGGAAGGAAATGAGAGAATTCATGGTAAAAACCTTGATAAGAGAAAACGAGTTACAGCAGATAGTTAAATTAGTTGGGCCGGAATCTCTCGCTGAGAAAGATAAGTTAGTTCTAGAAGTGGCCAGGTTAATAAAGGAGGCGTTCTTAAAGCAGAACGCATTTGACGATATCGATGCGTTCTCTTCCCCACAAAAGCAGGTTAGGATAATGAAGCTAATCTACTTATATAATAGTCTTGCATCCCCATTGGTTGAAAAAGGAGTTCCGGTAAAGAAGATCATAGACAGTATAAAAGTTGTGTCTGACATAATTAGATCTAAATCCACGATTCCAAATAACGCCCTCGAAAAATATGATGAGTTAGAAAAAACATTAAGGGCACAATTTGAACAGTTATCAAAGGAGGTGAGCAGTTAATGGAAACTACCCTAAACGTAAGAGAATTTTCGAATATATCAATGATTAAAGGCCCACTAATGGTTGTTAAGGGAGTTACGGACGCAGGATACAATGAACTAGTAGAGATTGAAATGGAAAATGGAGAAAAAAGGAGAGGTATAGTAGTAGATAGTCAATTAGGTATGGCAGTTGTGCAAGTATTTGAAGGAACTACTGGAATATCTCCTACCGGTACTAACGTTAAGTTCTTAGGTAGAGGCTTAGAGGTTAAGATTTCTGACGAAATGCTTGGCAGAGTGTTCAACCCATTAGGTGAACCTTTAGATAACGGACCTCCAGTAATATCCGGTGAAAAAAGAGATATAAATGGTTCTGCAATAAATCCGGCAGTTAGGGATTATCCCGAGGAATTTATTCAAACAGGAATATCGGCTATTGATGGATTAAATTCTCTATTAAGAGGTCAAAAATTACCAATCTTTAGCGGCAGCGGATTACCGGCAAATATACTAGCAGCTCAAATAGCTAAGCAGGCTACAGTAAGAGGAGAAGAAAGTAATTTTGCGGTAGTTTTTGCAGCGATAGGAATAAGGTATGATGATGCATTATTCTTTAGGAAATTCTTCGAGGAAACTGGTGCAATAAATAGGGTAGCAATGTTCATGACTTTAGCTAATGAACCTCCAGTAGTTAAGATATTAACTCCAAGGACTGCATTAACTTTAGCAGAATATTTAGCCTTTGAGAAGGACATGCACGTTCTTGCGATATTAATAGACATGACTAACTATTGCGAATCATTGAGAGAAATAAGCGCAGCTAAGGAAGAAGTACCGGGTAGAGGAGGGTACCCAGGCTATATGTATACTGATTTAGCAACTATATATGAAAGGGCAGGAAAAGTGAAAGGCAAGAAAGGTTCCATCACCCAAATGCCAATATTAACCATGCCAAACGATGACATGACCCACCCTATTCCAGACTTAACTGGATATATAACTGAAGGTCAGATAGTATTAGATAGATCATTGTATAATAAGGGAATATATCCGCCAATCAACGTGTTAATGAGTTTATCTAGATTAATGAAAGATGGAATAGGAGAAGGAAAAACAAGGGAAGATCATAAAGACCTTGCTAACCAATTATTTGCAGCCTATGCAAAGGCTGTCGACACAAGAGGTCTTGCAGCAATAATTGGAGAAGACAGCTTGTCCGACACCGATAGAAAGTACTTATTATTTGGAGATGCATTTGAAAGGAAATTTGTTAATCAAGGAGTTAACGAGAATAGAGATATAGAGACTACTCTTGATATAGGTTGGGAGATTCTATCCATATTGCCAGAGAGAGAATTAACTAACATAAAAGAGGCTTACATCAAGAAATATCATCCTGCATATCGTGGTAAGAAATGAGTTCAAATAAGGTTTTGCCAACTAAATTAAATCTTATTAGATTTAAAAATGAGTTAAAGCTTGTATCTACTATAAAAAGGCTGTTAGAAAGCAAAAGGGAAGTTTTACTTATTTATTTAAGGACTTATGCCGCGGAGTATGAGAAATTATATAATGAGGTTAATGAGGCTTTAAAGAAGACCTATAATAGTTACATGCAGGCTGTTGTAGATGAAGGCATAACTACTATTGAGAAAATTGCCGATTCTCAATCTCATTCCTTGAGTGTATCTAGTTCGTTAAAGGTAATCTTTGGAGTGAAAATCCCAGTTATCCAACTTAACGAAGGTTCTATTCCAGAAAAACCCTTTAGTGAAGTCGAGACTTCCCCTTACCTTTCTGAAGCTTATGATGAAATGAGAGAGGCATTAGTTAAGGTCGTTCAGCTGGTTGAATTAGAATCAACAATTAGATCTTTGGCTGCAGAATTAAGAAGAACTCAAAGGCTAATAAATGCAATAGATACTTCTATACTTCCCTTTTATAGAGGTTCAGTTAAGTACATAAAATCAGTTCTAGATGATAAAGCTAGGGAGGAATTCGTAAGGCTTAAAATTACTAGGAGAATACTTGAGAGGAGGAGACAAAGTGGAGAGTGAAGTTGAGAAATATTTGAATAATATAAAATCAGTTTTAGATCAAAAGAAGAAAGAAAGCTTTCTTCAGTTGCAAAAGAAATTTGATGAGCTAATACAAAACAAGGAAAAACAGCTAGAGGAAGTCAAGAGAAAGGCTTTAAAGGAAGTATCAAAGTAATTAGTGGTGATAAATTATGAAGAGAATGAAGTCTGCAATTCTATTACTTTCTCTATTTTTAGGAATGATAACTGCAATCCCAGTAGGGGCACAAGTAGGTTATAGTAGTCCTCAAGGATTTGAAGGAGTAAACATCGGGGCTGGATTAGCTATAGGCTTAGCAGCAATTGGTGCAGGTGTTGCAGTAGGTATGGCAGCAGCTGCAGGTATCGGTGTTCTAACAGAAAGAAGGGACATGTTCGGTACTGTGCTAATATTCGTTGCAATCGGTGAAGGAATAGTAGTATACGGGTTAGTGTTTGCAGTGTTAATGTTGTTTGCACACGTGTAAAAACCATATAAATTTTTTAGGCCATTCTATTTTCTTTTCTCAATGCAAATTCCTAGAGAAAAATGGAAGAATAATTTCAGCGAATGGTTTGATAATGTAATTTTTCAAGCTGAAATATATGATTATGGAAGGTACCCTATAAAAGGAATGGGCGTATGGATGCCTTATGGTTTTAAGATAAGACAGAACGTTATTAATATCATTAGGAAGTTTTTAGATGAGACTGGACACGAGGAAGTTCTATTTCCATTATTAATTCCAGAATATTTACTCAGAAAAGAAAGTGAGCATATTAAAGGTTTTGAAGGTGAAGTTTACTGGGTCACTAAAGGCGGAGAAGAAGATTTAGATATTAGGCTAGCATTGAGACCAACTTCAGAGGTTGCAATAACTTATATGGAATCATTGTGGATAAAAAGCTATAAAGAATTACCAAAGAAATATTATCAGATAGTAAGCATTTTTAGATATGAAACTAAGGCAACGAGGCCAATGATAAGGCTAAGGGAAGTTACGACTTTTAAAGAAGCTCATACATTGCATGTTAGCTACGAAGACGCAGAAAGGCAAGTTAAAGAGGCAATAGAAATTTATAAGAAAATATTCGATACACTTGGGATACCTTATATCCTTTCAGAAAGACCGGAGTGGGATAGATTTGCTGGAGCAGAACACACTTACGCTTTCGATACGTTAATGCCAGACGGTAGAGCATTGCAAATAGGTACTGTTCATCATTTAGGACAACACTTTACTAAAGCTTTAGATTATAAAATACAAAAAGCTGACGGTTCTCTAGATTATCCTTATCAGACAAGTTATGGAATTTCAGATAGAGTAATAGCAGTATCTATAGCAGTAAACGGCGATGATCATGGACCAATACTTAATCCAATAATAGCTCCAATTAAGGTTGTTATAATTCCAATACCTGCAAAGACAGAGGAAGATAATAAAAGAGTAGAGAATTATTGTAAAGAAATTCAAGAAAAACTCTCTTCAGCAGGAATTTCTGCGGTGGTCGATTCAGATAAAGAGAAGACTCCTGGAGAAAAGTTCTATTACTGGGAAATGAAGGGTGTTCCTTTAAGGATAGAGATTGGATTAAGAGAAGTAAATAATGAGACAATTACCATAAAGAGGAGAGATACTTTAGAGTCTAAAATTGTAAAGAAGGACGAGTTAATAAAAACTGTTAACGATCTTCTTTCTTCTCTGTCAGAAGATCTGAAAAAGAAAGCTTGGGATTTCTTTAATTCCAGAATTTTCTATACTAATGATGTCAACGAGGCTAAAAAAATACTTGAAAACAGGGGAGGGATAATAGAAGTTCCCTGGTGTGGCGATAATTCGTGTGGGTTAAAGATAGAGGAAGAGCTTAATGCTAGAGTATTAGGGTATCCTATAGATGCTAAAAAGACTAGTGATCCTTGTGTTATATGTAAAAAACCTTCAACTAATGTTTTAAGAGTAGCAAAAACTTATTAGATATTAGATAGCCATTTTAATTGGGTGCTAATTTGCCAAAGAAGAGAGAGAATAGAGGTAGAAGAAAAGGCGATAAAGGCCACGTTGGCTACGTAACATGTGATAACTGTGGAGCAAGAGTACCAGAGGATAAGGCTATATGCGTTACCAGAATGTATAGCCCAGTTGATGCGGCATTAGCTAGCGAACTGGAGAAAAAAGGTGCAATAATTCCAAAATATCCGGTAAGGAAATGCTATTGTATTAACTGTGCAATACACTTTGGAATAGTTAAGATAAGGGCAGAGGAAGAAAGGAAAACAAAGCCTACTACTTACTTCTAATAAAAGTTTTTAACTATATTCACCATTCTCTTTTTTAATGAGACTCTACGAACTTTCGTTTAATGAAATTGAGGAATTCTTCTATAAGCTGGCTGAAGTAAGAGATATAATAAAAGATTCAGGATTAATGTCATTTTTACCTGAGAAGGAATTACCAGAAATTGCCACTGGTACTGCTAGAGTAAAGCATGCTTTCCCAATATTTCAAAAAGGTGGAGTAATAATGGACGTTACTAACGTTGAACAAGCAGGAATTGCAGAAGATGCAGGTGCTACTTCTGTCATGGTTTTAGACAAACTTCCTTATGACGTCAGAAAATCTGGTGGAGTAGCTAGAATGGCAGATCCGAAAATTATAGAGGAAGTAATGAATTCTATAACAATTCCAGTAATGGCTAAAGTTAGAATAGGCCATTATTATGAAGCTAAGCTTCTTGAGGCTTTAGGCGTCGATACAATAGATGAAAGCGAAGTATTAACACCAGCTGACGAGGAACATCATATTAATAAATGGGAGTTTAAGGTTCCATTTGTAAACGGTGCTAGGAATTTAGGCGAGGCGTTAAGGAGGATAAGCGAAGGAGCTTCAATGATAAGAACTAAAGGTGAAGCGGGAACAGGAAATGTTAGTGAAGCTGTAAAGCACATGAAAATAATTAATGCGGAAATTGGTGCGTTAGTTGGAATGAGTGAGGAAGATAGAGTTAAGAAAGCTAGAGAATATCAGGTTCCTTACCAGTTAGTAGAACTAACTGCAAAAATAAAGAGACTTCCAGTAGTTAATTTTGCAGCAGGAGGTATTGCTACTCCAGCTGATGCAGCATTAATGATGTGGTTAGGTGGAGATGGAGTATTTGTAGGATCAGGAATATTTAAGAGTCAAGATCCTGCAGAGAGAGCAAAAGCTATAGTATTGGCAGTAGCTGGTTGGGAATATCCCGAAGTAGTCCTTGAAGCACAAAAGATGATAAGTGAACAAAAATCGATGATGGGAATTGATATAAAGTCGTTAAAACCTGAGGAATTACTTCAGGTGAGAGGACAATGAAAATAGGAGTTTTAGCGTACCAAGGTAGTTTCGAGGAGCACGCACTCCAGGCTAAGAGAGCATTGGATAAGTTAAAAATAGACGGTGAAATTATTGCAGTTAAGAGGGTTAACGATCTCGATGTTGATGGAATTATTATTCCTGGAGGAGAAAGTACTACTATAGGTATTGTAGCCCAAAGAATGGGACTTTTAGAGCCATTAAAGGAAAAAATTATGGAAGGATTACCTGTTTTAGGCACTTGTGCTGGTGCAATAATGTTAGCCAAAGATGTTAGTGATGCTAAGGTTGGTAAAAAATCTCAGCCATTAATTGGCGTAATGGACATCTCTGTGATAAGAAATTATTACGGTAGGCAAAGGGAGAGTTTCGAAGCTAATGTAGATTTAAGGAGTATTGGAGGAGGAATAGAGAAAGTAGTATTCATAAGAGCTCCAGCAATAGTTAAGGTTTTTGGTAATGCTAAATCTTTATCTCAGTTTAAGGATGTTCATGTTATGGTGCAGGAAAACAACTTATTAGCAACTACCTTCCATCCTGAGCTATCAGGAACTACAATTGTTCATGAATACTTCATTTCAATGATTAAGAAATAGTTTTTTATTTTACATTTGAAACTATTTTACGTAGTGGGGAACATAGTATTGAGTGAATTATTAGTTGACAAGTCTGCCTTATTGCTGGGACTTTCTAAATATATTGAGAAGGGTCTAATTAATGGTAATATCCTTATTCATAGAGCGTTGTTATCTGAGTTGGAAAAAGAGACTAGAGATGGGTTAATTTCTGGAGAAATAGCATTAGATGAAATAGAAAAAATTAGAAAATTATCAGAGAGATACCTCTTCTCGGTAGAAATAGTTGGAGAGCCGAGTTCAAATGTAGATAATGCACTAAGAGAATACTGCTCACAAAGAGATTGTAGCATAGTTACTGCGGATGAAATTCAAAAGCAAATATGCTCATATTTAGGCATTAAAGTAGTTTATCTACAACCTTTTGAAGGATCTTTAAGCATAGAAAAATTCTTCGACGAGAGTACTATGAGCGTACACTTGAAAGAAGATACTATACCTAAGGCTAAAAAAGGTAAGCCAGGAAATTGGCAATTTGTAAACTTATCTAACACTCCTATGTCTGCAGACGAAATTAAAAGTTTAGTTGGTGAGCTTATTAATGAAATAAAGTATGTTAAAAACTCTTTTATAGAAATAGAAAGAAAAGGTTCAACCATTGTCCAGCTCGGCAATTATAGGATAGTAATAACTAGACCTCCGTTAAGTGATGGTTGGGAAGTTACTATTACTAGGCCAGTTACTAAAAAGAGCCTTGAAGACTACAATTTACCAGAAAAGCTAATTGAAAGATTAAAGGAGAGAGCAGAAGGAATCCTTATAGCAGGTTCTCCAGGAATGGGTAAAACAACTTTTGCACAAGCGCTTGCAGAATATTACATGAAACTAGGTAAAGTAGTTAAAACTATAGAGTCGCCAAGGGATATGCATTTACCTCCAGATATAACACAGTACTCAAAGAACTATGCTGAAATAGGAGAACTTCACGATATTCTATTATTAAGCAGGCCAGATTATACCGTTTATGATGAAATGAGGAATGACGACGATTTTAGACTTTACATTGATTTAAGATTAGCAGGAATAGGAATGATAGGCGTAGTTCACGCTACCACTCCCATAGATGCAATACATAGGTTCCTTAATAGAGTTGATTTGGGAACTATTCCAGGAATTTTAGATACTGTAATTTTCATAAGTGAAGGAACAGTAAAGAAAGTTTATAGTTTGGACATGACAGTTAAAGTTCCACTAGGATTAAGAGAAGCAGATTTAGCTAGACCGGTAGTTGAAATTAAGGACTTCTTAACAGATCAAGTGGAGTACGAAATTTACGTATTTGGAGAGCAAACAATGATTGTTCCTGTCTCAAAGACTAAGGGAGGTAATAGTGTTGAAAATAAGATTGCTAAGACTGTAATGGACAGTATACCAGGAGCTGAGGTAAAGTACGAAAATGGAGAATATGTGATAACAATTCCTAAAACAGAAATTGGTAAATTTAATAGAAGGCTTAACTCTAAGCTAAGGAAATTGGAAAAGAAACATGGAGTAAGGATAAGGATAAGATTAGGAGATTCAGATGAAGAAGTCTAAAGTTTTACTAAACTTAGCTTCAACTGCTCTTACTAAATCTTCAAGACTAAGTCCTTCTTCAATTACTTCTTCATCAGCTACATAATTTCCGCTTTCTGTTATTCTAAGTTTACTAAACGGTATAAATTTGAGGAATTTGGGAAACTTTACTGCTAAGAAAAGTTCTCCTCCACTCTTTTTCGCAAAATTAATTATTCCTTCTGCCTGGCTTCTCGGAACGTAAACCTTATTCTTTTCTTTTCTACTCTTAACTTCGATTAATAGAATTACGCCATTCTTCATTGCTATAATATCCGGTATTGGATCTTTTCTTTTACTTCCACTTGCTGGTGCTCTAACTACTGCAAATCCTTTATCTCTGAGAGAAGAAAGTATATAGTGCTCTACACTAGTTCCTTTCCTTTTCCTTTCGTTCACAAGAATAATTAAAAAATCTAAGATTTAGGCTTTCCTCTCTCAATAATTTCCTTTAATCTTCTTCTAGTTTGCTCCTCTAAGCTATTCTCTATTTCTTCCAAGCCTTCCTTTATTGTAGGACTTCCTCTGTTATATTCCTCTATCCATTCCTCAGCAAATTTACCAGATCTTATTTTTTCTGCAGCTTCTAGCATTCTTTTTCTAACTTCCTCATTTATTACAAACTTTCCGACAGTTAATCCTCCGTATTTTGCTGTGTCAGAAACTGCCTTAAGCATACCAGTGAAGCCTTTTTCATAAATTATATCTACTATCATCTTCATCTCATTGATTGTCTCAAAGTAAGCTACTTCTGGTTGATAACCTAATTCAACTAACGTCCTGAAAGCTGACCTCATTAATTCCATTACTCCGCCTACTAATGTAGTTTGTTCTCCGAATAAATCAGTTTCAGTTTCTTCCTTAAATGTGGTCTCTATTACTCCAGCTCTTGTAGCACCTATACCTTTTGCAATTGCTAAAGCCTTTTCCAATGCCTTTCCAGATGGGTTTTGCTGAACTGCTACTAATGCTGGAACTCCTCCTCCTTTAGTGTAAAAGTCTCTTACTGTTGCTCCTGGCCCTTTAGGTGCTACCATATAAACGTCGCTGGTACTAGGAGGATCAATTAGCTTATAATGTATATTAAAACCGTGGGCAAACACTAAATCTGCTCCTTCCTTCATATTTGGTTGTACTTTTTCTCTATATACGTACCTCTGAACCATATCAGGAATTAGAAATATTATAATATCAGCCTGCTTTACTGCATCTTCTGTATGTACTGGCTGAAAACCGTCTTGGACTGCTTGTTTCCACGAATTACCTTCTCTTTCTAAGCCTACTATAACGTTTAACCCTGAATCCCTTAAGTTTAATGCCCACGCTCTCCCTTGATTACCATAACCTAATACTGCAATTTTTTTATCTTTTATAGGATCTAAACTTGCATCTTGGTCTGTATATATTTTAGCCAACTTTTTCACCCCAACTATAGGTTGTTACTTTTGTATATGACGGGATAAAAAACGAATCGTTTTGGCAAGGAATCAATTTACCGTCTTCTAGAACCTCAACTTTTTCTACGTCTACAGTTTTACTTAAGTTGAGTATTGCCAAGTGGGTATTCTTAGTTTCTCTAACTAGTAGATAAACCTCATATAAGCCGTCATCACTTATTCTCCTTGCTGTGACCCAATCTATGTCTACCCATAGTTTTCTAAATGTACTGATTACTCTCTCTAGGAAGCCTGGATCTCTATAATACCCGGTTACTTTAACTATTCTTCCTTGGGTCACTTACTATCACCTGCTTTAATTTTCCTCCAGGAGGTAAAGTGGGTAAAGCTAATTCGTTTTTATCTATTGGTAATCTAATTACAGTTGGCATATCTTCCCTTATTGCAGTTTTTATTGCTTTTTCTAGTTCCTCATAACTATCTGCATTAAAACCTAAAGCACCAAATGCCTCAGCATATTTAACGAAATCAGGCGATGGCCCGTAATCTACTCCTACTATTCTTTTATTCTGGAATAGGTCTTGTACTTGTCTTACTAAACCTAGAGATCTATTATCGAATATAACTGAAATTACTGGAATATGCTCATCAACGGCTGTAGCTAAATTATTTCCAGTCATCATAAAGGATCCATCGCCATCCAAATCTACTACTACTTTATCTGGCCTAGCTAGCTTTGCACCCATGGCTGCAGGCAGTCCAAAACCCATTGTACCCATGCCCGTTGAAGATAAGAACGTCCTAGGTTCTAGAACTTCCCAAAATACTTCTGCCCACATTTGGTGTTGTCCTACTCCAGTTGTTACTATTGCATCCCTAGGAATCGCATTTCTTATTGTCTTCAATGCCTTCCACGGTTTTATTTTACCTGGTTCGTCTTGATAGTAAAATTGTGCATAATACTCTTTCAATTCCTTAACTCTTTTCATCCATGCGGATCTATCTTTTTTCATTCCGACTTTAATTACTGCGTTTAATAATTCCCTAGTTAGAATTTTTGCATCACCATACATAGCTACATCTACTTTGAACGCTCTCTCTGTATCGGTTGGGTCTAAGTTTATCATGATGAACTTCTTTTTAGTCTCTATCATCTCATCGTAAGAAGTAAATGTTCTATCACTTAATCTAGCTCCTATTATTAGCATTACGTCTGATTCTAACGCAGCAAGTGAGGCTTCTGCTCTTCCATAGTATCCCATGGGCCCAACATATAATGGATGATCGTGTGGAATCGCCGATTTACCAGGTAAGGTTGAAATTATTGGGCAAATTAAAGTTTCTGCTAAGTTTAATACTTCAGTAGTTGCATTGGACCAAGTTACTCCAGTACCAACTAGAATTATTGGTTTTTCTGCATTAACTAGTATTTCTGCTGCCTTCTTCAGTTTTTCTGGTTCTATAACAGTTCTGAACGGCTTATATCCTCTTACCATTGGTTTTTCTGGCCATTCTACCTCATCCATTTTTTCTAATTGGACGTCTCTCGGAATATCTACAAGTACTGGGCCAGGTCTTCCCGTAGTGGCAATGTAAAATGCGTTCTTTATCCATATTGGAATTTCACTTACAGTTTTTAATTGTACTACATATTTTGTTATATCTTTAAATATCCCAGGTTGGTCTGATTCTTGAAAAGCCATTTTTCCTATTGAAGATCTATTTACTTGTCCCGTGATCGCTATTACTGGCGAGCTATCCCAATATGCTGTTATCATTCCAGTTACTAGGTTAGTAGCTCCTGGACCGGATGTAGCAGTAACTACACCTGGGAAACCTGAAACTCTTGCAAATCCGTCTGCGGCGTGAGTTGCTCCTTGTTCATGTCTCATTAATACGTGTCTTATTTCTTGGTTTTGTATTTCATAATATAATTCGTCATAAAACGGCATGTTATATAATCCTGGTATGCCGAAGATTACTTTCACTCCTTCTCTCTTTAGTGCTTCCACTAGAATTCTGGCACCGCTAGGCAATGATCTTCACCTCTGCTATTATTTTTAGAAGAAGCAATTGGTTGACTTGAAAACATTTTAGAGAACTTATTGGACTTGGAGGGTATGATCACCTATCATCTTTTCCACGGCTTAGCAAATATACCGTTAAATTTTTAAGCTTTATCTTTTCTCTTTAAAGACTCTTATGATAATTTTTTAACTTTTTAAAAAGTTATGGATCCATAGCTTTAAAAATAGTTTAATCTAACATGTGAAGAATTTCACTATGACATTTTATATCTTTCCACATTTCAACACATTTAATATTTCCTAAATACAACCATACATTTCCAAAGTGAGATCTTCTATCGTCAACAAACATTGTCTCCTCTGGTTTTATTTTAATCCCTTTATTTCTCAGCTCATTAAAAATCTCATTTATCATGATAAACTTGTAAGGAAAGTCTCTGGAAACAATAACGTCAAAATATTTATATAAATCTAGAATTTGTAAAATTTTTTGTGTCTTATCCGGATAATTCCATGTCGCTAAACCCAGTATTATTCCTTTCTTCTTCAGTTCTTCTAAAGTGTCTCTAACATCTGGAAAAACTTTTAGCTTTCTGCCTTTAGCGTCTTCAATTTCGTTTTTATTAATAACTTTTATCGGATCCTCAAATTCTGAAATATTATAGTGATCCCAAAGAGTTTTGTCTGCATCAAATATTACTACTTTTATTTTCATCATTAGACTCTGATGGTGGGAGGGTAAAATAAATTATCTTTCCTTCGTGGTAATCTCTAATTAATTGCCTTGCGGCTTCTTCAATAAGGGGTTCTTTATCTTTTTTATAAAACCAGCCTCTCTTAATTGCAATCTTCTGGAGCAAATCCAATCCATCTGAATAATCAAGTTTATAAGCAGACTTCAACGCATTTTTATCAAACTTTTCAATTCTATCTATAAGTAATAATGCTACCTTTACTGGATCCTCTATTTTCTCAACAGCTTGGCCCCTTATTGCTCTTTCCAGTGGGCTTCCATCTGGAGGTATAATTCCAGGTGTATCCCAAGCATAAATTTTTGAATCTACCTTGAACTTTTGTATAGTTTTTGTGTAACCATAAGCCATTGGGTGAGCAGAAGTAGAAGCGGAATGCCTTCCTTTTAGTGCATTTATTATAGAAGATTTCCCGGTCTTTGGGTAACCTACTAAGCAAATTGTTCCTTCGTTTCCTTTTAATACTTCCTTTATCGCATTACGTAAAATTTTAGTCCCTAAATGAGAAGTTGCGGAAATGTAAACAGTTTTTATTTTATCTTCCTTTTCTATATATCTCTTCCATTTTTCAAGGACTTCCCTTGGCACTAGGTCTCCTTTGTTAATAACTATTAAAAGTCCTTTACCTTCTTTTTTTACTATGTTCTCTATCTTTTTGGATCTAGTAAGGTCAGGTTCCCTAGAGTCTACTATCTCTAGTACAGCATCTGATTTCTTTATAACCTTTAACACATCTCCTAGCATTCATTTTATTTTCTTTTTTCCTCATTATATATTCATGCCAATTGGTAAGATTGCAACATTTGACGAAGGAAGCATAAACGGTAGTATTGAATATTCAACTTTGCTAAAATCAACAAAAGTTAGCTCTGAAAATAGGGAACTACTTTATACATTTTATGCAGAGAAAAAACCCGTAAAGGCATATATTGTTATAATAACGGAGACAAGAGATTTAACAACTAAGTGGAGACTTTGGTTAAACAATTTTTCATTAACTAAGGAATTCAAGCCTATAGATACCGTGAGAGTTGGTGGATCTTATTATAATCTAAATATCTATGACGTTACTCATTTGACGCGAGAGGGCAAAAACGAGTTCGTTGTATCTCATTCTTCAATTGAAGGGATTTGGGTTCATATCATAAATTCAGTTCTATTTTATGAAGTTCCAGAGTTTAAAACGAATTATAAACTTAGAGCAGGAATATATTTAATACAACCTTCGGAAGAAATAGAATTAGATGGAGAAGGCAAAAATTACGTTGTAGTCAGGAACCCTAATAAGTCAATATTAAGAGTTGTTAATAGTACAGGAACTGTTACAACTATTGGAGGGAGTTTAGATAGTGATGAAATTGAGGTAAAAGGTCACTTGAGCATAATTCATGAATCGTCGCAAAGGAGTCCTGCTTTCCTATTTTTACATTATTCAGAAAATTCTATAACTCCAAGTATTTCTATTAACGTAAATGGTAAAATAGGAAAAGATAATAAGGCCGTTATAACTCTTTATAATGACGGTGAAGTTGATTTAGATAGAGTTTTACTTAATGTAATGTTGAACGGAGTTACTATACATTTTAAATCTTTTGATAATATGAAAATAGGACAAAAGATTAATTATGAGTTCTTTGTACCAAAAAAGGGTAACGTGCATCTAAGAATCGTAGGCGTGAAATCTGGTTTTAGGAAAATTTTAGATAAAGATCTTGAATGGGAGACTGCCTAGGATAAAAGCTATCATACCTATGAAAGCTGAACCCTTTAATAAACCTCTAGCTTCTCCTCCTCCTCTCGGTGAAGTTTCTGCAAATATTGCTTTTAAAGTGAAGAAAGTAAACGGAATTAAAAGTATTCCATAAATAATGTTAAATCCAAGTAGAATTGGCAATGGAGAGATTGCTAACATTAAAAGTAATATCACTCTTGCAGTATTCCAAGCGAATCTAATTCCCTTGGTAGTAGCTAATGTTCTCACGCCGTATTTCTTGTCTCCTTCATAGTCTTCTATACCTTTAACTAATTCTCTTCCTAATGTGAGAAGAAAAGAGTATGCCGTGGGTATTATTACTCTCTCAAACCAATTTCCTTCAAAATATGCTATACCACCATAGAATATTGATAAAGCAGTAGTAGTTGCTACGATAATATTACCAGGCAAGCCCTGCCTTTTAAGCGTTTTAGCATAGTAAATTAAAGCTATTGAAGTCAGTATTGCCAATAATCCTTGTAAAATTCCAAGGATAAAAGCTAACCCACTGCCTATTATCATTGTTGAGTACGATAAAGTAACTGCGTTCTTTATGCTTATTCGTCCAGATGGTAGTGGTCTATCTGGTTTATTTATCTTATCTATTTCAACGTCGTATACGTCATTTATAGCATAACCGCCTGCTGCAACTAAAGACACTACAATCAGGGAGATTATTAGCTTCTCTAGATTAAAATTCCAAGCAGATGATACGACATATCCTGTAAAATCTCCTATTGCAGCGCCTATAACGTTATGTATCCTTACAAGTTTTAGATAAGGATTCACGATAGCGTTAAATGAGTGTAAGAAAATAAAATTAGAGTATGGAAAAGGACATAGAAATTGCTGAGAAATATTTTAGAAAATATATTTCTGTTGGAGAAATTATTGCTGTCAGGGATTTAAAAGCACTAGGAGTTAAAGAGCCAGAAAAAGTTATAGTTGAATTAATGAACAAGGGAATTATAGAAAAGGGCGAGGGATGTTTCAATTTAGTGAGAGAAAAGAAGCATTGAATGAAAATCGAATTCCTTTTCTGCCTTTATTGTTTTATCCTTGTAAATTCTTGCTAAAGATAACCAAATTCTCCAACTTTTCTCTGCCAATGTAGTTAAATAGTATTGTTTTCTGATTTCTTTGGACAATTCTGAAAAAGCCTTAGTATAATTATTTGAGGAAATTAGCTCGGCTATTCCAAATATTCCACCACCAGTAAATGTTTTTATCAATCCTGTTCTATCTCCAAAGACTATAATGCTACTTTGGGGTTTAATTGGTTTTACTCTAGGTATTGAACCACCGTGTATCTCAATTAATCTTTTATCTACAACTGGTAAGAACAGCTTAGGATTAGAGTAAGATAAGGAGCCTACTAAAGTTTTATCTGGCAAAGGTACTATCCACGAAAACCCTCCAGGATTTTTTGAATCAATAAAAACTTTAATCTTATCCATTTCTGGTAAAGGCTCTTTTACTTCTTCTATTGCTCTGATCCATTTAGCCTTTCCTTTCCAGCCAGAGCAATCGATTACTTTGCCATGATATACATTGTTATTTACTACTACTTCCTTCTCGTTCTTAATTTCTGCATTAACTGGCCTAATAACTTTTAACTCCTGGTCTAGCCATTTTTCTAATTTTTCCCTGTTTAGTCTTAATACGTGAGTTTTAACGAAAACTGAATATTTATTGTTTATAACGATTTCTATTTCTTTAAAATCTCTATCTATGAACTCTCTTGGTATTCCTAATTTTTGAAAAGTAGAATAGCTTATTATTCCAGTACATTTTTTACCAGGAAATCTTTTCCTATCAAAAATAAGAATTTTTTCTTCTTTATCCTTATTTTTATATCCAAATAAAAGTCCTGCTAATCCTCCGCCTACTATTAAAAGTCCGATGATCTATCAGCCTCATTCATGCTATACCTTTTTGCCCCAAGCTCCTTTACTATGTAAGCAAAGGCTTTCTTGGGGTCGCTTTTTGCACCGCAGGAATAAACGTCAACCGTGGCAAATTTGTACTCAGGCCATGTGTGAATTGTTATGTGACTTTCTAATACTATAGCTACAACGCTAGCTCCTTCACCGATTTTCCAAGCCTTAACGTCAAGGAGGGTCATGTTACCTATTTTAGCTGCATTTATTACAATATTCTTCAGTTTTTCCACATCTTTTAAAACTTCCTCATCGCAATCATATAAGCTTCCATAAACTTGTTTTCCTATAACTTTTGGTACTTCTTGGTTTATCCCCATCATTTTTAAACCCCCCTTTATATACCCCCGAACCCTATTTATTTAAAATTAACCTAAACATGTTACAAGGTTTTTAAGACTTAAACTATAGACAGCTTTAATATTTTTAATACTTAAAATCCCAGATAATTGAGATATATTCAAGGTAAAAATTAGATTTTTAACGCTAAAGTCCTTATTTAACACATTGATGAAGAGTGAGTATAAGAAGGATTGTTCTTGACGTTTTAAAACCAATTAAGGGTACAACAATAATAGATTTAGCCGGTAAACTAACTGAACTAGAAGGAATAGATGGAGTTAATATTAGCGTAACAGACATGGACGTAGAAACTATGGGTTTAATGGTGGTTATAGAAGGGCCTAACATAAATTTTGAGGAAGTAAAAAAGGTCTTAGAAGAAGACGGTTGTGCAATACATAGCATAGATGAAGTTGCTGCAGGAAATAGATTAGTTGAAGGAAGGAAAGGAAAATGATTTGTGACGTTTGTAAATCTAGAGAGGCTGTAGTTTATCAGCCCCATACTGGGAGAAGATTATGTAAAGAATGTTTTATAGATGATATAAGACAGAGAGTTAAGAAAGAAGCTGAGAAACAAGGCCTTCTAAAGGCTAACAAGATTCTTTTAGCAGTTTCTGGTGGAAAAGATAGTCTGACTTTAGCAGACACATTAGCTAGTTTCATTGATCCTAAGAGGTTAGTAGCATTTAACATTGTGGAAGGGATTTCTGGATATAATAGGAAGGAACAGGCGGAGAAATTAAGAAAATACCTTGACGATCTTGGTATAGAATTAATATCAACCTCATTTAAGGATTCTGTAGGTTACACATTAGACGAGATGGTGTCCTCGGCTAGAGCTAAAGGGCTAAATATATCAGCTTGCACTTTTTGTGGAGGATTTAGAAGAAAATTAATTAACGATGCAGGAAGACAAGTTAAGGCAGATTTAGTAGCAACTGGACATAATTTAGATGACGAGGCACAAACTGTTATAGTAAATATACTTAGAGGTGACGTTAAGAGATTAGTAAGATTAGGGGATGTACCTCTAAAGTTAAGCGACAAATTCGTGTTAAGAGTCAAACCTCTAAGGAAGATTTATGAGTGGGAAACAACAATGTATGCTTTTCTAAAAGGATTTGAATTTCAAGAAGTCGAATGTCCTTACATTTCAGCTAGACCTACATTGAGAGCTAAGGTTAGAGAGTTACTTTATTTAATAGAACAGCAAAAACCTGGTAGTCTACTTAGGATTGTTGAAGAATTCGATAAAATATCAGAACTAGTAAGACAACATTCTCCTAAAGAAGAATTACCTACTTGTAAGATTTGTGGAGAACCTACAAGTTATGGGAGAGAAATATGTAAAAATTGTGAATTAATGATACAATCTGGGCTTTTACCTCAGAAGTATTTGCGTATATCATAAATTCTTTCTTCAATTCCTTTTCTCTTATTTGCTACAATTGCCATGGAAAATAAAAGTGAAGATAGTCTATTTAGATAAACTATTATCCATTTATCAAATTCAATCTCTTTAGAATATTTAACTGCGTTCCTTTCTACTCTCCTTACTACGCTTCTGGCTACATGAAGGTAAGAAGCTTCTTCTGAGCCTCCGGGGATTACAAAAAGCTTTACTGGCCCGCTTTCTTTTCTATAGGCTACTGTCCTTTCTTCTAGCCATTTTACGTTCTCTTGAGTTATTTTAATATTTCCAGTACTTAATTCTTCTCCTATTGCAAACAATTCATATTGAATTTTTTCAATGTCTTTCTTCATATCGTCCCAAGGTAATTTAGCTAAGGCTAAGCCCAAGAAAGAATTTACTTCATCTAAGTCGCCTAACATATTTACTAAAGGCGAATCTTTACCTACTCTCTTATTTATTACATTTGTGTTTCCGTCGTCTCCAGTTCTTGTGAACATTTAATAAGCTTAAAAAATATCTCAGTAATATAGGTTTTGGTGGGCTGAATTTCTCAGACTTTCAGTGCGTTTCTGGTCAATATATCCCAAAAATGGCAAAAGAAATGGGAAGAAAGCAAAATATTTGAGAGTAATCCAGATAGTAGAAAGAAGTTCTTTACTACAGTAGCTTTTCCTTATCCAAATAGTCCTTTTCATCTAGGTCACGGAAGAACGTATACCACTGCTGATATTTATGCAAGATACATGAGAATGAAAGGCTATAATGTACTATTCCCAATGGGATTTCATTATACAGGAACACCGATAATAACTATGGCAGATGACGTAGCTAAAGGAGAAAAGGAAGTTATAGATATTTTCAAAAATATTTATGAAATACCTCCAGAAGATATTCCGAAATTATCAGATCCGCTGTTCATGGCTAACTACTTTAAGGAAGATATAAAGAAAGCTATGAAAGAACTAGGGTTAAGCATAGACTGGAGGAGAGAATTTACAACAATAGACCCAGAATTTTCTTCATTTATTGTATGGCAATTTAATAAATTACAGCAACAAGGCTATATAGTGAAGGACACTCATCCAGTAGGCTGGTGTCCTGTTCATCATTTACCGGTCGGAATGCATGACACTAAAGGCGATGTAGAACCAGATATAGGAGAATACGTGCTAATTTACTTTGAATCAGAGAAGGGTATCTTGCCTGTTGCAACTTTAAGGCCGGAGACTATCTTTGGAGTAGTTGCAGTATGGGTAAACCCCAAAGTAACTTATGCAATAACTGAAATAGATGGAAAAAGAATGATAGTTACAGAAAGGGCAGCTTTTAAGTTAAGTTTCCAGATCGATAATGTTAAGGTTTTAGATAAGATTTCTGGATCAGATTTAATTAAATTAACTGCGATTAATCCAATAACCGGTCAGAGCGTTCTAGTATTGCCTGGTGAATTCGTTGACCCAGATATGGCAACAGGAGTAGTAATGAGTGTTCCGGCTCATGCGCCTTTTGATTATTATTATTTAAAGAAAGTTAGTCCAAACACCCAAATAATTCCAGTAATAAAGGTTGAAGGTTACGGTGAGTCTCCTGCTGCGGAAGTTGTTGAAAAAGAAAAACCTAAGAACGACGCTGATCTTAAGAAATTAACTGAGTTAGTATATAGAACTGAATACAACAAAGGAAAAATGAGGGATGACGTGTTATTAAGAGCTAAGCCAGAATATAGGGAAGAGCTAAAAGGTATTGTGGGCTTACCGGTACCAGAGGCAAGGAAAATAATTACCGATTTTATAATTAATCACGGTCTAGGTAGGAAAATCTTGGAAATAATGAACAGGCCAGTTTATTGCAGATGTGGGAATGAAGTAGTAGTTAAGATACTAAAGGATCAATGGTTCTTAGATTATGGTAATCCAGAGTGGAAAGCTAAAGCAAAGAGATTACTATCAATGATGAGAATAGTGCCAGAAGAAGCCAGAAAAGATTTTGAATACGCATTAGACTGGCTGCAAAAGAGGGCTTGTGCTAGAACTAGAGGATTAGGTACACCTCTACCTTGGGATAAGAAATGGATAATTGAAAGCTTATCAGACTCTACAATTTATATGGCTTATTACACGATAGCTCACAAGATAAAGAAATACAACTTACATGCTTCTCAGTTAACGTTTGAATTTTGGGACTACGTAATGCTAGGTAAAGGTAATGTCGAGGAAGTATCTAAGGCAACTAATATTCCAGTTGAAGTTTTACAAGATTTAAGAAATGAATTCACTTACTGGTATCCATTAGATATGAGACATAGCGGTTCTGATTTAATACCTAATCACTTATCGTTCTTTATATATAATCATGCAGCAATCTTCCCAGAGAACTTATGGCCTAAAGGTATAGCAGTTAATGGTCTAGTACTTTATGAAGGAAAGAAGATGAGCAAGTCCTTGAGGAATATAATTCCTCTGAGAAAAGCAATTAGAATCTATAGCCCAGACGTTATTAGAATAACCTTAGCCGCAACAGCCGATATGGGATCTGAAACTAACTTTACAGAGACTGTAGCCAAGTCTGTAACTGATAATTTGAAGAAGTTTTATGACATGATAACTACAATTAAAGGGCTTGATAGTAAAGAGTTTGGTATTCCAGAAAAATGGATGTTATCAAGGTTATATTCTACTATAAAAGAAGTTACGCCAATGATGGATGAAATGAGGTTTAGAGAAGCTTTGAACGAGATCTTATTTGGTTTATCATCCGATATTAATGATTACGTGGAGATGACTAAAGCTGAAGGGAGAAACCCTAATGCTGAAGTGTTAAAAGAAGTTCTAGAAACTTGGAGTAAATTAATATCTCCATTTGCGCCCCATATAGCAGAAGAAGTTTGGAATTCATTAGGTCATAACACTTTTGTGTCATTAGAAGAATGGCCTAAATTTGATGAAAGTAAGGTTGATATCAAAACAGAAGTTGCTCACGAATATCATAAGCTAATAATCGATGATGTTAAGGCTATATTAAACGTTTATAAGGGTACTCCAAAGTTAGTTAAAATATACGTTGCAGATAAATCTAAAATGCAGCTATTAATTGATGCATTAAATGTTATAAATTCTGGAGGAAATATGAAGACTTTCATTAGCTCTCATAAGCCTAAGAATAGTGAGGAAGCAAAAGAATTACAAAAAATATTCCAATATGCTCAAGGCTTAGGAGACGAAATGAAGAAGATAGCATCTTATGGTTTTGATGAAGAAGAGCTAGTTAAAGAAGGCCTAAGCTATATTAAGTACAAGTTAGGATTAGAAGTTAAGGCTGAAAGATTTACAGATGAAATTAAGAAGAAGTATAACAAGGATGCACTACCTTTAAGGCCTGCAATTATTATAGAATGAGTTTTATTTTCTTTCCTTCTATGTCTATTTTATCAATTTCTTTTAAGAATAATATTTTTTCCTTTACTTCATCTCTAGGAATATTTAATCTTTTTGAAGCGATGTTAACTAAATCTCTCATTTCGCATTCTCCTCCCAGCTCTTTTATAATATTAAGTAATTCAGTGTAGTCATTTGCTAATTTTATTTCATTTATTTCGCCTTTCACAATCTTAAATGGAATTATTTCGTCTTCAATTATTGCCTTATAAGTATTATACTCAAATTTTTCTACTCTAACCTTTATTGCATTAACCTTTAGATTCTTATAAGAAGTTGCAAAAATGAACTTTTCCGGTAACTCATTTTCATTTTCAGCTTCAAAAACTAAGAAAGCAGAATTTTCGTCACATTTTATTGGGAAATCTACGTCTTTAGGATAAAATTCCCACTTTATTTTACCGAAGTTTCCAATGCAAATGCTCTTCCCAGTTTTTCTATAATAAAGTGATGCAAAATTCATTAGTAATGTTAAATTTACTGAGTAATAATAGGAGATTACTAAGCTTTTCTTGTCTAGTAATCTTTCTAAAAACACGTAATAATTTGTACAAAAAATTTTTAAATTTATTTCCACCTTTTTACCAAGGGTTTCGTATTGCACCAACCGAAATACCTAAATGGCTAAAGGAAGCTAAGGAATACGATTATAGTGATATAAAGGAAGGAATAAGACTTCATTTAAATGAATCGCCATATTCTCCACCTAATTTCATAATCCAAGAAGTGGAAAAGTACCTATCTCAAGGTAATAGATATCAACACCCTGATCTAACTTCTAGGTTTAAGGAATTAGCCGCAGAATATAATAAGGTAGAGCCATCCAATATTTTCCCTACGCCTGGAGGAGACGGAGCTTTAAGAGCTATTTTCTATAATTTCCTAAACCCTGGAGACGCTGTAACTTACAATTTCCCATCATATAGTATGTATTCTGTTTATTCTACAGTTCGTGGACTAAAGGTAAATAAAGTAAACTTGGTGGAAAACGGAGATTGGTGGAAGGAAGATATAGATAAACTTCTAGATTTCGCTAAAAAGTCAAAATTAGTAGTAATAGATGATCCAAATAATCCTACTGGTTCGCCCATGTTAAAGGCTAATAAAGAATTGATATCCACTCTTGCAGAGAGCATAAATGGGTTCCTAGTTTTAGACGAAGCGTATTACGAGTTCTCGGGCTATACTGCAGCTTCGTTAGTAAATGAATATCCAAACGTTATGATAGTGAGAACTTTAAGTAAAGCGTTCTCTTTAGCTTCTTACAGAATTGGCTATCTTATCGCAAATAAAGAAGTAGTAGATGCTTTAACAAAAACTTCTACGCCTTTTGACGTCGCTTTACCTTCATTAATAGCTGGAATAACTGCCTTAGAGAATCCATCTTATGCGAGAAAAATAGTAAATGAGATTACTGAAAACAGAGAATATCTATATTCGTCTCTTAAAAAACTGGGTTTAAAGGTATACAAGTCCGTTACAAATTTCCTCTTTGTTAAGGATAATAGAGATTTATTAAATCCTTTAATGGAAAGAAAAATAGCTATTAGGAAGCCAATTGATGGATTTTATAGAATAACTGTAGGAACTAGAGAACAATGTGAGATTTTGGTTAAAGCTTTGGGTGAGATTCTTGAAAGTGGCAATTCCAAACAAAGGTAGGCTTCAACAACCTACTTTACAATTCTTAACTCAAGTAGGAATTAAGCCGTTAGCTAGCGACGAAAGGGCGTTAATGATACCCACTAGTTGGGATGGAGTACAATTAGTTATGATGAGAACAGAGGATATACCTAATCTAGTCGAAGCAGGAGCTGCAGAAATAGGAATAACTGGTCACGATTACGTTACTGAATCTAAAGCTGACGTTGAGGAATTAATAAAATTGGACTTTGGAAAAGCTAAGATAGTTTTAGCCGTGCCTCAAAACTGGGACGTTGAGAATGTTGAAGATTTAAGGAGAAAGAAGAATGGCATAAGAATTGCCACCAAATATTATAATATAGCTAAAGAATATCTAGATAAAGTTGACATAGATGCCAAAATAGTAAAAATAAGTGGTGCAGCCGAAGTTATGCCGTCGTTGGGGGCTGCAGATGCAATAATTGATGTAGTTAGCACTGGGACTACGTTAAAATTACATGGGCTAAAGCCTATCGACGAGATTCTCCAAACTTACGCTGTAGTTATTGGTAATAAATATTGGATGAAATCCGAGGAAGCAGAGAGAGTAAATCTAGTATTAACTATGATGAAAGGTGTAATTTCCGCTAGAGGAAGGAAGATGATATTCATGAACGTAGACGACAGTAAATTAGAAGATGTTATTTCCTCTTTACCTGCAATGTTATCTCCTGCTATATCTAGGTTAAGCAAAACTAATGCTTGGGAAGTGATAACAGTTGCAGAGGAGAGTCAGTTACCAGAAGTTATAGCTAAAGCTAAGGCTGCAGGAGCTAGGGATATTGTAGTTGTAAACATAGAGAAGGTTGTTAAATGATGTATGTAGTACCTAGTATAGATATAAGTCAAGGAAAAGCTGTAAAAAGAGTGAGAGGAGTTAAGGGGACTGGAATCATAATAGGAGACCCAATAAAAGTTGCTGAGAATATTTACTCTTTAGGCTATGATACAGTTCATATTGTTGATCTTGATGCTGCAGAAAACTTAGGAAACAACGAAGAAATAATAGCTGGTATTGCGAGAATAGGTTTTAAAAGAATTGAAGTAGGTGGAGGTATAAGGAGTATTGAAAAGGCAAACAGAATGTTATCACTAGGTATTACTGAAATTGTTGTTTCATCAATACTTTTCACGAATAAGGAAGAATTTGATAAAATGAGTGAATTACTAGGAGATAGACTATTTTTCTCGATAGACTATTGTGAAGGAAAAACCCTAATTAAAGGTTGGAAAGAAGAGGCAAAAAGTGTAGACGAAACAATTTCCTTACTGAAAAATTATGATATTAAAGGAGTAATTTTTACTTATGTATGCAATGAAGGAACTAAGAAAGGAATTGACGAGAATATTTCAATATACTCTAGTAGAGTGAATAAACTTAAGGGATACGCAGGAGGTATAAATAACATTAACGATCTTCTCAAGTTAAAGGAGAGTAAGATTGATTTTGCAATAGTAGGAATGTCTTTTTACTCAGGAAGTTTAAAGGGTGTGAAATATGTCTAGATATTCCACAGTAAAGAGGGATACTAAAGAGACGGAAATAGAAGTTTACCTAGATATCGATACTCCAGGGAACGTAGAAGTTTCTACTCCTATACCTTTCTTTAATCATATGTTAAATTCAATGCTATTCCACATGAATTCTTCCGCAAAGATTATTGCTAAAGATAAAGAAAATTACGATGACCATCACGTAGTTGAGGATACTGCAATAGTTTTAGGGGAGGCATTTAAGGAAGCTTTAGGTAATAAGAGCGGCATAAGGAGGTTCTTTAGCATATTTACTCCGATGGATGAAGCTCTAGTTTTAGTTGCTGTTGATATTTCTGGCAGGGGTATGGGAATAATAGATCTAGACCTTAAGAGAGAAGAAATAGGTGGCTTATCTATGGAGAACGTCCCTCACTTTTTTAGGACATTTGCATATAACGCTGGAATAACATTACACATAAAGAAATTTAGTGGAGAGAATGAGCATCATATAGTAGAGGCTGCATTTAAAGGTTTAGGAATTTCGTTGTATGAAGCTTCTAGGATAGTTAATAATAGATTACCTACGACTAAGGGATTATTATGACTACAAAGAGAATTATTGCATGCTTAGATGTAAAAAACGGAAGAGTAGTAAAAGGAGTTAATTTCCTTAATCTTAAGGACAAAGGAGATCCAGTGGAATTAGCAGCTAAATATGAGGAAGAAGGCGCAGATGAAATCGTTTTTTTAGACATTTCTGCAACAATTGAAGGAAGGAGAACTTTACTTGATGTTGTAAGAAATACTGCGAGCGTTTTGTCAATACCTTTGACAGTAGGAGGAGGAATAAGAAGCTTAGAAGACGTTTCAAGAATATTATCTTCTGGTGCAGACAAGGTTAGTATAAATACCGCTGCTGTAGAAAATAAGCAAATAATTACTCAAGCTTCTGAAGAATTTGGTGCACAAGCAGTAGTTGTAGCAATCGATGCTAAAATTGAGGGAAATTCTTGGATTGTTTACACAAAATCTGGTACTTTCAGGACTGGGTTAGAAGCAATTAGTTGGGCTAAAGAAGTAGAAAGTTTAGGTGCAGGAGAAATACTCTTGACCAGTATTGATAAAGATGGCACAAGGTCAGGATATGATATTAAACTAACTAGAGCTGTAGCAGAGGCAGTGAATATTCCAGTAATAGCCAGCGGTGGAGCAGGAAAACCAGAGCATTTTTTTGAAGTCTTAACAGAAGGAAAAGCAGATGCTGCTTTAGCAGCAGGTATTTTTCATGACGGAGTTATTAGAATCAAGGATTTAAAGTATTATTTAAAAACAAAGGGAGTTGATGTGAGGATATGATAATAAAAGAGCTTCCTAAAAGTAGGCCTATAAGTTTTGATCAAGTTCTGGACAAGGTAAGCGAGATTGTAGGGAAAGTAAAAAGAGAAGGGGACAAAGCCTTAATTGAATTTACTGAAAAATTCGACGGCATAAAGCTTGATAATATAAAAGTTACAAAGGAAGAGATTCACGCTGCGGCTTCGTTACTTTCTGAAGACATTAAGAAGGCAATAGATGTAATCTCAGAGCAAATAAAGGAATTTCACACTTCAATAAAGCCTCCTCAAATAGGCGGTGGAAAAAGTGGAGTTGACTTTGGGATAATTTGGACTCCGTTAGAAAAGGTAGGAATTTATGTGCCAGGTGGTAAAAAGCTTTATCCATCAACACTACTAATGGCAGGAATACCTGCAATAGTTGCTGGAGTTGAAGAAATTTATGTTGCAACGCCTACTAAAGGTAAAATTGATCCTGCAATTGCATATATTGCAGAAAAACTTAATGTAAAGGAAATATACAAAATTGGTGGAGCACAAGCTATTGCTGCATTGGCTTACGGAACGGAAAGCGTTAAGAAAGTAGATAAGATAGTCGGACCTGGAAATGTTTACGTTCAAGCAGCAAAATACATTGTAAGCAAAGATGTAGGAATAGATGGAATAGAAGGCCCTACAGAATTAGTTATTGTTGCTGATGATTCAGCTAATTCTGAGGAAATTTACCTTGATTTACTTGCTCAGGGAGAACACGGAAATTCCACGTTATTAGTTTTAATTTCTACTTCTGATAGAATATTAAGAGAAGTAGAGGAAAAAGCTTCTGGTTCTGACCTTACTTTTTATTTAGTTAAAGCAAGAGATCTTGAAGAAGCAATAACTTATGCAAACTCTATAGCTCCAGAACACCTTTCTTTGCAAGTCTCTTCTCCACGAGAAGCCCTAAAAATGGTAAGAAATGCTGGTGCAGTGACTTTAGGTAGAACTCCTCCTGCAATTATTGATTATAGTGCTGGGCCAGATCATATTTTGCCGACTAATAGTTGGGCTAAATTCAAAGGAGGACTGACAGTATACGATTTCCTTAAGCCTATCTCTTTTGCTCAAGCTACTAACCCAGATAAGGAGCTAATCAATGCTGCAATTACTTTAGCAAGATATGAAGGATTCGAAATTCACTCTAAAAGCATAGGTGAGAGGTATGTCTGAAGTTTTGGATAAATTATATGAAATAATACTTCAGAGATTAGAGAAAATGCCGGAAAATAGTTATACCGCTGAACTTGTTAAAAAAGGAAAAGGATATATAGCAAGAAAGGTTGGAGAAGAGGCCGTAGAAACAATTGTTGCTTCACTATATGAGGGAAGAGATAGGTTCATCTCTGAAGCAGCAGATTTAATGTATCATCTCTGGGTTCTTATGGCGGTTGAAGGAGTTAAACCAGAAGAATTATATGCCGAATTAAAGAGGAGGATGAAATGAAGGCTCTAGTCGTTAATTACGGTGTAGGTAATCTATTTAGTATCTCTTCAGGATTAAAGAGAGCTGGATTCGAAGTTGAAATAAGTAAGGAAATTAAGAATGCAGACCTAATAGTATTCCCTGGAGTTGGAGCGTTTTCTGCGGTATCAAAGTTTATTCAGATTAACTCGGATAAAATAAATGATCTTAGGAAATCTGGAGTTCATTTTCTTGGAGTTTGCTTGGGTCTTCAAATAATGTTTGAAAAAGGAACTGAAGGCGGTGAAAGTAAAGGTTTAGGATGGTTTAAAGGTACTGTAGATAAGATTCATGCCAATGTAAAACTTCCGCACATAGGCTGGGATAAAATTTACGTCTCTGGGGATTGTGAGCTAACTGAAGGACTTGACGGAAAGTATGCATATTATGTTCACAGTTATGTTGCTTATACTAACGATCATGTGGTAATGAAGTCCAACTACGGAATAGAATACCCTGCAATGGTTTGTAAGGAAAATGTTGTAGGCACGCAATTTCATCCAGAAAAGAGCAGTGAAACTGGGAGAATATTTTTTGATAACTTAAAGAGGTGGGTGTCACGCTAAAACTTTCAGAAGATGAGGCTAAAAAGATAATCGAGAAACTTAATTTTAGACATGAATATGATACAATAATTGCAATTCTTCAACATTATAAGACTAAAGACGTCCTTATGGTAGGTAATATGAATAAAGAAGCTGTTTTTAAAACTTTAACCACAGGAATGGCGCACTTCTGGTCTTTAAGCAGGAAAAGACTTTGGCTAAAAGGAGAAACCAGCAAACACTTTCAATTAATCGAAGATTTTTACGTTGATTGCGACGAGGACGCAATAGTATTTCTTGTAAATCCATTAGGTCCAACTTGTCATACTGGAAATTATACATGTTTTTATAGAAATTATAGAAGTTTTATAGCTAAGTATTAAATTCTCTGTCTACAAGGTATATCTGGTAAAAATGTCACAAATTAACAAGGAAGAATGGAAGCAAAAAATTATGGAAGCTTTAACGCAAGTTTTTGATCCGGAAATTCCAGTAGATATAGTAAACTTAGGCTTGATATACGATTTGCAAATTTCTGATGAAGGAGATGTTTACATAAAGTTAGGCTTAACTGCTCCAGGTTGTCCAGTTGTTGATGATCTAGTATATACTGTAGAACAAGTAATAAAGGAAACTGTTCCAGCTAAGAAAGTAGATGTTGATATAGATTTAGAGACTCCGTGGAGTCCATTAAGAATGACGCCAGAAGGTAGAGAAAAATTCAAGAAATTATATGGTTATGATATAGTGGAAATGTGGGTACAAACGTACGGCTTACCGGCTCAAGAACAGAAGTCATAAAATCCCCAAATTTTGTTTTCTATTATGTCTTGGAGTTTACTTGAGCTCATTAGAAATAATCCAGATGAGCTAATAGATTCTCTAAAGAAAAGGAACATGGACACTTCTTTAGCGTTAAAAGCTGTAGAATTAGATAAAAAATGGAGAAGCATTTTACAAGAAGTCGAGAAGCTTAGGCATCAGCATAATGAGATTAATTCTCAGATACCTAAGCTAAAGCCAGAAGAAAGGAAGGCTAAAATAGAAGAGGCAAAAAAACTTTTACAGATACTTGAGGCTAAGGAAAAAGAACTAAAAGAAATTGAAGAGCAAAGGGATGAGATTTTAAGATCTTTGCCTAATATAATAAGTCCAGACGTTCCAGTAGGTCCAGACGATACTTATAATGTTCCTATAAAATTCTGGGGTAAATTCAAAGTTTATGAGAAGGATTTAGAGGAGTTTAAGAAGCAACTCAATGGCGCTCAAGTAGAATATGAGATTATAAATTGGAAGCCTGTAGGTCATGCTGATATGTTAGAGAACGTATTGAAGCTAGGGAACACTGAGAAAGCATCCCAAGTAGCAGGCTCCAGATTTTATTATTTATTTGACGATTTAGTTTGGTTAGATTTTGCACTTTTACTTTACGCAATAGATACAATGACATCTAAAGGTTATAGGCTAGTTTTACCACCTTATATGCTTAGAGGAGAAGTAATTCATGCAGTAATTGATTTAGACACATTTAAAGATGCAATATATAAAATAGAGAACGACGACTTGTACTTAATAGCTACTGCAGAGCATCCGTTAGCTGCATTATATTATAAGGAAGACATTGAGAAGGAAGAATTGCCAATAAAACTTGTTGGAATTAGTCCTGCTTTCAGGAGAGAGGCAGGTGCTGCTAATAAAGATCTTAAAGGGATATTTAGGGTTCATCAATTTCATAAAGTCGAGCAGTTCATTTTCTCTTTGCCTGAAGATAGTTGGAAATACCATCAAGAATTATTAAGCAATGCAGAAGAAATCTTTCAAGGATTAGGTATTCCTTATAGGATAGTTAACATAGCTTCGGGAGATTTAGGTGCCTGTGCAGCAAAGAAATATGACCTAGAAGCCTGGATGCCGGCTCAAGCAAAATTTAGAGAAATGGTAAGTTGTAGTAATTGTACCGATTGGCAGGCTTTTAGGATGAAAATCAGGTATGTTGATAGGAAGAATAATAAGAAAGGATATGTTCATACTCTCAATAGTACTGCGGTAGCAAGTACTAGGACAATCACGGCAATTCTTGAGAATTTCCAGAACGAAGATGGAACCGTAGAAATACCTAAAGTGCTAAGAAAATACCTAGAACCTTTCAAGGCTGCACCAAAGGATTATATTTATCCAAGAAAGAAAAAGTAATAGAAGTTTTTCATTGCCTCAATTTAGACTCTAGCATTGCTTCTACTTGTTTCATCTTTCTCTTAGCTATTGATAAGAATAGCTTTAATGTCAGTTTTACAGGATAGTATAAAGGTCCTTTCATGTAGAACTTGTTTATTATATCCTCAGCCCAGTATACATCATGCCAGAACACTTTCTTATAAAGTTCTATGTGTGCATCGTTTAGTTTTACTCTCGTGAACCAATCTTTATTCTTAAAATATCCCATTGGTACAAAGAACATTGGGACTAGTATGCTTCTATAAGGTCTTAGATTATCCACAAGCTCTATTGTTCTATAAACGTCATCTTCAGTCTCTTCTGGTAAGCCTACAATCATTGTACCTGCGGGTATTATATGATTTTCATGCATTATTTTGAAAGCTTCCTCGACGGTTTCTGGGTAACTTTCTGGCTTATACGGTGCGGATTTTGCAGGCATTATCTCTTTTGCTAATCTAACTGATCCAGTTTCAATTCCTACTTCTACGCCTAAATAATTCTGATTTCCATCTTGGTAAACTATTTCCATTAACTTTGAAACAAGGCCATATTTTTCTTCAGAATATCTAATTGCTGCAAGACTGGCATGGCTCCAGGCAATAGTTTTATAGTACTTTTTGACTAGTTGATGCAATTTTATTAGTGGTTCTGGTTTTGGTAATATTCCTACTGCTCCGTAAAATAGTACATCATCACTGTGAATTACGCCATGTTTTATCCCAGCTTTTACGTTAACTTGTAATTCCCTTTCTATTTTATCCAAAGGATAGTAACGAGTTGGTCTTAATGTTACAGAACAGAACCTACAAGATCTTGCACATCCTCTCATTATTTCTATTAATCCGTTGACGCTTCCGCCCTTGATATCTGGGATATCTTCAATGGATGGAACATCGTCTCCGCTAACATATATGTACTTTGGAAGTTCTTCTCCATCAAGTATCATTTGGGCTAATTTTACGATGACTTTCTCTCCTTCTCCATCAACTAAAGTATCGACTCCAAGCTTTTCTATCATATCTTCTCTCCATAACCACTGCCAAGTAGAAGGACCGCCTACGAGTATTTTCATTCCATGTTTTTTTCCTTCAGCAATTTCTGGTCTATTAATTAGTTCTTGAAAGCTCTTGTAATTTACTGGTTCCTTTTTAGTTATTCCCCACCAGGTTGAAGATGGAGGCCCGAACGCAAAATAATCGTGGTGAGAGAAGAGTAAAGCCTTTGCTGTTGGTGTGTATTTTCCAATATAATCTGGGTCTATAATTGCCGCATTAAAGCCTTCATCTATTAACTTAGCTTCAATTTTCCTCATTCCGTAAGGTGCTTCTATAGGTCTTCCGTATTCATCAACTTTAACCTTTGGGCAGGCTAACCATTTCCAGACTTTTTCTGGAATTCCTATCGCAGGCCCAGTACCTAAGAAGCCTAGGAATTCCTTATGATGGTGGTTAGTCATTAAACAACGGTCTGTAGTAATTATGAAATCGTAATTAGGCATTTAGTCACCTATTGCTGTTGTTGTTTTTGTTCTTCCTTCTTTTCAACTTGTTTTTTCTCTTCTTTAGTTTCTACTTTTTGCTGCTCTTTCTTTTCAACTACTTTAGGAACTTTCACATAGATGCCTAATTTATTTAAATATTTCGCTACTTCTACTGGAAGTTCTTCTTCTTTTATTTTTTTAGCCTTATCTACGTCTGGAGTCCATTCTTTTTCTTCATTTATGTTATATTTTCTATTTTGATAAATGGAATAAATTTTTTCTCCTTTTTCGGTTTTTAGTTCTTCTATAATAATTTGCATATTTTCTAAATCAAGAAGATATAGGTTAGGAACTTCAGAGATTTTCATACTTTATAACATGTAGGGGATTTAATTAAAATGTTTACGGTGTTAAAGAAGATGTCAATGAAATAGCAAAAATAAATATGAAATTAATTCAGTTAATCCTCATCGTTTTCTTCAGAGCCCTCAAACTCATCCCTCAATAGTTCTAATCCTATTTCTTTGTAATACTCTTCCCTTTCTTGTTCCCATTCTTCTTCGTCTCTCTTTCTGCCTTCTTTTTCGCTAACTATTGATGTAGTAAGTACCTTGTTATTCTTTGCAGTCTCTTTAATTTCATAAGCTTTTTTATCCTTTGTACTCATTTCTTTTTCGTAGCCACACTTTTTGCACTTTAGCACTTCCTTGCCGTCTTTCTTTACTGGTACCATTACTCCTCCACATTTAGGACAGAACTGCATATTTAAGACACCATATAGATATATGAGGACGTCATATAGTATATAAGGCTTTTGCATATGAAAAAGTCTAAATTTTTACTCTAGGATCTTCTTTAACAACATTCAATACTATGCTTGTATAGGTTCTTTCAACTTTAGGATTTTTGAGTAACTGTTTTAAAAACGCATCAAGGTCTTCTACGCTCCTAAATTTTGCTATTAATACTACGTCATATTCTCCTACAACATCATAAACTGCCACCACATTGTCAGCATTTGCAACTTCTCTCTCAAATTCAACGAGGTGCTTTCCATCAACTTTTGCCATGATTACTGCAGATAGTGTGTAACCTAGCTTAGAATAATCTATTAATGCAGTGAAACCTTTTATTATACCTTCTTGTACTAGTCTGGTTAATCTATTATGTAAAGTTGCAGGCGATACGTTCATCTCTTCTGAAAGCCTTCTCAAACTACTTCTTGCATCTCTTAATAATTCTATTAATAATCTTCTATCAATTGTATCCATATCCACTTTCTTTTTTACACTATCAGACATACACTTCATAAAGCAATCGTAACTCGGATTAAAAAATTTTCATTTTGAATAGGAATCTTCACACCAAGTTAATCTGAGATATACCTTGTAAAATTAGCTGAACTCCAAAGGCTGCAATAATAATAGCGGTAAATCTTCCTGCAGCTACTGTACCGGTTCTTCCAAGAATCTTTACAAGTAAAGGACCAAATCTTAGTACTACGTAAGTTATACCTGCTGCTATTAAACTTCCTATTAAGAGGTAATATACTGGAAAAGAAACTGATAAGGTAACAAGTGCTGCCATTGTTCCTGGCCCTACTATTAATGGTGTAGCTATTGGCGTTACTGCTGCTTCTACTATACTTCTGCCTAGGAATTTTAATTGCTGAAAACCGCCCATGGTATCGATACCTAAGTAAACTAAAATTATTCCACCGCCTATTTCTAGAGAAGCAGGAGTTAAGCCCAGAAAATCTAAAAAAGCTTTCCCTATTAGTGAAAAAAATACTAGAAGTATAACAACTGCCAGCTCCACTTTATTTATTAAGTAATTCCAGCTAACCTTTGTATCGGAGCTTTGTGAGTATTCTTCAAATATTGCTAAAAGATATGGAATAATTGAAAAAGGATCCATTATTGCAAAAAGTTTTATTGCAATTATTACTGTTTGATATAGTTCCATAATTATTCAAGTGTGCTTAAAATATCTTTGAGATTTTTAATCTTTTCATTTTCATCTTTAGTAGTCAGTGCTATTAACATTTTTCCTAGAATTTTATAAATCCTTGAAATTTCTTCCTTGCATGTTTCTGAAGAATCTTCTAACTCTTTTGATTTACTTTCTAAACTCTGCAGTCTAACGTAAAGTTCTCCTAATACTTCTTCAATACTCTGGCCTTCTTCCTCATGATGATGGTGATGATGTTCTGATTCTACTTCTTGTTGAATTTCTTCCAAATCTTCATCAGTTTTAGGAAGTTTGTCTATCCTCAGTTTCATCTTCTCCCTCCGTATCTACATTTCCTAAAGTCTTTTCATTAGTTATAATATATTTTCCTATTCCCATTCTTAAATAATGCTTTATTACAATAGATATTTTACCTGCTGCTCTTACTGGTATGCATTCCGATTCAACTTCATCTCCATCAGTAGTTTTTACTACAACCTTAGCTAGAGTTTTTTTATCATCACAAAATTCCACGTTTACTGACTCAACCTTGCCTAAAAATGCTAAACCTTCTAAATCTCTACCTTTCATTACAGCTCTCATTTTTTCACTGCAATAGCAAATATATCTTCAAGCTTTAATCCCTTTTCATTTAGGTAGCTCATTAAGTCCTTTCTAATTTCTCCTATTACATCAAAGCCCTTATCTAATATTACACTACCCAAACCAACAAGTTTAGCCCCAACACTTAACATGCCTAAAACTTCCCTAAATGAAAATACTCCTCCAATTCCTATAATGTCTGGTTCATATTCTCTATATAAATCCTTGATTATCCTTAAGGCAAGAGGATAAATGCATTTACCAGAAATTCCACCAGTGCCGTAAGATAAAACCGGCTTAAATTCTTCGGTATCAATCATTAACCCTTTTAGCGTATTTACTGCAGTGATCCCATCTGCACCTGCTTCTAAAGCTTTTCCAGCAATTTCTAAAGCGTTATCCCAAGGTCCGATCTTAACGAAAACCGGTTTTTTAACGTGAGACTTTACTTCCTTTACAATTTCATGAACTATTGAAGAAATAGACTCTCCATATCCTTTTCTGTTTGGACTGCTTGCGTTAATCTCGATAATATCTGCTTTATTCTCCGCAATTTCTGCAGAATTTACTATCTGTTTCACATCATTTCCTCCTATACTTACGAATAGTCTACATTTTTTGAGGTTTATCTTTTCTACTATTCCTATTCCGGGATTTCCTAAACCTATAGCATTCATATAGCAACCATCATGGAATTTTATTACAGTAGGAGGTTTATGAGGCTCTAAAGGTGTTAAGGTTAAAGTCTTTGTTGTTATTGCACTCGGTTCATAATTTTCGCATATTCTCATCATTACTTCTGGAATGTCAGGAATAATGCCAGAGGCTATAATTAATGGGTCTTTAAAATCAAGGTTGGCTATTCTCAAATAAGTTCATCCCTCTTATTGGGTAAACCTCGTAACCATCATAGGCTACTTTTCCTTCAACTATGGTCATGTAAATTGACACGTCTAGGGAATACTCGTCAAATGGCGTTTCCACGACTTTTGAATATTGAGTATGATACCTCCAATCTTTCTCGAAGTCTATTACTGTAAAGTCTGCCACGTTACCTTCTTTTATTTCTCCAGCGTTAATTCCAAGTATTTTAGCGGGATTCTTAGATACTAAATCTACAGCCCTACTGAGAGATAATACTCCCTTCTTTACTAATGAATAAATAAACGGCGTAGTAAAAGAAACTGCCGCAATTCCTGGAGGGCATAATTCGTAAGGTTGCATTTTCTCTTGTAACGTATGAGGAGCATGATCGCTGGCCACAGCGTCTGCCTCAAATAAAGCTTTTAATAATTTTCTACGTTCTGTAAGATCTCTGATGGGTGGATTAACTTTAGTAAGACAGTCTCCCTTTATTTCTTCAAGAAGCAAGTGGTGAGGAGTGAAGTCTGTTGTAAAACCTAATTCTTTAGCCTTAATTAAGTCTTCATAATTTGTTATGTGAGTTATATGAAATCTTCCTGAGACTAGGCTGATTGATGCAATTTCTTGCCACATTTCTCTTAAATTTCTAAATTGTTTAGTAGATAATGGCAATTCAGGATGCAAGATCTTCAGTCTTTTAGATGATAGAACAAACTGTAATTCGGGTTTTTCTAGATCTTCTGGGAAAACCTTATAGCCTGCAATGGGTAATTTGTCAACTCTTTCGTCAGATGTTACTCCAGAATAAATTCCATAATCTGCCCTGGAAAAATTGGCAAATTCTCTGAGTCTTTCTTGCACTCTTTCTGCAGTGTTTATGTAAGGCACAGTATTTGGCATATCGACTACAACAGTTACACCGCCGTAGGCAGCTTCTGAGGTTGCAGTTCTTACATCTTCCTTATACGATAGATTCATTCCCCTAACATGAACGTGCATGTCTATCGATCCTGGAAATATTATTTTTCCTTGTGGAACGTCAATGTCAGGTTTACAATCCTTTCTAATTTCCTTAATTTTTCTATCAAAGTTTACACAACCATCAATTACCTCATTGTTGAGGAAAATTTTACCCCTAATCCACAAGGTCTTTCACCTTCATAAATGGTCCTTCAATACAAGGTAAATGACCGTTAATGTTACAAATTCCGCATACGCCCATATTACAGTTCATCTTTACCCATCTAACGTAAACGTAAGCTTCAGGAGGTAAGTATTTTATTTCATTATAATCTACTGATGCTAAAATCATATCAAAATCCTCATCTCTTGAGGGTTCTTCAAACTCGCTTTCACAATCCTTGCAAAGCACCTTTACTTCTTTTCCTTGTCTTTTTGCCTGCCTTAAAGGGAAGAGTAAATCATAATATAAATTTCCTTCAGCTATTCCCAAGATTCTTCTTCCCAGATCTATTCTTTTTCCTAAAGGACCTTTTAATATAACGAACTTTTTATTACGAATTTTGTTCACAATTTTTTCGGATTCTATAAAAAGCGAAAGCACGCCGTCGTAATAATCCCCTATACCTAAAGGTATCTCATTTTCTGATGGGAATACAAGAGAAACGTATTGCCCTGGCAAAGGATTAAAATGCACTTCTATAGAAACTTCAAAAATCGTCTTTTTTTCCTTTATTTGCAAAATTTTTCCGTAAATCATAGTAAGATTTGCCTCAGCACTTCATCCTCAGTTAATGTAGTTTCACAATAGTCACATTTTAAAACTAAGGGTAATTTACTAATTACGATAAACCTCGACCTTGCCTCCACGTCATTATTAGTAATGCAGGCAGGATTAGGACATTTTAATATCCCTTCTATTTTTTCTGGTAAGTTCAATTTTCTTTTTTCTGCAACTTCATAATTTCTTATGATGTTAATAGTAGCAGATGGAGCTATTAATGCAATTAATTCAACCTCTCTTTGGTTTAATTCCCTTTCCTCTATCTTTACAATATCTTTTTTACCCATTTTACTACTTTCAACGTTCATTACTAGTGCAACTCTATTTCCTTCATTGCCTTTTATTCCCAGGATGTTAAGTACAGCTAGAGCTCTCCCTGCGGGGATATGATCTATTACTGTACCATTTTTTATTTTACTTACTATTAATCCATTTTTCATTACCATTCACCGCTCAAAATTTTATAAAGTAATGACATCCTTATTGGAACTCCTAAGGAGGCTTGGTAAAAATACTTAGCTTGAGGTTTACTATCAATTCTTCTGTCAATCTCATTTACTCTGGGCAAGGGATGAAGAATTATTGAGTCTTTTTTCATTTGGTTAACTAAGTTTTCATCCACGGTATAGCTTTCCTTAACTTTCTCATATTCCATTTCGTCTGGAAATCTTTCTTTCTGTATTCTTGTTACGTAAAGTACGTCGATTTCTGAGATTACCTCAGAAGGTGAGTCTATTTCCTTGTAAGGGTAATTAAGTTCTGAAAGGATTTCTTTTCTAGCCTTTAAAGGTTCTGGCGAAATTAAGTAAACAAACCTCGGCTTAAATCTTGTTAGACCTCTGAGTAAGCTATTAACAGTTCTAGCATATTTTAAATCACCTAGAATACCATAAGTCAAATTATCTGGACTACCAAACGATTTATACACTGTATAAATATCTATAAGCGTTTGAGTAGGGTGTTCGTGTTTCCCATCTCCAGCATTTATTATTGGCTTATTGCTTATTTCTGAAGCAAACTTTGCTGCTCCATCGAATTTGTGTCTTATTATTATGCAATCAGAGTAATTTTCAAGCATTCTAATAGTATCTGCAAAATTTTCTCCTTTAGCCTCTGAAATACCTTCTGTTGACGAAAAGCCTATAGTTTTTGCTCCTAGCCTTAGTGCAGCAGTAGTAAAGCTTAAGTGTGTTCTAGTACTTGGCTCGAAAAAGGCCGTTGCGACTACTTTCTCTTCTTGTAATTTTAATCTTTTACCTTTTTCAATTTCATCTGCAAGCGAAAATATTGTAAGAAAATCTTCTTTAGAAAAATCTAAGGATGAAATTATATCCCTCAAATAATGCCCTTAATCTTCATATGCGAAAATTGTATTTAAACTCTTTTTCCATTATACCTAGGATGGATTTCGCGGAAAGTTTGCTACAGAGAAAATTGTTATTAATAGGAAATTTTATCTTAACTTCTGGCAAAACTAGTCCTTACTATTTAGATTTAAGGAGGTTACCTAATTATCCAGAATTTTTTACAGTAGTTGATAAGGCAATTGAGGAATTAAGGAATGTAAAATTTGACATGATAATCGGTATTGCAACAGGAGGTATTCCTTTAGCGTCTTTTGTTGCCTGTAAATTAGGTAAACCGATGGGTTACGTAAGGCTTGAAAAGAAAGGCTATGGAACAGATAAATTACTTGAGGCTGATGTTAAAGATAAGGAGATAGTTATAGTTGATGATGTAGCTACTACTGGAGGCTCTATAGAGAGATCTGCTGAGGAAATAATTAGAAATGGTGGTAAAGTATCTCATGCACTTGTTATAGTAGATAGAAAGGAAGGTGCAAAAGAGAGGTTAGAGAAAATGGGTATTACTCTCCATTATTTATATTCTATTCATGATATATTGAAATCCATATTGCCTAAGCTTAACGATAATGAGAGGAAAATGATTGAGGAATACTTGGTGAAGAATGTTGAAGGGTAGAATAATTTTTTCAATGGATGAGGAAATACCTCAGCATGTTTTATTAAAAATAAGCGAGTATTTTCACGGAATAAAAATTGGCTACCCTTTACTATTAAGGAAAGGTATAGAAGGAGTTAAAGAAATATTAAGAAAGCTAGAAGTCGACGAAATAATTATGGATTTAAAATTGGCGGATATAGATAATACGATGATAAATATAGTAAAACAGTTAGATTTTGCAAATTCCTTTATAGCGCATTCCTTTATAGGAATAGATGGTGCATTGGGAGAACTTAAGAACTTTCTAGATAATGAAGGAAAGAAACTGTATCTGTTAGCATCAATGAGTCATAAAGGTTGGAATGACGAGTTTTACCCTTATATAAAGACAATAATAAAGAGCTTAAACCCTTACGGCATTGTAGCTCCAGCTACAAAACCCAATGTACTTAGAATTGTAAGAGATGATTTCCCAAATAAAATAATCATTTCCCCTGGAGTTGGTGCTCAGGGCGGTAAGATAGGAGATGCTTTATGTAACGGTGCAGATTATGAAATAATTGGAAGAACAATATATACTTCCTCTGACCCCGAAAATAAGGTAAAAGAGATAATTAAGATTCAAGAGGAGAAAATTAATGAGTGTAAAAAGACAAGTACTTAGTAAAAACGAAATTTCACTAAGAATGTCAAAACTTTATGAATTACTAACAATTGCTGAAGACGCGCATGATATACTTGGCTATCCTCCAACTACTGATTTTAATTTCGTTTATGTTAAGAAAAAGACTGAAGAACTGAGCGAATACGACTTAATTAAAGAAGGAAATGCACCTTACGATTATAGGCAATTATATGAGAAGATTAAGGAGCTGTACATGGAATTTCTGATTAAAGTTATGTCTAATTATGCTGACGAAACAATGAGGACACAAATAGAATATATAAATTTTGTTTTGAAATCCGGTGAATATGTCATATTTGAAGGAGATATAGATAAAGTAACGATGCCTATGCCAAGTGGTATTGCATCAGTTCATACTCATCCGGGTATTTGTATATTTTCTGCACCAGATATAGAAACTGCAGATTCTTTATTTGTAAAGGGTTACGTGATCATAGCGGTAATGAACAATGAGTGCATCTCTTACTTTTTAAGGAAAGGGCCTTACACTCCTGAAGATCAACAAGAGTTAAGAAAACTCCAAAAGAAAGTCAAGAAGGCAAAAACTTTTGAAGAATTGAAAGATGGATATACTTCCTTTAATTCCGAGAATGTAGTATTTAGAACCCCGTTGTTTTCTTAGCTATAATGTTAATGGTAGTTTCAGCCAAATCTATAGAATACCTACTTATTCTTCTAAATGAATCTGATACTAAGAGAAGAGCTGATTTATGCTTTATATCACTATTAAGTATTTCAGAGGAAATTTGCTTGTGTAAGTTAGAGAGCTCAACATCCCTTTCTATTATCTTATTTGCTATATCTCTTCTTTCATTTATAAATGATTCAAAAGCATCTTTAAAAAGCTCTAAAGCTTTTTCCCCTAGTTCTACTGGCTTTGATGTATCAGTTTCCTTAACTTCGGGTATTAAGCTGGCTATTCTGCTTGCATGATCCGCTATCCTTTCTATTGACTTTATTGCAGAATGAATATCGACTAGTTGTGTAATATTGTATCCTTCATCTTCTAAAATTTCAAATGATGAAACGCTCAATGTTAATTGCCTGGAAACGTAAAAATAGAACCTATCTACCTCATCGTCTCTTTCAAGGATTTCTTTAGCTATTTCTTCGTCCTTGTTCTTTAGTGCTTCTATAGAATCTTTGACCATGTTCTGTGCAATCGATGCCGCTCTAGTAATTGCTTTTGATATTGGTAAATCTTTCTCATTAACTAAGAATTGCACTGTAATTGCGTTAGAGTCTTCTTCTATAACTTCAGAACCTAGAAGCCTTTTTCTAATCATGTCCTTTATTATTGTCCTATCTTCTGCCTTAAGCCTACTACAGATAAAGGACACGGTATCGTATCCTGCCATATAATATGCTATAAACTCCCTTACAGCAAATGATGGAGTAGCATTTTCACAACTTATCGTCGCCTTAGTTACTCTGTTCTCTCCTTCTCTAGCCTTAGGGGATAAAATTAGCCTTAAGTTATTATCTTGGAAAATCTCAATTTCGTCTCCAGGATTCAATGAGAGTTGCTTAACCCAACTTTTTGGCAAAGAAATTATATACGTAGACCCACCGGTAAGCTGAATCTTCCTAGTTATACTACTTGGCATATGATAAGTATATAGCTCAAGTATTTATATCTATATTTTTTCACTCTCTCTATATTTCGCTATAGTTTTCGCTTCGTCTAAAACTTTTTTGGCCTCTTTAGAAGCACTTACTTTTATCTCGCTAGGAACGTTTATAGCACTATAAAAACCATTATATATGTCATCAACTAACGCCGAAAGTTCTGGGCTTAAGAACTCCCCATTTTTCTTTAGTTCTCTTAAAGCCTCAAGTACTGCAGGTGCATCGTTAACTATATAGCCTATATAGATTATGGTTTCAACTTTTATCTCTATAAGTTCTAGTATAATATCTAAAGTGTCAAGAAATTCTGAAATCTTTTTAAGTTGTTCTGCTTCTTTTATGTATTCTTTAGTTAGAACAGCGGAGCGAGATAAACTTTCCTGCTGAGTTAGCCTTCCTTCAATCTTTGTTTTCATAATTCTAAGCCTGTTCCTAGCTATTCTAATATCAGTAAGAACATCAGCAATGTCCCTCTTCTTTTTCATAACTGACATATTAAGGAGAAAGATTTAAGAGAGTTTAGCCTCTTTTTCTAACTCTTCAAGTACATCCCTAAATCTATAATAAAATGAAGTTAAACGATATACAGCACCGTATTTCTCTCCATCCTTTATAATTATTCCGTTTTGAGTTAATACTTCCAAATGATGTATAATTGTTTTATAATCCATTCTTAGAAGAGTAGAAATTTGGTTCGCGTTAAGAGAAGAATCTTCTAAAAGTCTAATAATCCTTAACCTAGTAAGACCTCCTCTGGATGTAAAAAATAGAAATTTGAAAAGCTTCTTTACTTCCTTCCTTTCTCTTTCACTCATCTAGAGAACGTTAATACACTTCTCCATATTTTAGTCTTTGCATTACTTCTGAGATTATCTCTGTCACAGTAGGATGGGAGAACAATACCTTATAAAGATCATCTACAGTAAGTCCTGCCTCAAGTGCTAAGGACAGAGTGTTTATTACTTCAGTAGCTCCTTCACCTACCATATGAGCACCAACAATTTTATTACCAGATACAACGATTTTTAGAAAACCTTCTGTTTCGTTTAAAGTCCACGCTCTTGGAATGTCTTCCATTTTTACTGTAATTTCTTTTCCTTCAACATTATCCTTCTTTAAGTCATCTAAAGTCTTTCCTACACTACCTATTTCTAAATCTGCAAATATGGAAATTGGAGAATATTTAGGCATTGTGGATGAAATTCCTCCTATATTGTCTCCTGCTACTATACCTTGCTTCCATGCTTTAGTTGCTGATAAAGGCATACCTGCAACATCTCCTACAGCATAATATTTAGGATTAGAAGTTTCTGCTCTATCATTAACTATTATGTAACCTCTCTTATCAACATTAACGTGAACGGCTTGTAAATCGAGGCCTTCAGTATTAGGCTTTCTTCCTATAGTAATTACCGCTAAATCTCCAGAGACTTTCTCATTTGATGAAGGTAAAGTAACGTCAAAGACTACCTTATCCTCACTTTCTATAATCTTAGAATTAGCTTGTAAGTAAATTTTTACTCCTCTTTCTTCAAGCCTCTTCTTAGTTTCGTTAGCAATGTCCTTATCAAATCCCGGCAATAGTTGGGGCATTAATTCTAAAATAGTAACATCTTTGCCCATAGCCTTAAATAACGTAGCTAGCTCTACGCCTGCTACTCCTCCTCCTACTATTACTATTTTTTGTGGTAGAGATGGTAAGTTCATTGCTGTCCAAGGATCTAGAACGTTTTTTCCATTAAGTGGAAATGCAGGTAAAGATATTGGAGACGAGCCAGTGGCTATTACTATCTTATCTGTAGTATATATTTTTCCATTGACATCAACTTCTCCTTCTCTCTTTATTTCTCCTTTTCCTTTTATTATCGTTACGGATCTATTTTCTAAGTTTTTGATCATTTTTCCTTTTACGCTTTCTATTATCTTATCTTTAAACCTGGAAAGTTCCTCATAGTCTAAAGTAGCTGAGGCCTTGATCCAGCTTGCCTTCTTTATTTTATTAAGAATTTTTACTGCATCTATTAAAGTCTTGGAAGGTATGCATGCTCTATTTATGCATTCTCCGCCTATTTCATCTTTTTCTATTATAGCAACTTTTTTACCTAGTTCTGCTGCTCTTAAAGCTGCTGAATACCCCCCTACTCCTCCGCCTATTACGATTACATCAAAATCCATGCTGTTTATTTTCTCTAGAAAGTATATAGGCTTTGAGTTCTTTAATTGTTGCTAAAACATCTTTATCTTTTACAAAGCTTTCGCAATTGATTGCAAGGTATTCTAATTCCGTGTAAACTCCGTATTTATCGTGAATGTACTCTAACGAATGAGATAAATCTAAGTAGTCTTTTACAAACTCTTTACTGCAATTTCTATATATTATTGAAAGTATTCCAAGATCTGCAATTCTCCTCCTTTTCCCGTTTGTCAAAAGTACTCTAGTACCTATATCAACGTCTATTTCTTCAAATTCTATATTATCTTTTACTTCAATTTCACTTTCTTCACTTAATTTAAACTTAGTTACTATTTCAGAAAGCCTCACAATGCTTTATAAGCTAATGGAGTATATAAAATCTGGAATGGATGACTGGGAATTATGGAAGAAGAAAGCATATGAAAGAATGATTAGAGATAAAGAGATAGGATATTTAGATCCAGATATTTACGATGTGCTTGTAGCATTTTTCAAGAGAGAGAAAAGTTTCACATACAGTAGCTGTAGTGGGAGAATAACTATTATTGATTCATATTTACCTTGGATAAGGAAAAATTCTACGATAATATTTAAAAATCACCTTGGGATAACAGAAGACGACGTAAAGGATATTCTAGAAAAACCACAAGTTTACAGGCTTTGGCTTGTATCTCAAGGTCCTATTCTTCACGTTTATACTAAAGATTGGGAGGAAGCTTGGGATATAATAAAAATAGCTAGGAATGCTGGGTTTAAGCATTCTGGAGTATTAACCGTGAACAATAAGGGAATTTTAGTTGAACTAAAAACTGGAATAAAACTTGTTCAATTGCTTAGAGAAAATTCAGAACAACAAGTAAGTGAAGATCAAATTAAAACCATAGTTAAAATTTCCAACGAAGTATTAAAGAAAGGAAAAGATAAACTATGGGAGTTACAAAAATTAGTTGAAGAATCCTTGAAGACTAAAGTTACTGCTTGACCATTTCAAGGACTCTCTTCTTAATTTCTTCCTTCAAGTCATCTATTCCAATGTTGTTTTCAGCACTAATTTCCATGAAGTTAAGGGAATTTTCCCTTAACATTTTACTTACCTCGGCATACAGTTTTTCATCCTTAGAATCAATCTTATTTAAAGCAATGATTGCGTTCTTGTTAAATTCTAGAATTTCTCTAAGAAGATCGAATTGCTCCTTTGGAGAATATAAGGATTGTTGAGAAATATCAAATAGGAAAACAATAATTCCGTTTAAATTCTTTATCGCGTTAATAGCTTTTCTTTCTATCTGATTTCTTTCCTTCATAGGTCTATCTAATATTCCAGGGGTGTCAATAACTTGAACCTTGATCTCGTTAATATCAAAATGTCCTACATGTATTTCTTTTGTTGTAAATGGGTAATTAGCTATTTCGGGCTTTGCGGAAGAGATCTTACTAACTAATGTAGATTTACCAACGTTTGGAGATCCGGCAATTATTACTGTAGGCATTTGTGGATCTATACTTTTCATTTTCTTCATGTTCTTAGTTAAGTCAATAATCCAATCGATACAATCTTTTCTTTTTCTAAGTAAAGAAGATACTCTACCGAATGCTTGTCTCATTAATTTATTAGCTAGAGTTTCATCGGATTTTCTTATTTCATTAATATATCTTTTTAAAATAGAGGAAGCAGTTAGAGAAGTTTTATTAATTATAGATAAGCAAATTTTGATATTATCAATACTTTTTCCTGCAGTTATTTCTAATGCCTCCTTATAGAATGGGTGAAGGTTGTCTATTCTAGGAAAGCTATTTACGAAATTTAAATATCTCTTAACTTGTTCGTCATAATATATAAGTCTCCTAATTTCTCTGTCTTTAATAGTATTTCCTGAAATTTTAGGTAATCTTCCTAAAACTATTTTTATTAAATCCTCAACTTTTGGGGGACAATTTAATTTTTCAAAAGGATTTAACATACTCTTGTTCCTGGAGGTACGTCTCCATCTACTGTTAATAATGTAGGCTTAATTCCTTTATCTTCATCTTCTTTACAACCTGCAGCGAGTATCATCCCTTGACTTTCAAATCCTCTTATCATCTTTGGTTTTAAGTTTGCTACAACTATGACTTTTTTACCTATTAATTGTTCTGGACTGTAATACTCAGCTATTCCAGAAATTATTTGCCTTTCTTCGCTACCAAGGTCAACAATTAACTTAAGTAACCTAGTTCCTTCGATCCTTTCCGCAGATTTAATTAATCCTACTTTCAATTCCACTTTTGAAAAGTCGTCAATTGAAATTTCCATGGGTTCAACTGTTCCATGTGACTTTTAACTTTATTCTTCTATATCATTTACTTGAACAAGTAAATAATAAAGGACAATTAGAGAAGAGTTTTTATACTGGTTGTGTAAATTAGCTGTATGGAGACACTCATAGGAGAAGGTAAGACTAAACAAGTTTTTTCTTATGATTCTGATCACGTTCTCCTTAGATTTAAGGACACCATAACTGCGGGCGATGGAGCAAAAGTCGATATTATGGAAAATAAAGGTGTGATAAATGCTCAGACTTCTGCCTTAATTTTTAGGCTTCTTGAAAGGAACGGAATAAGAACCCATTACGTTGGCATGTACGATGAAAGGACTATGATAGCTAAGAAGTTGAAAATGATTCCTGTAGAAGTAGTTTTAAGGAATATAGCTACTGGAAGTATAGTAAAAAGGCTTCCAATAAAAGAAGGAGAAATATTTGATCCACCAATAATAGAATACTTCCTAAAGGACGACTCTAGACACGATCCCATGCTTAATTACTATCATTTAGAATATTTCAAATTAATGAGCAGAAAAGAAGCAGAAGTTGTTGAAAGCGTAATGATGAGAGTTAATGAAGTTTTACGTGATATTATAAGGAAAATGGGATTTGAGCTTTATGATTTTAAACTGGAATTCGGAAGATTAGGGAATGAGCTAATTGTTGGAGATGAAATAACTTTAGACTCAATGAGGGTAAGAGATCCAAAGACTGGAAGGATTCTTGATAAGGATTTATACAGAAAGGGATACGATTTGAAGACAGTTAAAGAAGCTTATGAGGAATTCCTTTCAAAGCTGGAAAAGGTGGTTTGAACGTTTAAGGTAGAATTAATTATAATCAATAAGGAAGGAATAAGGGATCCGGAAGGAGAGACTATAAAGAACTACATAGTAAATAAAGTAACTGATAAGGTTAAGGAAGTAAGGGCTGGAAAATATCTAAGCTTTAGTGTTGATGTAAAAGAAGAGTCTGAGGCAATTGAATTAGTGAAGAAAATAGCATATGAAGATAGGTTATACAATCCTATAGTTCATAAAATTATTGTTAGGGCAGAGAAAATTGAAAACGGCAGTAATTAAATTCCCTGGAACTACTTGTGAAATTGACGTCTTAAAGGCTTTAAAAGAAGCTGGAGTAGAATCCAACATAGTAGGTTACAAGGATTTTGATCCGGATAAGTTTGATGCAGTTGTTATTCCGGGAGGTTTTAGTTTTGGAGATTATCTTAGAGCCGGAAGTATTGCTGCAAATACTGAAACAATGAAGAAAATTAAGGAAATGGCTAATGAGGGAAAAATAGTACTTGGAATATGCAATGGATTCCAAATATTAGTCGAAAGTGGATTACTAAAAGGTGCATTACTCCCTAACCTTAAAATGAGATTCATAAGTAAATGGGTTTACGTTAAGGTTGTAAGGTTTGACACTGCAATTACTAAAGGGCTAAACAAGAAAGTATTAAGAATGCCAATAGCTCATGCTGAAGGAAGATATTATCTAGATAATCCAGAAGAGGCAGAAAAACTTGCAGTATTTAAGTACTCCGATGAAGAAGGGAATGTAAAAGAAGAAGTAAATCCTAATGGTTCAATTTTGAACATTGCTGGTATAGCAAATGAAGAAGGCAACGTTATAGGTTTAATGCCACATCCGGAAAGAGCTTCATTCAAGTTAACTAGCCCAGATTCGCAAACAGATGGTTTATTACTTCTTAGAGGGTTGAGAAAATGACCATATCCCTTTCATCTTATGAACTAGAATTAATTAAAAAGGAATTAAAAAGGGAACCAAAGGAAGAAGAATTAAAAGTAATTGACGCATTATGGTCTGAGCATTGTTCTTATAAATCGTCTAAGGTGTTCCTAAGAAGTTTGCCAAGCGAAGGTCCAAATGTCGTTATGGGAATAGAAGATTGGCAAGATGCAGGTGCAGTGGATATTGGAGATGGCTATGCAATTGTAATGAAGGTTGAAAGTCATAATCATCCTTCGGCAATTGACCCATTTAATGGTGCAGCTACAGGAGTAGGAGGAATAATTAGAGACATAATAAGTAAGGGAGCAAGACCTATAGCGTTATTAGATATGATAAGAGTAGGAAGTTTAAGGCATGAAAGAAATAGATGGTTATTAAAAGGTATAATAAGCGGTATAGGATTTTACGGAAATAGCATAGGAGTACCAGTAGTTGGAGGAGAGCTTTCCTTTGATGATTCCTATACTGATAATCCATTAGTTGACGTTGCTTGCGTAGGGATAGTAAGAAAGGATAAAATTATACCTAGCGTTGTTAAAAAACCAGGCTTAAAGTTAGTTTTAGCTGGTTTGACTGGAATAGACGGCTTAGGTGGAGCTTCCTTTGCTTCTAGAAAGCTAAGTGGAGAGGACGAAATAGGTGCTGTTCAAATAGCTGATCCTTTTGCAGGAAAGATAATCCTAGACGTAACTCTTGAAATAGCGGACAAAGTTGAAGCAATAAAGGACCTTGGAGGCGGAGGATTAGCAGTAGCAGTCACTGAGATGGCTAATGGGCTAGGGGCAATAGTAAACTTAGATAAAGTGCCTCTTAGGGTAAAAGGAATGAAGCCTGAAGATATAATAATATCTGAAACTCAAGAAAGAATGCTTTATGCTGTAAAGGATGAAAACGTGAAAGAAGTATGTAAAGCCTTTGAATACTATGAATATCCATGTGCAGTTATAGGTGAAATTATCGAAGAACCTAAGATAAAATTCCTTTATGAAGGGAAAGAGGTAGTTTCACTTCCTTCGTCATTATTACTCTCTCCACCGATTTATATATGGAATATGAAAGAAAATGGAGAACAAAAAACTGGTGAAAAACCTAACGTAAGAATAGAGGACGCTATAAGGAGTATAGTTACTTCTGAAGATTTAGTAAGTAAGGAATGGGCTTATTCTCAATTCGATTACGAAGTTGGTACTTCTACTGTTATAAAGCCTGGAGAGGCGGATTCTTCATTATTACTCCTCCCTAACGGTAAATTCCTTGCAATAAAAGGTGATGCAAATCCTGACTTATGCGTTGAGGATTCTTACGAATGCGGCAAAGCTATATTTGCAGAAGCTTATAGAAATTTAGCTACTGTTGGAGCTAGAGGAGTAGCTGCCGTAGACCATTTACAATTTGGAGATCCTAAAAAACCAAAGGTTTATGCAAAATTCGTTGAAGCAATTAGAGGAATTTCTGAAGCCGCTAGATTCTTTAATATTCCAATAGTAGGTGGTAAGGTATCATTTTATAATGAGAATAGTAAAGGTGAACCGATAAAACCAACACCATTGATAGTCATGGCAGGCCTTTCAGATAAACCTTTTAGGCCTTCAATAGAGGAGGGCCTGGATATAGTTCTTATAGGGATTACTAGGGATGAAATGAGAGCCTCACTATTTACTAAGATTTTTGGACAATATGGCAAATTACCTAAAGCTAGACTTTCTGAAGATTTAATTTCGAGTGAAATCGTTATACAAGGAATACATGAAGGAAAGATCACTTATGCAAAAGACATTTCTAAGGGAGGATTAATAGGAGCTTTATGGAGTATAATAACTAAGGGATATTCAGTTTCTATTTCAACAGATGTTATTACTACCGCTGAAGACATCTACTCAAAGTTATTTTCAGAGAATGGAGGAAGGTTTATAGTACTAACTAATGATTCACAATACTTTACTAAACTTGCAGAAAAGAAAGGAACTATTGCTAGAGTAGTTGGCAAAGTTACTAAAGGATCTGGAATTTATATTGATTCAGATTATTATGATTTATCCAAGGAAATAGATATTTATAACAATTATTTGGAGGCGAGATTATGAAAATTAAGGAACACTGCGGAATATTTGCCACCATAGGAGAGAATTCTGTAAAATATACCTATGATGGACTTAAATTGCTACAACATAGAGGCCAAGAATCTGCAGGAATATCTTACGTAGAAGATGGAATTAAGACTATAAAAGGCTTAGGCCTTGTAGAGGAAGCGTTAAATGAAAAGGAAGTTTTACAAATTAAATCGAAATTTAGCATAGGACATGTAAGATATTCTACTACCGGTAAAACTACTTTGCAGGAAGCTCAGCCTTTAAGCAACGAGAAACTTTCAATAGCATTTAATGGAACTATTGCAAATTATTTTGAATTTGGAAATTATTCTACTGACACCGAGTTCATTCTAGATTTCCTATCTAAGGATATTAAAGAAGGTAAGGATATTGTATATGCTGTAAAGCATTTTATGGATATAGCAGATGGTGCATACTCAATGGTTATTTTAGATGATAAAAAAAGGGTTTTAGCAGTTAGAGATCCTAAAGGCTTCAGACCGTTAGTCATGGGCAAAATTGGGGAAAGCATAGTTTTCTCTTCGGAAGATTCCGCAATAAAACAACTAGGAGGAAAAGTGATCAAGGACGTCTTGCCTGGAGAAATAATTCTAGTTAATCCTGACGGTAAAATTTTAAGCGATAAAGTTCCATCTACAAGTTTCCATACTTGTGCATTTGAATACATTTACTTTTCAAGAGCTGATAGCAAAATTGACGGAGTTTCAGTTTATATGTCGAGAATAAGGCTTGGGGAGATTCTAGCTAAAAATCATCCTGCTAAAGCTGATATAGTAGTTCCAGTCCCTGAATCGTCTAGGCCTATTGCTATTGGTTATTCAAGAGAGAGCAAAATTCCGTTAGAAGAGGCCTTAATAAGGACTATAGTGTCTAAAAGGTCATTTATAATGCCTACTAACGATAAGAGGAAATCCGTACTTGAGGAAAAGTTTGGAATTGTTGAAGATGCGGTTAAAGGTAAGAGAATTGTCCTTATAGATGATTCAATAGTTAGGGGTAATACTATGAAGAGAATAATCATGTTATTAAGAAATTCTGGTGCAAAGGAGATTCACGTGAGAGTTGGTTCTCCTATGATAAAATATCCTTGTTATATGGGGATTGATTTCCCGAGTAGGAGCGAGCTGATAGCCTCAAATAAAGATGAGAATGAAATTGCCAAAATTCTAGGAGCTGATAGCATAGAATATTTAACCGTAGACGAAATGAAGCAGGCAATAGGTAGAGATAGCTTATGTACTGCCTGCTTTACTGGTATATATCCTCTTAAGAGAAACTATTCCTTACAAGTTATGGAAAGTGTATTTAATAGGTGATAAAAGTGGCAGGTATAGTAGGAATTTTGGCATTTGATAAAATTTGGAATATCTCGAAATTTATGAAATACTCCTTAATGGGGTTACAGCATAGAGGCTATTCTAGTTCCGGATATGCTATACTTAATGATAAAATCTCATCTGGTCATTTCTCTTCTCCTCCAGAAGATATAGAAATTAACGAACACGGTTGGGCAGGAATAGGTTACACTGGAAGTAAAGAAGGATACCCGATAGTTTTTGACGACGTTGCTTTGGTAATAGACGGAGTAATAAAAGAAGATCCTAAAATAATTGCAGAAAAAGTATTGTCAAGTCCTGAGGATTTAAAAGACGTAAGAGGAGCGTTCTCTTTAATTGCACTAACATCAGAAGGTAAGATAATAGCATACCGCGATGAAAGTGGTCTTAAGCCTTTAGCAATAGGCGGTTTTGGTTTTGATATGGCAATTATAGCATCTGAAATGACTGCAATGAGCGTTATAGGAGGGGAATTTAGGAGAGAAATAAATCCAGGCGAAATGATAATTCTTGATAAATATAATATAGAAAGTAAAAAATTGAAAGAACCTAAAAAGAGCTACTGTTCGATAGAATATATTTACCAAGCTAGAATTGACAGTTTCGTAAATGAGAAATCGATCTATGAATTAAGGATAAGAATTGGTGAAGAACTTGCAAGAGAGAAACCAATAGATGCTGATACAGTAATAGGAGTTCCAGACACTGCAATTCCTTTTGCGATAGGCTACTCCAGAGTTACCGGAATACCGTTAGACCTAGGGTTTACAAGAACTGGAAGTCCGATAAGGACAATGCTAGCCTCTAACGATTTTATGAAAATAGTAGGAGTACAGCTAAAACTTAATGTTATAAAATCGGCAGTATTTGGTAAAAGAGTAATATTAATCGACGATTCTATGGTTACAGGAACAACTCTAAAGAACACTATATTTAGCCTAAGAAAGATGGGTGCTAAAGAAGTTCACGTACTTATAGGAAGCCCTAAATTAATTTCTTACTGTCCATATGGTGTAGAAGTTCCTCAATCTTCTGAATTGATAGCTGCAAACCTAAGTGAGGAAGAGATAGCTAAAGTTTTAGGAGCGGATTCGATTTATTGGTTAAGTATAGATGGCCTTTACAAGGTCATAGGAAGTAAACAACTATGCTTAGGTTGCATGTTAAATTCCTATCCTAAGGTGATTTAAATGAATGAGAAGAAAGTACTTCTAATAGGCGATGGCGCTAGAGAGAACGCCTTAGCAGAAGCCTTATCGAATAACAAGGTATTTGCAATTTCATCTTTCATAAATCCTGGAATAAAAAATGTAGTTGAAAGGACAGGAGGGAAGTACTTCGTAGGAAATATTAATTCCAAGGACTTTGTAAAAGAGATAATAAAGCAAGTTAACCCAGATTTCGGCGTAATAGGGCCAGAAGATCCGTTATTTCATGGAGTCTCTAATGCATTTTATGAAGAAGGAATTCCAGTTGTAGGTCCAATTGATAAAGATGCTATGATTGAAAAATCTAAGGTTTGGATGAGGCAGTTAATGTGGAAATATAAAATCCCTGGCAGGTTAAGATTCAAATCTTTCTCAAATCTAGCTGAAGCGGCAAAATTTATTATAGATTATGGGGGTTCTGTAGCAATAAAGCCTTCAGAGCAAGTAGGAGGAAAGGGGGTAAAGGTAGTAGCAGACATTCAAGCTTACTTATCTAACGAGAAAAGGCAGGCATTGAGCAAGAGTGTTGATGAAATTGGCAAATACGTAGCAGACGATGAGGTTAAAATCATAATTGAGGAAAGAGTAGACGGGCCCGAATACACTCTCCATGTTTTAACTGACGGCAGTTCTTACTTGCCATTACCTTTAGCTCAAGATTATAAACACGCCTATCAAGATGGGATAGGTCCAGAAACTGGAGGAATGGGCTCAATATCTGGTCCTAAGAATTTACTTCCATTTATAAATGAAGAAGAGTACGAGAGGAGTTTCAACATTGTCAAGATGACTGCAGAAGCAATAGAAAAGGAAACCGGAGAGAAATATAAAGGATTCTTATCTGGACAAATGATGCTAACAGATTTGTGGGGTCCTACAATTATTGAGTATTATTCTAGACTAGGGGATCCAGAGGCTTCAGCAATAATTCCTAGGATAAAGAATTTCGGTGAAATTTTAGAACTAATGGCTGAAGGTAAATTATCTAAGGCAAAAATTGATCTCGTTGAAGAACCCAGTGTAGTTAGAGCTATTGCACCTTATGGATATCCTCTAAATAAATCTTTAGCTAAAGGCCAAAAATTCCATATAGATTTACAAAAAATAAAGGAAAAAGGATGTATATTATACTTTGGCTCTATTGCTCTTGAAGGAAACGAATTAATAGCTCAAGGTTCTAGAGCCTTAGAACTAGTAGCCTTTGGAGATTTTGATGAGGCAAGTAAAAAGCTTGACGAGTGTATGGCGTATATTTCGAGCGATAGGAAAATAATTTACAGAACTGATATAGGCAGAACTATAAACGAAATGGTAGAGAAGGCAGAGATAGTTAGATATGCCTATAAGAATAGAGAAAAGCACGGAATTTTAGGGGTTTCTGCTGACTGGTCTCCTAATGGTGGGTTATGGTGAGTGAATACAAAAAAGCTGGAGTCGATTTAAATAAAATTAAAGAAATTCATGAATATATTGCTAAGGAAATCTCGTCAACATATAGGAATGTTTTGTTGGGGGCAGGGCACTATTCTGGAGTAATAAATTATAATGGAATAAAATTAGCTTTACACACTGACGGCGTTGGAACTAAGACTCTTTTAGCGCTTAAATCAGGGATATTTGAACCAGTAGGTATTGATTGCGTTGCCATGAACGTTAACGATTTAGTTTCTATAGGAGCAAAGCCATTAGCATTGGTTGATTATCTTGCAATGGAAAAACCAATGGACGACGTAGTAAAGGGAGTAATGAACGGCTTAGTTAAAGGTGCTATTGAGTCTGAAGCAGAAATAGTTGGTGGTGAAACTGCTATAATGAAAGATGTAATAAACGGTTTCGATTTATCGTGTACTGCATTAGGAGTTGTAGATGAAATAAAAGATGGCCATGATGTTAAGCCCGGGGATGTAATACTTGGTTTAAGAAGTAATGGTATTCATTCAAACGGATATTCTTTAGTTAGAAAATTAATAGATGATGGAAAACTTTCGTTTGAGGATTGGAAAGAAGAGATTATGAAGCCTACTAAGATATACGTTAAACCTATACTTTCAGTTTTACCAATGATAAAAGCCGCTGCTCATATAACTGGTGGCTCATTTTCTAAGCTTAGGAGGATAACGAATTATCATATAGAACTTAAAATGCCAGAACCACAGGATATATTTAAAGAAATTGAGAAAGCTGGAGTCTCTCACGAGGAAATGTATAAAGTTTTCAACATGGGCATCGGTATGGTCGTTTTCACCTCTCCAGAGTATAAGGACGATGTAATAAAAAATATTCAGAAATTCGTCGAAGTTTATGAAATTGGAAAAGTTTCAGAAGGTAGCGGTATAACAATCTTTACGTATAAGAACGCTGTTCTCTATTTATAGAATTTAATGAATACCTTTTAAACTCTAAATCATAATGCTTTGTCTGGTGACTATACATATGAAACCAATAGATATGAAATCTTTAATAAATTATGTAGCTTTAAAAATATTAGGAGGAAGCGACTATCTATTAAATGCTCTAGAGGAATACTTAGTTAATGGCGAAGGCCCGGCAATAGTCGCACATAGATATAATATATCAAAGCATCAACTTAGAGGCTACGCTCAAAGAATTATTGAAAAGAGTGGTAGCGAGTGCAGAGCAAAGAAAATTATTCCGATACTTAAGCAAATTTCAGTTGACGTTAAACCTATTATTACTAGAGATGAAAATGGAGTTTATACATGTACAATATGCAATACAATAGTTGCTAGAGAAGATGCAGAAGAGCACGTAAGAAAGTATCATAAAGACCAACTCACTCTTGCAATTAAGAGTATGATGGAGAAATTAGACGAGATAAGAGCTAAGAAAGCCAAAGCCGTAATACTTACATCAGCAAGTTAAACTGAAGCAATTTTATTTTAAGATCTATTTATTTTGATTTCCCTTTTGTCAAACCTAAACCCTTTTTTATTACCTTGACATTCTTGATAAAATGATTGTTATGAGGAAAGTTATTAGTGTAAGATTAAAAGAAGAGCTAGTAAGGGAAGTTGATAAAAAATATAAAGAATTGGGCTTTGATAATCGAACGGAATTTATAAAAGAAGCACTAAAATTCTATTTAACTAAGAGGCTTGGTAAAATCTCATAAAAGTTTAGTTAGGTCTATATATAGAGATTTTTGAGGCAATCCTTCAACATTACCTCCATAGAGAATACGTTATTTTCATTATCTTCATAGCTTTTAACTCTAATGTAACCCGTTTTCTTGAAATGAAAATAGTTTTAGCTTACTCGGGAGGGTTAGATACTACAGTATCTATAAGATGGCTTAAGGAAAAATATCAAGCTGATGTAATAACTGTAAGCGTTGATGTAGGGCAGAAAGAGGATTTTAAAAAATTAGAAGAAAGAGCTTACATTGCTGGATCATCTAAGCATTACACAATAGATGCTAAAGAAGAATTTGTAGAAAAATTCGTGAAATATGATATCATAATGAATGGACTTTATGAAGATGTTTACCCATTATCAACAGCTTTAGCAAGGCCTTTAATAGCCGAAAAAGTTGTAGAAATAGCTAAAAAAGAAGGAACAGAATATGTAGCTCATGGTTCAACGTCTAAAGGTAACGATCAAGTAAGGTTTGATTTAGCAATTAAGGCGCACATGCCAGACGCGAAAATAATAACACCTGCAAGAAGTTGGGATATGACCAGGGAAACAGAAATCAAATATGCTAAAGAACATGGAATTCCGATAAAAGAAGAGAGCAGTAAATATAGCATAGATGAGAATCTATGGGGCAGAAGTATTGAAGGCGACATAATTGAAGACCCTTCAAAGGAAGTCCCAGAAGACGCATTTGAATTAACAAGAAAAACATCGACAAAAAATAAAGAGAAAATCATCATAACTTTTGAGAAAGGAGTACCGGTTGCATTAAACGGAGAAAAAATGCCTTTGCTTAACTTAATAGATAACCTAAATAAGATCGCTGGAAGCTTAGGCTTTGGGAGAGTAGATCACTTAGAAAATAGGGTTGTAGGATTTAAATCCAGGGAAGTTTACGAAGCACCAGCAGCTCTTTGTTTAATTTATGCTCATAAGGATTTGGAAAAAACCGTTTACACTCCATTAGAGCTTAGGTTTAAGAAAAGCATAGATTCTCAATGGAGTGACTTAGTTTATCAAGGTTTGTGGTACGAACCCTTGAGGGAAACATTACAAAAAGTTGGAGTTGATATGAATAATTGGGTTACTGGAGAAGTAGAAGTGGAGATTGGAGAAAACGGTCTAAGAATACTTGGCAGGAATTCTCCTTATTCTCCTTACTCAGATAAGATAGCGTCATATAATAAGGGATGGTATCCTACAGAAGAGATGGCTAAGGGATTCATAGAAATTTGGGGGATGCATTCGCTATTAGCTAGGAAGGTGAGGAGTTCGTAATGCTTTATAGGAAATGGGGCTCTTCAGAAGACGAGGTTGTTTCGTTTACTTCCTCCGTAGATTCCGATAAAGAGATAATAGAGGAAGTAAAGTTAACGATGAAAGCTCATGTAATAGAACTTTATTTGAACAAGATAATAAGTAAAGAAATAGCTGGAAAAATAATCTCTGCTATAAACGATTTTAAGGAAATTCCAAGCGGTTATGAAGACGTACACGAGGCATTAGAGGATTATATAATAAAGAAAGTCGGAGAAGAAGGGGGATGGATAGGATTAGGTAGAAGTAGAAACGATCACGTAGCAACTGCATTAAGGTTAAAAGCCAGAGAAGAATTGCTTTCAATACTAGATGAAATAATAAAATTAAGAGAAGTCCTATTAAACAAGGCTGAGCAATCTCTTGATGTTATATTTCCAGCTTTTACCCACTTGCAACCTGCACAACCTACAACTTTTGGGCATTATTTGAGCTATATAGAAGAAGAGCTTTACTCAGCTTGGGAAATAATATTTTCAAACTTAAAGCTAGTAAATAGGTCTCCATTAGGCAGTGGGGCAATCGCTGGAAGTACTGTTAATATAAATAGAGAAAGAGAGGCAGAAATGCTAGGCTTTGATGATATAATAACTAACACTATTTCGGCGTCATCGTCAAGGATAGACTTAATTTCATCTGTAAGTGGCATGGTAATCCTAAGTTTAATACTGAGCAGGATTGCAGAAGATATGGTAATATTCTCCTCAATGAAATTAGTTAAACTTCCAGACAATCAAGTAAGTACTAGTAGTTTAATGCCACAGAAAAGGAATCCGGTAACTATGGAAATAATGAGAGCTAAGGCAGGAGAATTAATAGGCTTCTTCACATCTTTATCATCAATATATAAGGGATTGCCCTCTGGCTATGATTTAGATATGCAGGAAATGAACAAATATTATTGGTATTCCTTCGATTATGTAAAGAATTCTCTCTCTGTCATGAAATCTCTATTTGAGAACATTGAAGTTTTACCAAGTGCTCTCGATAATTCGATGTTAGCTACTGACGAAGCAGAGAGCATTTCTTTGCAAGGTATTCCTTACAGAAAAGCTTATTTTGAAGTCTCCTCTAAAGTTATGAAGGGCACCTTTACTCCTTCAATAAATTTCAAAGAATCTATAAATTTAAAGAAAACTGAAGGATCTCCAAATCCTGAAATACTTAAAAATGATATTAAGAAGGCCAAAGATAGAATTGAGGAAAATAAAATGAGATTAAATGAATTCAAGACAAAAATTTCGAATAAAATATCCCAATTAAAGGCGATTGAAAATGATTTGCAAGAGGGGCTATAAAGGATATATCTATCTTGAAGATGGAACTCTCATTGAAGGCTGTGGTTTTGGAGCCAAGGGAATAAAGGCAGGTGAAGTAGTTTTTACTACTTCAATGAACGGTTATCCAGAGAGTTTAACAGACCCATCTTATAGAGGACAAATATTAGTAATTACACATCCGCTAGTAGGTAATTACGGAATTCCTAAACCCATAGTAGAAAACGGAATTTTAAGGAATTTTGAGTCCGAGAGAATACAAGTTGAAGGTTTAGTAGTTGCAGAGGAGACAGATCCATATAAGTGGAATTCGCAAATGTCCCTTCACGATTGGTTAAAATCTGAAGGAGTTCCTGGAGTTTCAGACGTTGATACAAGAATGCTAGTAAAGAAGGTTAGAAATAAGGGAGTAATGATGGGTGTAATATCTTCTGGAATAGAATTAGATGATCCCAAGAAATACCTGGAAAAGAAATATGATGAAATAGACTTTACTCAATTCACTTCGCCTAAATCTCCTATAATTCATCAAGGTAATGGAAAAGGAATAATAGTTCTTGTAGACTGCGGAATAAAACACGGCATACTCTATCAGCTAAACTCTAGAGGATATACTGTAGTAAGAGTACCATGCAACTTTACTGCAAATCAAATTATGGATTATTCTCCTCAAGGCGTGGTATTTGGTAATGGACCAGGAAATCCAAAATTACTCCAAGGTCTGATAAAAACTTACAAGGACATTGTAGAATATAAAGTTCCTATAATGGGAATTTGTTTAGGTCACCAAATCACTTCCTTAGCTTTAGGGGGAAATGTGAGGAAAATGAAATATGGCCATAGAGCAATAAATAAGCCCGTCATAGATGTTACCGATAATAAATGTTATATTACAACGCATAATCACGGTTACGGAGTGTTCAAAGAGGATGTTCCAAAAGATATGAAAGTCTGGTTTTACAATCCAGATGATGGAGTAGTTGAAGGAATGATACATAATAAATTGCCTATAATTACTACCCAATTTCACCCAGAGGCTAGACCTGGCCCTTGGGATGTAACTTGGGTATTTGATAAATTTAAAAAGGTGATTGAAAGTGGTAGACCTTAAAAAGGTATTAGTTGTAGGTTCTGGACCAATAAAAGTAGCAGAAGCTGCAGAATTTGATTATAGCGGTAGTCAAGCATTAAAAGCGCTTAAGGAAGAGGGAATACAGACGATATTAGTAAACTCTAACGTAGCTACAGTTCAAACTAGTTATAAAATGGCAGATAAGATCTACATGTTACCAGTTACATGGTGGGCAGTAGAGAAGGTTATTGAACAAGAGAGACCGGACGGCATAATGATAGGCTTTGGAGGGCAGACTGCGTTAAATGTAGGTGTAGATTTATATAAAAGAGGTATCCTACAAAAGTACGGAGTAAAGGTATTAGGGACTCCGATCGAAGGAATAGAAAAGGCATTAAGTAGGGAAAAATTCAGGGAAACAATGATTAATGTTAATTTACCAGTACCTCCAAGTTTATCTGCTAAAACTGAGGAAGAAGCTATACAGAAGGCTAGGGAAATAGGATATCCAGTAATGGTTAGAGTAAGTTTCAACTTAGGAGGTAGGGGATCTACAGTAGCTTGGAATGAGGAAATACTTAAAAGGGACATAGGAAGGGCTTTCTCTCAGAGTTATACTCATGAAGTATTAATAGAGAAATACTTGTACCATTGGAAGGAACTTGAATACGAAGTAATGAGAGACAGTAAAGGCAATTCTGCTGTAATAGCTTGTATAGAGAATTTAGATCCTATGGGAGTTCATACTGGAGAGTCTACAGTAATTGCGCCATGCCAAACTTTGGATAATCAAGAATACCAGGATATGAGGACTAAGGCCGAACTCGTAGCAAAATCCATTGATTTAGTAGGAGAATGTAATGTGCAGTTTGCTCTAGATCCTAATAGTTATACTCACTATATTATTGAGACAAATCCAAGGATGTCTAGGAGTAGTGCATTAGCCAGCAAAGCTACAGGATATCCTTTGGCATATGTTTCTGCAAAGTTAGCTTTAGGATATTCTCTATATGAAGTTTTGAACAAGGTTTCCGGCTCAACGTGTGCATGCTTCGAACCAAGCTTAGACTATGTAGTAATCAAAATACCAAGATGGGATTTACAGAAGTTTGAAAACGCAGAGATGTCACTAGGAACAGAAATGAAAAGTATAGGAGAGGTCATGAGCATAGGAAGATCGTTTGAAGAGGCGTTACAAAAGGCTGTAAGGATGTTAGATATTGGAGAGCCCGGAGTTGTTGGGGGAAAGGTCTATAATTCGCTTCTAACTAAAAATGAACTTCTAAAATACTTGAAAGAAAGGTATCCCTACTGGTTCTTATACGCTGCTAAGGCCTTTAAAGAAGGAGCGACAATAGATGAAGTGTATGAGGCAACCGGTATAGATAAGTTCTTCCTTAATAAAATAAAGAAATTAGTTGAATTTTACGAGAATTTAAAAGAAGTAAACAAAGATACATTGATTGAAGCTAAAAAGTTAGGATTTAGTGACGAGCAAATTGCAAAGAAAGTAAATAAGAGCGTGGAGGAGATTAGGAAAATAAGGGATGTAGAAGGAATAAAACCAGTAGTTAAGCAAATAGACACTTTAGCTGGAGAATGGCCTGCAGTAACTAATTACCTTTATTTAACATATAATGGCAGTGAAGATGATATAGAATTTTCAACTAATGCCAATAAATTACTAATTCTTGGAGCAGGAGGATTTAGGATAGGAGTTTCTGTAGAATTTGATTGGAGCGTAGTAAGTTTACTCGATGCTGCATTAAAATACTTCGACGAAGTAGCTATACTTAATTATAACCCAGAGACAGTGTCAACTGACTGGGACGTTGCAAAGAAATTATACTTTGATGAATTAACGTTAGAAAGAATACTCGACATTGTAAACAAAGAGAACTTTAGGTATGTAGCAACCTTTACTGGAGGGCAAATAGGAAACAATTTAGCTAAACTGTTAGAAGATTCTGGAATTAGATTATTAGGCACAGCAGGACATAGTGTAGACATAGCAGAAGATAGGGAGAAGTTCTCTAAGCTTCTCGATAAATTAGGCATAAAACAACCGCCGTGGATTTCTGCATCATCTATAGAAGAAGTTAAGAAATTCGTTGGAGAAGTTGGATTCCCATTATTAATTAGGCCAAGTTACGTACTAAGCGGATCTTCTATGAGAATAGTTTATAACGAGCAAGAATTATTTAATTTTATCAATAACTTGAAAATCTCAACTAAATATCCAGTTGTTATATCAAAGTATTTGGATAATGCAATAGAAGCAGAAATAGATGCCGCAAGTGATGGAAAAGGAGTAATAGGAGTAGTCATTGAACACGTTGAGGAGGCAGGCGTTCATAGCGGAGATGCTACTATGAGTATACCAACTAGAAAATTAGGGGAAGGAGTAGTTAAGCAAATGAAGGAATATGCATTACAAATAGCTAGAGAAATTGAAATTAAGGGACCTTTCAATTTACAATTTGTGATAAAAGATAATACTCCTTATATCATTGAGCTGAACTTAAGGGCTAGTAGATCCATGCCATTCAGTAGTAAGGCTAAAGGAGTTAATATAATAGAAAAGGCACTCGATGCAATAATAAATGGCTTAAACCTTGACGAGTTTTATGAACCGCCGTCAAAGGCTTGGGCGGTTAAATCCCCACAGTTTTCCTGGACGCAAATAAGGGGAGGATATCCAATGCTAGGGCCAGAAATGAGAAGTACTGGCGAAGCTGCAGCTTTCGGAATTGATTTTTACGATGCACTAGTTAAGAGCTGGTTATCAGTCACTCCTAATAAATTACCAGAAAAAGGAAAATATGCCTTAGTTTATGGAATAGGAAACGAAGAGTACCTCCAGGAGGCTGCTAATAATTTAAGGAAATACGGTATGGAAGTTATAACCTTGAAGGAAGTGCCATTAAAGGGCGAGGAAGAGGTTGATTCAAGGACTGCCGTAGATTTAATTACTACCTCTAAAATAGGCATTATAATCACTAACGGTTACTTAAAGAATATAGATTACCACGTTAGAAGGGAGGCAGTGGATTATAATGTACCATTAGTACTTAATGGAAGGCTTGGTAAGGAACTTACTCAAGGTTTTCTTAATTCAAGGTTAACGTATTATGAAATGAGGGATTACGGTGGTGGAATATGAGGGTAGCTTTAGTAGTAGATATAATAAGACAAGAGGAAAAAATGATAGTAAAAAGTTTAAACGATAAAGGAATTCAATACGACATAATAAATGTAGCCCAAGAACCTCTTCCATTCAATAGGGCTTTAGATAGATATGACGTTGCAATAATTAGGGCTATTAGCATGTATAGATCTCTTTACTCTGCTGCAGTATTTGAAAGCGTAGGAGTTCATACAATAAACTCTTCTGAAGTAATTACTGTGGCAGGAGATAAAATACTAACATATTCTAAGCTTTTCAAGGCTGGAGTTCCTATACCAGATTCAGTAATAGCAATGTCTCCAGATGCTACGTTAAAGGCATATGAGCAAATAGGATTTCCATTAATAGATAAGCCACCAATAGGAAGCTGGGGTAGAATGGTATCTTTAATAAGGGATATCTTTGAGGGAAAAACGATTATAGAGCATAGGGAAATGTTAGGAAATTCTGCACTAAAAGTTCACATAGTTCAAGAATACATCAAAGAGAAAAATAGGGACATAAGATGTATAGTTATGGGTAAGGAATTATTAGGTTGTTATGCTAGGAATATTCCCCCAAATGAATGGAGGGCTAACGTAGCTCTGGGAGGCACTCCTTCGCCAATAACAATCGATGAAAAGTTAAGGGAGACTGCATTAAAGGCCGCTAGCGTAGTAAACGGGGAGTTCATTTCAATAGACATACTAGAGCATGCGAGTAAAGGTTATGTAATAAATGAACTTAATGACACACCAGAATTTAAAGGATTTATGTTAGCTACAGGCATAAACGTTGCCGAAAAACTTGTTGATTATATTATTTCAAACTTTTCCTAATTTAGCTAGAAATAAGTCATGTCTGGTTTCTTCTAAAATTCTCCTTAAAGCGTCGATTTTTTGCCTTAAACCAGGAATTAACGACTTTGGGTATTCAAACTTCCATAATTCCTCATAGATTGTTTCCATGTAATTGAAGAATTTATCCGCATTTTCATAATCCCCTTTCCTAAGGAACTCCAGAATTGCCCTCCTCATTTCGCCAACTGCATCTGCTATGCCTAATACATAGTACATGTCTGGAATTCCTAGTTCATCAGCAAGGTATAGCTTTCCACCAAAATACATATTAATTACCACGCTAGCCTCAGCAAGTTCTTGAAAAGATGTACCGACATCACCGTAAAGTAATTCTGGATATTGGTTAATTATTTGTTCAATCTCTTTGGCTTTCTGTATTGCCTCCTCATATTTCTTTAATGCCTCTTCCTTCTTTTGTCTATGCGAAAGTGAAATTGTTTCTCCGCAAACTCTTATTAATTCTCTAGACAAGAGGAGAAGTTTTTCCCTATTATCAAATCTTTCTGTGAGTTTTTCCTCTATCCCGTCTAAATAACTCTGTATTTCTTCTATCATGAGGTTAGATAAGTGGTCTAAGTAAAAAGTTAAGCTATAATTCTATACCTAGGAAATAAATAGTAGAAACATACTTATATTACTTATATAGTATAAACCATATGATAAAACGCGTTAGCGTAATAGGTGCAGGTTTAATAGGTTCTGGATGGGCTACACTATTAGCAACTAAAGGCTATGAAGTTTCTCTATATACAGATAAGAAAGAAACCTTGGATAAAGGAATCGCAAAGATAAAATCGTACTTAGAAGTTATGAAAAACATGAACTTAGTAGATAAGGAACCAGATTATTACATGAAAAATATTCGCCCTACTCTTAACATGGACGAAGCAATTGAAGGCACCGATTTCGTTATTGAAGCAATAATAGAGGATTATGATGCTAAAAAGAAAGTCTTCTCTTATTTAGATGAAAAACTAGACAAGAACGTGATATTAAGTAGTAGTACTTCCGGGTTGTTAATGACTGAGATACAGAAAGCAATGAAAAGGTATCCAGAAAGAGGTGTAATAGCCCATCCATGGAATCCACCACATTTGTTACCTTTAGTTGAGATAGTTCCTGGAGAAAAAACGTCACAAGAAACCCTTAATGTAACTAAAGATTTCATGGAGAAGTTGGATAGAGTAGTAGTGGTCCTAAAGAAGGAAATCCCAGGATTTTTAGGAAATAGATTGGCTTTTGCGTTGTTTAGAGAAGCAGTATACTTAGTAGATGAGGGCGTCGCTACTGTAGAGGACATAGATAAAGTAATGACAGCCGCAATAGGCTTAAGATGGGCTTTCATGGGTCCTTTCTTAACTTACCATTTAGGCGGAGGAGAAGGAGGGTTAGAATATTTCTTTAGCAGAGGTTTTGGTTACGGTGCAAATGAATGGATGTATACTTTAGCTAAATATGATAAGTTTCCTTATACTGGAGTAGTGAAAGCTGTACAGCAAATGAAGGAATATAGTTTCATTAAAGGAAAAAGCTTTCAAGAATTATCAAAGTGGAGGGATGAAAAACTATTCCAAATATATAAAATAGTATGGGGGGATAAGAAACAAAATTCTAATGGAGAAAATAATAAATAAATAAAATTTCCTATTTTCTTAATCTTCTTCCTTAAATTCTAATATTCCTAGGTTTTCCAATAATCCTGAATCCGTTACATCAAATAGCACAACTTCTTCATTTGAGGTATTTACGTGCGAATGAACAGCGTTGGCAGGGACTACAAATATGTCTCCTTCTTCCCAATAGTATTTTTTGCCATCTATTATTGAGTATCCTTTACCTTTAACCACTAGGTAGATGGAGGCCATGTTATGAGAATGCGGTTTTGTAGCTACTCCTGGCTCAATGTATTGAAAACCAGCCATCATTGTTGGAGTTAATCCTCTTGATCTTTCGGTACTTGGACTGTAAAACATGATTTTTGCAACGCCCTTTTGTATCTTACCTTGTTTTGCTATTAACCTTAAGAGCTCTAAAGCCTTGTTAAATTTAATTACTTTAGGTTTGATTTCCTTAGGTGGTGAAGTATATTCCATGAAAGTTACTACTTTAAGGTCATCGTTCTCAATTTCTTTAACTATAGATTTTATTTCCTTTGTTAATTCTTCCTGCCTATCTTCTCTCTCTAAAACGTGTTCCATATGTTTATATAGTTTAAAAAGTTTAAAAAGGTGTCTATTATGAGTGATTGTTATATTAAAGATGGAGATAAAACTTGTGTAATAATTTGTGGAAAACTAATTTGTGATAAAGATACTGTAAATGACTATGGCAGGTTATGTGAAGAATGTAAAAGAGGAGATAGAAAAGCCTGCATTGAAATGCTGGAAAGATACGGATGCTGGAGTGCCTCTGGCTGGTGGCTTTAACTCCCCAATAAGTATGTTAAAAGCGCGGTAAATAATCCAGCTATCAGGATTAATATTCCAGATTCTATTTTATCCTTTATTTCACCTTCATATGATAAACCGAGCAGGAAAAGTACAAAAGACGAGGCAGATAATACCATTGCTACATTTCTAGTCGTAATATACGAATAAAGTACAATTAAACCTAGAAATGGAGATATACCGTGCGCAAAAGCCGAAAGAACTATTGTAGCCTTAGTTCCGTAGTCATATATAGTCCCTTTTAAGCTTTTCATCATTTGTCTCTCAAGCTCCTTATATTCTTCTCTTTTTTCTTTTGCCTCAACAATTAGAGAATTCCACATTGATGATATTGATACAGCAGTTAATCCACTTAATATTGCAATTTCAGTATCTTTTACTTTAATATGCTCAACTATTGCTGACATTATAATTCCTAGTGTAAGTAATAATCCGTCAAATGACCCTAATATTAAATACCTCCTAAGGATTGATCTCTCGTATTTCAGAGCATATTTTAAACCATCTATTATCCCTTCAAACATGTTTTGAATCAATTTAAATACCAGGCTATTATAGTCTTTTTGGCATGAATAAGAACTTATTGCTCGCTTTGGGTATCATCATTTTATTATTAACAGCAGTAGGAGTTTATATGGCTTCAAGCTATAAGACTACCATAAGTATAACTAATTTGCCTTCTTCATCTTCTAACGAGGAAACTCTAGAAGTTAAAGTTCTAATGAATTATGGACCTCTTGGCGGAGTTTCACCTCTTTCAGACGCCTACGTTGAGATTTATAATTCACAAGGATATTACGTTACTGCAAACTTTACAAACTCTCAAGGAGTTGCAATATTCCATTTACCTCCTGGTAATTACAAGGTATTTGTAACCCAGCTACACTGTAGCGTCAATGTTTCCTTAACTTCTTCAAAAGAGGTTACAATAAGTTACGCCTACTTATATGCACCAAAGTAATGTAAATTTTTTACCTTTCTCAAGAACATTATCATATGGTAAATATAGATGTTGTAAGGATAGATATACCAGAAGGTACAAATGTAATAATTGGACAGTCTCACTTTATAAAAACTGTGGAAGACTTATACGAAACCTTAGCTTCTTCATCACCTAGTATAAAATTTGGAATAGCATTTAATGAAGCAAGTGGCAAAAGATTAGTAAGATTTGATGGTAATGACGAAGAGCTAATAAAACTTGCAATAGAGAATGCAAAAAGAATTGGTGCAGGACATACTTTTGTGATTTATATAAAAAATGCGTATCCTATCAATGTACTTAATAGAATAAAGAATGTTGAAGAAGTTGTTAGAATATTTGCGGCAACAGCAAATCCATTGCAAGTATTAGTTGCAGAAACTGACCAAGGGAGAGGAGTAATTGGGGTAGTAGACGGTTATACTCCACTAGGAGTGGAGAGTGAGGCTGATATAAAAGAGAGGAAGGAGATCCTCAGGAAGTTCGGATATAAGAGATAAAGCCTTGTTAAGCAAATCATCAGATACCTTTTCGTGTCCCTTTAAATAATGAATCATTGAGGCACATAAAAGTATTAAAGCTTGAAGGTACTTTTTTCTTTTTTCGTTCATTTCGGTAATCCATATTTTTTCAAGAACCTCGTGAGCCTCCCAAAATCTACAATTGAAAAATAAGTTTGGAAAGCTTTCTTTTTCCTCATTAACATTAATTATCTTTATTGGATTTCCCAAGATCTTAATTACTTTTTGAGGATCATCCATTATGTCTATTTCCGTATATTTACAACGCCTTATATCTACTATATTTATTTTATGAAGATTCTTAACCTCAATAGTAGGCGGATACAATAAAATATGTCTTTTCCCCATTTTATCACCCTTTATGATTATTCCTACGTCAGAACCTTAATCATTGCTTTTTATTTTATAAAAACAATATAAATGTGATGAGTAAAGAAGCAGTACTATATAGAAAGGAAGGCAATAGAGTAAGATGCCTAGCTTGTGCTAGGAGATGTCTAATAGGAGAAGGACAAATAGGCTTCTGTGGAGTTAGGTCTGTAAGAAACGGAAAGTTGTACTTAGATGTTTACGGTAAGGTTGCTGCAGCTCACGTAGATCCTATAGAGAAGAAACCTTTAGTGCACTTTTACCCTGGATCAAAAGTTTTCTCGTTCTCCACATATGGTTGTAATTGGATGTGCATGTATTGCCAGAATTACGATTTAAGTCAAAGAAGAAGACCAGAAGGATATGAAGTATCTCCAGAGGAATTAGTAGATATGGCAATTGCATATGAGGCAGAGGGAATTACATATACTTACAATGAACCTGCGATATTTGCAGAGTTTGCACATGATACTGGAGTAATTGCTAGAAAAAGAGGATTATTTAATACAATGGTTAGCAACGGATACTGGACTGAGGAACTAGTAGACTATGTAAGAGATTTTCTTGATGCGGTAACAATAGACTTTAAGGGAAACGGCGAGGAAAAATTCATGAAGAGATATACTGGAGCCTCTGGTCCAGAGCCAATATTGGAAACTATTAGAGAACTTCATAAGAATGGTATCCACGTTGAAATTACGGATTTAGTTATTCCTCAGATAGGAGATGATTTAAAGGCTGCAGAAAACTTACTTAAGAAAATAATGGATATTCTAGGTCCTGACGTTCCTATTCACTTCTTGAGGTTTCATCCAGACTATAAGCTTAATTACCTTCCTTGGACTCCAGTAGAAACTTTAGAAAAACACTACAACCTAGCAAAGTCGTTAGGATTTAATTACGTTTACATTGGAAATGTTCCAGGTCACCCTTATGAAAGTACCTATTGTCCAAAATGTCATAATTTAGTAATAGGTAGAGACGGCTTTAGAATTACAGAGTGGCATCTAACTGAAGATATGAGATGCCAATATTGTGGATATAAACTGCCAATAGTAGGCAAATTGTCTAAACATGCATTTGAAGAAGACAGATTTGAGCCAGTTTTTATATAAAAACAATTATTTTCCTTTAAAAACTGCTTTCCTTTTTTCAAGGAAAGCGTTAACTCCTTCTTTTTCATCTTCTGTAGAGAATGCTACTCCCCAACCTAAGCTTTCCATATTTAATCCATCTAATAATGGCGAATCGTTGCCGTAGAGAATTACATGTTTTAGTATTGCTAGAGCTATGGGAGATTTTTCCATGAGCTTTCCAGCAAATTTAATAGTTTCTTCTTTTAGAGAAGATAAAGAAACCACTTTATTAACTAATCCAATTCTTTCTGCCTCTTTAGCAGAAATTCTATCCCCAGTCATCATGAGCTCCATAGCTTTTGCTTTACCTATAGCTCTCACTAATCTTTGAGTACCTCCGAATCCAGGATAAATTCCTAAATTAATTTCTGGCAAACCAAGAGATGCTTCTTCTGCGGCAATCCTAAAGTCACAGGCTAGAGCTAATTCTAGACCTCCGCCTAATGCATAGCCATTGATCATTGCTATAGTAGGTTTACTAACGCTTTCTATATAATCCATAACTCTTCTACCCTTTTTAGCAAAATTCCAAGCAGAAATAGAATTTAACTCCTTAAATTGTGATATATCTGCCCCAGCAGAAAAAGCTTTTCCATTACCTGTAAAAATTATTATTTTAACATCGTTATTTTCTTCAAAATTTTTTGTTACTTCTTCCAGTTCTTCTAACATTTTTAAATTTATAGCGTTTAGTTTATCAGGCCTATTTAATATAATCCATCCTATTCCATTTTCAATTTTGGTTTCGACAGTTTCCATAGTTATCTCTATGAAAAGATATTAATAAATGCTTTAATTTGAGTTATACGGATATAGAATTATGAACAGATTAGATAAGAATCTACTTATCTATTTGCCAACATCGGTAATACCAATAGCAGGAAGTACTATTTATAGTATTATAAGCATTAATAAAATTAGAGATTTTGTGGAGGCATTACCTTATATCTTTTTAGGGCTTCCTGCAAGTTTGTTAACATCTGCTATACTAACTTTTGAATATTTTAAACAGTTTATCTATGTTGTTCTGTTAATAGTAGTGCTGGCTCCTTTTATTTCATCTTTTGCAATCTCCAGAACTTATGAGAACGTTGAAGTCATTCCTAATGAATATTATATTGAAATAACACTAAAAGTTCCGATTTCTTATTCACAATTTTCCGATCCAAATGCTCTCTTTGAGAAGATATTCAACAAGGCCCTAAAGAAAATGAAAAATCCGTACTATTATTATAAATTAAGATCTCTAGGAAATTGTTCTAATCTTAAAGTAGAAGTTCATGAGGATAGAATAGTATTAAGAAAAAGATGCGGAGATACAATAGTTGAGATTAATTTATCAAATAAAGACGAAGCCTACATGAAGGTATCTATTTCTTACTGATTTTAAATTATTTTTAATATTATAATAGTTAGTAATATAACTGCAAGATATGGGGCGGATATTTTGAAGGATTTCCAGGCTTCTTCTGCCGTGGGATTCCTAAAAAGAACCATGGAATTATAAAGCAACAAGGCGGTCATTATTGAAGTTACTATCAAATAAGGTAGACCTACGTAGAGATATAATATTAACGCAAATGGAGCCATTAAAGCATTGGAAATTGCAATATACTTTGCGGAATCCTTTTCTGGTAGAAGGACTGGTAACATAGGAATTCCAGCTTTGCTATAATCTTCCTTATATTTTAGAGCTAGAGACCAAAAATGACCGGGGGTCCACATAAATATTAGCAATCCCAACAACAAAGAAGAAATGGTAAAAGAATCTGTCATTGCAGCATATCCTGCCCAAGCCGCAGCACTTCCTGCAAATCCTCCAATAACAATATTTAATGGTGTTCTAGGTTTTAACCAAATAGTATACACTAGAATGTAAATTAATCCTCCTAATAGTATAAAGAAGGAAGTTAATGGATTTGCAATTAATCCTATAGCTGTTCCCAAAACGAGCATTACTGAGCCGACAAGTATCGCTTCTTTCTTGCTCACATAACCCATTACTGTAGGCCTTTTAGAAGTTCTTTTCATTACTTTATCCTTATCAATCTCAATTCCTTCATTAATTATCATTGCTCCACCAGATGCTAAGGTTCCGCCAGCGAGTACGGAAATTAATGGGATCAGAAGAAACTTAGAGGACAACGCTGCACCAGCTAACGCTGCAAGATCTAATAACCAAATAATTCTGGGTTTGCTAAGTTTTGCATAATAAATTAATTTTACAGTTGGTGAAGTTGCCATGATCATCTAAGCTATTTTGGTTTTTAAGGTTAAAAATTTGGTTTATAACAATTCTAATATTTTACAGTCCTGGTAAATTCTCTCCTCTCAATAATAAAATCAAGTCTGAAAATGCTCCATAAGCAGCATTTAGTGGTCCTGCTCCTGGACCTACAATAGTTATTTTTTGAATGTCACTTTCTATCTCTAGTGCATTGTTAACCCCATCTACATTATAAAGAAAATCCTCTTTTGTAATCTCCATTGGTTTCACATAAGTTTCTTTTTCGTCTGCATATGCTATGAGTTTTATTTTATTACCTCTTTTCAGAGCATCTCCAATTTCTATATTACCTATTCCCTCAAACTTTACATCATTAATTGAGATGTATCTAGAGAAATACACATTAGATAGGATTGTTATTTTCCCTGCGGCGTCAAAACCATTTATATCAAGTGTTGGATCTCTTTCTGCATAACCTAGTTCTTGAGCTTCCTTTAATGCCTCATTAAAAGATAACCCTTGACTCATCCTAGTTAAGATATAATTAGTTGTACCGTTTAGGATACCCCTTATTTTCCTAACTTTCATGGCTGGCAAAATTCTGTAAAGATTTATTGAAGGAGTACCGCTCATTACAGTAGCTTGAAAGAATATCTTAGAACCGTGCGATATTGCAGTATTTATTATTTCCTTATATTTTAACGCTAATGGAGCCTTATTTGTAGTAATAACGTGAATTCCCCTCTTTAATGCGCTCAAATATAATGAAAGCGATGGCTCTCCAGTCTTGTAGTTTGCAGAGGCCATATCTACAACTACATCAGGCTGAACTTCATCTAACGCTTCCAAAGCGTTAATCTTCTTGTCTGGAACGAACTCTTCTTGATCTTTTAACATTAATCCTCTAGTTGTTACAATTCCAGCAATTTTTACATTTTCTAACTCTTTTACTTTCTTTTCGTGAAGTAATTTTCTAAACGCTTTTCCTACATTTCCATATCCTACGAGCATTAACTTCAACTGAAAACCACCTGGTGTGTTTGTTTACCTCCTAAATACTTAAGCACTAATTCAACTACAATATTCACAGCATTGCCTACTAATTCCTGCGGTACTCCAGGAACGCCTGCACCAACTATTAATATATCCCTTGTAGTATCTGTTACGCTAGTTATCTTTGAATCTCTATGAGGATAAATATGCATTACTTTTTCCTTATCTACCATTATAGGTATTCCTTTTTGAAGAATTTCGGGCTTATCTTTTCCTATTGCGTAAAATTCTTCTCCTCCCTTACTCAGTATTATTGAAGGTTCACCAACAATCTTGGAAATATCATAGATTCCTATTGGGACTAAAGTTGATGAGCTTGCTATATTACCTGCATCAACAATATCATTTATCCTCGGAAGCTTACCGCTTCTGTTAATTCTTCTTCTTAATGCTTCTCCTGCTGGCCTTACTTTGGTAGGATCTATGCCTATTTTCCAATAAAAATCTCTGTAAGCTCTTACAATGGGATTGAGCTTTAGTTTTTCTGGATCTTCTTGAGAATACATTTCTTCAACTTTTCTCATTTCTTCCTCTAATTTTCCTTTACTATTATTTACTCCTAGAACTTCAGTGTGGGCAATAAATATTCCAAGGTTTTTACAGTCTTCGCTCACAACTATATTCATTTTTCCTTCACCTCATATGTTAGTAATTTAGCCTTTTTAACTCCTTTAATTTGAGATAAGGAAGAAGTTAACTTTACTAAATCGGATTTTTTACCTTTTACTGCTATTGCTTCCATGCATTCTTTCTCATTAAGATGAATATGAAGAGTAGAAATTATTGAAGAAAGCTTCTCGTGTTGTAATTTAGTAATTTCATCAGTAACTTCGTCATCATAAATTATATTTATTATCCCAACTACGTCCACGTCTTCCAAAGAATTTTCATCTAAAAAATTTTTAATTGCTATTTGAAAAATCTTAGATCTATCAAGAGAAGATGAAGTTTTCATAAACTTATCGAGCTGTTCCATTATGTCTTTAGGGATCGAAACACTAATCTTTTCTACATTCATACTTAAAACTAAGGAGGAGGTTTTTATTAAATGATTGAAGTTTTAAAAAAGGCTGAAAATCTAGGCGCAATCTTTGCCGATGTAAGGCATTATAGGTATGACGAGTTATCGCTAGTTGTTACAGAGAATAGAAAATACGTAACAACTAATGGAGTAGATGAAGGTTATTCGTTAAGAGTACTGTATAATGGAAATTGGGGCTATTCGAATTCAACAAAACTTGGCGATGAAGAAGTAAGAAATGCAATAAACTCTGCTTATGGCGATGAAAAAGTTAATATAACTTTCTTACCGTCGAAAAAGGATAAAGTTGTAATAAAACAGGAAAAACCATTGTCAAAAAGTTTAGAAGAAATAATGTCTGATTTAGATAAGATTAAGGGAGAGTTACTCAAGGATGAAAGAGTAAAATCTGTTAACGTTAGATATTTTCATGAAGGAGTAAAGAAAGACTATGCAAGCACAGAAGGAAGAGAAATTTACCAAGAATATGTATTGAGCGGAATTTCAATTTCAGCCGTTGCTAGAGAAGGTGACATTGTCGCATCTTCCTTCTATTCTGCATATACTTACAAAGGATATCCATTAGAAGTATTTGACATAAACCAAATGATAGAGACGTTAAGAAAAAGATTAAATAATCAACTTAAAGGCAAAACTCCCAAGGCTGGAGAATTCGATGTAGTACTTGGACCGGACGTTGTAGGAGTCTTTTCGCACGAAGCATTAGGTCACTTAGCTGAGGCGGACTTAGCAGTTAATGGAATACTTGGTCAACTAAGAGGAAAGAAAATTGCCCCAGATTACGTATCAGTACACGATTCACCTAAAATGGATTATAATATGGCTATAGGACTTACTCCCTATGACGATGAAGGAGTTGAAGGCAGAGAAGTAAAGATAGTAGAAAAAGGAATTGTTTCAGAATTCCTAGTAGATAGATATTATTCAACGTTCCTAGGAGAAAGGCCTACCGGCAATGCAAGGGCTGAAGATTTTAGAAGTCCTATACTAATTAGGATGAGAAATACATTCATGCTTCCAGGAGATAGGAAGGTTGAGGAATTAATTAGCGAAATAAAAGAAGGATATTACATAGTTTCTCCCCTTGGAGGTCAAACTAGTCCAGACGGAACATTCCAATTTGGGATACAGGAAGGATATTATATTCATAACGGTGAAATAGGAGAACCTATTAGGAACATGGGAATTTCAGGTTATACTATAGAAACTCTAGGTAGAATAAAAGGAGTTTCAAAGGAGTTTGATGTGTGGCCTGGCTTTTGCGGTAAAGGCGGGCAAAGCGTTCCAGTAGGCACTGGCGGGCCTTATATAAGTGTTAAGGTTAAGGTGGGAGGATATGTTTGAGATACTAGATAAGGCAAAAAATCAAGGGTATTCTGCAGAAATTTTTTACGTAAAAAGGACAGAGTTCTCAATAAACGAGGAAAAACAAATATATTCTAGGTTCCTAAACGAAGAAGGTTACGGTCTCAGAGTGTTTAAAGATGGAAAAGTTGGTTTCGCTTATTCTACAAGACTTGACGAGAACCTATTGGATAATGCAATAAAATCTTGGAAAGTCTCTGAAAGAGATGATGCAAATCAAATCCCTACACCTAATAAGGTAAATTATTTGAATCTTTATAAGAAATTTGACTTAAGTGAAGTAGTAAAGGAAAAAATCAGGGAACTAGAAGATTTAAAGGAAAAGAAAATTAACATAGTAACCTTAAACTCTACAGCATGGGTTAGCGAAGTAGGAATTATTAGCACCGAAGGAATGAATTTAAGCGAAAAAAGAAGCGGAATCTCTGTAAGCGCCAGCGCAAATTATAAGGATTCAACCTATGTAGGCCCAGAAATCTATGAGACGAGGTCCTTTAGAGATCCTTCAACTAGTATTGATGAAATGAAAGACTCAATAATAGAGAAAGTTCAGATCACGTCCGAGAGAACTACTCTAGATTTTAAACCTAAGTCCGTAATCTTAACACCTAAAGCAGTTTACTATTTAGTATTTCCCTTGTTAAGCCACGCCATATCACTTGAGAATTATTATAGGAATAGAAGCCCTCTAAAAGAAGGAGAGCTAATAAACGAGAAATTGAGGATCGTAGATAATCCGCTAATTGAGAACAGTGTCTATAGTAGGTCTTTTGACGGCGAAGGTCAACAATCACTAAACAATGAGATAATAAATGCTAATGTAAAGAAATTCCTTAGTAACTACTATTGGTCTATTAAGGCTAAAAGAGAGAATACTGCTTCAGCTTCAAGAGGATATTCTTCGATACCTTACATTTATCCAAGTAATTTAGAATTTTACGTAAAGAATGAGGAAGAGGACTTATCTGAAGAAGGCAAAGTATACGTAGATGAAGTTCAAGGAGTGCACACAAGTAATTTTGATACTGGAGAATTCAGTGTAGTTGGTTCTGTATCTTGGATAATCAAAGATGGTAAAAAGATTTCATTGAAAGAGATAGTAGTTACGTCTAATCTAAAGGACTTACTTAAAGGAATTCAGAGAACCTCTAAAAAGAGACTAATGATAGGCAATGTTAGTACTGGAGAACTAGAAATTCAAGGCTTGAGCGTTGTCTAAAAATTTTTTAATTAAAACGTAAGAAAGACTTATTATTATATTATTCTTTTAAATTTCTTATGAAAGTAGTTTTAGCTTATGATGGATCAGATTATTCAAAGAAGGCTGTGTTTTTTGCTTTAAGATTTCTTAAGAAGGAAGATGAAATACACTTAGTTACTGTAATAAAAGAAGCTCCAAAAAGCCCAGAACAAGTTATAATAGATTCTGAGGAGAAAGCAAAAAGGTCAATAGATGAGATAAAAAGTGAGTTAGAAGGCTATAATGTTAAGGAAAAAATTCTCGAAAGTAATGATGTTGTAGATAGCTTAATAGGATATTGTAAGGAAATTGGATGTGATTTAATAGTTACTGGTAGTAGAGGTCTAACAGGATTAAAAAAGGTGATTTTAGGTAGCGTATCTTCAGCGTTAGTTAGTAAATCTCCCTATCCAGTTTTAGTTGTTAAGTAGTGACACTTTTTTCTTTCAATTTCTTTAGATATTCATCTATTGGTATTACCTCGTTATTATCATCGACTACAAGACTTCCTGGATTACCTTTTCTACCTTTAATTAAATACCAACCTATTAGAACTGCCATTGTTGACGTTAGTATAACAATTGAGGCAATGTCAGGTACTGAAATACTTTCAGTGACTCCCCAAAGATTAAGTCCAGTAGCTATTAAGGGTATTATAGCGCTAACTAATCCAAGTTGTCCAATTCTATAATAGAAGACGGGAACTCCAAATCCATCTATTATTCTACCAGATAACCATAATATTCCAGTTATAGCACTTATATCTGCAAATGCTGTGTTTATTCCAAGAAATATTACTGATAATGCAGTTACTAGTCCTGTTATACTTCCTACAAATATTGTAGCAATAACTGGTTCATGGCTTTTATTTACCTTAGAAAATATTGCTGGAGCTGATTTTTCTCTCGATAGGTTAAATATTATTCTTGCAGCACCTAAAGTAGTGCCTATATTGGATGCAAATAAACTATTTATTGACATTACTAATGCTATTAGAAGCGGTAACACACCAAAGGAGTACATTTCATAAATTAAAGGCTGAGGAGAGCAAGCTAAGGCTGAAAGAGGGCCGTTCCATAATGCTACCAGAGCATAAGTTCCTAAAAACATTGCAGTTCCTCCAATTAATAATGACAACCACATTCCTAATGTTACCGTCTTTGTAGGATGTTTAACTTCTTCTCCCAAGTATGTAGCGGCTCCTGCTCCAGATATACTTACCATTGATAGAACAAACGCAGTTGCAAGATCATGTGCCGGAACATTACCCGGAGTCATGTAATTAAAATGAAAGCCTTTAGTAAGGGAAAATGCAAACATTACTATTAGTAATACAGCCTCTGCAGTTGCACTTATTGATACAATCTTGCCTAATACAAATTTTATATGTGAAAGGGATATAATTGTAGGATACAGTATTGCTAAGAATATTATTATTCCCTCTTCTATCGGCGTTAACGAAATGCCAAAGATTCCTAAAGAAATAGATATAATAAGATATGCAGTAATTGCGTTTACTGCATTAAGGAATGAATAAGCGAATGCTTCTATAAGAGCTTCAAAGAAGGAAATTTTCTTACTCCTCCACGCACTATAACCATAAGTGTAAAATCCTCCTGCAGAAGCCAATTTTGAAGTATACCTTGTAAGTGTAAAAATCCAAAGTGCACTACCTAGTAAAGCGAGTAATGTAGTAAACACTACAGAGTAACCAGCGTAAAGAATTGCGGCAGTTGAAGTAGAAACTACACTACCAAGTGGTGCAGTAACTGCCATCGCTTGTCCATAAGCTTCCTTAAGCGAGATTGATCCTTTGCTGAGCCTCATAATCTCCCTTTAAGCTTTTCGGTCTTAAGAGATTATAAAATTTCCCTAAATTTTACCCGTAAAATCCGCAAAGCTTAAAGGGAGTACTCGATAAAAAATATTTTTTGAGCTTAAAGGGTTTCAAAAATATATTTAGATTTTATGATAAATAGCATAAAAAATATTAACTTTTAGGAGGTGTAGTTTGAGAAACTTTATTTTCTCCTAAAACTTCCATTAGTGATGATTTGAGTTCATCAAATCTAATTCTCATCTCTGGAGGAAAAGGCTTTTTTGGTTTTATTGACTCAAGCTTAGTTAGAGCTTCTTTAACTAGATTTCTTGCAGAATTAGGATCTTTTTCCGCACTATAATATGCCTTTTTTATTAGCTCTGATGCTTCATTAAAGATCTTTAAGTCGTCCTCAGTTATTTCTCCATCTTTTATCAAGAAAGTTTCCATATCAGATTTTACTAAAGGAAGTTGAAGGTCTATGATTCTCCAAAGCGTATCTAGCACGGTAGATAATATACTTCCTGAAATAAAGAATTTAACTTGCCTTTTTTAGGAAAATGTTTCAAAGTCTTAACAAACGTTTTATTATCCTGCAACAAAAAAGGATATTATGCTTAAGGAAATTAGTTTACTCGCATCAATTTTTGCAGGGATAACAATAGTTTTGGGCGGGATAGTTGAAGGATACGGATATGGACTATCGTTAGGAACAAATTGGCCTTATACTAGAGATATTTTGCAATTAGCTGCAAAGAAAGATCCTGAAGCTATTCATAGAATTAGTGCGACAATTGTAGGCCTCATTTCATTAGCATTCTTAATACTAAGGTTTTCTATGGTTAGTCTTGTAGGATTTCTCGGGGTTGTTGCTACTGCATTATTGGGTATGGCTACGCTTTACGTTTTAGCAGGGAAATTACCATCTGTATTTCAAGGACTTCATGATATAGCAGCATATAGTGTTTTTGCAACGTATTTCGTAATCTTCTTAAAAGGATTTAACGTTAATATTATTCAATTCTTCTTATACGCTGTATTGCCTCCTCATTTCCTTTACTTCGTTATTTTCATGGGCGGAGTTGTTACTGGTATGAGAAAAATGAAGTTTGAAATAGGCGATGTTAGAAAGCCTAAGAATTGGTTACAAGGAGCTTGGCTAATTCACTCTATATTGGCAGCAATATTCGTAATAGCCTTAATCTTAGAGGCTCTGTGGATACCTTTATTGTTAACAATTATTGAAGTGGCAGTGGGATTATTAGTCTATGTAGGAGCAAACAAAAATCCAGTAAAGCCTGGAATCTCAGTTGGGCTTCATCAATTATTTTCTCTACTAATTGTTGCCTCATTAATATATTATACAATATGAATCAGTCGAGGTGCATTATCTCATCAATCATCGTGTTGTGAATTCATCACCTAAATCTGAAAGACTATAGCCAATATTACCTTCAGCGTCCATATTATAATATTTTTTTAACATTGTTGCAACGGCTGTGTAAAGGAATTCGTTCATTTGAGTTCTATTTATACCAAGAAGAGTAGATAAATATCCCCACGGTTTTCCTTGAAGTACCTTGCCTATTAATATCCACTCTTCTTCGTCATAAAGTGACCAATCCCTTTTAGAATCCCAAAAATACTTTAATGCTAATAAATGAATACCATCAGCAGATGCTTCATAAGGACTTGTGCCTTGTAAAAAGGCTACAATTTTCGCTAAGTGCAACTTACTCAAATTTATGTCCTTGTAAGCTTTATTTCCTCTTAACAATAGCTGTGCAACTTGTGGAGACATGTTAAAGTAAATATCGTGAATTGTGTTAAGTAACTTTTCTTTAAATATGAAAGCAGAAATATCTACAATTCTCTTAGCAATCTCGCTTAAAGGCTTAATTACAACTACTGGAAAATCACCGTATTTTTCATTTCTTACAGGAGATACGTGTACTGGAATAAAGCCATTCTTTACCCAGAACTTTAATACCCTATAATCTCCCATGAAGCTTGAACCTATCCAATCTAAACCTTTTTCTCTTGCATCTTCTGTCACCATTTGAAGAATTTTACTACCTAATCCCTTATCTTGAAGCTCTGGGACTACTGCAATCCTTATTATTCTCCATCCTTTTAATTTTCCAAAATCCCTTAATCTTACATGCTTTAATAATCTATCCGGGATTAAATCGCCGTCAAATGTTCCACCTCTTAATGCTAAATCTATTAAATTATCTGGCAAGTCTCCTTCTTCTGACGTCTGAACAACAGCTAAATAAGAATCCCCAGAGTAAATTGTCTTTATTGAATGGTGAACTCCATCTGCCATAATCATTAAATCGTCTGGATTATTTCTATAGTGAGCAGAAACTAATATTCCATAAACTTGAAAGAGTTTATTGTCATTCATTAGTAATTCTTCTTTATCTTGCGTTTCATAAAATGCTATAGAAATATCCTCTGGAAGTCTTTGAGGCTCAGGGTTCAAAACTAATGCGTCATATAGCCATTTTTCTATCGGATCACCTTCTGCATATCTTAAAGGTTTTTGCATTGTAAGTAATCTAACAGGGGCCTTTCTTTCCGAGATTATTTTTCTTAAATACCTAATAAAAGCCTTCCCTGAACCTTCATAACCGTGAATCGTTGTAACTAAAACAATCTTCTTCCATTTCCTTAAAGCTAGATCGATAAAATTAACGCCCAATGCGGCAGCCTCGTCTATAACTAATATTCCTTTACCAGTTTCAACCTCAGATACGGCATCCGGAGGCTTATAATGTATTTCAAAATCGTCTCCACTTATTTCTCTTATAAATCCAGTATCTGAATTTTTTTCCTTATTTTTTATCTTTAATACATCCAAACCTTTCTTAGCGAATTCCATAATTTGTGATGCAGAGTACAATGAAGGAGCAGTTACTGTTACTTCAGTATCGTAGCCTTCGTCCAAGTTTATCTTTATTATTCCAGCTAAGCCTAAACCGGTTACAGCACTTTTACCTCTTCCTCTAGCTGCTGTTAGAGAAATTACTCTTTTTCCTCCTCTTAATAAGAAGTAGAATTCTTCTAGGACTTTTATCTGGTCTTGACTTATTGCAAGCTCGTGAAGCTCCTTTGGCATTAAAGTCTTTTGAGGTATTTTTACTTCTTCCCTTTTTGTATTTCCTACAAATGGCCTAGCTTTATAGCCTTCTTCATTAGCTATGAAAATTCCCTCATGCTCTTCTAATTTTTTTCTAAATCGTCTCTCATAAATATCTAGAATTTTACCATACCTTACTATAGAATTTCTAAACATTTTATTTTCAGTTAGATTATCTGTATATAGAATTACTAGGCCTCCTCCTCTCGCTAAATCAACTAATCTTCCTACGTAATTTGGTTGAAAATTATCTACAAGATCTAAAATAACTAGGTCGTATGTATTACCAAGATATTCGTCTGTAGACGCATAATCCACGTCTTCAAATTTACCTTCTTTAAATAACTCTTTAATTATATTCCTTCTCTCCTTGGCTTTAGAAACCCAAGGGTGGAAAGCGTAAATTACGCTGGGGCTTTGGTTTACTTCCAAGTAGGTCTTAATTGACGCTAACAAGTCATCAAGGTAATCCTTCTTTTCTATGTAAACTAGGTTCCTATAATACTTCTCTTTTCCGTCCCACAAAGCTTTCTTTAGCTCTTCGTAAAACTCGTTCCTTTGCATAGCTTATAAGTTGTACTTTTTCCTTAAAGCTTCTTCTACATCAATATTTTCTAAGTTGGCTATCGATATTGCCCAAGCTATGACATCTGCGAGTTCTTCCTCAATTTTATTCTTTTCACCAGATAGGAGAGCCTCTGCTAGCTCTCCAACTTCTTCGGTAAACCACGTGAAAGTAGCGAAAAGCCCTCTATCTTTATCCTTTTGTAAATACATTTCCTTTAATTTTTCTTGAGCTTCCTTAATTTCCAAGACCTATTTCCCTCCTTATTATGGCTAAGTCCTCCTTCATTAACTTTACTTCAAATTTACCAAGTTCATCGAATCTCTCATTTACGAAAAATATGTCAATCTTTCTAGTTTTTGAGATATTCTCTACAAATTGCTTGTCAATATAATATTCTATATATAGAGGATTTTGAGGATCGTCCTTTATTATGTTCCTTAAAAGGACACTTCCTTTATCTCTATCAACTTCTATATCGACTGGAGCGTTAAAATCCTTGGGCAAATCGGTTGTCATGCATATTACATACTCCTCACAACATGTTACGCAAACTCCTTCCTTAAGCTCTTTTTTTGTTTCTTCTGGAATGTTCAAGGCTTATACTTAATTACCTCCACTGAATTAAAAAACATACATGATATCTGCAGTAGGTAAAAAGGTTGTGGCTACACAAAATTATATTGCAAGCTATGTTGGAGCAAAGATCTTGGAGAGTGGAGGGAACGCTTTTGATGCTTCTATAGCAATAAGTGCAGTATTATCAGTAGTTTTGCCTCATACTAGTGGATTAGGAGGAGATGGATTTATTCTAATAAAGTCCTCTGAGGGCATAAAAGCATACAATTCTTCCGGGTGGTCGCCTAAGAATTTAAAGGCTGAAAAGATTAATGAGAGAGACCCCAATTCAGTTGTAGTTCCTGGATTAGTAGATCTGTGGAGGTATTTACAAGAAAATTATACTACAATGGATCTCTATGAACTTTTAAAGCCTGCAATCTCCCTAGCAACAAACGGATTTTATGTAGGAAGAGCTTTACATCATGCTATAATAACTTCTCCAAAATTTAATCCTCAATTTGAAAAGCTGTTTGGAAACAAGAGATTCGGAGATTTCATAAAATTGCCTAGACTAGGTAAAATTCTTAAGGAGATCTCAAAAGATCCGAGAGAATTTTATGAAGGAAAGATTTCCCAAGAAATAGTAGAAGGTCTAAAAACCCAAGGAGTTCCTGTAGAAATTGAAGACTTCTCTCAATTTCACGGTGAAGAAGTTTCATTGCTAAAGATTAGGTACAAGGACTACGACGTTTACGAATTCCCACCAAATACTCAAGGATTAACGACTCTACAAATACTAAAGATGGTGGAGTTGTCTAGAATAAATAAATTACCCTATAATGATATTAAGAGAGTAAATAATCATGTAAAAATTTCAATTTTAGCATACGACGATAGGGATAGGTATATAGCTGACCCTAAATTTTATCAACCTCCTTCCTATTTGCTAGATGAAGGATATTTAATTCAGAAAATGACTACTGAAGGCATTCCGGTTAACTTATATGACGGAGATACTACATTCTTTGTTGTATCAGATGGAGAAAATGAGGTAGGATTTATACAGAGTTTGTTTTACCCATTTGGGTCTGGAATAATAGTGGACGATATTGTGTTTAATAATAGAGGATATGGGTTTAAAGATGGTGTAAACAAACCCGAAGGCAGAAAAAGGCCACTTCACACTCTTTCAATCCTGCTGGCAATAAAAGACAATGAGGACTTAATAATAGGTTGTGCAGGTGGAGATTTAAGGCCACAAATTCATTCTGAAGTATTTGAATATTATGCAGATTATTCAATGGAAATTGATGAGGCAGTGAATGCCCCTAGATTCATGTACGTTAATGGTAAGGTTATTGCAGAGAAGAGATTAGGGATCCCGGCAACACAAACAGAGTATCTATCAAGCGAAGTAGGAATTGTTCAAGCAATGAAAAGGAAAGGGAATGAATTTATAGCAGTTGCGGATCCTAGGAGTGAAGGTGTGGCTCTTCCGGTTCATTAATGCAACCAGCTTTATCAAAGGCTATTAATAAAGCACCAAATTCTGGGCTTTTCTTTTTATCTAATGCTATTATACCTTCTTTTTTCAATAAGTCTACAACATAAGATTTAAACAGTTTGGATGAGAACATACCTCCACTCATATAAGCAGTCCTTATTCCTAATTTCTTGGAAATATAAATAACGTCGTTACTAATTTCTTTTGCAGCCAAGTAAAATAGCTCTTGAGCTTTCTTATCTCCTTTATTTGCTGCAATATCTACTATTTGAGCTAAAGAAGCAATTTCCTCAATCTTATGTCCCTCATGATAAGCCCATTTTATTAAATCATCTAAGCCGCTGGCAGAAAGCTTTTGTAATATTAAATCCGCTAACAAGGTTTTTTCTTCTCTTCCATCAAGCATTTTTACTAAGAGTCTTAACGCTTTTCTACCTATCCAATAGGCAGAACCTTCATCTGATAATAACCAACCTGCTCCTCCTACCCTCAGTCTTCTTTTTCCATCGTATCCCATCACTACGCTTCCTGTTCCAGAAATTATTATAATTCCAGGCTTACCTCTAGTCTCTGCATAAAGAGAAATAAAAGAATCGTGCTCTATAATAGTATCCTTAGCTAAATCTTTAAGAGCTGAAGAAAGAACTTCATAATCATATTTAGAATCTAAGCCTGCTAAGCCTATACAGGCTACGTCTGGCTTCAATCCTTTTGTTGACTTGTAAATTGCATCCCTTATGTTATTAACAGCATTCTCTAATCCGACGTTGTGAAAATTTCCCGGACCAGATTCTCCAATTCCAATGAATTTTCCTTCACATGTATATGCTATTGAAATAGTTGAAGTTCCTCCAGCGTCTACACCTACAAGAATCATAGTATATATTTTAATTTATAAGAAAAAAGTTTTCCTAATCATACCATAAACGTTTTTATTATGTTAACTTATGAAGTATTGATGAGAGTTCTAATCCTTGGAATAGACGGTTACATAGGTTGGGCGTTAGCTCTAAGATTAGTTTCAAAAAATCATGAAGTTTACGGCATGGATAACTTATCAACTAGGAAAGCAGTAGAAGAAATAGGTTCAGATTCTGCTTTTCCTTTACCTGCCCCAGAGGATAGAGTAAACGCGGTAAAAAAATACCTTGACGCTGACATAAAATTCTATAAAGGAGATATTACTGATAAGGAAAAATTAAGGGAAGTAATAAAAGAATCGAAACCAGATGTTATAGTTGACTTTGCAGAACAAAGATCTGCACCTTATTCCATGAAAGACTTAGATCATGCCGTCTACACAATAAATAATAATCTTGACGGAACTCTTAATTTAATTTATCTAGTAAAAGAAATTGATCCTTCGATACACATCTTAAAAATGGGTACTATGGGTGAATACGGTACTCCGAATTTTGATATTCCAGAGTCTGCTTTTATAGAGGCCATTATTAACGGGAAAAAAGATAAAATATTCACGCCAAGATGGGGCGGCTCTGTTTATCATTTTTCTAAAATATTTGACAGTTACCTTTTAGCTTACTATAACCAACTTTTCGGATTAACTATAACCGACATCATGCAAGGTCCAGTTTACGGTAGTAGAATTCCAGAAATAGTAAATGAGTCTTTAAGGACCAGATTCGATTTTGACGAAGTTTGGGGTACTGTGGTAAATAGGTTCTGTGTAGAAGCAGTTTTAGGACTTCCGTTAACACCTTACGGTAAGGGAGGACAAACTAGAGGATTCATTTCACTAGAAGATAGTGTCGAGGCTCTAAGAACATTAATAGAACATCCACCGAAACAAGGTGAGTACAGAGTTGTTAATCAATTTATGGAAATTCACAGTGTAAATGAAATAGCGCAAATGGTTAAAGAAGCAGGAGAAGAATTAGGCTTACATGTAGAAATAAAGCACGTTGAGAATCCAAGAGTTGAAGCAGAAGAGCATTATTATAATCCTGAAAGGAGAATTTTAGAGTCCTTGGGTTTCACTCCAAAAAGGTTCATGAGAGAAGAGGTGAAAAATATGATAGAAGACTTATTGCCTTATAAGGAAAGACTTGAGAGATTTAAGGATGTAATTATGCCTAAAACAAAATGGAGAAAATAATATTTTCATATTTGTTCAAAAGAGTATTTTAGAGCTTCATAATAATGTTCTGGATCTCCTACGTTAAGCCATTTTTCTTTTTCTAAAAGTATGGCATAAATTTCTCCTCCTTGATCTAGGATTTTCTTTATACCATATGTTAGTTCCAGTTCTCCGTCATAGTTTTTTACTTCCTTTAGCGCTTTAAATATACTAGGTTTGAAAATATAAACTGCAGATATTGCCAGATCTGAGAAAGGCTGTTTAGGTTTTTCTTGCACGTCTATTATTTTATATAACTTATGATTTCTAAATTCTCCCTTTTCCTCAGCTTTTACAATTCCATATCTAAAAGGATTATTCACTTTCCTAAGTAATAGGACTGCTTCCGGCTTGTTCTCTTCATATAATTCTGAAGCTTCGGAGTAGCCTCCAGTAAGAACACCGTCATCTGCATGAACGAAGAAAGGTTCGCCACAAGCGAAATTTTCTGCTCTAAGTACCGCATCTCCAAAGCCTTTTGGTTCTTCTTGGAAAACGAAAGTTACTCCTCTTTCAAATAGATAATCCATTAATAACTTGCCGTGTTTACCAACGACTATACAAAAATTATTAACCCCCACGGCAGATAGGGAAGACATTATTAAATCTATTATTGGTCTCATTACTTTTTTTCCATCTTCTTGTTTAAAAAGAGGTAAAAGAGCTTTTGGTAAAACTGACGTAATATATCTCATTCTGCTACCTTTTCCGGCAGCAGTTATTACTGCTTTTCTTATCATTTTATCCTACCCAAATTTTTAAGGCCTCTTCAACGCTCTTGCCCCTTATTACATCAGCAATAGCCTTAGCCATTGCAGTAGGATTCTTAGACTGCCATAAGTTTCTGCCAACAGTTACTCCACTTGCCCCAGCATCTACTGCATCCTTAAGCATTAATAAAAATTCTTTATCGTCTTTAGTCTTAGGGCCTCCTCTAATTAAAATAGGCGCAAAAGCAACATTAACTACTTCCTTAAATTCCTCCTTATTTCCAGTATAATCTACCTTCAGGATGTCTGCACCAATTTCTGAAGCTAGTCGAGTAACATATTTAACTAAATTAACATCTTTTATTGAATCTGGATTATCGGGAGATACATATAAAGGTTCAATAATGAATGGAAGTCCATAATCGTGAGCTTCGGCTCTAGCTTTTGCCAATGCTTCTATATTATAACCTTCAACTCTATCGTCTCCGTAGCCGACTACTAAATAAGTCACTACCGCATCCGCTCCAGCTTCTACTGCTTCTTTAACTTGATACACCATTGAATAATATCCTTGAGAGTATTTCTTTTCTTTCCTCCATACATTGGCTGTATCTAGCCTAGCAATTAACATAGGAGAATTTCGAGTGTAAAAATTTTCCTCAACAAGCTTAAGCATAGCAGGAGTCATTTGCAATGCATCTGGAATATTAGAAAGCTTACTTACTATTTCCACAGGATTTTCTATACCTTTCAATGGACCCATTACAAGCCCATGATCCAAAGCTACAACAAAAGCTTTTCCTTTTTCAAAAAGCCTTTTCAGTCTAATAGTTGATCCAGACATTATTCTAAACAATGCTTTATAGCTTAAAGTTTTTTATTTCTCTAAATATAGAATGTAATAAATCTCTAGCATAAGGATTAAAAATGTAACTTAATGCTATATACAAAGTCAATGCTAAAGATGTCATTTCTAACATTATAATGAGTTGCTCTATTGCTCTTACTTTACTTAATCCAATAAATGGCAAGGATGAAATTACTGAAAGTACTAACGACACTATAACTTCCTTCACTGGAAAATTAAAACCATAAATTCTTTTTGAAATAGAATATGAAGAGAAAAACATCCCTAAAGAATTTACTAGTAAAGCTAATGAAATAATAACGGCAAGTATAGGCGAAATTTTGTATACATTTCCATTTTTAAATAAGTAAAGTAGGAAAAGAGAAGATGAAACACCCATAACTGAGATTATCACATTTCTTGTGGTTAACTTAGCAGTATATCCTCTAAATTCTCCTTTAGATTCTACAGCCAACGATTCGTCTGCCATGTATATTGCTCTATAAAATATGTTATATGCAGATCTTATGAAAGTTGAGAAAGATAGTACAATTAAGGCATATATTGAAGAAACATACTCGGGCCTAAGAACGTAAAGTAATCTTTCTCCGTCAACAAAGATTATTAAGAGAAATACTCCACCAGTAGTAAAGAAGAACTTTATTGCGATTTCTATTAATTTAGGATCTCTGCTTTCTTGAAGTTTAAGTATTAAACCATCAGTAGCCGCTTGAGACCAACCTACCAAATTTGAAATTATTAAAGCAGACTCAAAGTACGATACGGGAATAGCAGAATTTACTATAAAAACAACAACCCAAACTAGAGTTGCCTCTATCATTAACTGCACGTAATTCATTATAAATACAATGGATTTCCTAACTGCGGATAGTGCTACTTTAAAGTCTATTCCTAATCTAGCATTGACTAAAGTCAAATTGAAAATTATCTGAACTAAATATCCTAAGGAATATGCAAATATTACCGCGTTTATTGATAGATTTAGGTAAAACATCATAATTATTGCGGAAAGTAGTCTAACTATTTGAAACCCCGAAGCACTTATTGCGGTTAACCTAGGAGATCTACCTATTGCAATGGAACCAGAGATCCTATTCAAGTAAATAAGTACTATGAGTAAAATTGCAGTGTAAAAATAAATAGGTTGATTATATCCGGCAGAATGTATGAATGTTGGGATCAACAAGAAATAAGCGAAGGAAGAAATAGAGCCTGCTAATGCATTAATAATTATTATTCCGCCCACATTTTTGCCCTCAGCAGAGTACCTTGAGGTTATTGAGGAAAAAAGATCTGCAGGAATAGTAAAATACCCGGTTATTAGCACATAAATATATTGCCAAACTCCAAAAGTTTCTATAGATATAGAAGATAAATACCTAACTACCAAGAAGGAAAAGAGAAAAGATATTGGAGCTACCGCAGTCTTTACTAAAAGGTTAAATAATCCTATCCTAACGAATCCAGGCGATTTTTTAGTTTTTAACATATTAATCACAGAAGAGAAATTTTTCTATTCTTTCTAGGACTTCCTTTTCTGTATAATTTAAGTTTAAATTAATCTCCTTCTTCTTCGAGGTATTTACCCTAGGTAAATTAATGCAATCCTTTGTCTTCATGATCTCCTTAATTAACTCTTCTAATGTAGTCCTCTTATCTTTTGACAGCTTTAGCAGAATATCGTACCATTCCTTCCAGATCTTAATTTTCACAATCAAAAAATAAAAGGAAAAATAATAAGACTTATCCTAATCTAAATAATTCTCATACATATCGTCTAGAGCTCTTGCTACGTCTCTTATTGATAATATTCCAGTAAGCTTACCGTCTTCGTTAACCACTGGAAGATGCCTAATATTGTTTGTTCTCATCAAACTTAAAGCTCCAGTTATGGGAGCATCTTCTCTTATCGTAATTAAGGATGCCGTCATTATTTCCTCAGCCTTTGTATTCAAATCTTTTCCATTACCTAATGCCCTGACAACATCTTTTTCAGTTATTATGCCTATCGGTTTTCCGTGATCAACCACTATTACCGAACCTACATTATTTTTAGTCATGATTTCAGTTACTTCTTTTAAAGTAAGAGATTTCTCAACAGAAATTACGTTACTTTTCATATACTCTTTAACTACTTCTTCCATAGTAATATATTCTAGTTCATAAATAAAAGATTTTAGAAAGATATGATATGCTAAGGAATTACAAGGTTAATGATAGCTTATTGCTTTATTTTATTGTCCAGATTTTGAATAATCTTTATAATCCCCATAAATAAGATGAAGATTTGATAAGTATGAACTTAACAGTCTTAAAACTTAGATTAGGAATGATCCTTACTAGCTTAGGAATCTTTTTACTAGGTTTTGCTCTGGTTTTTGCAGTAATTAGCTACTTTTATGGAATAAGCTTCGCACCAGCTATAATTATAGGAATACTTAGCTTCTTAATAGCATTAAATATTATACAGTGGCTATTTGGACCATACTTAATAAATGCAATGTACAAAGCCGTAGAGGTAACACCAAATGATCCAAAGTATGGATGGTTAATAGACGTTGTTAATGAAGTTGCGTATTATAATAGAATTTCACCACCTCCTAAGGTATACATAGCCGACGTACCATTTCCCAATGCATTTGCTTATGGAAGTCCTATTGCAGGAAGAAGAGTCGCAATAACCTTGCCATTGTTAAAAATATTAAATAAGGAGGAAATAAAAGCTGTATTAGGTCACGAGTTAGGTCATTTAAGGCATAAAGACGTAGAACTGCTAATGGCAATAGGTTTAATTCCTGCACTCATCTTCTGGATAGGCTATTCGCTAATGTGGAGCGGGATGCTAGGCGGTGGAGGAGAAGGGAGAAACAATAATGCGGGGAGCTTATGGCTAGTGGGTATAGGTTTATTAGCCGTAAGCTACATATTCCAGTTCTTCCTTCTCTATCTAAATAGAATGAGAGAAGCTTATGCAGATGTAAATTCAGCTGAAACTGTACCGGGCGGAGCAGAGAACTTGCAAAGGGCCTTGGCTAAAATAACGCTATCTGTAGATCCAGAAACAATAGAAAGGTATAGGAGAAAGCATAATAATAATATAGCAAACATGTTATTCTTTGCTCCTACTGAAGTTCAAGAAGATATTCCAGAAAATAATGTTGACGAGCTTATAGAATATTGGAAACGCGAAAAAGTACCTTGGTATGCAGACTTTTTCAGCGACCATCCGCACCCCGCAAAAAGGATACAACTCCTAGAAAAGCTAAAATATTCTCATTAATAAGAAATATATCTCTTTTCTCTAATTTAAAAATTTTTATTCGTATTCGATAGTTGCTGGAGGCTTTGAAGTAACGTCGTAGAATACTTCTTTAATTTCCTTGTTAATCCTCATTATTTTTTCTGCAATTGTCTGAAGTTTAGATAACTCGATCTTAGCGAAATCTGCAGTCATAAAATCTTGAGTTAAAACTGCCCTAATTCCTATAGAATATTTACCGTCTTTTCTATCATTTATTATCATCCCTACGTGAGTTACGTCATATTTTGTAATTTTTTGCACAATTTCTCTAACTTTTTCATAATCATCAATTAAAGGAATGGAAGCTATTTTACCGTAGCTCCTAACATCGCCTTTGACTCCAGTAGCTCTCGTATTATAAACGTAAACTGGAACATTGACCTCACTCGATATTAAGTCATCTAAGGACTTTTGGGAGTCAATGATTACTGAAAAATATTGAGAGAAACCTAGATCTTTCAATTCGCTCTCTATAATATCGTTAACCTCTCTCTCTATTTCTAATTTTTCTCTAGTTAGTTTTCCTACTACTCGTATTAACAACCCTGGTCCAGGAAAAGGTTGCCTTTCAGATATTTCTTTAGGTAAGCCTAAATATCTTGCAAGCGCTCTTACTTCATCCTTATAAAGGTCTGCTAAAGGTTCTATTACCTTAAATCCCCAAGTTTTTTCTGTGTCAATTCCCAGTTGAACCAAAACGTTATGCTGAGTTTTTATCCCTCCTTGAGTTTCAACCCAATCTGCGGCTATTGTACCTTGTACGAGATATCTTATTCCATTTTCTTTTGCTATTGTTGAAAGAGTAGAGTAAAATAAATCTCTAAATTTCTTCCTCTTTTCTTCAGCATCAGAAATTCCTTCAAGTGCTGAAATGAATTCTTCACTTTTATCGACTATCTGTAAAGGTAAAATGTCTTTAAGCATATCTTTAACTTTTCTTGCTTCATCTTTCCTAAGAAAACCGGTATCTATCATAATTGGAAGAAGCTGTTTCCCTAAAATTTTATACATTAATACTGCAGCAGTTGTGCTATCTACACCACCACTAATTGCGGCTAAAATTTTCTCCTCTCTTACTTCCTTTAATATTTGGGGCTTTACTTCCTCAATGAAACTTTCTGGATTAAACACATGTAACTATTTTCCTTGAGTATATATTTCTTTAATTTCATCAATATCCACGTTTTGCTTAATAATCTTCTCAATTTTTTCCGCCATATAAACTATCTCTTCTTCCATCGATCTAGAGTAAATCTTTACTCCAAAGTTTTCCAACAAATTTTTACTATATAAAGAACCATGAATGCTTAATCCTAACTTATCTCCCTTCAAAGAACCGTCTGCGACATCTACCTCTTTGCCATTTCTCCTTACTATTGTCAATAGCGGTTTATCATTTCCTTCATATACTATTCTTCCTCTTCTTATCTCGTAGCCTTTTATTATACTTCCATCTTGTAATAAACCTTCACTTGCTGATACAACTTTTTCCTCCTCAAATTTTACTACAAAGTCAAATATTCCTAAGCCGTCGTATTCTCTTGGTTCACCACTTTCTATTCCAAAAGGATCGATAAGCTTCTTACCCATTATTTGGAATCCTCCACATACACCTAGTACTTGTCTTTTCTTTATTTCTTCTAGAAAGCCTCTCTCCTTTAACCAAACTAAAGATTCGTACGTATTTTTACTTCCAGGAAGAATCACGATATCATCTTTCCTTAGTTTCTTGGGATTATTAACAAATCTAACTGATGCATTCGACTTTAGTAATGCAAAAAATTCATTAAAATTACTTATATATGGATAATTTATTATCGCAATGTTTGTTTCGCCTCCTTCTCCAAAATCCTTAATGTTCATCGAGTCTTCCGGAAGAATTAATTCATCGTCAAAATAAGGTATTACTCCCAAAAACTTCATTTCAGTTCTCTCTGTTAACCATTTTATTGCATTTTCTAGAAGAGAAGGAGAACCTCTAAATTTATTAATTATAAAGCCCTTGAGAGAATTTCTAACTGACGGGGGTAACATTTGATAAACTCCATATGCTGAAGAAAACGCTCCTCCCCTATCTATATCTAAAACAAGAACTGCAGGAATTCCTTCCTTCATAGGTAGGAAGGCTGTTAAATCTCTTTCCATAAAATTTGGCTCTATTCCTCCTGCTGCCTCTATAACGTAATTTTCCTTTATGCTCTCCTTAATTTTATCCCAAAAGCTGGGTATCATTTCGTAATACGCTTCTGGTCTTAGATTTCCCAGAGATTTTCCGAAAAATATTACCTCAATTTTACCAGAACTTGCTGGCTTTAGAAGTATTGGATTCATGTAACTTTTAGGTTTTAAGCCTGCCCCAATTGCTTGGAAAGCTTGTATAAATGCAATTTCTCCTCCTTCTTCTGAAGGAAATGAATTTAATGACATATTTTGGGATTTAAAAGGTATTCCTCCTAAGAGTCTAACAAGTCCTGCAGTTACAAATGATTTTCCTGAGTCGCTCATTGTTGAAGAAATTATAATTGCCACAGATATTTTAGAGCGATGAAAGCTTTAAAAGGCGTTCTTTCGCAATTGTCTTTCTTTACAATAATACCTTCAGTTGACGCTAGCCTCGAGGAAATCGCAGAATACAGTTTTATTTCGCCAATTTTTATAGGGGTAATAACGGGAGTAATAGATTTTGTATTTTATTTTTCTCTCTTCCATATACTAGGTTACTCTTCAAGGTTTGTAATTATCATAATCGTAGAAGTTATAAGAGGATTTAATCATCTCGACGGGTTGCTTGATTTAGGTGACGCAATAATGATAAAAGGCGATTACGAAAGGAGATTGAAGGCATTAAAGGACGTTGCCGTAGGAAGCGGAGGAATAGGTTCAGCTATAGTTTACTTTTCCCTTTTTCTCATTTCTCTATGCGGATTTCCTTATCCTTCTATTGGTACCCTTTTAATTTTGATTTCAGCCGAAGTTCTTTCCAGAGACCTTGGAATTTTAATCCTTTCAATATTAGAGCCCATGGAATCGAGTTACCTTGGTAAATTGTTTCATGATAAATTGAAAGATAAGTGGGTTATAATAATTGCTGAGGGAATACCATTTTTGCTCTTTTATCCGTTCTCAGTTATTATATTTTTTACTCTCTTTCTCATATTTTATGAGATAGGCAAGAAAGTCTTGAGAGGTTCTTCTGGAGACTTAACTGGTGCTATAATAACTATATCCTTTCCTTTATTCTTGATTGTGGAAAGACTTTTTTCTTTTCTCATCTTTTAACTCTTGTTGCTTCCTATTCTCTTTTTAGCATTAGCAATAGATTTACTCTTTGGAGAACCGCCAATTTATGTTCACCCAGTTGTATATACTGGTAAAATCTCTGAAAAACTGATAAAGCCTTATAAAGGATATGGTTATGGGATCTTAATTTGGCTTATATCCGTAATTCCGGTAGAGATTGCTTTTTCCATTCTTCCTCTATATATTCCAATAATTCCAGTTAAACTAATCTTGTTGGCGTTATTTCTTAAGACTACTTTCTCCATAAAGATGTTATATAACATCGTTAGCAAGTCTAGGGAGCTTGATGAGAGAGCTAGAAATTTAGTCCAGCAAATTGTCAGAAGGGACTTATCAAATGCAGATAAAGGACACATAGCTTCCGCCGCTATAGAATCGCTGTTCGAAAGCCTTGTAGACGGCATAATCTCTCCTTTATTTTGGTTTTTAATCTTGGGTTTACCTGGAGCAATGTTGCAAAGGTTGGCAAATACGATGGATAGTATGGTTGGTTATAAAACAAAGGAACTTTATAAGGAAGGATATTTCTCTGCGAAAGTCGATACAATTATGAATTATATTCCCGCAAGGATTACTGGGCTATTAATGGTAATTGCAGGGAAACTTTTGGGAATCAAACAAAGCAGTAATCCTTTTAGATTTTTGAAAAATACACAAATAGAGAGCATTAATGCTAGATACCCTATTTGCATAGCATCAGCTTTGCTCGGAGTAAAGCTTGAGAAAAAGGGATATTATACCGTAGGAGAAGGTAAATTACCAGGGAAAGAAGAGATTGAAAAATCTCTTAAATTGTTCAAACTTACCTTGTTCCTCTTTCTCATCTTGCTTTCAATCATATATTATAGCCTTTATGGTCTTGCCTTCTTTAGCTATCCTTACGGCCTCGTTAAATTCTTCTAGTCTAAATTTGTGAGTAACCAGCTTCATTACATCAATTTTCTTTTCAGATATTACCTTCAACGCTTCTCTGGTATCTTCTTCAACTGCAGCATTACTGGAAATTATTGAGATTTCATTATTTAGAAGGTTGCTTATATCATAGTTTAATATAGTTCCTTTATAAGGAACGCCAAAAAGTAATACTCTGCCTCCTTTTCTTACAGAATATAATGCCGTTAAAATTGCAGAAGGAGCACCAGAGGCAATTATTGCAACATCAACTCCTCTGCCGTCAGTGAGCTTCTTTACTTCGTCTTCAACTTTAACAACTTTTGGATTAAATGCCTCATCCGCGCCTACTTTTCTTGCATACTCATTGCGAAAGTCTGAAATATCAGATACGTAAACTTTTCCTGCACCGTTTACTTTAGCCATCATTACGTGCAATAGACCCATAGGTCCGGCTCCTACTACAAGTACATAATCGTCTTTATCTATGAAGACCCTCCTCTGTGCTCTTATAACAGTTGCTAGAGGCTCTATGAAAGAACCCTCCTCAAATGATACGTTATCTGGTAATTTTAGTATTCCTCCCCTGCTTACGTTCCACGCAGGCACCCTGAAATACTCTGCAAATCCTCCTGGATCTAGATTTGTTTTCCTATAATAAGGGCACATTGTCGGACTTCCTTTTTTACAGTAATAACATTCATAGTCGGGAACATGATGATGAGCAAAAACTCTATCGCCTTCCTTTAACCAGTCTACTGTTGATTCTGCTATTATACCCGCTGGTTCGTGACCAAGAATTGGTTGAGAAGCAGTATATTGTCCACATATCTTTTCTACGTCGGTTCCACACAGCCCGCAGGCTTTCATTTTAACTAAAACGTCTCCTGGGTTAAGCTTAGGAATTGGTACTTCTTTCAATACTGGCCTTCCGTTTTCAAGGATTATTGCTTTCATTATTTTATAGTTGAACGCTTAGCTTATAAGAAAAGTTTACTTTCGGCTTTAAGGCAAATATATTTATAGTAATACATCTTAAATACCTTTATGCAAATAATTATTTTCGGATTACTCTCTCTATTAGTAATAAACGTTGTTTACTTTGCGGTCTCTATAATTCTAGTTAAGAAGTTTAAATCAATAAAATACGATTTTCTTGGAAAACAAATTGAGCTCAAGGTTAAGGAAGATGCCAGAGTTAATGCTTTTTCAGTAATAACTGGTAAAATTCTTGTAACCTCAGCTAGTTTAAACTTACCAAAAGACGAGCTAGACGCTATGATAGCTCATGAAATGGGACATATAAAACTTCATCATCATTTAAAGATGTTAATATTAGTAAACCTCTTAGTCCTATTATTTTTCTATACTGCAGAATTTTCCTTATTTTTATTCATTATCTCAGGGATTTCGATAGTTTTAATTCAAAGGTTTATCTCAAGGAAGTTTGAAATACAAGCAGATAGATACGCTTCTCAGCTAGTTGGTAAAGGATCATTAATGAATTTAATAATGAAATATGGAGAAAATAAGTCGAGCATATTTTCAACTCATCCTCCTTCTTCTGCGAGAATAAAGAAGATATAAACTACCTCTTCTATTACTATTTATGCAATATATAGGAAAACCAATAAGGAGAATAGAAGATCCTAGATTAATTTCAGGAAAAGGTTCGTATGTTGATGATATTAAATTGCCTGGAGAGATGTTCGTAGCATTTCTAAGGTCAACAAAGCCTCACGCTAAAATTCACGTTAAAAAAACTGATAACGTATTTACTGGAGATGACATAAATCCAGGAAAAGACTTTCCAATTGCTAGTAGAGAAACAACTTACGTAGGTCAGCCCATAGCTGCAGTAATAGCTAAGGATAGATATGAGGCTTACGACTTATTGGAAAGTATAGAAGTTGAATACGAGGATTTACCTTATGTGCTCGATCCGACTGAGGCAATAAAAGATGAAGTGAAAGTTTATTCTGGACTTAAGTCAAACATCTATTTCCAAAAAACTTTTTCCTCAGGAAATCCTGAGAAGGTACTTTCCGAGTCTTTAACCTTAGAAGGCGAATTAATTAACCAAAGAGTTATAGCTTCTCCGATCGAGCCTAGAGGAATTTTAGCTTATTTTGATGGGCAGAGGCTTAACGTTTGGGCTTCAACTCAGTCGGCTCACTTTATGAGGAGAAATTTAGTTGAATTTCTAGGTTTCACTAATATAAGAGTAATTCAACCGGACGTTGGAGGAGCTTTTGGAAGCAAAATAATTACTCACCCAGAGCAATATGCAGTAGCTAAATTGGCAATGAAATTAGGTGTTCCTCTAAAATGGGTTCCCACTAGGACTGAAGAAATGATAAGTGCAGGTCATGGTAGAGATAAAAGGTTCAAATTTAAGGTTGGATTCACTAGGGATGGGAAAATAACAGCACTAGTTGGTACAATAATAGGAGATCTTGGAGCGCCTTATGCAGATGCAAATGACGATGAGTCTGGAAATGTACTTAGCACTTCTAGAATGATTCTTGGACCATATAAAATAAGGGATGCACTAATAACATCTTATGCGGTTCACACAAATAAGGTTCCCACAACTTCTTATAGAGGCGCAGGAAGACCAGAGGCTACTTACTTTATAGAGAGAATAGTGAATATGATAGCCAATGAACTAAACATGGATCCTATAGATATTAGATTAAAGAACGTTATAAGACCAGAGGAAATGCCCTATGAGAGCGCATTTGGAATAACTTATGATTCTGGAAATTATGTTGAAATTTTAAATAAAGCAAGAGAGTACTATAACGAATTGAAATCAGAAGCCGGAAAAGATGAATGTATAGGCCTTGCGATGTATGTAGAAATAACTGCCTTCGGACCTTGGGAAGTAGCTAGAGTATTTGCTAAGTCTGACGGTAAAATAATAGCAATAACGGGCTCTGGTCCTCATGGGCAAGGTGATGCTACAGGATTTGCGCAAATAGTTGCAGAAACATTACAAATTCCAATAGAAAATGTAGAGGTAAGGTGGGGAGATACTGACATAATAGAAGATGGAATAGGAACTTGGGGCAGTAGGACAATTACAGTTGGAGGTTCTGCAATGCTTAAGGCATCAGAGGAATTAAAGAGGAGACTAATTGAGGCGGCTGCTAAAATGTTACAGGCCGACGTCGAAGAAATTGATTACTCTGAAGGAAAATTCACTAATAAGAAGTCTGGAAAATCTGCTACTATATCAGAAGTTATTTCATTTGCATATAAGAATGGAATAAGCTTAGACGTAACTTACGTTTATCCTGTAAGTAAACCAACAACTCCTTACGGAGTTCATATGGCACTAGTAAGCGTTGACAAAGAGTTGGGCAAGATTAAAGTCAAGAAATATGTTGCAATAGATGATATAGGAAAAGTAATTAACCCATTAACAGCGGAAGGACAAGTTCATGGCGGAGTAATGCAAGGTATAGCACAAGCACTTTACGAAGAAGCAGTAATAGATCCTCAAGGAAATTTGGTAAACTCTAACCTAGACGATTATGCATTTCCAACTGCTGTAGAAAGTCCTAAGTATACTTGGACTTATATAGAAAGAGGATTATCTAACCATCCTACTGGAAGTAAAGGAGTGGGGGAAGCAGGGGCAGTGGTTTCTACTCCAGTAATAGTTAATGCAGTAGAAAATTGTTTAGGAAAGAGAATATATAAAATACCAATTAAACCAGATGAGCTATAATGCAGAGGCATTTCCTATCAGAGAAGGAGACGGAAGAATTACTTGAGAAAATAAAAGAAAAATATAACATTAGCCTTTCTCCGCAAAAGGTAGAAATAGGTAAAGAGAAAAAGGAAGTTTATTATTTTTTAGATGGAGTTTTATCCTTCTTCTCACAAGATTTAATTCCTACGCTATGTGCAATTTACAAATTTAATATTTCTCTTCCTTCAGTAAAAGTTGATGAAGGAGCAGTAAGGGCTGTGCTGAAAGGGGCGGATTTATTTGTACCTGGCATAAAAGAGTATAACTGCAATTGTAAACCCGGAGATATTATTGCAGTTACTACAATGGAAGGAAAAGCTATAGCTGTTATGAAAGTTCTTATAAGCAAGGAAGATGCAGAAAAAGAAAAGAGAGGCAAGTTTTCAAAGAATTTGCACTACCTAGGAGATGAAATATGGAAAATGTGCAAGTAAATAAAAAGGTTACTATAGTTATACCAACATTCAATGAAAGAGAGAATATCATAAGACTGCTATCTCTTCTAAGTAAGGTAATAAGAGCTAACATAATAATAGTAGACGATAATAGTCAAGATGGGACTGCAGAAGCTGTAAGGTCTTTAAACTCGCCCAATATTCAAGTAATAGTAAGAGAAAAGGAAAGAGGACTCGGCTCAGCAATAAGGACAGGAATACAAAAAGCTATAGAAAATGGCACAGATTATGTAGTTACTATGGACGCTGACCTAAGCCACGATCCTATTTACCTCCCAGCAATGTATGAGAAGGCTAGAGAAGGATTTGACTTAGTAATAGGTTCTAGATATGTAAAAGGCGGAGGAATTGAGAACTGGCCGATAAAGAGGAGAATAATTAGTTGGGGAGCAAACTTTTTAGTTAGACTACTTTTACGTTCACCTCTTCATGATAATACTTCCAATTATAGAATATACTCAACTAGAGCGGCAAAGGAAGTTTTAAAGTGTGAAAGTGCCGACGGTTACGAATTTCAAATATGCGCAGTTTATAGAGTTTTAAAGGCAAATCTTCCCGTTGCAGAAGTTCCAATAATTTTTAAGGATAGAGAAATTGGTAAAAGTAAATTAACAACGGGACAAATCTATAAATGGTTCAAATACGTGATTAGTTTATCAAGAAGTTAATCTTCTGTTGTAGCAAACCTACTATTCTTCTTCCTAAGCTTTATTATTTCAGTCTTTAACTCCTCAACTTCCTTCTTTAACGCATTAATTTCGCTCTCATGAATTTCTATTATCTTTTTTAGGCTTTCTACCGGATCTTCCTGTGTAACCTTTAATTTTACATTCTCCTTTTCATCAATCTCAACGAATCCAAGCCTTGTTAGCTCTCTTACATATCCCTTAGCTGTCTTAGGAGAAACTTTAAGTTCCAAAGCTAGATCTTTTAAGTTAATTTCCCCTTTTTGTTTAACAATATTTATTACATCCTGCAATCTAGGCGTAAGCTCCATAGTAAGTTTTTTGAATAGTAGTACTTTTAAGCACTTGGGCAGATTTTATTAGGGAAAATTGGCCCTACTACTTACAGAAAAAGATGTATCTAATTTATTAAAATTTGAAGATGCTTACGTTGCATTAAAAGAAGCTTTTATTGCTTTGGAAAGCAAAGCAGGCGTAAATTCTAAAAGGATGAGGACCTCAATTTCAGGCTCTACATTAACTTGCCAAGCAGGAGGATTACAAGGTTATCTTGGCATTAAAACTTTTATAAAGGGGAATTTCGTTTCTCTTCTCTTCTCAACCTCTGGAGAGCTTTTAATGATAGCTGAGGCAGATAGATTAAGCCAGATAAGGACTGGAAGTTTATCAGTTCTGGCCTCAGATTATATTCAAATAAAATACGATACTGTAGGCATCATTGGATTAGGAAAGCAAGGTTTAGCTCAAGTTGAAGCGTTTTATGAACTCAAGAAAATAGAACCAATAGTTATTTCCAGAACTCAAGAAAGGATAAATAAAGCCCTTAGAATACTTAATTCTGAAGGAATAAAAGTTAAGGTAGCAGGATCATATAAGGACGTGTTTCTTAATTCCGAAGTCATTACCTCAATAACTTCCTCTAAAGATCCATTTATTAAGCTTGATTACGTAAGAAAAGGAATGCACATTAATCTTATGGGTTCTAATATTCCAGAAAGAGTCGAGGCTTTTCCAGAACTAATAAAAGCCTCGTCAATTATAGTAGTTGAGGATATTGAACAAGCATTAGAGGAAGCAGGAGACTTAATTTTAGCCAAAAAGATGGGAATGTTGGATGAAAGTAAACTCGTTACATTATCTTCAGTTATAGCAGGAAAAGTAGAGAAAAAGAAAGATGACGATATTTCAATATTCAAGTCTACAGGGGTTGGATTAGAAGACGTTGCTGTTATGAAAGTTCTTTATGAAAAAGCTAAGAAACAAGGCATAGGAAAAGAAATAGAAGTGAAAGGTGTATGGTCTCGAGAATAGGAAAAGAAATAGAAATATCTCCAGTAGAATTGGCTTCCCAACTCGCTAAAAAGGCTAAGATAAATTTAGCTAGTGGCTCGCCAGACCCAAGAGTTATTCCAATTAACGAAATAAGAGAAGCGTATAATGAAGTTTTAGAAGACGTAAAATCGCTTTTTTACCCTGGAGCGGGTGGGCAAGATGAGTTAAAGAAGGAAATTGAAGAGCACTATCTTCAATTTTTAGGATTGAGTAAAGGAGAAGATGAAATAGTGATTACAAGCGGAGCTCAGCACGCAATGGAATTGTTAGGAAAATACTTTCTAGAAAACGATGTAATAGCTGTTGAAAATCCTACGTTTATAGAAACTTTTAACGCAATTAAGCTTAGATCTTCAGTAGTTATTCCAATAGATTTAGATGATAAAGGAATTAAGGTGGATCAACTTGAGGAATTTCTTAAGTTAGTTAAGATAAATTTGCTTTATGTAATTCCTAACTGTCATAATCCTGCAGGAGTTAACTTAGATGAGGAGAGGAGAAAGTATCTTGTAGAATTGGCCGAAAGATATGACTTTTACATTTTAGAGGATGATCCTTATAGGCCTATAGCTGGTTGTGTTCCTAAACCTATAAAATATTTCGATAAAAGCGGAAGAGTAATTTACATAAGTTCTTTTAGCAAAATTCTTGCCCCAGGCTTAAGGATAGGTTTTATTCTAGCTAATAAAGAGGTGGCTCAGAAGATCTCTTTACTAGAACAACTTGACTTTTCAACATCAACTGTAAATCAATATGTAGTCGCAAGGTTAATAAGGAAAGGAATAGTTACTAGAAGAATGAAAGAATTATACGAGCATTATTCAAGAAAAATGAAGGTATTGAAAGAGTCGTTGACCGACCAAGGGCTAACAAAGTTTAACGATCCAAAGTGCGGCTTCTTCTTACTTTTAGACCTAGAAAAAGATAGCTGGAAAGTATTTAATAATGCAATACAGTTAGGTTTAAGCTTTGTTCCAGCTAAACCGTTCTTCTTAAGAGGAGGAGATACGATGGCAAGACTAAGCATAACAATGTCGAGTGAAGAAGAGATAAAAGAAGGAGTTAGTATTCTTAAAAAAGCTGTTCAAATGGCGTAAATCTCTTTTCCAAGTTTATTTAAAGGCATGGCTTCCTTTTCTCCCATCACAACCATGTCTTCTATTCTTATCCCAAACTTTCCTGGCAAATATATTCCTGGCTCTATGGTAAATGTCATATTTTTTTCTATTACTTGTTCACTATCTTGTGAGATGTAAGGATCTTCATGAACGTCTATTCCTATACCGTGCCCAGTTCTATGAATAAAGAATTGAGAATAGCCTGCCTTCGCAATTATTCCTCTAGCAATCGAATCTATTTCTTTACCCTTCATTCCGTTCTTTGCTCTTTCAGCAGCTTCTTGTGCATTGAGTACGATCTCATGGATTTTCTTAACTTCATCAGAAGGATTTCCTAATGAGACAACCCTTGTAGTATCTGTACAATATCCTCTATATTTTATTCCAAAGTCGACTATTATTACATCACCTCTCCTTACTTTCCTATCAGTGCATCTCAAATGAGGCATTGAAGTGTTAGGCCCAGAAGTGAGTATAGTTTTGAAGGATACTCCATCTGCGCCATTCTCCTTGAATATTTCCTCTAACCTATCCGCAAGTTTGCATTCAGAACTACCTTCCTTGATGTCGTTAAGGAATTGTAAAAAGCTGTTTTCTGCAATCTTCAACCCTTCCTTCATTATATTTATTTCATCATCGTCTTTCCTCATTCTTAATTCTTTTAAAAGAGTGGAGGCAGGAATTAGATTACTTGGATTGAATTTTCTAATTAAATTTATAGTAAAAACTGACCATAATTGATCATCTATCGCTATGACCGAGTTCTTTTTTAAATCCATTTTTGAATATGGATCTTCGCCATCTGCGTAGGAGTTTATTTCAAAATTATACTTTGAAAGCTGTTCTTCATAAAGTTTTGGAGCTAGAAAGTAGAAGTGCCCTTCGCTTACCACAAAGAATAAAGGCCTTTCCATTTGTTCCTCACTAAAGTTTGTTAGATAAAACATGTTACTTGTAGGGCCTATAATTACGTAGTCTATTCCTCGGTCTCTCATCATTTTTTGAAGCCTTCCTATTCTATCCATAATCCCTTTTTTGTTTCTAAGAATATAAGCGAGTAGTCATTACATCTAATGATGAAAATAACATTTCTCGGTACAGGCTCTGGTTCAACTGTTGGTTCAAGGAGAGCGAAATCCTCAATAATGATTTCCGAAGGAGAAGATAGCATAATCCTTGACATGGGTAACGGTGCTAACTCAAACTTAGAAGATCTTGGATTTCCTGATATTAATTCAGTATTTTTCACACATCTTCATATAGATCACATTAACGGAATTTTTGACTATTTAGTACAGAGAAAAATAAGAAGAATGAAGGACGTGAAAATATATTCTCCTCCAGGATTTTCTAAGCTCTTAAATGCCTACAAGGATCTTGGAAATAATATTTCTGCAGAGGTTTATGAAAGCAATTTGCCTAAAGCTAAAATAGGGGATCTTGAAGTTTATTCCGTCGAAGCTTGCCATGCAATATATGCAGTAGCGTACATAATAACTAACGGTGAAAAGAAAATAGTGTATTCTGGTGATACGTCTGAACCATGTGAAGGAATTATTGAGGAAAGTAAAGATGCGGATTTAATAATACATGAAGCAACGTGCTTAGAAGGTTGTGAAATTTACGGTCATACACCGTTGCCAAAGCTCAAGGAGATTTTTGATAAGAAGAGAGTTATAATAACTCACATACCTTCACAAATTGAAGATAAGTATACTAACTTGGGCGATTTTATTTTGGCCTTCGATGGGTTGATATGGAATGTGTAGATTATTAGCCTTTAGAGATAGAGAAAAGATTAACGGAGAAGTGCTTAAAGCCTTTGTAAACTCTGCAAGATACGACCCATTTTCTCCATATAAATCTCATCCAGATGGTTGGGGCTTTATAATATTCGTAAAGAAGAGCGGAATTTGGAGAAGTTTATATTATAGGTCTCCAGAACCAATATTTCAGGACGATCTCTCCGCACTTACTTCAATTAAAGGTGAAGAAATACTAGGAATAATTCATGCCAGAAAGGCTGGTAAGAAATTTTTGCAAGGATTAACTCACGCGCATCCTTATCATATAAGGGCCGGAGTTTATGACTTATATTTTGCACATAACGGCTCAATATCGCGTAATGCCTTTGAAAATCCTTCCTTACCTTATACGGATAGTTACATGTTTTTATTAAAGATTGCTGAAGGAGTTAGCAAAACTAACGATGTTAAGGAATCTTTTAGGTTTGCATTTAATAGTCTAAAGGAATACTCAGCTAGCCTTAATTCTGCTTTGCTTTCTTACTCTGAAGGAGAAGGTCCGTTAATTCAAATAGGCTATTATTATAATAAAAAAGAAGCATTAGATTCTTCAGAAGAATACTTTAAGCTCTATATTTGGAGAAATTATGTATTTTCATCAACAATAAAATATTATCTCGGCAATGCTGATAATGAACTTGTTTATGGAGATATAATGTATTTATAATTATTGTTTTAACTTTAGATACTCAGACTTAAAACTTTGAAAAGAGATATTAAGATATGGCACTTGAATTAGAGAATTTAGAAAGAAGATATCTTGACGAAAAAGGATTCAGAATTTATGAGAAGCCTATTAACGGTTACGAGATTGCCTTCAGATATATACCAATAAATTCAGTAAAAGAAATAATTGTATATAAGATAGAGAATGGAAAGGAAACTCAAATAGCTCAGTTCTCAAGCCTTGATAATCCATTAGACGTTGCAAAATCTTTAGAAGAATACCCTCAAGGGTTAACACAAGAAGTTCTTCAATTATTAAAATAAAACAATTTTTTACATGCCATAGTATAAGTTGTTTCATAAGTAAGTTTTTATATATTTTTATTTATGCCGGAAGAGTTAGTTGAGGCTCAAATTGTAGATTTTGGTAAACTAAAAGAAATATATAGTGATATTTTATACTATGAAAATTATAAGTCAATATTAAAAAAGACCGGTGGAATAGATCCTCCTCCACCTCAATCTTTACGAGCGTTACCATTTAGCGGAAGGCGAATTGGGCCTCTTGGTTTAATAATTACAGGAAATATGATAAAAATAAAAGAAATAGGTGCAATAGTTAAACCTACTAAGGAAGGCAATCCAGTTTATGCAATAGTAGATTTTTCTCAAGGAATAAAAGTACTTTTAGCTTATGAGGAAGAGAGTCCAATAGTAGGCATAGATTTAGGAATAAGACATCTCTTTACTATAGTTGCAATAATTAATCATGGTAAGTTATATAAAGTAAAATATGTTGGAGACAAAAAGATGCTTGATATTTTTTCTAAATATTTAGGAGAATCCCAAGGCCTAGTGTATTTAAATGATATAAGGGAAAGAGTTAGAAAACCGGTAATTGAGACTGTAAAATTCCTGGAGGAATTGAAGCCCAAAGTAATAGCAATAGAGGATCTTAGGCTTTATGAAGCTAAAGTTGGTAAAGGTTTAAGGGCTATACAAGAGATATTAGAAGAAGAATTGTTCAAACGTGGGATGAAAGTTAGGAGATTAGATCCTAGAGGGACATCAAAAATCTGTTCTAGATGCGGATATAAAAAAGGCGAAGTACTAGGTTCAATATTTGTTTGTCCATCTTGCGGGTATAAGGCAGATAGAGACTTCAATGCTGCATATAACCTTGCATTAAAGTGCTATTATACATGTTAAATTTTCCAATAGTTTCTTAATATTTCCTTCTCTTTTTCAAGATAATCAAAGAATCTTGATTTCACGGAATCAGGAGATTTCTCTTTGACATAATCAGTTGCTTCTCCTTTCAACCCTTTTATAAATGCTTGAAGACCTCTCTCCAAGCCTATACCATAACCTCCTTCTAATACCCCGGAAGAATATTTGCCCTTGCCTAAAGAACCTAGATTGTAGAAAGTGTACTCTGTTAAGTTAAGGGAAGATAGTCCGTCGCCTTTAAACCCATCAAAACCTGCAGAGAAGATGATGTAGGCAGGTTTAAAATCCTCAAGAATACTTTGAATTAAGGGAAACAATTCTTCATAAAGATCGTCTGAACCTCTAGGAGGAATAAGAAGATTAACCTTGGTACCTTCTGCCTCTCCTTTACCAACCATTTCCGGGAATCCAGTACCAGGAAATATAGTTTTAGGATCTTGATGAATGTCTATATGAAGGACTTCTGGATCATCATAAAAAATTTCCTGAGTTCCATTACCATAATGAACATCAAAATCTATTATTGCAACATGTTTCAACGCCTTTTTCCTAACTACGTAAGCTACATTATTAAAAATACAAAAACCTAAAGTTGGGGCATTAAATGCTCTCCCATTTTTGCCTGCATGATGCCCAGGAGGTCTAACTAGTGCAAAGCCTTGTAATTCAAAGGCTTTTAATGCACCACCTAAGGCATATAGAGCCGTCTCATAGGTTTTGTCATTAGCGTAAGTGTCTGCATCAATCCATTCCTCTCCTTTGATATTCCTTATTTTCTCAACATAATCTTCTGAGTGAACAATTTGAGGATCATCAACTTTAATTGGTTCAACTATTTTCTCTCCTTTTAATGAGCTTAAAGCTCTAGTTAATCTATCTGGGTTTTCAACATGATGCATTGAGGAATAATGTTCTTTATATTTATCTGAGTAAACTATATACACGCGTTTAGGTAGGATATTAAAACTAAAAATCTATCTTAACGATCATGAGCTTAAATGTCGTCTCTTTGGCTGATATCCTCGGGCAAAGAACAATATCCTTCAATTTCTTCTTTCTTCTTCTCCTCTTCTACCTTTTTCTTTTCTCTTTTCCTTTTCGACAAATTCCCTCACCTCTTCCCACTTTGGTCCTATTGCACCTATTTTAGTTACTGAATAGGAGGCAATAATATTTGCGAATTCTACTGCGGACTCTAAATCCTCACCTTTTTCTAAGGAATGAGCTAAAGCTGCATTAAAAACATCTCCTGCACCAGTAGTATCTATAGCCTTAACTTTTGGAGCAGAAATTAGAACCCTTTTATCTTTAGTTGCGATCAATGCCCCTCTTTCGCCTAAGGTTACTATTACCGCCATCTTTACTTTCTTAAGTAAGATATTAAGACCGTATTCAATATCATCAGCACTTGTTAGTTCCTTAAATTCAATTTCATTAGGAGTTAAAATATCGACGTAATTCAGTATGGAATAATCGGAAATATTTGCTGGTGCAGGATTTAGTATCTTTATTCCTTCAAATCTCTGTAAGGCTTTCTTAACTACATTTTCTCTAATCTCCATTTGTGTTAAAAGTATTCCATCGTCGAGCTCTACGTCATCTTCATTAAGTTCATAGTTTGCACCTCTATTAACTACTATCATTGTTTCCCCTCTTCTATTAACTAAAATGTAAGCAGAACCCGTGTAGGTATTTTTAATTTTTACTCCAGAAGTGTCCACTCCTTCCTCTTTCCAAAATTTAAGAGCTTCTCTACCTCTCTCATCGTTGCCTACGGCAGCAATCAACCTCACTTTAGACCCTAACCTTGCTGCAGAAACTGCTTGATTTGAGCCCTTACCTCCATGAGATACTATTATTTCCTTTGCAAAAATTGTTTCTCCCACTGCTGGGAATTCTTCAACTCTTATTATGTAATCAGTATTATAACTTCCAACTACATAAATCATTTACTTTAATCCCTCTATTTTCTTCTTTAATTCTTCTACACTATCCGCAACCAAAATTATTTTGCCATTAATAGTTATGGCATCAGAATTTATTCCGCTTTCTGACAATTTTATCTTATTTTCTTCTGCGAGTGATAGAATTTTATCACTAGGAGAGATAATTACGCCTATTTTCTTACCACTCCTTTTTAGAGCTTCATATATGTCATTTTTCTTCCAATTAACTAGAAGAGGACCATCAATCTTTAACCAATCAAGATACCTAATTATTCCACCAGCAAGAGTTACAAAATCTCCGTACTTTGTTAAATAACCAACGTTTGATTTATCGTTCTCATCAATTAAATCCTTGAAAGTCTTTTCTTCTTTCTTTTCAATAAAATAGAGTAAATCTTCCAATTCCTCTCTAGCAATCTCCTTTTCTATTAGAGCTTCGGGATATGCAAATGGATCAACCGGACCGTGACCTTTGCCTAAGTTTAAAGAATATTTTATAGCAAAGGTTGTAAATTCCTTCGCTTTCTTAACTGCATCCTTTAACTTGAAGCCTTTAGCTAAATAAGCAGTTATTGAGGCAGAAAATACATCTCCACTACCGTGCGTATTATTAGTCTCTATTTTCTCTCCCTTAAGCTCCAATTCTTCGCCATCTATTATTGCATAGTCTAAACCAAATTGAGAACCGCCCTTTACTACTGCATTAACTGAGTATTTCTCGTAAAGTTCCTTAGCTGATTTCTTTAGCTCCTCTTCGCTCTCTATCTTCTTGCCTAAAAGTTTCTCAGCCTCAAACTTATTAGGAGTAATAATCAACGAATCCTTCATCAATGATTTTATAGATGAGACTACGTCTTCCGTTACTAGCGAAGCTCCCGATTTCGCAACCATTACCGGATCTAAAATAAGATCGATCTTATACTCTTCCACCTTCTTTTTTACTGCCTCGATTACTTTTGTTGAAGCTAACATTCCTGTCTTAGCGTATCTAGGATTTAAGTCCCTCATTACAGCATCAAATTGCGCCTCAATAAAATCAGGAGGAACTTCCATTACTCTGGTTACTTCAAAAGTATTCTGAGCAGTTAGACCAGTAACAATAACCGTGCCGAAAACTCCGAGAGACGTAAAAGTCTTTAAATCAGCCTGTAGCCCTGCTCCTCCTCCTGAGTCACTCCCTGCAATAGTCATTACTACCGGTCTTATCACGAGTTAAAAAATTCGTTATAATTCTTAATCTTTTCTACTTCTTCTTATTAGGGCAAACTATTGAGAATACGCAATATTCGCATTCCCAAGCAAAACGCGGTGAAGGACTTAACGAAATATTTTCCTGGACTAACTTAATTATTGTAGCCTCATCTAACGGCTTATCCACAGTAAATTCTGTAAACCTTTCTGGCGTAACATAAAATAGAATTCCCTTTTTAGCTCCAAATAACCATAAATAAGCTTGAAGTTGCATTAAGTGATGCCTATGAGGCAATCCTTTGTCTCCCCTGGCGCTCTTTATTTCTACTATAATTTTTTCCTCGTCCTTCTGCAAAATAATATCTGCCCTACCTTTTATTTTTACAACCTTTTCTCCTAAATTTACTTCCTTTTCCCCTTCAACCTCTGAAGTGACTTTATAGCCTTCAATCTCGGTGAACGTCTCTAAACCCATGTGTATTAATTCTCCCATAAGTGTTGAAGGATTGTAAACTTCTGCAATTGCCAATTCTTTGAATTTTTCTTCGTAAACTAACTTTAATGGACATCTTACCAGATCTGTAACGTAAAAGGTATCCTTTTCTCTTTGATGGGATAAGTAATCTTCTACCCTCTTTTTTGCTAGGAATTCAACTATCGTGAATCCTCACCGTTATATTTCCAGTTCTTTCAGTCTTAATCCATTTCTTAGGCATTCTTAAAAGTTCTAGAGAGATTGCTATCAAATTAAGGATTACTACGAGATTCATGTAAATGAAAGATAGTATTGGATAAAACTCTTCTATCATGTGTTTTCTTGAAATCATTATTCCCAGTAATAATGATAGTAAAGATGCAAATGAAACTAAACTAACAACAACTATGTAAATTTCTGATGGATATAAGAGAACCAAGGAGTAATTCACTAGATTTAATACCATGAAAACTGGAGTTGCTACAATTAATATTGCATCTATTACTCTCCAATCGAATTTTACTCTCTCTACCTTGAGAGTTACTTCAAAATGTCCTCTGTACCACCTAAGCCTCTGTTTTATTAGCATTCTTAAGCTAACTGGCACTTCCCTCCAGGCTATAATAGAAGGAGAATAAATTATCTTGTAACCGCTGGATATTATTTTCAGACTGAGATCAAGGTCTTCAGTTAAAGAGCTCTCGTTCCATCCGCCTAAACTTTCTAATACAGATTTTCTTATGAAAGAGCAAGTGCCTTCTAACGGAACAAAGAAGCCCAGCCTGGCTCTTCCGCTTATTGAGTATTCATAAAATAATTCTTCAAGAGAAGCAAATCTCGCTATTGCGCTTTCCCTAACGTTTATTGGAACTAGTCTACCTTGAACTCCTGCTACTTTAGGATCTTCAAACTTAGCTGAGGCATAAGCTAAAGTATCTAACCTTGGAACAGTATCTGCATCAAAAATTCCAATTATTTCGCCTTTAGCTATCCTTAATGCATAGTTTAATGCCCTACTTTTTCCGTTAATTACTCTAGCACTTTCTAAATGAATACATGAAATATTATCATACATTAACTTATAGGAATTACAAACCTCTAGTGTCTTATCAGTAGATCCGTCTTCCACTACAATTATCTCATACTTAGATCTGTCGTATTCTTGGTTTTCCAATCTATCTAATAGCCTTCCAAGAACTTTTTCCTCGTTTTTTGCTGGAATAATTAAGGAAAAAGATACGCCGGATGGATTTTTATATTCTTTTGGATTCCATCTAATTCCTACAATTGCTAAGAATGAATTATATACGCTCCAGGCAGATACTAACGAACTTAATATTACTATTACATAAAGCACAATAATAAGTATATAAACATGAATATATTTTTTGTTAAGACAACGCTAGTAGAAACAGTTTTAAACAAAAAAGTTCAAACTCTTATGGAACTTATATCCAGAATAAGTTCTCTCATTTGCCTTTTTATCTCTGCTAAGTCCATTTTAGCTCTCCTTAGCCCGTAAGGACTCCTACTCTCTATAATTTTACCTACGCCATAGATTACTGAGCCGGATATTGTAGTTATATGAAATGGATCATCAAGTCCCCATAATATAAATTTTCCAACACCTTGAATCATTTTGCCTTTTGGCTCATAATCTCCTAATATACCGAGCACATCTTTAGCCATGATTCTAGAATTATCTTATAATAAATTTTAGCTATCACTCATGTCTTACTAAATAATAAAATGAGTTTCTAGGGCGGTAATTCACCTATGCCTTCTAGCCCATTTCATAATATAACGTCTTGAAATTATAAAATAGTACCTATTAAACAAAGCCCTACTTCTTAAATGATAAAGCCTACTTTTGTAACCCATACTTTATACACTCATCATGCATTTATAAATTAACGCTAAAAATATACAAACTACTAAGTTGAAGTAACTTTAAGTTAAAAGATAAACCAATTTAGTAGATAGTTTTAAATAGTACTAAGTCTATATTATATTAGAGAACATGTCGGAAGTATATAGAATACCGTTAATCGGAGAAAAATTCCCAGAAATGGAAGTAGATACAACTCATGGAAAAATAAAATTGCCAG